>Ga0116226_10005111_pt1 | contig 11688 bp, 11 predicted proteins | sample S1TSphfallax_FD_89692 | JGI IMG/M metagenome (GOLD analysis project Ga0116226, IMG submission 89692) | Host-associated microbial communities from peat moss isolated from Minnesota, USA - S1T2_Fa - Sphagnum fallax MG | ecosystem: Host-associated > Plants > Peat moss > Unclassified | place: USA... | reverse complement strand
GTAATGCGGCGCGACTGTCTGCGCGTGAAGAATAGTTTCTGGACGCCAGGCGCATCGATCCGATTCGTCTAGTCCTCCCGGTCACTGGGCTGCCGGGATACGGCACATTCCTCGCACAACTTAGACAAATGCCTTACCGCATTCTGTGGCGACGTCTGTCGATTGCCTTGACTGTTACTCGACAAACTACCGCAGACCCCTTGTTCCCCGGTGATCTCAAATCATCGAGATGACACCTGGCCGGTGGCGTAGACAACAGATACATCGCCTGTTAAGCGGGAGGACGCAGGTTCGAATCCTGCCATGACGTAGGTCATGTAGCTCAGTGGCAGAGCGCCTAATACTCTGTCGTCGCTTGTTCCCCGGCCATTTATCTCCGGCTAAGTCCGGATAGAAAGTAAGGCTTGCCATGGGCAGGATCAATATGAAAGGTGGAACGCCGAATGTTTGGGCCTCTCTGTGCAACACCTGCACCTGGGCGCATATCTTCTCGGGGTTCCGTGAGTCGGAAATGGTCGTGATCTGTACCGAGGTCCACCCGAATATTCCTGTCCTGTTCAAGGTCCAGGAATGTACGAGCTACCTCGACAGAAACCGTCCGAGTTACGACGCGATGACGAAGCTGGCGATCCATGTCCAGCCTTCAAGTTCACTCAAGCCGGTAGGATTCCGCGCGAAGGTGGAAGTCATCGAGGAAAAAGAAGCAGAAGCCGCAATCGCGGAGTAATGAGTTCGCCGGTGGCGTAGACAACGTATACTTCTCAGTCGGTAGAGCGCCGCTCGAAAAAGCGGAGGTCGCGGGTTCGATTCCCGCCATGGATGCAAATTCATGTAGCTCATCCGTAGTCGCCTGTTCCCCGGCGAATGCATTTGGAAGGAAGGAGGCACGTAGTGGCAAAATTGAACATTTTGAAGTTGAGTCATCTCGCACCGTTGCGCACGCATGAGGGTGCGCCGGCGCGCGTGATTCCATCCGAGCAGGCGCTGCGGCGCAGTGTCCTCGCCTGCATGCTTTGGGAGGATGAGTTTTACGAAGAGGGCGTGCTGATTGCAGGCCGCATTCGCGAGCTCGTCCCCAGGGTGGAGGCATCGCTTGTGGCGGGACTTGCTATCGAGGCCCGCGAGGCGATGAAGCTTCGTCATGTACCGCTGCTGCTTGTCCGCGAAATGGCACGTCACGCAAGTCATCGCGGCCAGGTGGCGCAGACACTCGCGCGCGTCATTCAGCGCGCAGATGAACTCGCCGAGTTCATGGCGATCTAATGGGCAGATGGTCGTGTTCCACTCTCTGGCCAGGTGAAGAAAGGTTTGGCAGCAGCGTTCACGAAATTTGACGAGTACGCTCTTGCTAAATACGACCGTGCCGGCGTGGTCCGCCTGCGCGATGTGCTCTTTCTCTGCCATGCGAAGCCGAACGATGCAGAGCAGGCGGCGCTTTGGAAGCGCCTGATCGATGGACAGTTGACAACTCCTGACACTTGGGAGGTGGCGCTGTCTGCTGGCGGAGACAAGCGCACGCACTGGGAGCGACTGCTCTCTGAGCGGAAGCTCGGTGCACTTGCTTTGCTGCGCAACCTTCGCAACATGAAGGATGCAGGCGTCGATGAGCATCTGGTCTTCGCGGCATTGTCTGCGATGAAGACAGAGCGTGTCCTGCCATTTCGTTTTCTTGCTGCGGCACGGTATGCGCCGCAGTGGGAGGAGGCGCTTGAGCAGGCGATGTATCGCTCTATCGCTGGTCGGGAGAAGCTCGAAGGCCGCACCATTCTGCTCGTAGACGTCTCAGGAAGCATGGAGGCGTCGCTCGCTCGACGGTCGGAGATGCTTCGCTTGGACGCGGCATGTGGACTTGCTGTTCTACTTCGCGAAATCTGCGAGGCTGTGGCAGTCTACAGCTTCTCTGAGAAGTTGGTGCGGGTGCCAGCGCGTCGCGGCTTCGCATTGCGCGATGCGATTGTCTCCAGCCAGCCGCATGGCGGAACAAAGCTCGGCCAGGCTCTCGGCAGTCTGCGGGAGCGGTACGATCGCATCCTCGTCATCACCGACGAGCAGTCGCACGATCGGGTTCCCGCGCCGATTGGTCGCGGTTACGTGATCAATGTCGCGAGTGCGCGGAATGGTGTGGGCTATGGTCCTTGGACGCACATCGATGGCTGGAGTGAAGCAGTCGTCGACTATATCCGCAGTCTCGATGCTGATGCTGCGGATGCCAACTAGGCAGTGCGCTGGAGGCTTTTGTCTCCAGCGCACTGAGAACAGCCAACCCCGGTGACCTCCAGGCGTTCTCCAGGAACGAACAGCCCGCCGACTCTCGTACAATCAATCCAATCAACAATGTCTCCTGAGCCCTTCGACACATCCCGGCCGCTTGCTGGAAATGCAGACACACCCGCCATCCCTCAGCGCGTCCTCAGCGGCATGCGCCCCACTGGCAAGCTCCACCTCGGCAATTACATGGGCGCGCTCTACAACTGGGTGCGCCTGCAGGACGAACGCACCCCGGATGGCGTCGCCCGATACAACTGCTTCTTCTTCATCGCCGACTGGCACGCCCTCACCACCGACTACGCCGACACCGCTGCCATCCGCGACAACACCTTCGAGGTCGCCATGGATTGGCTCGCCGCCGGCCTCGATCCAAAACAGTCCGTCATCTTCGTCCAGAGCCACGTGCGCCAGCATGCCGAGCTGCATGTCCTGCTCTCCATGATCACGCCCCTCGGCTGGCTCGAACGCGTCCCCACCTACAAGGAGCAGCAGGAAAACCTCGCCACCAAAGACCTCAGCACCTACGGCTTTCTCGGCTACCCCCTGCTCCAGGCCGCCGACATCCTCATCTACCAGGCGGATTGCGTGCCCGTCGGCCAGGACCAGGTCGCCCACGTCGAGCTTACCCGCGAGGTTGCGCGCCGCTTCAACCACTACTACTCGCCGGAGGGCGCACCCCTGCTGCCCGAACCGAAGGCCCTGCTCACGCCTTCGCCCAAACTCCCCGGCACCGACGGCCGCAAGATGTCCAAGAGCTACGGCAACACCATTCAGCTCACCGATCCCGAACCGATCGTGCGCCAGAAATTGAAGACCATGGTGACCGACCCTGCGCGCATCCGCCGCACCGACCCCGGCGACCCCGACAAGTGCCCCGTCGGCGACCTGCACAAAGTCTTCTCAGGCAGGGAAACACTGGCGAAGGTCTATGACGGCTGCACCTCTGCCTCCATTGGCTGCATCGAGTGCAAAGGCTGGGCCGCGGATGCCATCGTCAACACCCTCAATCCTATCCAGGAACGCCGCCGCATCTACGAAAACGATCCGTCCCTTGTCGTCGATATCCTGCTCGACGGCAAGGCCCGCGCCACTGCGCGCGCGGAACAGACCATGCACCAGGTGCGCGCTGCACTTCATCTTGCGGACGACCTCGCGGATGGCCTCGCATGAGCGAAAACAAGACCCCCGCCGCCAAGCAGGAAGCAGAAAATGCCTCGCCCTTTTCCGTCAACATCGGCCAGCTCTACGATGGCCCGCTCGACCTGCTGCTCGACCTCATCCGCAAGCAGGACATCGATATCTACGACATCCCCATCGCGAAAATCACCGCGCAGTTTCTCGTCTATGTCGAACAGTTGAAGCAGACGGACATCGATGCTGCCGGCGACTTCATCTACACCGCCTCGCTGCTCATCCACATCAAGAGCCGCATGCTCCTGCCAAGGACTGCTTCAGAAACCGGCGATGCCGAAAGTGAAGATCCCCGCCGCGAACTCGTCGAGCGGCTGCTCGAACACGAGCGCTTCAAGAACGCCGCCCAGATGCTGCGCACCAAGCAGCAGATTGAAGACGCTACCTGGACCAACCCCGGCCTGCGCTTCTTCCGCACCGAAGTCGCCGACATGGAAACCGATCCCTCCATGGCCCAGGACATCGCCGCCGATGTCCCCGACCTCGTCCGTGTCTTCCGCGACATTCTCGAACGCGCGCGTCAGCGTCCCGTGCTGGACGTGGATGAGGATGCCGTTACCGTCGGCCAGATGATTGAATTTGTGCGCCGGCGTCTCACCATGGAAGACAAGCCCGTCTCCCTGCGCCAGCTCCTGCGCAATTCAAAAACGGAACAGGCCGTGATCGCGATGTTCCTCGCGCTGCTCGAACTCGTCCGCCTGCAAGCCATTCTGCTGCGCCAGGATCGCAACTTCGCTGACATCTACATCAAGAAACATGCCGCTTTCGAACAAGTCGCAAATGAAGCCCTGCAAGCCCGCGACGACTGGCGATAACGACTGGCGATGACGACTGACGATGACGGCTGGCGACAGGAACCCGAAGGGTTTTCTCATGAAGTCCGGCACTGAACAGCGCGATTCAGTCCCGCACCGGAAGGGCACCGCTTCAGCAGCGCCATAAAGACCTCAGCGATGGAAGGACACGGCTTCAGCCGTGCTATCGACACCACAGAGCCCACCGGGCTTCAGCCCCTGAGGTGCCTGTTCCCCGAGCGGCAAAACGAAATCAGAGCTTTCCCTAATCCTTCTCAGTCGACGTGTGCGTCAACGGCTGGTAGCGGGTGCCCCACGAGATGCACGCAACAAAAGTGACGACGATCGCGATGATTCCCAGAAATGCGGTGCCCATCATGTGCGGAATTCCCTCCTGCTAAGGACACTATAAACGCACTCGAAACGGGATGTCCCGGATCGCTTCAAAACGGGAGAAAAACGGCGAAATCAGGGTGATTTGGGCGAAAAAGAGGCGCGTTTCCGCTCAGGCAAAACTGATCGTATTGCTCGGCGGACGCACTGGCCGCGGCCCCGGCTTGTACTCTACCCTGTTGTGTCCATTGGCTTTAGCCAGGAAGAGCGCCCGGTCTGCATCTTCGATGAGCATCGCGGGGACCATATCCGGCAGTGGAATTGCTGCGGCTGCGCCAATCGAAATTGTCACCGTCTGATCGTCACCGTCAGCATAGGGAAGTTGCATGTCTTCAACAGCACGGCGGATTTTCTCTGCCACCTCGCAGGCGCCGTGCAGGTCCGTCATCGGCAACAAAACCGCGAATTCATCCCCACTCCACCGCGCCACCAGGTCACCCGGTCTTTGTGCCTGCCTGGTCATCATCTGCGCTACCGCGCGGAGACAGGCATCGCTCGCTGCCCGGCCTGTATCTCCCTGATTATGAAAGAGATCAACATCGATCAGTAGCAGCCCGAGCGGTTGAAATTCGCGCGCGGCGCGCCGCCATTCCTGGTCGAAAATGTCGTCGAACCGCCGCCGGTTCGCCACATTTGTCTGCGCATCAAACGCTGCCTGGCTTTCCAGTTGCACCCGCGTTTCCTGCAATTCCTGCTGTAAACGCTTGATTTCAGACACATCCCGTAGCGTGATGAGTGCGCCATTCACATCGCCGGCGTCATCCGTCGTTGCCCGGATATGCGCTTCCATCCACACTGGTTTTCCATCGCGGCTGCCATCCAGTTTCGTTGTCTCATAGGTCAGGGTGCCGGAATCGGCCAGGTTGAGACGGATATCGTGCAGGATACGCTTGAAAACTTCAGCGTCCTCATGGTGCAGATCGTGTTCAAAGGAATGGTGTTGCAGCTCTTCTGGATCACGGCCTAAAACCTCGATGCTGGCCGGCGAAATCCACCGGCAGATTCCTTCAAGGTTCGTTAGAACGATGACATCCCGCGAGCCCTCCGCCAGCATTCTGTATTGGCGCTCCGTCGCCCGGAAGCGTGCAGCGATAGTTCTGCGCTCTGAGAGCAGCACCGCCCCGGAAAAACCCACAAGGACGATCAGCCCCAGAAATACCTGCAGAAAAAGGACTTCATGGTCGTGGCTATGCAACAAGAGGGCAGAATGGACATTCATCCCTTGCCGATGCAGGAGCCGAAATACAGAAATGCAGCAGATCAGCTCCATGGCCAGTGCTGCCGTGGTGAAGCCGCTATAAAACATGACCAGGGCAAGCGCCGGGAAAAGGAGAAACTCGAGCGATAACTGAGGTCGACCGAATACAGCAAAGGAAAGGGCTCCGACGGCTGTAAGCAGCAGCAGGGGCTGCACCAGCCGGACCGGATGGCGCACACTCCACGAGGCCGGCGAACGCAGCGCCAGGACCACAGGAATGGTCGAAGCCAGGCCAAGCGCATCCGCCAGGGCCCACTGGTGGAACAGGTGCCAGAAGGGAAAATGCCAGGCAAAGTGGTAAAAAGTCGCCGCCAGCAGGGCCGAAACAATCGGCGCCGCGATGCAGTTTGCGAAGGTGCTGCGGGCAGTCAGATTAGGTGTGCGCAGCCACTGCTGCAGGTCTTCGTAAGGCGGCAGAATGGCCAGTACGATCAGTACTTCCACGACATTGACGATGGAATCGATAGCCGCCGTGAACCAGTGGCCAGTGACCGATCCCTCATCGAGCGTTGTGGCAAGAAACACGAAGAAGAGGATGACCAGCCAGTCACGCCGCTTTTTTCCCAGGATAAGCCCGGCAGTGACGCCATTCAGTGGCCAGACAATCGCCCAGCCGCCGCTGAGCAGGGCATACCGCATGAGCAGGGCGTGCACGATCCACGCTGCGGCCGCTGTCGCCAGCGCATAGCCAATCGGCAGCTCCCAAACCTGTTCTGCTTCGTTCGAGGGCAGCGATTCTGTTGCCGGTTGAGTCTGGGGGTGGTGTGCCGTTTGGGCTTCCGATTTAACTACTGTATCCCCGAATGACTGACCGTATATGTCTAGGACTGTAACCAAGGTAGTAGTTTTTTACACGGGGATACGGTCCGTCCGCAATATTTATATGGTTACTGTTTGTTACCACGGGAACGTGTCTCAAGTGCGGGACGCAAAGCGCGCATCCAGCAGATCAAGCTCGCGTTCCAGTTGCCTCAGAACGCTGTCATTGATCTTGTCATCTGCGTAAAGCTGTTGCAGGGTCTCGCGCTCGACGCGCCGCAGCTCCTGGGTCAGCCGGCGAGAGTGCTTCAGCTCGCGACTAAGCTGTTTGTTTTCAGGCGATCTGTCTTCCTTTTCGGTGACTCTGCTTAACCTCTGCTGATAATGGTGGCTGATATCTGCCCGCGCCCTTTCGAGCTCGGCACTCTGCTTCGCCTCGAGTTTTTCCAGATACGCAAGAGCGCTCGTGAGCATCACGCGCCGCGCCTCCTGCTCTTCGACAGGCCGGGCCTCGACGCCAGCAAGTCCCAGTCTCCGAATGAGGGTCGGCAGCGTCAGTCCTTGCATTACCAGAGTAACTAGAATCACGCAGAAAGTCAGGAAGATGATGATGTTGCGTTGCGGGAAGGGTGTGCCGTCATTGAGGACGCGGGGAAGGGAGATAGCAGCCGCCAGCGCGAGCACCCCACGCATGCCCGTCCAGCCGATGATGAAGACAGCATTCGGCTTCGGCTGGTTGACCCTCTGGTGCAGAAGCCTGCGCCGAATCAGATACGCGATGGCCGTGCCGGGATAGATCCACAACAGGCGCAGAGCAATGGTGAGCAGGCTGACAATGGCCGCATCCCGGATGATCTGTGCATGGCTCACACTGCGGATGCCGGCAAGGATCGAACGCAGTTGCAGCCCGATCACGATGAACACAGTGCCGTTCAGGATGAAGTCGAGTGTGTTCCACACGCCAATCCCTTCCAGCCGCGCCTGGGAAGTATAAAGTTCGGAATTCTTGCGTCCGAGATATAAGCCGCAGACCACCACTGCCAGTGCCCCCGAGGCCCGCAGCTGCTCGGCAATCAGGTAAGCCAGGTAGGGAACGACGAGGCTGATGGTGATTTCCACTGGCGGGTCGATCACGTGCCTCTGGGCAAGCTGCGCCAGCCAGCCAACGCCCAGACCGATGATGAGTCCGCCGCCCAGCAACAACAGGATTTCAAGGCCCCCAGCCAACAAGGAAGGGCGTTCGCCTGTCGTGACCAGGGAAACAGCAAATTCGAGCGCCAGCAAGCCGCTGGCATCGTTCACCAGGCTTTCCCCCTCGAGGACGTCGATGATGCGGCGGGGAAGACCGACCCGCGTCGCGATCGAGGTGGCCGCGATCGCATCCGTAGTGCAGATGACCGCGCCCAGGACAAGCCCTGTCCTTCGGTCGAAACCAGGGAGCAGCCAGTTGCTCGCCGCCGACACTCCGGCGACGGTGAAGGCCACCAGACCGAATGCGAGCATCAGGATGCTGACCAGGTGGAACCGGAAATCTCGCCATGCCGTGTTCGTTGCCGCTGCAAAGAGCAACGGCGGCAGCAGGATCAGCAGAACCACCTGCGGATTGAGCGAAACCTCCGGCAGCCCGGGAACGAGGCTCAGCAGCAATCCCGCGATGACCAGCACGATCGGGTAGGGCGTCTGAAAGCGGCGAGCAAACGTGGTCAGGGCCGCTGCCAGCACCAGCAGCACCAGCAGGATCAATTCAACGCGGTGAATATTGGCGGCGTACACGACGCCAACAGGATAGCGGATGCGCCGCGAAATTTATTTGCAGATGGGCACGCCGTAGATCGACTCGATCTGCTTCTCCATCAGCCCGTAACATTCACAGGCGCCGTCCTCCAGGCCGCGGGAATTAAGGACGTGCATCCGCCCATAGTCATAGCGGATGAGGCCCGCCTTCTTGAGGATATTGGCCGCAATCGACACGCTGGGGCGATGGACCCCCAGCATGTACGCGAGGAATTCGTGACGCACCGGGAAGAAGTCACCCTGGACGCGGTTGTGCGTCATCTTCAGCCAGCGGCACAACCGTTCCTCAATCCTATGGATACGATTGCATGCTGCTGTGATTGTGGTCAGCGTTACATACGCGCTGACGTAATTCGCAACCAGGTCGCTGAACAACGAGTCCTCGGCTTCCAGCACTTCTTTGCGAAAGTCTTCCACCCGCATACGAAGCGCCTGTCCAGGGATCTGGACGAAGGTCCGGGTGAAGGCAGTCTTCTGGCGCAGAAAGGCCTGGATACCGACCATGCCGTCCAACCCGGTGATGGCCGTTTCGACTGTCGAGCCATCGGACATGGTGTGCACCGTGGAAGCGACAAGATCGGTTGGGAAATATACAAACCGGATCGGCTCCCCCGGCTCAATCATGGGCGCCTGCAATTCGAAATGGACAGTCTGAAGGAGAGGCTGTAAACGCTGCCGCTCATGGTCGGGCAAGGCGGCCAGGATCAGGTTCACTTACACACACCTATTGAATTTGGAAATGTTGCGATTCGGAAAATTGCCGAACTCGAATTGCGGTTGCTGGATGCGGTGAAGCTCCCAATTCCGATAGACGCGAGTGCTGGAAATTAACAGTGAGTGTATGGAGCGTGACCATCTTCGTCTGTCGGCTATCTAACAGAGTTTGAAGAGTTTGTTGGCAGATGGTGCTCCTCCATGCCAGTGCAGTACAGGGTCCGGGAAGCGCAAGAGACCTCTTCTCCTCGTCGCACGCAGCGTGCTATCCTCCCGGCAGGACGCTTGGTATATGCATAAAGATCGGGTCCAATCCGGTTGGCATCAATCTGGTTTTCAGGCAAAGCCGGCAGCCTGCCTGTCTGTTCATGCCGTGCGCCTGCGCAGCGTGAATCGTTCCGCTGCTCCCAAGCGGACGCGGCCAAGTCTTTTCGCCGGCGATTAGTCGGGGCTTGCCCCTGAGCGGCCCCATGGTGGACCCTCCTCGCCGTCCTCTGAAAGACCTCCAACCAGTCCCGCATTCCTGAAAGGGAGCACTATGTCGAACACGATCTCTATCGCCGAAGCTGTATCCAACGAAACCGATCTGCAGAAATATGGGCCAAAACTGCATGGGGCGCTGCCAGGACCGAAAGCCCGCACCATTGTCGAGGCGGACGACCGCCTGATGTCGCCAAGCTATACCCGCTCGTATCCCCTCGTGGCGAAGCGTGGACGCGGCGTGCGTATTGAAGATGTCGATGGCAACGAGTTTCTCGATTTTGCCGCCGGCATTGCGGTCACTTCCACTGGCCATTGCCATCCCGAGGTCGTCAAAGCGATTCAGGACCAGGCCGCCGAACTGATCCACATGTCCGGCACCGACTTTTATTACGAGGGCATGGTGCAGCTGGCCGAGCGCATTTCCGCCATCGCCCCGATGCCGGGGCCGCACCGCTTTTACTACGGCAACTCCGGCGCAGAAGCCGTTGAGTGCGCCCTCAAGATCGCCCGCTATCACACGGGTCGGCCGAACATCATCGCCTTCTACGGCGCCTTCCACGGCCGCACCATGGGTGCGCTGTCACTTACCGCCTCCAAGCCGCAGCAGCGCCGCCGCTTCGCTCCGCTCATGCCGGGAGTCACGCACGTCCGCTATCCGTATGCGTACCGCGGCTGTAGCGGCGGCCCGCAGGCGGAAGATACCTTCGCCCTCGCCTGCGCCCGTTTCATTGAAGACAAATTATTCAAAACCACCCTGCCTCCGGAAGAAGTGGCAGCCATCTTTGTCGAGCCGATCCAGGGTGAAGGCGGCTACGTCGTTGCGCCGAAGATCTTCATGCAGGAGCTGCGCAAGATCAGTGATCGCCACGGTATTCTGCTCGTCGTCGATGAGGTCCAGTCCGGCGCGGGCCGCACCGGCAAATGGTGGGCGGTGCAGCATAGTGACGTTGAGCCGGACATCGTTTGCAGCGCCAAAGGCATTGCGTCCGGCATGCCGCTGGGCATCTGCTTCACCCGCGCCGAAATCATGGACTGGAAGCCTGGCTCCCACGCTTCGACTTTCGGGGGCAACCCAGTCGCCATTGCCGCAGCACTCGCCACCATGGATGTGCTCGAGCGGGAAGGCATTCACAACGCCGCGACTGTCGGCGGGAAAATGCTGGACCGTCTCCGCAACTGGCCGGAGAAGCATGCTGTCGTCGGCGATGTCCGCGGCCGCGGCCTCATGATCGGCGTCGAAATTGTGAAGGACCAAAAGACGCGTGAAGTTGCCGGTGCACTGCGCGACCGCATCGTGGACCTGGCCTTTGAGCGCGGCCTCTTGATCCTCGGCTGTGGCGAGACGTCGATCCGCCTGGCGCCGCCGCTCATCGTCAACGAACACGAAGCAACCATCGCGTTGGACATCTTTGAAGAGTCCATCAAGATCGCCGAACACGAACTGGCCAACGAAGCAACGCTGGAACACTCCGTGGTTTAGTGCCCAAGATCGCCCTCTCTGATTGTCATCCTGAGCGAAGCCCAGCGGAGTCGAAGGACCTGCGTTCATTCGTGGGCCACAAAGGCGGGTGCCCCACGTCTAGCCTGAGACGTGGGGTTATTCTTGGCACGTTTTTTGCTTGTAAAGCAGCGTGATCAGTTTAAATAGAGGAAGCCTCGCCTCTTCACTTGTTAACTCGACACCATAACACTCCGAGATACGCCGCAGCACCTCATCGATGTCACCCATCCAAACGCCAAAAAGTGTCGCCTCATCGCTGACAAACAGCGGCTCTTCGTCGAACAGGATTCTCCGATAGAAATCGTCCGCCAACTGTTTTAGCTTCTGCATTTCCGTCGTTGCAGCGAACTCAGCCATTCGGGTCTCCGTTCAGCTATGCGCCGACCAACTCCACCTTCTCAGCCTTCGCAGCCTTGATCAAATCTCCATCCAGCGTCGCCAGCGGGCACACCTGTCGCAGCGCTAGTTCCAGATACGCAGCATCATAAATAGACAGTTGGCGAAGCCTCGCCAGGCTCATGACTATCCTCTCG
>Ga0116226_10005110_pt1 | contig 11688 bp, 10 predicted proteins | sample S1TSphfallax_FD_89692 | JGI IMG/M metagenome (GOLD analysis project Ga0116226, IMG submission 89692) | Host-associated microbial communities from peat moss isolated from Minnesota, USA - S1T2_Fa - Sphagnum fallax MG | ecosystem: Host-associated > Plants > Peat moss > Unclassified | place: USA... | reverse complement strand
TCTATCACGGTTAATCCCTTCATCTGCTTACCATTAAATTGATCTGCATAGAATAAACGTGACATTAATTTGACCACAGTACCATCTTTTTCTTTCAGATCTCTATATTCTGGATAATAAATGTTTTGTTGTTGAAATGAAGGTTTACTAGATTTAAGTGCTTGTTCTAAAGTACGCGCTGCTTGATAATTAGCAGATGGCGCGATTTGCTCATTGAAAAGAAAGGTCAAGCAAGTTACTAGACTACCCATAAAGACGGCAGTTAGTACTATACGATACACACTCACTCCACAGCCTCGCAGAGCAACTAGCTCACTTTCACCAGATAACCGGCTATAGGTCATCAGAGTGGCTAGTAAAGTGGACATAGGAAATGAATAAACCATTACATAGGGTAATTTCAGTAAGAAGACCTCCATCGCTATACTGATCGGTACTCCCGATTCAACAACTTTCCGTAATAGTTCAAATAAGCTGTCAATTGTCAAAACAACAGAAGTAAATGCTCCTACACCAAACAAAAATGGCGGTATCAACTGCATAACCAAGTAGCGATCCATGATGGAAAAAGGCAGCAGTGAATTAATACGGTCAAAAGAGCGCTTTCCTTGAAATATCATCCCCACTTTTTTAAGTCCGATAGCGATAAATTTGGCAATATTTTGTCATACTTTATGAATAAGCTGATATTCTAGATTAAACTGAAAAGTTATCACCCAGATAGTATTGTCTGACAAGTGGATTGCTGTATAGTTCCTCAGCAGTACCAAAGGCTAAAATTTGTCCTTCGCGCATGATGTAAGCGCGGTCGGTAATTGCTAATGTTTCCCTGACATTGTGATCTGTGATCAAAATTCCCATACCGCGATCGCGCAATCTAGCCACAATCCGCTGAATTTCCGCCACAGCAATTGGGTCGATACCCGCAAAAGGTTCATCTAAAAATAAGAATTTGGGACCTTCTCTTCCAGAAGCTAAAGATCTAGCTAATTCTGTCCGTCGTCGTTCCCCACCAGAGAGTACAATTCCTTTACTATCAGCCAACTTTTCTAATTGGAAATCTTTGAGTAAACTATTTAATCTTTTAGACCATTCCCAACGAGGTACATTTGTCTGTTCTAAAACTAAAAGAATATTATCCTTGACGGAAAGCTGACGAAAAATGCTGGGTTCCTGAGCTAAATAACCAATACCTAACCTTGCCCGTTTGTGCATGGGCATTTTTGTTACATCAATATTATCAAACCAGACTGTTCCTTGATTTGGCTTTTCTAATCCTGTAGCAATATAAAACGTTGTGGTTTTACCAGCTCCATTAGGACCTAATAAGCCAACAATTTCTCCTTGACATACAGAAAGATTAACACGATTGACAATTACTCGCTTACCGTAGGATTTATGAATATTCTCTAATACAATTTTCACAGATTCAAAGGTTGGATACAGATACTATTTAGAACGTTTAAGATCTGGGGTTTTTGGGGCAGGTTTTGCAGTTGCTGCATCGGGATTATCTTCTACCATATACACAGACTGAACTTGATGAGCGGGTTGTGGTAAAGCAATGAATCTACCCTCATCAATCAAATAAGTCACTTTTTCAGCTCTGATACTATTACCACCCTTCTGCAAGATATAGACTTGACCTATTAAATCAATACGTCGCTCTTTGGTAAAATATTGTGCTTGAGCTGATGTAGCTTGAATTTGGCGAGCAGGATAGACCATTTGTACATTACCGCGAGCAGTAACTATTTGAGTTTTAGCATCATATTCTTGTGTATCAGCCCGGATAGTTAGGGGATGCTCTACTCCAGATGTTTCAGCCTTACTGCTCAGGAACTCACCTGGGAATAAGTTTGTACCTACTAGGATAAATGGTAGTACTAAGGTACATCTGGCAAAACTCATGACTAATTTTGAGAATCTATAGTAGTGCTGCATAAGTAATTAGGAATTTAGGAATTTAGGATTTATCGTTGTCCAAATTAATCATCTTAATTTTTCAAGAGACAAAAAGTATTATATCTATCCTGTATCTATATGGTATCTACTATGACAATTTTCTGGATAGGCAAGTTTTGATACTTTCTCCCACCAGTACTAGCATTTTTGTCTGTTTCTAACTGTTGCAGTTCATGCAACAAATCTAGACTATGAGCCAAAAATTCGGCAATTTCTAAACCGCAATAATTGGATGGATACTTGCGTAAACGGCTACAACCTTCGCCCAGTAAAATTATTGCTCCTCGTAAGTTTTCATTACCTAAATGATAAAGTGCCACTGCAATTTGCAAAATCCCTTGATACAGATTTCTTTCTGGCTCGCTCGCTTCCATCCATAGAGCTTCTAGGGTATCATGACAAGCATAGAACTGCCCAGCATTGAACTGTTCTATACTTTGCCAAAACTCTTGTGGCATTTTCTGGCTCATCCCATGCTGTCTCGAACTTGTTTAATAGTTTCCAGGGAGATTTCCTGTTGACTACCAGCGAACTCGTTGTCAGGTGTTAAAAACAGCATACAGTGACACTCTTTGCGTTCTCTCATAGGTACACAAGGACAATTCCAATAAGCAGCATTAACTTCTGCTTCTTTATCTTCATAGTGACGACAGGGACATAAAGGCGCACCCAGGTCATCTTTATGTTTGGCTAGTCCTTCAATTACAACAGCGGTGACAGAAGGTTCAGTACAGAAATAGGTACTAGTCCGCTTGGCGTATTGCTCAGAAAAATGCCGCATTGCTTCTAAAGCGCGATCGCTGGACTTTGGTTCAGCTTCGGATAAGATCATGAGACTCGGTTACTCGTAGATTTAAATATTTTTTGCATTGTACCTCAGCCAAGTTAGCGAATAAACAGAAAAGCTTCCCCAAGTGTTGAGTCTCTAACCACTAATTTTCTCTCTTGGGTGGAGTATTCCTAGCTCCGCTTAAATTTCTAGCTTCGGCGATTTTTGTAACTGGGTTTGTAGCTCTTGCTCACTTTCCACCATAATGCCAGGATATTCCCCGAACACCATTGGTTGTTTTTTGCTTGAATCTACATTCTGCCATAAAATCCAACGACTGCCCATAGGTAATGAAGATAGACTATCGGAATTTGCTGTTAACCAAATTAATGGAGAAGTCTGGGGTAGTATATTCCCTTCCTCTAAAACATCTGTTGCTGCTAAAGTTTCTAGTACTGCTCGCTCACCTGAAATTAATCCTGTTGCTGCTGTCCATAATTGGGTTGATAATTGGCGATGTTGTGCATAAAAGTATAGAGATGCCGCAGCTATCACCGCTTGTTCAAAGTGGTCTTCTTCCCAGTTAGTAGAACTATCCAGAGCAATAATTATCTCTTCACCACCCGTAATCACTTCTAATTCTTTTACCCGTAATTCACCATAACGAGCACTCGTCCGCCAATGTACCATACGAGTAGCATCACCAAAACGATAGGGACGGAGCGATCGCATTAATCCATCTGTTGCTGCCAGCCTGGGATTACCACGAGGAGTTCCTTGTTGACTTGCTTCCAGTCCAATTTCATCTACCAAAGGACAGATGTTAAGTTGCAGGACTTGAGGGTAGACTGTAGCTCTAGCTGTACACTGATGCTGTCGCCGACAAAAAAATAAGCCCCAAGGAGCCGAGCTAGATAATTCTACTGTTTGCCACCGATACACACCTCGGCGTTGAGTAGGGTAATAATATACCCATAGATAAATATCTTGCCCAGGAATTAACTCAATTGAGCGACTGATAGGTTTTCCCAGAACAAAAGGGAGAATATCTGTAATTTTGATGAAGCTCACAGCTTTTTGACGGGGATTATGGATGGCTAATTCTATTTTTAGTTCATCTCCCACTGTGATTGGCTGAATCGCTCGGCGATTAATCACTACAGAGGCGACCGATCGCTGGACTAAAACAGCAGATACGGCTAGTAAAGCAAAACTAATTCCACTGACTACATATAACCATCCAGCCATAGTATTAACAGCTGCACCAAAATAAGAAACAGCAATTCCAATTAATACCCAACCACCGTAAGCAGGTACACTGGCGTGAGTTTCTAGCCAATTGATCGGATTTTTGCTCATGTTCATTCAATATAAAAGGGAACAGGAAATAGGAAACAGGGAACAGTAGGTCGTCTTGTTCAAAAATCAAATAGGAGTCCTACATGTATTCACTATTCCCCGTTAGAGAGTTCCCTGTTCCCTCTAGAGATGTTTTAGCGTTTTGCTAGTTTCTTCGCCATTTTGCGTAACCGAATTGATTGAGGAGTAACTTCCACCAATTCATCTCCTCCAATATACTCCAAAGCACGCTCCAAGCTCATATCGATAGGAGCCTGTAACTGAACTAATTCATCACCACCAGCCGCACGATGGTTTGTGAGCTGCTTAGTTTTGCAAACATTTAATTCCAAGTCTTGAGGACGATTGTGTTCACCCACAATCATCCCTTTATAGACCTTTGTTCCAGGAGTGATAAAGAAAGATCCTCTATCTTCAGCATTCTTCATGGCGTAGAATGTCGATACCCCTTCATCAAAGGAAATCAAAACACCTTTATTCCGAGCTTCAATGTTACCAGAGAGTCCACGGTAATCCAAGAAGCTATGATTCATGATCCCTTCACCGCGAGTCATTCGCATGAATTCACCGCGGAAACCAATCAATCCCCGCGCCGGAATCACAAATTCTAGTTGGGTGCGATCGCCCCCACCAGGCTGCATATCTTGCATTTCCCCTTTCCGTTGTCCCAAGCGTTCAATACAGCTACCAACAGAATCACCGGGGACATCTAACACCAAAAGTTCAAAAGGTTCACAGGGATGTCCATTGACTTCCCGATAAATTACTTGTGGCTGGGATACTTGAAACTCATAACCTTCTCGGCGCATGGTTTCGATTAAAATCCCCAAGTGCAATTCTCCCCGACCAGAGACTAAAAACTTATCGGGAGAATCCGTTTCTTCCACCCGCAAAGCTACATTGGTTTCCAACTCTCGGAATAGGCGATCGCGCACTTGGCGAGAAGTCACCAATTTACCCTCAGTTCCAGCAAAGGGGGAATCATTCACCCAGAAAGTCATCTGTAAAGTTGGTTCATCCACCTTAATTAAAGGTAAAGCTTGGGGTTCATTGGGGTCAGTAATTGTTTCCCCGATATAAGCATCTGCAAAACCAGCCACAGCCACAATATAGCCCGCAGTAGCTTCTTCCATTTCTACCCGTCGCAAGCCTTCAAATCCCATTAACTTGGTAACTTTTGCCTTGACGATAGCACCGTTTTCTTTGATTAAAGCTGCTTGTTGACCCATACGGATAGTTCCATTATGGATTCTACCAATAATAATCCGTCCCAGATATTCGGAATAATCTAAAGTCGTAACTTGCAATTGCAGTGGTTTTTCCGCATCACCCACTGGTGGTGGAACATGGCGGAGAATAGCATTAAACAGAGGTTGCATGTCTACTGGTTCGTCATCTATACCCTCTTTAGCGTAACCAGATAAACCAGAAGCAAATAAATAGGGGAAATCGCATTGGTCTTCATCTGCTCCTAACTCTAGGAACAAATCTAATACCTTATCTACAGCACCGTGGGGATCAGCTTGAGGACGGTCAATTTTGTTTACAACAACAATAGGACGTAGACCTTTTTCCAACGCTTTCTTTAACACAAAGCGGGTTTGAGGCATAGGTCCTTCGTTAGCATCAACGATCAAGATACAACCATCAACCATACCCAACACCCGTTCTACTTCACCGCCAAAATCAGCGTGTCCGGGTGTATCAACAATGTTAATTAGCGTGTCTTTATACTTAACAGCAGTATTTTTGGAAAGAATGGTAATTCCTCGTTCCCGTTCCAATACGTTGGAGTCCATGACGCAATCCGGAACGTCTTCACCTTCTCGGAAAATGCCGGATTGCTTGAGGAGTGCATCAACCAGGGTGGTTTTGCCGTGATCGACGTGGGCTATAATGGCGACGTTACGAATTGGGAGCGTCATAGAAGCTTTAGTTTAACTTAAGGATTTTTTTAGATTTACAACTGGTTATGTTGCTGGTATCTCAACAGAAGCAAAAAAACAGTAATGGATTCTGTAAAGAACCTTTAACAATTCTAGCTTAATCATTACAAAGATGGGAAACAATCATGAAACAAGGAACGGGGAATGGGGAATGGGGAATGGGGAATGGGAAACAGTGAAATATAAGACTCCTATTTGATTTTTGAAAAAGACAACCAACTCTTCCCCTGTTTCCTGTTCCCTCTTCCCCGTTCCCTCTTAAATTGCTAACGAAACATACTACTGAGAGAATTATCTTCGTGAATTCGCCAAATAGCTTCCCCCAGAACATTAGATACTGACAAGACGACCAATTGAGGAAATCGTTTATCTTCTGGAATAGGAATTGTATTAGTCACTAAAACCTCTTCAAACAACCCACTGGATAAACGCTCAATCGCTGGAGGAGAAAATACAGCATGAGTTGCACAAGCATATACCTGACGAGCGCCTGATTCCCGGAGTAATCTTGCTCCCTCAGTAATTGTTCCACCAGTATCGATCATGTCATCTACCAAAACTGCTGTTTTGCCTTTCACCTCACCAATAACATTGAAAACTTCGGCTACATTATGAGCATAGCGACGTTTATCAATGATTGCTAAAGGAGCATCATTCAGTTTTTTAGCAAATGCTCTAGCCCTAGCTACACCACCAACGTCGGGAGAAACAACTACTAAATCTGGTAGTTTTTTACTATTTAAGTAGTCCAGTAGAACTGGTGAGCCATAAACGTGATCAAAAGGTATATCAAAATAACCTTGGATCTGGGCTGCGTGTAAATCCATCGCTAGCACCCGGCTAGCACCTGCTTCAGTGATTATATTAGCTACTAATTTAGCTGTGATTGATTCACGTCCTGCTGTTTTGCGATCGGCGCGAGCATAACCATAGTAAGGAATAACTGCTGTAATCTGTCGTGCGGAAGCCCGACGACAAGCATCAATCATGATCAGCAATTCCATTAAGTGGTCGTTCACAGGTTGACAAGTAGGCTGAATCAAGTAGACATCACAGCCACGAATCGATTCTTGGATTTGAACATAAAGTTCTCCATCCGCAAATCTTTTGCGAATCATCGGACCTAAGCCCATGCCTAAGTAACGCGATATTTCTTGAGCTAATGGCAAATTGGCAGAACCAGAAAAAAGGCGCAACCGATGATTAGCTGAGAGAGCCGTTGTTGTTTGGGAAAATTGTAAACTTTCAGAAGTGAGCACAGCAGATCCTTGATGTGCATTCATAGCTAAATTTTATTGTTAGAGGTTAACACACTGGGACAATATAAGTTAAACAAAATACTTGTGAGTTTTGCTTAATCCTTAATAAAAGCTTTAAGAACTTTCTTGTAGTTACGTATTTGGTTAATTTCCCATGTTTGAGAAACCTAGCTAAATACATAATTCAACAGATTATTACGCAGCCAAGTATCTTTTGGGTTGCATAATGCTACCATGAAAACACTTGACAGAAAATCCATTCTACCTGCTTATTGTATAACTGACTGCAAATTCTTTATTTTTAATTTAGCAAAGTAATTGCTAGTTCTTGATTTGGTGGTAATTATTCAGATTTGACTTTTATCTGTATTTAGCCTTGACTCGAAGCATGTAAGAAAAGTAATAATGGGATGATTATGTTTAATATGGATGGCGCAGCAGTAACGTCACAGTAGCGTCACGAAGTTTTAGTTAGAGTAGGGGCGCAAAACATATAAACCCCTACAATTGCACAATTAAAGTTGAAGAGTTAGACAAATTATCAGTCTATTTCTACTGGTTTTGGTCTACTTTCTATCCATCGCTGTAAGTCATTTACCGTAGAGAAATCCATCAATGCTACTGCTAATTGTTCTAGTTGCTCAACAGGCAACTTACGAACTTGCTCGATTAATGGTGGTTCAATTTCTCTAATTCGATAATTCAGTAGTTGTATAACTATCTGTTGTGCTTCTGATAGTCTACCACGCTGTTCACCACGCTGTTCACCACGCTGTTCACCACGCTGTTCACCTTGCTCAAGAGTTTTTTGTTCCCATTCTAAGTAAGCCGTAGATAAGTTCATTACATCCTCCCGCTCGTCTTCACTTAAATTTGTTTGCCTAAGAGTAACAATCCGTAAATTCGCCAAAAGTCGCAAAGTATTGTCTTTATATGGGTTAGTATCTGGAAGTGCTAGAAATTCTTCAACAGCACGACGTTGAACCCTGCCTTTACCTAGAACTCTTAACCAGAGAGTTTCATCTGTAACTGGTAGTTGATTAATTGCAATTATAAAACCTCTCCATCCTTTGTGGAAGGAATAGACTCCTTGACAATTAATATCTGAATCTGGTTGAGCGCCGTAATCGTTAAGTAATCTCTCAGAAGCGGTGGTGGAGATAATCCATAATTTGCCCCAATCCTTTGTAAAAACGCTTACTTTTTCACGTTTTGCTTCTCGACCTAATTCACCGACGTAAGAGAAGAGCCTATTAGCGCACATAATCATTTCATAATCATTAGGCTGATTACGAAATACCTCAATCGCAGCAGTCTCAACCGCTAATCTACCAAGTAAACCAATAGATTCAGGGGGAACAGAGGTCAGGGAAGAAGGAGAAAACAAAACATCAATTAAACGTGGTTCATCAATGATTTCACGGCTGGTTTCTACTTTACCTAAAGGAGAAAGCAATGCTTTTAAATAACCTTTGGCAAAGTTATCATGAGGTGTATTGGTCATAATGTTGCAGGTGCGGGCGTAAGACATACGAACCCGTATTGTATTATCAGTCTATGGTTTCTCGCCCTAAAAGATTTTTAGCTATATGTAATTTCCACTTTTTACGTTCAAGAGGATTGTTAATTGTGGCGAGTGTTTTAATGTGAGCCATTGTAATAATAGCAAAAGCATTGTCCATAGATTCAAGTTCATCCCAACGTGATTCATAATCCAGGATCTTGACAGTGATGAACTTAAAAGTAATTTCGTCATGCAAAATAGAACTAATATACGTATTAGGTCGCCAGTTAGGATCTTGATCACCTAAAATAGATATGCTAAGTACTTGTCCATGCTTAAGTTCAGCAGCACGATTATGAGAAATATACATCCATTCTTCAAAGTCAGGATCGTATTGATTTTGAATATGAATGTTTATCAAACAATCTGGTTCTTTCCTATTGAGTAATCTAACTTTGTAAAGATTGTAGAGGTCATCACCCGTTTTTTTCTCAGGTGATGAAGTACCGAATTGGGTAAGTTTATCTTCAATAATTTCGGGTTCTTGCGTCCAATCTATCATCTCATAGACTGAAGGAAAGAACAAGGCTAAAAAATCCTCAAAGAAATCATCTAATGATACTTTCCAAGCTTGATTGAGACGTGATATATCAAAATCCTCTGTTATTTCGCTCATGGTTTTATCAAATACTAGTGTTAATTTCTCAGAATAAATCTGCTAAAATTCACATTCGGCTTAAGCCAATGATACTCGATTTAAACTGTTAGCTTCAGATGAAATTCTAACTCGATTACTTTACTATCATGTTATCTCAAGTTAGTAAAGTAGTACCAAATACAGCAGGGAACAGGGAACAGGGAACGGGGAACAGTGGTAAAAGTCTTTTAGCATAAGGTTTTCTGATAAAATTTTGTACCTCTTTTACCTGCAATTTGCTATATTTTATCAACCAACTAAAATCTAAATCCTGTAAATATGGCAACACTTGGTATACTAATAAACTAAACAAGTACTCAATCGAATACGAAGTTCGCACGGGAATACTAGACCGCTTAAATGGGTGTATTACTAACTATGCAAATTTCCAAAGGCGAATGGACTTATATGGTGGTAGGCCAAATAATTTACTCAAGAACTGCTAATTCCATCCTATACATTGTTAAACAGCCAGTATTTTAACACTACTTTATATTGTGTCCCATTTTGTGCGTATTCCTGCTTGATTGCTATTATAGGTAGTGTTGTAGTGATTGGTAATACAAATTTAAAAATTATTTAGGAAACAGAATGACATCAAAATCCCAAATAGGTACTACATTTATTGTTGGCGGAACTGTAGCTGGTACTGGTTTTTCTACAATTGTCGGACCTCTAGGATTAGCTGGGGGATTTGGTGCTGTAGGAATTGGTGCAATTCCTCTAACTATGGCTGGATCTGTAGTCGGTGCTGCTATTTATGGTGCTGTTCAAGGAAATAGCACATCTTTTACTGCAATGGGAATAGGTGCTGTAGGTGGAGTTGGAATTTATAATCTCGTTGGTGGAATGGGAATAGTAGCCCCAAAAATTGGCTTGGCAATAGGAATAGGAGCAGCACCTATGGCAGGATTTGGTGCATTAATAGGGCTTGCAGCAGTTGGTTTGGCTAATTTGTTGGGGGAATCTGGAGTTAAAGAAACACCTACTCAAGTTTTTGAAAGGATGGAAGAAAAAGTCCTAGAAATGGACTACTATAATGCTGCGTTAATCGAGTTAAGTTTATTTCTGTCTGGAGAGGAGCTAAACCAAAAATTTGCTGTTTTAGAAATAGAGGACGAGCTAGAAGCTTTGAAAGCTCAATTAAAGCAGCCCCAACAGGATAGCAATACTGAAAAAGAAATAACGCGTATAACGCCAGATGAATCACCTCAAAATTGGAAATGCATAGAAATCCTTAAAGGTCATAGAGCAAGAATTAATGCGATCGCTATTCATCCTGATAGTAGTATTTGTATCACAGGTAGCAATGATAGAGAAGTTTTTGTATGGGACTTAAAAGCTTGCAAATGGATATATACATTTTCAGGATTTGCAGAGGCAGTGTTAGCAGTAGCTTTCAGTCCTGATGGTAAGCACTTGATTAGTGGTGGTGTAGACAGAAAAATTACTAGTTGGCAACTGGATACAAGAAAGTTTGACCGTACCTTCCTTCATTTCAATTCTCCCTATAGCCACAATGGTTTTGTTAATTCTCTGGCTTACAGTCCTGATGCAGCAACTATTGCTAGTGGTAGCAGTGATCAAACTATTAGGCTTTGGGGAAGATATACAGGAACAATTAAACGTACCTTAAATGGGCATACAGATGCAGTTTTATCTGTAGCTTTCAGTCCTGATGGTAAAAATTTGGTCAGTGGAAGTGCAGATAAAACTATCCGAATTTGGAATTTACAAACGGGTAAAGAGTGTAATATTCTGAGTCAACATTTAGCCGCAGTCAATACAGTAATAATTACTCCTGATGGAGAAACTATTATTAGTGGCAGTACAGACAGTAAAATTCATCTGTGGAATTTAGAAACTGGAGAATTACGCTGTACATTAATTGGACACTCAAGCGGTATTCTATCCTTAAGTATCAGTTCTAATGGAAAAATCCTGGCTAGTAGTAGTAATGATGGTATAATCAGAATTTGGTGTTTATCCAATGGTAACTTATTGAAAAGTCTGTGTGGGGGAAGTCCTGTAGCTTTTAGTCCTGATGGTAAAACACTTTTAAGCGGTGGAAAAGGTGCTGTTATTCAAGTTTGGCAACACTTGGTATAGTATTAATATCAGAATATTCAACTATTCCACTGTAGTTTGCATCATCCATTGTCTAGCTGTTTAACTATGAAAATTAATTC
>Ga0116226_10005109_pt1 | contig 11690 bp, 12 predicted proteins | sample S1TSphfallax_FD_89692 | JGI IMG/M metagenome (GOLD analysis project Ga0116226, IMG submission 89692) | Host-associated microbial communities from peat moss isolated from Minnesota, USA - S1T2_Fa - Sphagnum fallax MG | ecosystem: Host-associated > Plants > Peat moss > Unclassified | place: USA... | reverse complement strand
TAGAATACCTTTAGGATGCAACTAATTTGGTGACTATTGCAACTAATGAGACATATCAACCTATTAATGGATGAAAATAAATTTAAAATTGATCCAACCAATAGGATGAAATTTCTAATAGTTGCATCATAGTTGTGAGAATGACCAAAATAGTTGAAATTTGGTCTTATAGTTGCAAATATTTTCAAATCCAGTCGCAAACGACTACAAGTCCCATGTAGTCGTAAATGGAGTGGTTACATTTTGGTTGATTTCTACTAGTGAAAAGTGAAAGATTTGGGATGCACATATTTGCAAATGATTTGTTAAGAGTATTGGTTAAATTAGCAATAATATTTATTGAGTCATTAAGGGTATTTGCACAATCATCATATTTATTAGCACAATTAGCATAAAAATTGGTATAGTCAAGATATGTGTGGTCACAATCAACAAATGAATGGGCATAGTCAATAGGAATATAAGGTGAACAAGGCAAAGTCAATATAACTAATAAAAAAATATTAACAATGTTGAGTAATTTGAAAATGAATCTATGACATTCATATTGATGACTTGAAGTTTTTCCATGTGGCTATACAAGAAACACATAAGCTTGTAGCGATGGGCCGTATTAATTTCAAGGATCATGTGTTAATTAAAAGATAACGATTAAATAAAAATAATAATATGGTAGGTGGGATGTTCAAGGATGAAAAAATGTGGTAATTGTCAAAAGCAATTTGTGTTTGTTGTTGGAAGTTGTGTGCATTTTCAAAGTTCTAGAGTTCATAGCACTAAGAGTGCAGAAAGTGCCATTGAGAAACCACAAAGAATAACAAAGGAAAAAGAAGTGTAGAAAAGTGAACATAAATGAAAGTAAAAGGAGGAAATGGAATTATTAAGAACAACATAAGTAAAAGAGGAGTTGAGAAAAGTAGAGAGAGAAGGCATGTTGAATATTTAGCCATTGGTCGTAAGGTCGCCACCACATTCATCATCATTTTCGGAATGTGTAGAAAGGAAGGCATATAATGAAAAGCTACAATTTGCACAGACAATAATTCAAGACATAGATATAACTAACTAAAACATCTACATTTAAGTTTTTTGCATACAAGTAGAAGACGTTGGCATGTAAAAGAACAAACAAGACCAGGAGCTACATTTATATATTTAATGTTCATTGAAAAATTGGAGGAAGACAAAGTTGTGGAGTAGCATTTTGTGGAAGCACATACATTGTAAAAGGATGCAAGGGAGGATAACATTGTTGAGGTGGAAGAACAGCTATCCACATAAGTACAGGTGGAAGTACAACAAACCACATAGGTGGAGGTGATGGCAAAAGCATAACGAAGGGCAATGGAGATGGAGAGGCATGAATCAAAAACTATAGCGAAAAAAAGATGTATAATCCTAACATAGCTACACTTCTAAAAAAAGGTATTAAAATTCTAGACCTTAAGTGATTTATGTGGACATAGACGAAACAGAACTATGACAAACATGTTGAGTGAGTGGAGAACTAGAAGGATATTGTTGAAGAAGAAGACTAGGCTTCTAAAAAAAGGCTAGTTACTTTGTGTTTGATAGATTGCCAAGCACCAATGCTCGATGTAATGTTGGAATTTTTGAACACATTCGTGATCAAGGGGGTAGATATTTACTTTGGGGATAAGGATAAGGTGTATGTAATTAGCAAACAATTGATTGTAGATATCTTTGGAGTGTGTGCGGAAAGGTACCTAAAGGAACCAAAAGGGGTCAATAAGTCACTAACAATTCAAGCATTACAAAGTTGTAGACTTGCACCTACAAATTCTTCTACAAATAAATGGAATGTAAAGAGTTTGGGTTTGCCATATTTTGTCCAATATCTTGCCATTATATCTATCATTTATAAGAGGGAGAAGGTACAATATTTTAATAATAAGAATGTTATTACATTAGTGAGAGCAAAAAAGGGGTAGAAGGTAAATTGGGCACATATTATATTCAATAGTCTATGTAGTGAGCTAGATCAATGGTATAAGTATGTCAAGGAAAATAAAGGGGATAAAAAATATACTTGTTAGTCTACATTGGTATTGGCAAATATCTTTCAATATCTATTTATGCATCAAAAGGAGAATCCACATAAACCACCAACCAAGGTTAAAAGAACTAGGGAGGAGATGTTGACACATTGGAGAATAGAAAGAAAGCTACAACGGACTCTCCAAGAAGTGTTTTTAAGAGGAAGAACAAAGTTGAGGAAGGAGGAGCCTCAAGCTTAACATTGAAGAGGGAATAGGAAAACATATATATGAAGGCATAAAAAATGATGAGGGGCAAAGTGGAACCATTTGCACTAATGACAATGGTAAATGTAATGCCAACAATGGCACATGCAACTAGATAGACTCCAAAGATACCAAGGATGACAATTCCACAAGAGACATAGCTAAGGGAGCAGAGACATGAAGTACCATAAATGACATCTCCATAAGAGAGATAGTTGAGGGAGTAGAGCCATGAAGTTTAGAGGGAACATGACACAAGGTTTCCAAAAGGTGAAAAACATTTGCACTTTGATGCAAATGTATATGAAAATTAGATGGAAACCAGTGCAAATCCACAACATTCATTACATTTGGAACAACATTTGCAACAACAACAACAACAAACATAGGAAGGTCTATAAGGTATTGAATTACAGATGGAAAGAATGGCAACACAACCTACTTTGAAAAGTTCAAACTAGCAGAACTACATGTACCACCTAGTAGACTAAAATCTGCAAAGGGATTCCCATTTGAATTTGAACTAGGGAGAATAATGGTGTAGGAGATGAGATCGTCTATAGAAGGATCTATAGATCCTACAACACATACAAGTACACCAAAGTTTGTGGAGGAGGTAGTTACAAAAGTAATGAAAATAGATAAGGTAGCTTAGTTATTTCAAACCATGGCAATTGTGAATCTAAATATGGGGAATTTGACTATGGAGGTAAACACTTTGAAGAAGAGATTGCCTATAGGGGAGAAGGAGAAGGCAGTGTTACAAGAGGAATTGGATAAGGAGAGAGATTTCCAGAAGGGGTATAAAAATAATGTGGAAATTTGGAGGAAGAACATGACAGAGGTTGAGTAAAAGATCAAAATGTTCTTTAAGAAATTATAGGATGAGAATGAGGAGCTCAAAGGTAGCATAACACGATTGAAATTACAAGATGAAAAATTACAAGATTTAAAGAAGAAGGTTGAAATTTGGGAAACCACATAGAGGAATTGGACAAAGGCATTGGAAACAATAAGAAATAATAAAAGGCTTTGGATAGTGAGGCGAAAACACTAACTAAGGAAAAGAAGGAAAAGGATGATGTTCTAACAAATTTGGAATTGATAAATTTGAAAAATGCATTTTTGTTGTAGTTTGAAAAGCTTAGAAGAAAAACAACAGAGGTAAAAAAAGAGAAGTTGATGGAGTACAAAAAGGAGTATCAAAGAAATTTGTAGCACTCGCAAGCATAGTTGGAAATGGCATAGGAACAAAAGAAGAGTTTGGATCTAGCTAGTGTTAAGAAAAGACTAAAGGATTATGAACATATGCTACAATATTATATCCTAATGAAGACAAAAAACAAGATGAAAGCTTATGAGGTAGAATTTGAAAAATGGTGGGAGGTTGTAGAGGAATATTTTACAAAGGAGTTGGAGAAAATTCTAGTTCAACATAGAGGCGATGAAATAATTATGAAGTACAAGTTGGAAGCTTATCAAAAAAAAAAATTCAAATTTCATATGTGGTAGTCCAACAAGTACAGAGGTATCGAACTAGAATGAAGAAATAGAAGCAAAGCCAAGTGGAACATATTAGGAGAAGGAAATGTAGACTGAGGGAACCACATGACTTTAGAAGTGGAGTAGTTCAAAGGAGGAGGCACACCTAGAGAAACCACATGACCTGAAAGGAGGGGGTCATGAAGAAAAAAAACCATAGAAAATTCAAGAACAAGAAAAGGTGGAGGCTATTCCAACATTACAAGAAAAGGTATCCAAGATACAACATTTGGAAATAGAACCACAAATTGAATTAGTGGGGGAGGATAACAAAAATGCATCATCAGAAGTAGATATAGAACCATTGGTTCCTATACATGTTGTGATTACAAAACTATAGTAGGGGAAACAAATGTTTAGAAGGATATAACATACTTTCATTTCATTTCTATCATCTTACAAAGATTTCGAAGATGGAATCCAAAGTACATAAAAGGTAATGTTAAGGGGGTAGGATGAGTACATGATTTTGGATGAACAAAGCATTTAGGATAGGGACTAATTAGGGAACTTTGTCAATTTGAATTTTGAAGTCTTGTTGGTTTTGATCATGATGAGGAGATTGGGGATTGTTCAAAAGGAAAAAGTTAGGGAAAATAAGGGACGAATTCTTAAACACACAATTTTGGAAAGAGGAGTGTGAGGAGTTGTAGGTACTTGCAATAGAAAACCATAGACTTTGTTTTAATATACCACAAATTTTTTTTGGGATTTTGGGATTTTTTCAACAAAACTTGGGATTTTGTTGTATTTTGATGCATGTTTACAAGAATACAAAAAATCACATACTTCTACAGTGAATTTTATGTCCATATTATTGTGTGAATTTTTTTAGTATGAAAATATGATGAAATGAAACGTAATCTTGTTTCTGGAGTTTTTTACAATGTATTTTAAAGTGCAAATTTTGGTTCTTGAAATAACCATGAATTTAGTTTTTTAATGAATGGTAGTGTTGAAAATGTTGGGAATTAAGGCATGAATAGTGAATGTATGCATGTTAAATGCAAATATGTTGTTACAATAGTGTGAAATATTCTACAAAAATTAAATTTCACTTTTACCACATTTCATGGATGTTTTTTTTTTGTGTAAAATAGGTTTGAGGAGAGGAAATAAGTGAAGGAATACATAGGGTTTTAATTCAATTTTTTAAGGTGAACAAACCCTACTTATTTAGAGTATGATGAAGTTGGGATACATTGAAAAAAAAATAGTGCCACAAGTAATATTTTTACTTGAGATCATAATTCAATCAACCACCAAATTGAGGGTTTCGTGGATTTTTAGATCGAAGACAAAATGGGTGGGTTATTTCAACAATGTTTAAATAATAGCTTTGAATGTTTGACATATTGCTTTTCAATAATGCTATTAGTTACATAGTATAACCAAACTATTATATTAGATAATCACGAAATACATTATTCCTTGGACACGATTAAGGATTTTATGTGGGTTTTAGAATGAAAGACAATCTTCTTTTCTTTGTGTGTGGCATGTCAAAAAGTCTGTTGGATTCCAGTAATAAACAAAGTTATGATGGTGGATGAAAACATCAAATGAGTGTAATCCCTACAAGGCAAAGTTGAAGTAAGTTTACACTATCTTTAATTCCCCTTCTATTGTTACACCATAGGATGTGTTTTGGATACATATGTAATATTTTCCACACCACTAAATGCTAAAACACACCCTATGATGTGTGATGGCCTATATTGTTAATGAATTTTACTACCTTTTTGTTGTCCCCATTGATGTGTAAGGTGTCAATCTATTGGAATTTATCCATTGGTCTAAAGAAGAGGGAAAACAACGTGAAAACCACCAAAAAGTTTGGTAAATGAAGGTAATGTTTTCATATAGCTAATTAATCATTGAGGTGGGACTCTAGATGAAGTCAAGTCCCAAGATCTTTTCTCGAAGCCATTTGATATAAAATTAGTAAATATTGACTATAGAGTTTTGTGTATGGAATCACACATCTTAGGGATTTGTAAAATTGTATATGTAATTTGTTTCACATATAATTAACAATTTGTTCACAATTTTTAAAAACCATAACCCACATTTGCAACTAGAAAATTGTCAAATGCCCTTACAAATGGCCTATTGGATATAGATGAGATGTTTAATAATCTAGAAGTGTGTTTTGTGTGGTGTTGTAGTGTAAAAGCACAGGGGTTGTGATACAATTTGTAGTGACCCCACTCCACCCAACATATTTATTGATGAATGGGACAAACATTTACATGTTCCTTGACAACTTGGAGAAAGAAAGAAGTCAAGGTGATATAGTGGAATCACTTGGGACTACAAAAAAATCATTGTTGTCCACATCCACATGCTCCCAATGTCACCAAAAGAAAAACCTTTAATGCATGCATGGGCATATTTATGTTTGGGGCATGTATGGGATCATGATTGGTTCAAGTTTGAATGAAGTTAGGTATTATGATTTAGTGATACACAAGGCTCTATAACAATATTTGATGAATGACATAATGCTTAATGATTGGGGCAAATTGTCAATTTAATGATAGTAATGTATAGACCACTTGGCTATGTGAGTGACCATAGATTAACACTTTAGTGAAAGTAATGTATGTATCACCTTGCCATGTGAGTGACCCTCCTTGTGTGAAAAACAATAAAGTGACATGTGCCAAAATGACTGATCTTACTAATGAAGGTGTGGCATGGATGGGGCAGTGATTTGAATCTTAGTGAAAGTTGACTTTTATGACTGAGTGACAAGTAAGCTTTAGTGACATGATAGGATTGACATAATGTTTAGTGACTAGGATAAATTGTCACCTTACAAAGGTAATGTATGAACCACGTAGACAAGTATGTGTGACAAAAAATACTTGTGGGAAAATAAACTAACATGCACCAAAACTTGAATGGATCACAACATGTATATAGGCAATGATTTGAATATTAGTGATGATGCCATTTGTGACATAACTCTTAGGGATTCAACCTTCTGAATTCCAATGTGATAAGTGATTATGCTCAAACATAATTTAAAAAAGGTGGTAATTTTGGCAGATATGAATTAAATGTATAATGGTGTTCTATACAAATGACATCTAAGTCACTATTAGATGTAATGACATGCACTAGTATGAGGATCATAAACCCACCAACCATGAGTATAAGCTTGATTCCTGTTGCACCTTGTAGTGATGAATGTTTTCAAAATTTTGATTTTGGTAACAAAATGTGAAAGTAGTATGTTAACCCATCAAACTAGACTATCATTACAAGGGGAAGTGGAAATGTCCCATTAACCATTCGGCCCGCTTATGTATGTGTAATGCACGACCAGTAGAATTAGTGGTTTAAACATGTATGGTGGCATAGTAGCGACATGTTCTTTGCCATGTGACCCGAATCCCTAACACAATCCCAAACCACACCCTAAACCATTATAGTGGAATAGGTTCATTCCACTCAAATTTGGGTGGAATGGCCAATGGCCAGGACCACATCCTTTAGTAGTGGATGTGTTGAACTAGTTGGGAAAATCCGCTTGGTTTATTGCTTTGGATCTTCAATTCGGGTGTTGGTAGATACCCATGGCACTGAAAAACATCAAGAAGGTTGTAGTTATTACCAAGTCAGGATTGCATGAATGGAGTGTCATGCCTTTTGGCTTAAAAAACGCCATTGGCACTTTTTCACGAACCATGGCCGAAGTTTTTAAAGACGAGAGAAACAAGTTTCTAAAAGTCTTTGTTGATGATGTCAACATCCATAGCTTGAATTGGAGGGATCATTTGCAACATAAATGGATGGTGTTTCACTGTTTGAAACAGGTTCATATAAAGTTAAACCCTAGCAAGTGTTGTTTTGGGGTGTAGAACATTACTTTCATGGGGTCATGTGGTGAGCTTTAAAGGATCTTACCTTGACCTCAAGAAAATAATTGATGTGGAAACTTTTCCTGTACCCAGGACAATAACCAATGCTAACGCCTTTTTTGGGTTTATTCGCTACTATTGCAAGTTTATTCTTAGATATGTAAGAATTATAGAACTTTTATTTGGTTTGACCAAGAAGGAATGCAAATTTGTATGAACACCCATCTACCAAGGGGCATTTGTAATTTTAAAGAAATGTTTGGTAGCATTTCTAGTTTTGACTAGGTTGAATTTCTCATAGCCATTTATTTTGGATGTGGATTGGTCCATAACAGGGGTGGGAGCCATTTTATCATAAAAATTTGAAAAAGAGGAGTAGGTTATTATCTATGCCAACAAAGGATTGTTTCCAATTTAAAATTGCTTCCATCCTATGGAAGGCGAATGTTATGCCTTCATATGGGGCATAATGCATTTTCGACAATATTTCCACCAAGTTTTTTTTCTTTTGAGGACTAACCACAAACCTCTTGAGTGGCTTGCCATTGTTTCTAACACATATAGACGTAGGGGAAGATGGATATCTGTGCTACAAGATTTTCATTTCAAGATTGTTCATTGTGCAGGTTCTAAATATGCAAATGTGGTTGCTTTAAGCAAAAATTCAAGGGACAAGTACGAGGCAAGTGAAGATTTTGGAAATGAAATACAAGATTTGGCAAGGATCATTTAGGATGCTTCTAAACCAAGTTTTCACAAGGACGGTGAAACTATTATCAATTTATTCACTATGTTGACTAGAGAAGAAGAAGACCATGATGTTGATCATTACAAAAAGGGGGAAGAGATCATTGCTTTCAAATTTGAAGCATCACCACAAGTTGAGACTGGTCAATGACTTGTTGTGAGGAAAAATTAGCAAAGTCATTGGGATTTAGCCTATGAGGCACACACATTAATAGACAAGAATAAAAACAAGATCATCAAATAATAGGATGATAGTGAAGATGTGGAGACTCACCATTTGGACATCTTTGAAGATTCTTTAAGTATGAGGTTGCTTATTGGTGGTGTGTCGATGCATGATGAGCATGAGGCAACTGACATTGAGAGAACAAATTAAAAAATGATGCCCTACTATTGGCAAGAAGACATATTATACTTTCAACACCTAATGGTGCCAAAGTTAGAAGACATGTCACATATCATAGAGAAGATGCATAACGAAATTGGCCATTTTGGAAAGGCAAGGACCCTTTTTGATATCAAATAATGGTTTTTCTGGCATGACAAAATAGACATGGTCAAAGAATTTATCAAAGCTTGTGACAAATGTCAATTGGGTAAACAAATTAATAACCTAAAATATGGTATTGAAGGTATGAAAAGTATACCAATCTATGACTTATTTTATCATGTAACATTTGATACTACAAGACCTCTACCCAAGACATCTACTAGCAACAAATATGTGTTTGTTGTTATTGACCACTATTTTAAGTGGTGTGAAACACATCTTGTAAAAGAACATGGTGCTACAACATCGACTAGATTTTTTCTAGATGAAATCATATGCCGTTTTGGAGTGCCCAAATATATTATTAGTAACAGTGGTAGTGAATGGATGAAAGAATTTGATGTTCTTTGTTAGGACTATGGAATTATTCACCAATTCATTACACCAGCATGGCCATAGTGCAATGGAATGGTGGAGCTGCTAATATAGACCATCAAGCATGGTCTTATTGTGTTGTCTTCAACACACATATAGGGATGGGATACCCAACTCCTAAGGATACTCTTTGGCTACCACTGTGGTGTGCATGTGAATACAAGGTATTCACCTCACATGGTGTTGACAAGACATAATCCTAGATTGACGGTTGAAAATAACTTGAATGGCTTGTCTGATGTAGTTGATGAATAGGTGGTTTAGAAGCAATGGCTAAACGAATGATATGGAAGATGTAATTTGTTTCATGCACTCACAAGTCTTTGCTTGAGAATGTTGAACAAGCTCATAAAAAGCAATACAAAGTTTATGCTTTTAAGAAGGGATTGCAAATGTTTGAAGGATTTGAGGGAGAAGGAGTTAAGGTCAATATGCAAAAACCTGGCACGAAAAAAAATCTTGTAAGTAGTTGGGAAAGGCCTTATGTTTTTGTCATGTAGAAGGATGGGAAGGGCTTTCAGGACCAAAAGGAAGGTGGCAAAACCTGTATCATAAAAAACTTGGACGAAAAACACTGGGGAAGGGCAAGGAGAGACATGTAGATATACCATTCTCTAGGTTAACAATAGGATCTATGAGGTCTTAAGTTTTTAAGAAGGGAATGATGACACATGTGACTTGAAAATGCGTCTAGTGTTGTTGGTGTGAATAAGGTCTAAATGGAATTTTGGATGAAGGGGTGACCTAGTGGATGAAAAGACTTAAGGTTTTGGACTGATGGAAGGTGCCAAACAAGAGACAATTGAACATCATGAAACTTGAAGGGTGTTGTCGTTCTAAATTTGTTGTATTTTCTATTTTTGTTGTGATTTGTTGTTTGCAGGTAATGGGGTTTATTTTTCTTCCTTCATGGTGGTGATGACACTCGACATTGATTTGACGCAAAATCTTGTGTTGTGTGGTGTTGGTGATGGAGGGAGTGTAAGCATGCTAGTATATAGTAGGTTTCTGGTTAATGAAAAGTTAAGTTCCTAGATTTGAATGAAGGACTGGTTTTCTTGACAAAGGTTTTAGGTTTATGATTTGAGAAGGGTTGATGGTTTTAGAAGGTGGTGTTTGGACAATGGAGGTATGTGATGGAAGCTAAAATGCCCTAAACTCTAGGAAGTTTTTTGAGTAGAGGGGACTATAATTCCATTGCACCATTTCCCTCTCTTTTGTGTGTACTGAAGAATGTTATATAAAATAGGGAACAATTGAAGAAGATGATGAACAACCAAGGGGTTTCAAGAGCGGTTGGATTGTGGCATGTGTGATGGGAAGGAAAGATGATGCATTTTTGGGATTGAATACGGATTTGGGGTGAGAGAAGGAGTACCCATTTCAATGGGAGCTTTGAAGAGAAACATTGTGACCTATAGTTGGTGATTAGGGTTATTGTTGTCTTTTTGTAAAACTTCTTGAAACCTAGTGGGAGGGTGAAAAAGATTTATATGCTGGGGATACAAGTTGAGAGTTTCAAAATGCCATATCCCAACTAGTGGGTCAGGAGAGAGAAACTAGAATGAGCTGATTCTTCATATAGTTTTTGTTTCATAGCTACTGTTCAGTTCATTATATGCCTAGTTATAAATGGTTATTTGAAATTTCATAGGAGTTTGTTATTGGCAATCTTGTCGTCGTTCATTTGGCATTGCCCTCACTTTTGATGATACCTTATCGACAACTTATGTTCAACAGAAAATAACTCCAAAAAGGTCTAGTGGAAAAAAAAGGGAAACTTTTATTGATATTTGCCAAAATTGTTGAAAAACTATTTATTGTCTGAACCATTTATGTTGAAATTCTGGAAAATTAAAATTGAAATTGCCTAACCTCCTTTTCTGAAATAAATAAATATTTGGCCAAGAAGTGCTCAACATTAGTAGTAGGTACAGTATTGTTATATTGCACGAGGACAAATAGAGTTATCCATAAAGTTGCGGTGTCTTTGGGACCTAGTTTGACCTTCTAAACCCAGTTTCATCCCCAATTTGAGTGTATCTGCAAAGTTAGCAAAACTGGGTACTGTTTCATAAAACTAGTTATCAGTTCAGAGAATATGCAGGAATTCTGCCCAAGGCTTTGATTTAATGAAGAATATGAGAGGCAGTCAAGGTGCAGGTAATGCAAATCCAAAACTAGGGGTGAAACTCCCCCCACAACCACGTTAGGCTCGAAAATTAATTGGGTTCCTTGTTTCCTCTCTGTGTACTGTTTTCATCCTGACTTCTCATTTCGTCCCCAGGGCCCAGTACCCCAAGTTTGGTGTACTTTATGCATAAGTATCTCACATATATCAGC
>Ga0116226_10005108_pt1 | contig 11691 bp, 11 predicted proteins | sample S1TSphfallax_FD_89692 | JGI IMG/M metagenome (GOLD analysis project Ga0116226, IMG submission 89692) | Host-associated microbial communities from peat moss isolated from Minnesota, USA - S1T2_Fa - Sphagnum fallax MG | ecosystem: Host-associated > Plants > Peat moss > Unclassified | place: USA... | reverse complement strand
GTGCCGTCGGCGGCGAGTGTGAGATGGGCCCGCTCATGGCTCGCCAGTTGCAGAATGACGACCGAAAAGCCAAGCTCAAAGACGAGCTGGAGCGCAACCAGGCTTCCGAACGTGTAGTAGTAGCCTTGCTCGGCGGGAGAAAGAAACCTCGCGATCAGCAGGACGGTGACGATTCCAGATGCGCTCGACCAGATGCGGGCCAGAACGGTGAATGCTATCGCACGATCCAGTCCAAGGGTGTGCTTCACCCAACTGCGGAGCCGGTTCGCTGTCATGCGTAGCCTGGGCGACTTCGATCCCGCGGCAGGGCTCTCCATCTGGTTCGGGTTCCGGACATCAAGTCAACCTGCCTCGTTTCCTAGAGCCTGCACAGCTGCGGCCCGCGCCGTCCATCTGTCCTTGAGATTGAGAAAGGGCCGCTCCAGGCATTGGAAGCTCAACCAAGCGAGCGCGATGGTGGAGGCAAGCGCGAGCATCGCCACGGCAATTGTAGAATGAGCCGGGGCTAGGTTCATGCCGATGCGGCCGTAGACCAGATGTGGAATATCATGCAGCACATAGGCGCTATAGCTGATGCGGCCCAGCCAGCGCAAGGGCCGCAAACTGAGAGCCCGGCAAAGCAGCGAACTGGGTTGGACGGCCACCAGGATAAGCAGGGCAGCCAGAAGATCGAGCGCGCTCAGCCACCAGGTGAACAACCATTGGACATCGGGATGCGTTTGCTGAATCCGGTGCCCGGCAGGCGTGAGGCAAGCCCAGACCAGCAATAGCGTCAGCGAGATGGGGAGCGCGATGCGAGCGAGTCGAAGCAGAGTGGCCGCATGGGGACCCCTGAGCAAAAGAGCGATCAGGCCTCCGAGCAACAGCGCGTCCAGACGGAACGGCGTGGCCCGCGAAAGAATCTGATTATCGAGCATCCACTGCGGAAGCAGGTGCTGGCCTGCCAATCTCATCGCAAGGCAGCCGGGCACAGTAGCGGCGCAAATCCAACACAGCCTGGCGCGGTCGCGAACCCAAAATACCAGCCACGGCCAAACAAGATAGAACTGCTCCTCCACGCAAAGCGTCCAGAAATGGCCGAGGAAAAGCGTGGAATGGTACCCGCGCAAAGTCCCCGTAAGATGAAAATCGGCGAGCCTCTCCAAGGGAGAGAGCGGGAGGTAGGGCGTGACAAAGGGCGCGTAGTTGCCAAGATAGGCTGCCCAAACCAGCCAAGACCAGGACCATTGCCAATGAAGCACAGGCGCCGACAACACCAGCGCCAGCATCACCCCATAGTAGAGCGGAAAGATGCGGAGGGTTCGGCGAATGTAGAAGGTTCGGGCGCGATGAGGGTCATGGCGAGAGTCGAAAAGAATGCCGGTGATGAGAAATCCAGAGAGCACGAAAAAAAAATCGACGCCGATCCAACCCCAGGGCACAAGCTGGTAGTGGTGGAGGAAGACGAGGAGGAAAGCAATGGCGCGCAAACCGTCCAAGGCGGGGAAGAATGCTCGATTTTCCGGCTTCGTGCGCTCGGTGTTGCCCGTAACGGGCATGCTCTGTGTCAAGCAGGGTTCTCCATTGCCGGATGAAATCCTCCCTACTTTAGAGGGTGAAACCGGAAAAGGCAATTCCTGCACGCAGTTCTGGCGCAGACCAGGACAAGCAAGGCCAGAGGCGGTTCCCGGAGGAATCAGATGGGCCTTGTCTGCTTCTTCCGCACGCCGAGTCGCTGATGAAACAGCGTAAGGCTGCCAGTCTGGAGCAAGCGAAGTGAGCACCCCTGATTCAGGTGGTGGACACCGCCGTCATCCCGGCGAGACAGAGTCAGGGCCCCTCGCAGAGATGCTTGCGCTCGGATTTTGGGCGTTCTTTTCAGCGCGCTTTGGGTGCTCTCTAGGAGCGTCCGGCGTGGAATGCATGGCATTAGAACCTTTCGCATATCAGTTAGTATAAGGAATGTTTGTCAGACTGGCTTCAGTGGGATATGCCGCTACAATAGCCTCTCGTTGTGCAGTGGGATATCTGGCGACCAGAGGCTCCTTCGGGATCAGTACAACAGCTATATCTTTCTCAAGTATCGCCGGGAATGGCATGTTGAGGCGTTGGTGGGGAACGAGGGGGTTTAGGTGCGATGAATTCAATCATAGAGCGCGATCTCGCAAGCATTGTCCGGGAGCCCTTGCCGTGGGAGAGTTTCGCGGGGACGGAGATCTTGGTTACGGGCGCATCGGGCTTCCTGCCGGCCTACATGGTCGAAACCCTGCTCTTTCTCAATCGGCATCGGCTCTCCACTCCTGCCAGAGTCACTGCTCTGGTTCGCAACCGCGAGCGCGCCGAGAAGAGATTTGCGGCCTATGCAGGACGCGAGGATCTGCGGTTGCTGGTTCAGGATGTCTCTGAGCCTCTCCAACTATCGACGCCGCTTGACTATATCGTGCACGCGGCGAGCAATGCTAGTCCTTCGTCGTATATGGCTGATCCCGCCGGGACAATCTCTGCGAATGTGCTGGGCATCTACCATCTGCTGAACGCAGCCGCCCGGCAGGGGGTGTGCAGGGGATTTCTATATTTCAGCAGCGGGGAAGTTTATGGGGCTGTGCAGCCGGCGGCGGAACCGCTGCGCGAGGATCAGGGCGGTTTTCTCGATCCCTTGGCCCCGCGGGCTTGCTATGGCGAAAGCAAGAGGATGGGAGAGGCGATGGCGGGAGCCTGGGCACGGCAATACGGGGTGCCAACGCGCATCGTGAGAGCAAGCCATACCTATGGGCCGGGGATGAGGCTCGACGACGGCCGCGTCTTCGCCGACTTTGTCCGCGATATTCTAGGGGGCGGCCCCATTGTCATGCTCAGCGATGGGCGCGCCCGCCGGCCGTTCTGCTACTTAGCAGACGCGACGGCGGCTTTTTTCACCGTTCTCATGAAGGGAGAAGATGGACAGGCTTATAACGTCCACAATCCAGACGCAGTATGCAGCGTTGCCGAACTCGCGGACCGGCTGGCATCTTTGTACAGGGAAGAGGGCATCCGGGTTGAGCGCCGAGGCGGCCCCGCATCGGCGGATCTGCCGAACTTAGATCAAGCCAGGGCGCTGAGCGCGGAGAAGGTTGCCTCGCTGGGATGGCGGCCGAGGACCACGATCGAAGAGGGCTTCCGCCGCACCATCGACAGCTATCGAGAAGTTTTTGCGGAGACGGTGTTCGCCGGACCGCGGCTCGGCGATTCTGCGGAATGATCTGGAATCAAGGAGAGGGTTAACTATGTTTTCCATTCCGCTCGCGCCTTGCACTCTGCAGCTTTCGCGGTTGGACCGCCACAGATTCGGATGAAATCCCGCGATGCTCGCAGAGAGGACGATGAACGCCATGCGGCCGAGAGCTCGCCGAAGCACTGTATCTCGGTTTGCTATAGTGAAGGAATGCGTCACGAGGGTCCCTGCAAATCTGTCCCTGCGTTTGAAGCGCCGTCAAAAGGTAGAGCCGTCCAGATGCATGATCTGGCACGGGTCTGTGAATCGGGGCCATAACGGTCTGACGTATTCAGTGGATGAGCTGTCGCAGCAACACCAGCTTGTTCCTATTGAATATATGCTTTTATGCGCTTGGTTCAGCGAGCCAGATCACTGCATCTGGCCTCGGCTTTTGAGCAAGTAGTTACGGTGCTGTTTATGTCGTACGAGTATTTTGAGGAAGTTTGTGTCCCACTCGCTTACCGTAGTTCGCAACATTGCCAACTTTGCCGTGGATCTCGTGGTCGCACTCGGTTCGGATACCGTGTTTTCGCTCACCGGGGGCATGGCGATGCATCTCAACCGCGCGGTTGGAGCGCATGCGGGGCTTAAGGCCGTGTTCTGCCAGCACGAGCAGGCGGTGGTCGCGGCCGCTGAGGGTTACGCTAAGGCCGCCAACTTCCGCAGAGCTGGATTCGCAGTCGTCACTGCGGGTCCCGGCGTGTCCAACACGGTCACCTCGCTCATCTCTGCCAATGGCGACTCCACTCCGTTGATCGTGCTCGCCGGTCAGATCAAGACGGCCGATATCGACACGTTCAATACCCGCACACACGGCATCCAGGAGATCAAGTCCAGGGAGATCATTACTCCCTGCGTCAAGCTCTTCGTCCGGTTGGCGGAAAAAGACTTTATTGAGACCTTGACCGACTCGCTCGCACAGGCGTTCATGGGCCGTCCGGGCGTTATCTTTATCGAGATTCCGCTCGACGTCCAGGGCATTCTCTACGAGTACACGCCGGAGGAGATCGTCGCGGCCGCCGCTGAAGTGAGGCGGCGTGTGGGCATCGTCGATGCAGCTCTCCACTCTGAGGCTAAGCTCACCGCTGCGCTCGAATCCCTCCTCGCTGCAAGCCGCCCCTTGCTCTACATCGGCAACGGCGCTCGCGCAGCCAACAGCGAGGATTTCGCCCTTGCGTTTGCCCGCCGCCACAAGATCCCGTGTGCCTTCTCGTGGCTCTCGGAAGACATGATGCCAGCCAGCGATGAACTCTTCACGGGCTGCCCGGGCGGTCTTGCAGAGATCTCGGCCAACGACATTCTCTTTCGCGCCGACAGGATCGTCTTCCTGGGCGCGCGCCTCGATCTTGGCACCACCGCCTTCCAGCGCTTCGCCTTCGGCGCACAGGCCCATCGCATCGTTGTCGATGTAGACTCGGCGGAACTGGCTAAGTTCGGCGAGCTTCGCGGAACCGAACTTGTACAAGCCGACCTTCGCGCTCTGCCCGCTGTGACGGTCAAGCTCGAATCGCGATCCTCCGAAGCCGATCCGGCATGGCTGCCATGGTGCCAGACACGCCGCCGTGAATATCTCGCCGAGCAGGTATCCCGCATGGCATCGGACCATATGAATGTCTATAATCTGACGCAAATATTTAATGCATGGACGGACGGCAAGGTCTGGATCCCGGCCAGCTCTGGCTATGCCGAAGAAACGTTCTCACGCTTCTTCGCGCCGCAGACCAATGTGCGCTTTTTTAATGGAGCGGCTCTCGGATCGATGGGCCTCGGCCTGCCCCACGCAATCGGAGCCGCCTACGGATCCACGCGTCGCGTCTGCTGCCTTGAGGCCGACGGCGGCATCATGCTGAACCTGCAGGAACTGGCCACGCTGGTTCACTATGCACCCAAAGGCTTCGTCATCTTCTTGCTCAATAACAATGGCTACGAGTCTATCCGCGCATCGCAGACACGTTTTTTTGGTGGTATCTCTGGCGTGGATGAGGCCTCCGGCGTGTTGATTCCGCATTACGATAGAATCTGCAGTGCGTTCGGTCTCAGATACCTTTCCATCCACACACCGGCCGAGCTCGCTGCGCTCCTTGATACGCTTGGCCCTGACGATCCGCCCGTCCTTGTTGACATGCACATCGACCAGTTCGAGTACCGAGGCCCGGCGGTCAAGACGGTCATGGATAAGAACGGACGCCCCTCCTCGACGCCCCTCTCGGAACTCAGCTGGTGACTAAGACTGCGTTGATCTTTGGCGCCTCGGGCGGTCTTGCGACTGCGGTCGCGGAGAAGCTGCTCGCGCGCGGGTGGGAGGTCGACCTCGTCTCGCGGGAGTCGCGCCGGACCCAGGTTGAGAGGTGCTTCGCCGGCTCTATCTCGGCTGGCGCTGTCCGAGTCTTCACTGTTGCGAATGGCTACACGGAGTTTATCGCCGCGAGGCCCTATCAATGCTATGTCTTCACGCAGGCTCTCTTTGAGCCGCGGCTGCTCATCGATACGATCGACGGCAGGATCGAGGATGAGATCGCTGTTGGCCTGACCGGTCCGATTATGCTCACACGCTCGCTGCTCCGCGCACACCCGCCGATGTCAGACGAGCGGCGTGACTTTGCCTTCATCGGCTCGACTTCGGCCTACGCTGGGTTTAAGAAAACAGCCAGCTACTGCGCGATCAAACACGGCTTGCTTGGGTTCGTTCGCGCCATGAATGATGAGTATGCGGATACGGAGACGCGCTTCTGGCTCTTCTCGATGGGCACGATGAACACCGGGATGGGCGCACTGCTCACCGAGCAGGATCCGTCGAGTTTCCTCCAGTCTGACGCCGTGGCCGGCCGAATCGCCGATTGCCTCACGTCAGCGACCAACCTCTTCGAGCCGGAGATCCTCATGCGGCGTCGCAAGATCCGCCTCAATGCAACGTAACCGCAGCCGTTGGAGGAAAGAGTGACCAGATTCGGCATCATGCAGGGGCGGCTTTCGCCGCCCGATGGGGGCAGATTTCAGTCGTTTCCGCGCGAACACTGGGCCGAGGAGTTCGCGATTGCGGCGGCTGTCCCGCTTTCCTATATTGAATGGATCTGCGACGATTATGGCGCAGACATCAACCCGCTGATCTCCGACGGGGGCCCGCAACGGCTTGTTCATCTCATGGAGACAAGCGGCATCCAATTGATGGCGATTTGCGCGGATTGGTTTATGGATTTTCCTCTCCTGCGTTGCAGCCGAGCCGACCAGGAGTTCCGGCGCACGTTTCTTGAGCGGCTGATCCGCGCTGCAAATCTGATCGGCGCGCAACGGATCGTGCTGCCCTTCGTGGACGTATCGCGGATCGGCTCGCAAGAGGATGAGGACGAGGTTGTCTGCATATTGCAGAAGGTCTTGCCCACCGCCGGGCAGACCGGGGTGGAGCTTCACCTTGAAACCGATTTGGGGCCGAACCGCTTCAGGGCGCTTCTGGATCGACTGCCTCATGCCTTGGTCAAGGTGAATTATGATTCCGGCAACAGCTCGTCACTGGGTTACCGCGCAAGCGAAGAGATCGCCGCGTATGGCGAACGAATTGGAAGCGTCCATATCAAGGATCGAGTGCGCGGCGGCGGAACGGTGCCGCTCGGAACCGGCGACACGGACTTCGACGATGTCTTCGGGAGCTTGAAGAAAGCCGGATACGCAGGCGATTTCACGATGCAGGTGGCGCGCGGCGATGCAGGCTGCGAACTCGACTGGGCGCGCCGCAATCTGGCTTTCATCCGCCGCTATTGGCCATCCTGACAGGAAGGGCGATCCATGGATTTCGATCTCGAAGACAAAGTCGCGCTGGTCGCCGGCTCCTCCCGCGGAATCGGCAAGGCGATCGCCGCGCGGCTGCTGGAGGAGGGAGCGCGGGTGTGTTTGACGGGCCGCGACCAGGCTGCGCTCGAGAACTGCTTCGCGGAGTTATCGCAGTCCCATCCGGCGGAGAAGATTCTAGCCATTCGGGGCGACTTTGCCGACCCGGCCACCATTCGGGAATCACTGCTCGCGATTCGGGAAAGATGGAAAGGCGTAGATATCGTGATCGCCAACCTGGGCAGCGGCAGCGGAAAGACCGGCTGGGAGCACACCGAGGAAGAATGGGAGCGAGTCTTCCGCGTGAACTTCTGGGGCAGCGTGAGGCTTGCCCAGGCGGCGATGCCGGAGCTGATGCAGCGAGCAGGCTGTCTCGTCTTGATCGCGTCAATCGTTGGCCTGGAAATGACCGCGGCGCCGCTCCCCTACAGTGCGGCCAAGGCGGCCCTGATCAACTACGGCAAGAATCTGGCCAGGACGGTCGCAGCCGACGGAGTTCGCGTGAATACGGTTGCTCCCGGGAACATCTTGTTTCCGGGAGGATCATGGCAGCGGCACCTCGATCAACGGCGCGAGCAGGTCGAAAGCTACATAGCTCAGGAGGTCCCACTCAACCGCTTCGGCAAGCCCGAGGAGGTCGCGGCGCTGGTGGCATTCCTGTGTTCGGGCGCGGCGGCCTTCAGCACCGGCGCGTGCTATGTCATGGATGGCGGGCAGACGCATCGGATGTGAAGCTTCGTCCTCGATTGGAAATAGCGCAACGGAAAGGAAAGCTGGTTTGAGCGATCAGGCAGGCGTCGCGAAAAGCGTGGGAGACCTCTTCGACCTGAAGGGTAGAGTCGCAGTGGTGACCGGAGGCGCAGGCCTGCTCGGCTTTCACCACGCGGATATTCTGGCTGCCGCCGGGGCGCATGCCGTCCTGCTCGATTTGCACACGGCCAATCCCGGGAAGTTCGCCGCCGAGTTGAGTTCCAAGCATCACGTCGATTGTCTTGGACTTGAGGCCGACATCACCAGTCCGGCAGATCTAGAGCGGGTCAGGACTCGCGTCATGGGCCGTTTTGGGCGCATCGACATTCTGATCAACAACGCCGCCAACAATCCAAAGGTGGAAGACCCCAGCGGGCGAGCGTGGTCACGTCTGGAAAATCTGCCTTTGGAGGTGTGGGATGCAGATTTGCGCGTCGGCCTCACAGGGGCTTTTTTATGCAGCCGGATATTTGGAGCGGAGATGGTCAAGGCAGGCTCCGGGGTGATCGTCAATGTCGCTTCAGATTTGGCGCTGATCGCCCCCGACCAACGGCTCTATCGCGTCGAGGGTCTGCCCCCTGAACAGCAACCCGTGAAGCCGGTGACCTACTCGGTGGTCAAAACTGCCCTGATCGGGCTTACGCGCTATCTGGCGGGCTACTGGGCGGAGGCCGGCATCCGGGTCAACGCCATCTCCCCGGGTGGCGTCTCCAACGGCCAGCCCGAGGTCTTCCTAAGTCGCCTTCACAAGCTTATCCCGATGGGACGAATGGCATACCGGGATGAGTATCAAGGGGCGATCTTGTTTCTCTGCTCGGACGCCTCCTCCTACATGACGGGGGCGAATCTGATTGTGGACGGAGGCCGCACTTGCCTCTAAATTTGAGCAGCTCGCATCGGCGCTCGATCGTACCAGGGCTCATCGAGTACACTTTGTGTGGCAGCGACGTTCGGCCATGGTTCCTGATTCGATAGGAAAGGAGCGGCTTTGACAAGAGACATGCCGAATCTCGACCTGCTGCGCAGCATCGCCGTGGTGCTCGTGGTTGTGGAGCACACCCTCCTCGCCATGCATGTGCACTGGGTCGGCGGCTGGAACCTGGCGTGGATGGGAGTGGTCGGCGTCTTCATGTTCTTCGTGCATACCAGCCTGGTGCTGATGTGGTCGCTGGAGCGGGATCCTTACGTGCTGGGATTCTACATTCGCCGCCTCTTCCGCATTTATCCGCTCGCGATCCTGGTCCTGCTGGGGTCGGTCGTATTCCGCATCCCGTCGCTCCATGACGTGTACGGCCATACTTTCTTTGAGATGCCGCGGCTGCGCAGCCTGATGGAGAACCTGCTGCTGATCCAAAACCTTCACGGCGGTCAGAGCATCTGGGGCGTGATGTGGAGCCTGCCGCACGAGGTTCAGATGTATTTTCTGCTGCCGTTTCTTTTCTTCTTCGTGCGGCATAACTTCTTTCTGTGGCCTATTCTCCTGTTATGGGCGGCCGTCGTCGATTACTGCTTTTTTACCTTCCATCCCCACGGAGATGGTTTGGCCACGTTCCTATTGAGCGTCCCATACTTTCTCGCGGGAGTGATCGCCTACATCCTCTTCTCGAGAGTGAGGCCGAGAGTTCCGTGGTTTGGGCTGCCGCTCTTGATTGGGCTACTGCTGTGTGGTTTCATGCCTCGGCCGTCGTGGTGGGCCGGCTGGATTTTGACTTTGATCCTCGGACTGCTGCTCCCCAGCTTCAAGCAGGTGCAATCCAGATGGATTGTTCGGTCCAGCCACACCGTGGCGCAGTATTCGTACGGGATTTATCTTCTTCATCCGATCAGCATCCTGATCGGAGTGAACCTGCTGCAAGCCCAAAATCTGGTCTTGCGCCTCGCCGCGCTGCTGCTCTCTCTCACAGCGATGTCGGTTGCGGCGCATCACCTGGTGGAGCAGCCGATGATGCGTCTGGGATCGAGGCTGGCGAAGCGGATGCAAAGGCGCGCGCAGGAACCGATACCCGCGGCGTTCGCCAGCTGAGCCGCGGCGGCAATTTATGCTCTCCCGAGATAAATTCAAGCCGGATGGGAAGCAAAGGCCCTTAAGGCATCTTCACAGTGAATGTGACCGAAGCAGCTTCGTTATGTGCGCCGGTTTGTGCTCGGGTAGAAGAAACTCGGGTACGAGGCACGTTGGAAAGCGTACATCGTGAACTACGCCGATGATCTTGTCATCTGCTTGTCGAACTGGAGAACACGAAGCCCTGGCCACGATGCAGACGATGATGTCGAAGCTGAAATCAACGGTGAACGACTCGAAGACGCGGCTCTGCACTTTGCTGGAAGAGAAGTTTGACTTTCTTGGGTACACGGTTGGTCGATGCTACAGCCCCAAAACTGGACGGGCATATCTCGGCACTGTTCCAGTGCGAAAGCGGGTGCAACGCATCCGCGGGCAAATACCCGAGATGACTGGACGGAATACAACCTCGCTGGACCAAGTGGCAATAGTCAAGCAACTCAATCGCACGATGTGCGGATGCGCGAACTAAGAGGTGGCTCGGTTTGTTTGAACAGCATCCGCCGACCCACTTAAATCCCGCCCCGCTTCCACCATGAAGAAATAGTCATGCCTGGCTCCGCGAATGTGCATGCGGCCATCACCATCCGCTTACGGTGCTTGAGGCGAATTCGAAGGTGAACAACGTTCGAAACAGCGGGCCTGAAGTAGTGCGTCAAGCTGAAGATGCCGCTGAGTCTGGGCAGTTGCCCTTGTAAACTGCCAACCGGCGAAAGGGCTAATCATCCAACAAGAGAACGAGGAGATCCCTGATCAGCGAACGGATTTCGGGAACATCTTTCGCTATGATTTTGAAGCCACGGACAGCACCTGAAAGAACGTGCGCCGTCTTCTCGGCGGAGACTCTTGGCTTGGATCTCTGGAACTTGGAGTGTGCTTTGAGCACGGGCACGATCATCTTCTCAAACGAGCGATAGCCTCGATCGACAGCATCCTGAGCGAATCCAAAGGTACATTCCAGGAGTTCCGCGACTTCGCTGGAGGTTCGCATCCTTTCAAAAGGCAGCACCGTCCACAGCTCAAAAGCGGCTCGAAGCTTTTCCTCGGGCGTCTTCAAGGAACCGATCTTGGCTTCAATCTCAGTCAGGGTCCCTTTGACCCAATGCTCGTACACGCTCTTAAATATGTCTTCTTTACTCTCGAAGACCAGATAGAGCGCGGGCCTTGAAATGCCGGCGGCCACGGCGATGTCGTTCATGGTCACGCGCTTATATCCATAACGGACAAAAACCTCGAGAGCAGCCGGGAGGATCTTGTCTCTTTTTGCCATATCCATATCTTGACTATTGACAAACGTCGTCTCTTTGTCAATAGTAGACAGGTAGACGGATTTTGTCACGCGTTATCTGGAGGCCACATTTCGTCATGAAGCGATCGGTCGTTCTAAAGAGTGTGGCAGTCGTCATTTCGGGATTCCTTGTGTTTCTGGGTGTGGTCAAGTTCAAGTACGGCACAGGGAAAGACTACCCGGATCTCGGAGCCAATCTACCGACAGAGCCGTTTGTCCTGGAAAAGCTGATCAAACTGGACTACCCGCCTGGAAATCTCGCCGTTGCGAAGAACGGCGATGTCTATTTCAACTACCATCCGAACGCTAAAGCAGACCGCTTTTCCCCGGCAACCGTTTTTAAGTGGTCCAGCGGCAAAGTAGAGCCCTTCCCCTCGCTCGAAGCACAGAAGGACTTTCAAGGCACGTTTGGAATGACGATCGATAAACAAAATCGAATCTGGTTTATTGAACCGGCGAGTCTTGACTTCAAGCATACGCGGGTCTCAGCGTTCGATTTGGATACGAAAAAGCGGGTAGAGTTCTTTGAATTTCCTG
>Ga0116226_10005107_pt1 | contig 11691 bp, 9 predicted proteins | sample S1TSphfallax_FD_89692 | JGI IMG/M metagenome (GOLD analysis project Ga0116226, IMG submission 89692) | Host-associated microbial communities from peat moss isolated from Minnesota, USA - S1T2_Fa - Sphagnum fallax MG | ecosystem: Host-associated > Plants > Peat moss > Unclassified | place: USA... | reverse complement strand
GGAAGGCGACCCGTATCGCTCGCGAAGCACATCCAGAGTCGGCCCGCCGGTGAACGAAAAATATTTCTTATACAAGGAAATCTGTCGCGCCGCGATATAAATCTCCTCGCCCCGCGCCAATGCCGAAAGCGTTATTGGCGTATCGATATCATAGAACGTCACCAGGCCGCCGGCGGTCGCGAACACCCAGTCAGCCACCGCAATCCCGTCCGGCACGTAGGACCCAACCATCACCGCATCGGCCTGCGCCACGTCCGCGTGCCACGCTCGCAAGCCTGCCAGATCGTCATACAGCGCCAGTTGGCAGAACCCGGGCTCCGACAGATCGCGGTGTGCCGCATACCAGGGAACATCCCGCTCCAGAAACAAAATCCTATGCCCACGCGCGGCAAAGGCGCGCAGCAATGCGCGATACGTTGTCGCGTGCCCGTTGCCCCAGGATGAGCTCAGGCTCAGCCCAAGCACCACCAATTTCATGGGGCCGCGCAACCCGCGTGCGCATGCAATTCGCGCAAAACCTGGTCAACCTCCACGCCGCGATGCGCATAGGTGTGTTCCGCCAGAATGCGCGACCGCGCCGCCAAGCCGATTTCCCGCGCGCGCGACGCAGAGAGACGTTCGAGATGCGCGGCCACGTCCTTGCCATCGCGCGCCACCAGAATTTCCCTGTCGGGGGCCAAAAACTGCTCGATCCCCTCCCAGGCATCGGTGATCAGGCAGGCCCCTGCGCCCGCGGCTTCGAACACCCGCGTTGCCGGTGAAAACCCGATCTCCGCCATGCTGTCGCGCGCCACATTCAGCACGGCGAGCGACGACGTATTGAACGCATTATGCTCATTCGTGCCGACATGGCCGAGTGTTCGCACATTCTCCGGAAGTGCCTTGTCCGCCCAGCCATTCCCCCCGAGCAGAAATGCCCTTTGTGGCAAGCGCAGGGCTGCTTCGATGAAAAACGCTTCCACCCGCGCCTCGCGATCCGGCAGCCTGTTGGCCAGGAAATTCAAATCGGCCGCGAATCCCGGATCGGCCGGTACCGGATGGTGCGTGTCCGGATCGAGCGCGTTATAGATCGGGCGGCAATATCGCGCGCCCATCTGGCGATAGCGGCCAATCACCGGTGCCCCCCCGCCGTAGGTCAGCACGCCGTCAAGATGCGGCAGCATGTTTTCCAGCGCCGGCATCCCGCCCTGCTGCAACTGCCCGAGCGTGGCCGGCGCATCCACATCCCAGAACAGCCGCAGCGCTCCCGGCCGGGCCGACGCCATCACGCCTTCCAGCAGCACGTCATCGAACACCCCGACGCCGCTGGCCTTGATCACGATATCCGCCTGCGCGGCCTCGGTAATCACCTTGCGGACGGCCTGTTCCGTCGCCTCGTACACGACAACCCGGCACCACGCCGGCGGATCGATATCGCGATGCGCCTGGCGATCGAAGGCATCCGGTTCGTAGAACGTCACCGCGTAGCCGCGCGATGCGATGTTCTTGATGATCCCCCGGTAGTATGTCGCGGCGCCGTTCCAGTAGGCGGAGAGCAGGCTCGACCCATAAAATGCGACCTGCATCACGCGGGCTCCGCCACAGCCGGGCGCAAGCTCGCGACCACGCGCAGCAGTTCCGCTGCCCGATGATCGCATGTGTGGCGCTGACGTATTGTCTCCAGCCCATGCCGGCATAGCTCGTTCCGCATCGCGCGATCTTCGATCAGGTCGCGGAGTGCGCGCCGCATGCCGTCGCCATCCTGCACCATCAGAAAATCCACATTTTTCCGGAAAAGACCTTCGCTATCGCTCCACGGTGCGCTCACCAGGGGAATGCCGCAGGCGAGCGCTTCGAAAACGCGAATGGTGGGGATGCCCGGAAGATGCGTCACGTAGAAGCGCCGCGGCACATGCACCGTCGCCATATGCGCGGCGAACACCTTTGGCGCCCCTGCATTCGGCAGCCACCCATGATAACTGGCCCCATATCGGTGAAGCATCGACAGCGCAGCCTGTGGATACCGTACGCCATACACATCCAGGCCGATTCCGCAGGCGGCAGATGGCGCCAGCAGAAACTCTTCCAGTTCCCGTGTGCGTTCATCGTCGCCCCAATTGCCGATCCACACCAGGCCGGTGCGATCCGCTTCCACGGCTGGCGGATGAAACAAAGTGATATCCGCCGCCTCGTGCCACACCCACACACGCTCGCCCCAGCCCCAGCCGCGATAAACCTCCGCCAGTGCCGCCCCAAACGCCAGAACCCCGTCATAGTCCGAGAGATCGTACGCCGCCATCGCCTCTGTCTGGCTGACCGCGCGATGGTGGGTATCGTGAAACAGCAGCGTAAAATTCTGGCGCCGGCGCAACCGGCCGATCCTCATCACCAAAGCCGGGTCGTTCCATTCATGCACGATCACCAGACCGGCGTTGTCGCACACACGCGCGAGCCCGGCTTCGGAAGCAAGCATCTCGATCCGCAAATCCGGATAGGCAGCCCGGAAGGCATCCAGCCCATCTTCGCCATGATCAGCCAGCAGATTTCCCAAACTCCGGCTCAGGTCAGGCTCCACCGCCAAAACCTCATGCCCGAGCCCCGCAAGTGCGCGCAGCACGCCGCGCAGGAAATGCGCATTGCCATGATTCCAGCACGACCGCAACGAGTGTGTGAAATACACGATCCTCACGCTGCCGCCTCGGCGCGCGCCTGCAATCCGCGGTAAAGACCGAGCATGCTGCCCGCCATCCGCTGCAAGGAAAACTCTTTTGCACGCTGCGCCGCCGCATGTCCCCAGTCGGCCGCAGCACCGGGATCATTCAGCAGGCCGCTCAAAGCCCGGGCGCATCCGTCCCGATCCATGGGTGCCACAAAGATCGCGGCACCCTCCCAAAGTTCGCGGAATGTCTCGATATCCGAAAGCACCAGTGCGCAGCCGCTTTGCGCCGCCTCCAGCACCGAAAGGCCAAAAGGTTCATATACGGCCAGCGAGGAAAACACTGCCGAATTTGCCATGCGCACCCGCAGCGCCGAGCTGCTCAAGGCGCCAAGCGCCGTCACATGCGAAATCGGCATGGCGTCGCCGGGCGGCATCCGCAAGGCGCCGGCCGCATAGACCGGCGCATCGAGCATCCCTGCCACGGCATCGAGCGTCGCCAAATTCTTGGCGCAATCCCACAGACGGCCGGCCGTCAGAACACAGCGTTCCCGGCCGCCCTGATGCGCCGTTGCGGCATCCCGCCCGTTGTGAACGACATGCGGATGATACCCGTAATGCCGCGCCGTGGCGTGCGCAAACGCGGCACTGGGCGCCACCAGCGCATCGCAGGCTGCGTAGCCCCGCGCCAGCAAATCCCGTTGCCAGCACAGCGCATCCGGCAATTCGCGGTGCTGTGTCGCCTCCCACCACGTGGCGGTGCATGAGTGGCAGGCGCCCACCACCGAAGGCCCGAAACGCGCGAGCGCCGCGAGCGAAGGGCTATTCAGATGCACCACATCCGGGTTCGTCTGCCGCGCAAGGTTACAAACACGCTGTGCCGAACATGCGACGTCATCCTGGTTCCGCGCGCGCCAGTCCAATTCCGCGCCCGTTTCGATCAGGTCCAACCCAAGAACGGAGCTTGCCTGAGCGATTTGCGCCTCGGTGGGCTTTGGCCCAAGTACCGCAAGCGTGGTTTGCACGCCTTGGGCCGCGAGGCCATGGGCCAGATCGATCGAATATGTCCAAACGCCGCCCACCGCATCCGTCGTCATGAACAGGCGCATGGTCATCGTCGTTGGCAGCAGGCTTCAAGCTGCTCCAATGCCATCGGCTGCTCGTCCTGGATGTCGCTGAAGCGGCTGAACTGCGCAAGGTAATGCGCATGCGCCCGCTCCCACGCCACATCGTCCGGCGCGCCCCACATTTCATGATACTCCGGAGAGGATGGATAAGGATAGAGCGGCACCGGATCGTTTGCCCACACCTGCGCGGCCCCCAAGCGTTCACGCCACGCATCCACCAGAGCGCGATCGTCATCCGCCACCGCCAGAAGATTCGCCTGCACGAAGGGGATGGTTTTCCGCGCCCGTATGAGGCGTTCCGCAAGCTCGTCCGTGCTCAAGCGGCATTTTTTGTCGAGCTGCGCGCGGCCTTCCTCGGTCAGGCTCTCGACGCCCGCTTCAACGGAAACGCAGCCGCTTTGCCCGAGAAGATCCAGCATGTCCGGCTTCCACAAATCGATGCGCGTCTGCACGCCGTATTCCACATTCCTGTCGCGCAGCGCTTCGAGCAGCGGACGCTGCGGCAAGAATATCTCGTCTATGAAGTAGATGTATCGCGCGTCCTGCCGGATCAGCACGTCGATTTCCTCGAGCAGCGGCGCCAGATCGCGGCGCCGGTATGAATCCCTGAAATCCAGTTTTGCACAAAAACTGCACGTGTATGGGCATCCGCGGGATGCCTCCACCTCGGCCCCAAAACCTTGCACAGGGCTGCCGAACCGATGATGGTGGTGCGTATGCCGTGCAATCCATTCGTCCGGCCAGCGCAGCGCCGGCATGTCGGTGAACCGGGCTGCCGCGACATCTCCGTTGCTAACGACATCGCTGCCGCGCCGGAATGCCACGGAAGGCACCCTCTCCGGTCCGCCCGCACATGCGAGCGACGCCACAACCTCCTCGCATTCGCCGCGCACGACCACATCGCATCCCAGCTTGGTCAGCGCGGCCCTGGGTGTTGCCGAGCCATGCGGCCCCACGGCCACCGTCATGCCGCCGCGCGCACCCAGCACAGCCAGCAAATCACGCGGCACGCGCAATTCCGGCTGTGCGCACCGCCAGAACAGATAGCTGGGCGCCGTGGCGATCACCGTCATCGCAGGTGCGAAGCCATGAATGCGCCCGGCGAGCGAGGCATGGTCCTCGTTCATCAGCGCACCGTCCAGCAGCAGAACCTCGTGGCCGGCCTGCTCAAGCAGCGTCTTGCAGTAACCAAGTTCCAGCGGCAGGTGGGCCGACCGGCACCCGAAATAGATACTGTTGGTAAAATCCCAATGCGGATTGACCAGAGCGACACGCATGGAGCCTAGGCCTCCGCGGTCATGCGGGCGGCGATGCCCTCCGCCTGCAGCCACTCTGCCAGAGCGGCCACGCCGTCGCGCCAGTCGACGGGCGTGGCAAGTGCCATGGCGCGCCGCGCAGCCGACGTATCGGCGACGAAATAGCGCTGATCGCCGGCCCGCCAATCATCGAATGCAATATCGAGTTCGTGGCCGACAAGGTGTTCGATATAGGCGGTCAGTTGTCGCAGACTCACGGCATTGCGTGGCCCGCCACCCAGGTTGAACGCCCTGCCCGACACGTCTGCGATGTTGTCCCACGCGGCCAGATAGGCGGAAACCGCGTCGGACACATGCAGGATGTCACGCACCTGGCAGCCATCGCCAAAAATGCTGATGCGCTCGCCGCGCAACGCCTGAATCAGGAAATGCGCCACCCAGCCTTGATCTTCCGTTCCCATCTGGCGCTGCCCATAGATGCAGCTCATCCGGAACACGCAGGTAGGAATACCGAAGCTGCGCGCATAATCCAGAACATACTGATCCGCGGCGCCCTTCGAACACCCATAAGGCGTATGGAAATCCAGTTTGCGCGCCTCACTTATGCCGGCGTTGCGCAGCAGCGGATCGGTCGGAAGCCAACACTCCCCTTTGCGCTCCAGGTCTATATCGGTCAGATCACCATACACCTTGTTGGTGCTGGCGAAGATGAACGGAATTTGCGTATTGCGCTGACGGATTATCTCCAAAAATTTTACCGTCGCCTGCACGTTCACGTCGAAATCGGCCAGCGGTTGAAGAAGGCTCGTGGTTACCGCGACCTGAGCCGCAAAATGGAAGACTGCCTCGCATCCTTCCAGCGCCTGATCCAGCCTCGCCTCGTCGCGCGTGTCGGCCACGACAGGAACAATGCGCGCGCCATGCCGCGCCTGCAGCCACCGCAGATTGCGCTCCACGCCCGGCCGAACGAGCGCGTCGTAAACCACGATTTCGTGGCCAAGACCTGCCAGCCGATCGGCAAGGTTGCAACCGATAAAACCGGCGCCCCCGGTCACCAGAACGCGGCTCAAGCGACAAGCCCCCGCAATTCCAGTTCCTGCCTTGCCTGGGCCACGCGGTCACTCGCCTCCTGCCGCGCCACCCATTCCGCCAGCGCCGCAAGCCCCGATTGGAAAGTCTGGCGTGCCTCGTAACCAAGATCGCATCGCGCCGCTGAAAGATCGGGGATGCAATGCCTGATGTCGCCGCTGCGGGCCCGGTTGGTGATCTCCGGCACCAGGTCCGGCCGCGCCATGGAGTGGGCTTGCATGCGCGCCACCTGTTCCACCGTGCGATCTTCGCCGCTGCCGATGTTGAACACACGTCCTGCAATCCCGGGCGTATCCAGCGCCAGAAGAAACGCCTGCACAACATCGGACACATGCACGAAATCGCGTCGCTGCTGCCCATCCTCGAACACCATGGGGCGTTGGCCATTCAGCAGACGTGAAGCAAAAATCGCCAGCACGCCCGTATAGGGATTTGAAAGCGCCTGGCCCGGCCCATACACATTCCACAGCCGCAGCGCAACACCTTCCATGCCATAGGCTTTCGACAGCGTCAGGGTGAGTCGTTCCTGAACATACTTGCCGATCGCATAGACCGAGGCCAAGGCGGGAACCTTGCTTTCCGGCGTCGGTACCGGCGTCAGCGCTTCGCCACGCCCATCCTGCGGATCCCAGCTTCCATCCGCATTGCGGCCGCCACGCACCACACTCTGGTGGATTGTGCCAGCGCGGTCACGATACAACCCTTCGCCATAAATGCTCATCGATGAGGCGGTGACCACCCGCTGCACCGGCCTGTCGATGAGTTGCTGAAACAATACGGCGGTGCCGAGATCGTTGACCGACGTATAGCGATCGACCGCATACATGCTTTGGCCGACGCCTACTTCGGCGGCCAGGTGAACAACCTTCGTCACACGCGAAAGCCCACGACGCACCGCACCGGCATCACGGATATCGGCATTGATGAACTCGACGCCCTCGCCGAGCTCGGCCGGAACGGCGCCGGTCGGATGAACCTGCTCGATCAGATTGTCCAGCACCCGAACCGTGTCGCCCCGCTCCACCAGCGCCCGGGAAAGATGGCGTCCAATAAACCCGGCGCCGCCGGTAACCAGGATCGTGTCGGGCACCCGTGCCTGCTCCCTCTACTGGCCTATACAGCCTTCGTGATCGTCCAGCCGCGTTTAACACGCGTCACATCTTCTAAGTTCCCTTGGCCCAAACACGGGAGACCGGAAAATCTCTTCACGGGTTTGTGAGGCCGGAACTAAGTTCCTCGACGGCTTTTCACTACGTCATCTACAAAGCACAGAACGACGTGCCGCGCGGCGAAGGTTGGGGAAAAGGCAGCATCATGGTTCGGGAGCCGATACGCATCGGGGTTGCAGGCCTTGGCAATTGTGCGTCTTCGCTGATCCAGGGGCTCACATTCTATCGTGACGTATCCGCCAACGATACGCCGCCGGGCCTGATGCATGTCGAACTTGGCGGCTACCATGTGCGCGACGTAACGCTTGCTTCCGCCTTCGATATCCACGCCGGCAAGGTGGGCAAGGATGCTGCGCAGGCCATCTTCGCGCCACCGAACAACACGATGCGTTTCGCCGAACCGAAGCCCACCGGCGTTCAGGTGCGGCGCGGCCCGGTATTGGACGGCATAGGTGCCTACATGCACCAGCATATCCCGATCGCCGACGTGCCGGAAACTGACGTAGCCCAGGACTTGCGCGACACAGACACCCAAATACTGATTTCCTTTCTACCCGTCGGTTCCCAAAGGGCAAGTGAATTCTATGCCGAGCAGGCGCTCGCCGCGGGATGCGCCTTCATCAATTGCATTCCCGTCTTTCTCGCCTCCAATCGCGGCTGGGCAAAACGCTTCGCCGATCGGGGCCTGCCGCTGATCGGCGATGACATCAAAAGCCAGGTGGGTGCCACCATCGTTCACCGCACGCTCGCCCGCCTGATGCGCGAACGCGGCATGAAGCTGGATCGTACGTATCAACTGAATTTCGGCGGTAACGCCGATTTCCTCAACATGCTGGAACGCGAACGTCTTGCGTCCAAGAAAATCTCGAAAACCAGGGCGGTGACAAGCGAATTGGAAATTCCCCTGCCATCGGAGGATGTGCATATCGGCCCCAGCGACCACGTGCCCTGGCTAACCGACCGTAAATGGGCGCATATCAGGCTGGAAGGCACCGGTTTCGGTGGCTCCCAAATCAGCATGGAACTGAAACTTGAAGTGTGGGACAGCCCGAATTCCGCCGGCGTGGTGATCGACGCAATACGCTGCGCCAGGCTCGCGCTGGACCGTGGCATCGGCGGCGTTCTTGCCGGGCCATCCGCCTATTACATGAAATCCCCGCCCGAACAGTGCTCCGACACCGAAGCACGGCGGCGCACGCAGAACTTCATCGATGGATCAGACGAAGCCGCGCCGTGACACTGCGCATCCTGCTCGTTCGCCACGCGGCGCACGACCTGCTGGGCAAACTTCTCTGTGGCCGCATGGAAGGCGTCGAACTGAATGCACATGGTCAAGGGCAGGCCCAAACCCTAGGCTTGATCCTGGCCGCGGCAAAGCCCAGCCGGGTTTTCACCAGCCCGATGTTACGTGCCGAACAAACAAGCCTGATCATCGCGCGTACCTGCGGCTGCTCCGTGCAGATCGAACCGGCGCTGAACGAAATAGATTTCGGCGGCTGGACAGGCGCCAGCTTCACAACTCTGGCGGTCGATCCTGCCTGGCAGGATTGGAACAGGCAGAGAGGCCGCCATCGCCCGCCAGGCGGCGAATCGATGCAGGATGTGCAGGCACGCCTCGCCGCCTGGATCGGTTCGATCGCATCGGGCAGCGATGGCGCCGCCATCGCGGTAAGCCACGCCGACGTCATCAAGGCCGCCTGCTGCCTGGCGCTCGATCTGCCGATCGACCGATACGACCGGTTTGATATCGACCCATGTTCCGTCAGCGAACTTCACGTTGGCCCCTGGGGCATGAAGCTGACTTGCCTGAACCGCGTCTGACCGGTGATCGTCTATGGCGATCAAACCAGGTCCGTCATCCTGGCAGATGAACTGGCGCGACTTCATGAGGAATGCCGCGCGATAGAGGCCATGTCCCCCGGCATCGAACGGCATGGCAAACTCTGCGGCACATTCATCCTGGCCGGCGAACTTGCCCAGGGCATCGCGGATGCGGATATGGCCTCATCTGGCTACGATGAAACAACGCCTGCGCAATCGGCGATCATGAAGATCGTGTCGCAGCTGGCTTACCTGGTCATCAACTCCTGGGAGAGTGGTTTTGCGGCCGGCGTGATAAATTTGCCTGCCATCGGCGGCCAGGATGGAGAACTCCCTGAAACCGTCATACTGCGCCAGCCGGAAGGCTATGCTCATTACGCGCTCTACCCCGAATCCTATGCATGCGCAGCCCGCTCGCTGGGCCTTTCGCAAGCGTGCGTGATCGGCGTGCGCAGCATCGGCACCAGCCTCTCCGCTATCGTCGCCGCTGCCCAGGGTGCTCCGCCACCGCTTTTGCTGCGCCCCGTCGGCCACCCTTTCGACCGCCAACTCAGCCTCTCCCCTTCCCTCGCGGCGCTTCTCGCCGATCAGCCGGAAATCCCGCGCATCGTGGTCGATGAAGGGCCCGGCCTCTCCGGCAGCTCCTTCGGTGCGATCACCGCCTGGCTCGCCCACGCGGGCATCCCGGAAATATCCATTAACTGCCTGCCAAGTCACGATGGACAGCCAGGCGCCATGGCAAACCCAAGCCACAAGGGGCGCTATGCCCGGATACGAAAGGCCACTTTTCCATTCGACCAACTTTGTCTCACGACGAAAACACCGGCGCACAGGATGGAGTCGTGGTTCACCGATCTCGTGGGTCCCGCTATCGCGCCGTTGCAGGATATTTCCGGCGGTGCGTGGCGCGGTGCCCGTGGCGTCGATGCGCCCGCTTTGCCTGCGCAGGAACGGCGCAAATTCCTTCTCCATTCAGCGTCCGGCACGTTCCTGCTGAAATTCATCGGCCTTGGCGAGATCGGCACGCATAAGCTGCGCCGCTCCCAGGCTCTTGCGGCGCAAGGCCTGGTTCCGGAGCCGCTCGGCCTGCGCCACGGCTTCATGATCGAACAATGGCATGCGGATGCAAAAGCGTTACCATCCCAGGCGGCCGCCCCGATCGAAGCGATCGGCCGTTATCTCGGCATCCGTGCCGCCTTGTTCCCGGCGCAGCAGGGTGCCGATTTGCCAAGCCTGGCCGCCATGGCGCGACACAACACAGAGGAAGCGCTAGGCCATGCCGCCGCGAAATCCCTGCATTTCAGCACCAATCTCCCGGTACGCGCGATTCACGTGGATGCCAGGCTGCATCGATGGGAATGGCTCGCCCTGCCGGACGGGCGCCTGCTGAAAGCCGATGCGCTCGATCATTCCACCGGGCACGATCTGATAGGCTGCCAGGATGCCGCCTGGGACATCGCCGGCGCCGCCGTGGAATTCGACCTCACCGGCGAAGAGGTGGAGAACCTGCGCCGCATCGTTGGCGGCTTTGCCGGCATAGAGATCAATCCTGTTCTGGTCGAAGACTGCATTCTTTATTATTGCGCCTTCCAGATTGGCCTCTGGTCCGCGCTGGCGCCGCCGCGGTACAGCCGCCGGCTGATGGGCGAAAGGAAGACTCTTCTTTTCAGAAGAAAAGAAGCAAAAGACTTTAATTTCTCTGCCGCTCCCAAGATCGAGGCCATGGCCGGGATCTGTCCGCGCGCGGGAGAATAAAAGTCTTTTGGTTCTTTTCTTCAGAAAAGAACATTCTTACTCTAACTGTACCTTCGCGTCATCAACGCGCAAAATTCCGCGAACTCGGCCGGATTTTGCGGCGGCGAAGTGTGATGCGGCCATATCCCCCGGTGTTCCGGCGTGAAGCAGTAGGTTACCGTCACTGCAAACTCTTCCAGCGCGCGCATCTGCCGATCGAACCAGGCTTCGGCATTCGGCCGATACCAGTCGGCCCAACTCAATCCGGTACGGAGATGCCGCACGCCCATGTCGCGCATGATGCGCACCGCGTCATCCAGCCGGTGATCTTCGAAGTGAAACCACTGGCACAGGCCGATCTCCGGCGTGTAGTCCGGAAAAATGCGCGCGGCCAGCTTTTTCTGCCCGCGTTCGTCCAGCAGCCCCATATGGAAATGCCGGTAATACGAACTTCCCTCCGCCTCCCTGTGGCGCGTGGTGGCAGGCCACGCCGCCGGCAGATCATACAGGCTGTACCAATGAATGCGCGGCGTCAGCCCAATGAGCAGTTCGGCCGTGCGGCGCAGGCCCCATTCCTGCACCTCCTCCGCGCCGAAAGTGGAAACCCCCACTTCGGAAACCCACACCGGCAAATGCGTGCACGCCTTGATTTCACCCAGCTTCACCGGCCAGTCGTGCAACGGCCAGTGGTTCCAATCCATCGGAAACCCATGCACCGCGAGGGCATCCACCGCCTCCAGCGCGCCCTGCCTATCCAGGATTCGCACGAACTCCGGATCGATCGGCGACATACCGCCCAGCACCCGGGTCAAGGAAGGGTTCTCGGCCGCAATCGCCTGGCCCGCCCGCCGCGTCATGTC
>Ga0116226_10005106_pt1 | contig 11695 bp, 7 predicted proteins | sample S1TSphfallax_FD_89692 | JGI IMG/M metagenome (GOLD analysis project Ga0116226, IMG submission 89692) | Host-associated microbial communities from peat moss isolated from Minnesota, USA - S1T2_Fa - Sphagnum fallax MG | ecosystem: Host-associated > Plants > Peat moss > Unclassified | place: USA... | reverse complement strand
TTGGGTCAGCGCGTTCACCAGAAGGTCCCGGCGAACCCGGTAGGTTTTCAGCATCCGGCGCAAATGCTGCCGATGCGCGCCGGTATTGAGGAAATCGGCGACGACCGCCTGGTCCAGCCAGGGTTGGCCGTAGCTGGCCAAGCTTTTGGCCGCGATGGCGGGGCCAACCAGCTCGACCGGGAGCACCAAGTAGCCCAATCGCAGTCCCGCCCCGATAGATTTCGAAAAACTGCCGAGATAGATGACCCGATGATCCCGATCCAGCCCGGAAAGTGCCGTCAGTGGCGGACTGTCATAGCGGAAATCGCTGTCGTAATCGTCCTCCACAATATAAGCGCCGGTGGCGGCCGCCCAGGCGAGCAGCGCCAGCCGGCGGTCCAGCGGCAGGGTAACGCCGGTCGGGAACTGGTGAGAGGGTGTGACGTAAGCAAGTGCGATGTTTTCCTTGGCCGGCAGTAAGGCCGTTATCAACCCTTCAGAATCGACAGGCACCGGCCGCAAGCTCGCGCCATGGCTTTGAAACAGCAGCGCCGCGGAATCATAGCACGGGTCTTCCACGACAACCTGAGCGCCGTTGCCCACCAGGATACGGCATAGCAGGCTCAGGCCGTCTTGGGCGCCCGCAGTAATCACGATCTGTTCCGGATTGGCTTGCATCCCCCGCGTGGCGCCGAGATGGCTTGCAATCGCCGCCCGCAACTCCGGGTCGCCGGCCGGATGCCCGTAATCGGAGAGATTGGCGCCGGCGCGGGAGAGGTTTTCCAGAATGAGCCGCCGCCAGATGGTGATCGGGAACTCCCGCCGGTCAAGCCGGCCATACCAGAAATCATAAGCGAGGCGGGGACGATCGCGGCCGACCGAGGCGGGCATGCGGCCGGTGAAGGTGACCGGGGTGCGGTGGCCGGAAGCGGACTGCAGGGGTGACTGCTGGATGCGGGTGCGGGCATCCAGCGCCGCCTCCGGCAGATAGCCGGCGACGAATGTGCCAGCACCCACCCTGGATTCGACATAGCCCTCGGACGCCAGCCAATCGAATGCCAGAGCGACGGTATTGCGCGAGACGGCAAGTTCATTGGCCATATCCCGCGACGAGGGCAGTTTTAGCCCAGGGCCGAGGCTGCCGGCCAGGATACCATCGCGCACTTGACGATAAATCTGTTCCTGCAGGGTCGCGTTCACGTCGCGGGTGAGCGTGATCGGCAGGCTCAATCCCATGGCTGGAATGGCTCCATCGGGATGATTTCTATTCCGTCAAAATGCGCATCCCAGGGACACTTCCGATCGATCACCATGGGAAATGATACGAATTTTATGGGTCTTTTGACAAGAAATAATATATATCGTGGCGGGCCAGATTGGCTCCATGAATTTGGCCGCCGGCAAATCTGCCGCCGTGACTTCAGCCGATTTTGAACCGTGCTATTTCAGCGGGCGGCTCGAGCCCGGGCAGGTTGCGCGGGTCGGGCTCGGCCGGCAGCACCTGAAATTTCACCGGGATCACCCCCGCCCAGACCGGAAAGCTGTAATCCTCCTCATCATCCTCGGGCGCGCCGGAGCGGATTTTCGCCGAGGCCTCGGTGATGGGCATGGTCAAGACCGTCGTTGCCTTCAGCTCCTTGGCCGTGACCGGGCGCAGGCGCTCCCACTGGCCGGGGATGGTGCGGTTGACCATGTTGCGCAGCTGCGCCTCCTTCTCGGAATCGGGTAACTTCTCGGGTTTGCCGAAGATCATTACTGAACGGTGGTTGATGTTATAGTTATAGGCTGAGCGGGCCATCACCAGGCCATCATACAGCGTGACGGTGAGGCAGACATCATGGGCCTCGGCGCTCTCCAGCATGCGACTGGCGGCGGAACCGTGCCAGAAAATGCGGTCGCCGTCGCGCCATTGCAGCGTCGGGGTGACATAGGGCGTGCCCTTGAACACGTAGCCGACATGGCAGAGCGGCATTGCATCAAGAATGGCGTGGATCGCGGCCGGGTCGTAGCTGGCGATGTGGTTGTAGCGTTTGACGCGGGCGCGGTCGGAGGGCGGCGTATGGTCGTTCATTTCCAGGTCCTTAATAAGCAGGTCGGGTGAGGTGGCAGGGCTGCGCGCGCTCGATCGCAGCGGCGGCGCGCAGAATGGCGGGTTCGGCGCCGGCCCCGCCGATAATCTGCACGCCAACGGGCATTCCGGCGGCGGTGAATCCGATCGGCACGGAAGCGGCCGGCATTCCGGTGAGGTTCCAGGGATAGGTGTAGGGGCACCAGGACCAGTCCTCATCGGCATAGCCGGCCGGGACATTGCGGGTGATATCGAAGGCCGGGACCGGCATCACCGGGCCGATCAGCAGATCGTAACGGCGAAAGAACGAATGGGCGGCGACGCATAGGCCTAGGCGCGCTTCAATGGCGTGCTGGAAGTCCGGCAAGCTCAGGCGCCGTCCGGCCTTGGCGGCGGCCAGCAATACCGGTTCAAGCAGCGTCCAGCGTTCCGGCGGATGCCGGTTGAGACTTTCCAGGCAGCCCGCCTCCCACAAGACCCGGAACGGCTCGAACGGGTCCACCGGCCAGGCGGGCGCATCTTCGGTCAGGGTCGCCCCGGCCGCGCGCAGCAGCGGCACGGCCTGCGCCACCAGCGCGTCCACTTCCGCGTCCACCAGCGGCGCCGTGCAATTCAGGCGCGGCGAGAAGGCGATCCGCAGGTCATCCAGCGGCGCCTCCAGGCCAGGTGGCGCATAGGGCACCGGGCAGGCAAACGGGTCGCGCGGGTCCGGGCGGGCCAGCACCTCCAGCATCAGCGCCGCGTCGGCCACGCGCCGCGCCATCGGGCCGACCACTGACAGCGGCATGTCGGTGTCCGGCGGAAACGCCGGCACGCGGCCAAAACCGGGCTTCAGGCCGAACACATTGCTGAAACTGGCGGGGATGCGGATGGAACCGGCGCCGTCCGAGCCCAGGGCCAGAGGCCCGAAGCCCAGCGCCAGCGCCGCCGCCGCGCCGCCTGAGGAGCCGCCGGGCGTTTTGCTGATATCGTAGGGGTTGGCGGTGGCGCCATGCCGCCGGCTTGAGGTGACGATCTTGCAGCCGCCTTCGGGCGTGGCGGTCTTGGCCAGGAACACCACGCCGGCTTCGCGCAGCCGCGCCACCGCGGGGGTGTCGGCGGGGGCGGGCGTATCGTCCCGGGTGAGGGAGCCGCGCCACAATGGCCAGCCGGCGACGGCGGAGAGGTCCTTTATCGTCACCGGCACGCCATCCAGCGGCGAGAGCGGCGCGCCGGCCGCATAGCGCGCGGCACTTTGCGCAGCACTCGCCAGGGTCGCCGTCTTGTCCACGAACACGATGCTGCTCACCGGCGCGTCCACCGCCTTGATGCGCGCCAGCAGCGCTTCTGCCACCTCCACGGGTGTGAAGTCGCCACGCGCATAGCCGGTGGTGAGCTCGCCGGCGGATAGTGCTGAAAAAATCAATAGAGCTCGAAATACTCGGCGGTTTCCGCCGGCGGAATTTCATCGCGCAGGCGGAATGTCTCCTGCCATTTCATGGCGCTGTAGACTTTGATGAATTCATCGCCGAGCACGCCGCACAGGGCGGTATCGGCCGCCAATGCGTCGAGTGCGGTCGCAATCTCGGTCGGCAGCTTGGCATAGGTTGCGTCGTCCTCCTTGGGCCCCTGGCCGGGCGGCGAGAGCGAACGTTCGCCGGCCACCCCCAGCAGGCCCGACGCGATAGCCGCCGCCGCCGTAAGGTAGGGGTTGGACAAAGCGGCGGGGACCCGTAGCTCCATATGCGTGGCCTCGTCGTGGCTTGCCTTGACCCGCACGCTGGCCGAACGGTCCTGAATGCCCCAGGAGATGTTGGAGGGCGCGTAGGTATGCGGGCGGATGCGCCGGTAGCAATTGGGCGTCGGCGAATAGATCGCCATGGCGCCGGGCAAATGGTCCAGCACGCCCTGGATGAAATTCTTGAACAACGCGCTCATGCCGTCGGGGTCGGCCGCATCGAGGAAGGCGTTGCGTCCCGTCTCCTTATGCAACAGCGAGACGTGAAAATGCGAACAGGAGCCGGAAAGACCCTTATACGGCTTGGTCATGAAGGTCGCCAGCAGGCCGCGCTTGGCCAGATATTCCTTCACCGTGGTCTTGAAGACGAAGGCGCAGTCGGCGGCGGCGATGCCGTCCAGCGCCGAGAAATTGATCTCGATCTGCCCTGGGCCATGCTCGACATTATGGGTGATGATGTCGACGCCCTGGGCCTGCAGGACGAGAATCAGATCGTCGATGGCCTCGAACTGGTGGGTGCGCCGGGTCGCGAAAATCGGCTGGCCGCCGAAGATCGGCTGTTTGGTCTCCGCATCCACCACGTAGAATTCATATTCGTGGCCCATTTTGACGACGTAACCCATGGCATCGGCGAGGGCGAGAATCTTCTTCAACAGCAGACGCGGCTGGGCGAGCTGCGGGGTGCCGTCATACCACATCGTGTCGCACAGCACGCGGGCGGTTTTCTCAAGCCAGGGCACCGGCGTCAGGCTGGCCTCGTCGAGCACCATGATGCAGTCCTGGTAATTGCGCTCCTCGTTATAGCCGCTCTGCCGCACCGGGATGGAGTAGCTGTCCAGCGCCACCGTGCCGCCATACAGGTTCAGCCCGGAGCGCATATAGCCCGCCACATGGTTGAGCGGCACCGTTTTGCCGCGGCTCATGCCCGCCATGTCCGCGATCTCATAGCGCAGGAAGGCGTATCCGCCCGCCTGCAAGCGTTCGATGAAGGCGGCGGCCGCCTCGCGCGTGGCAAGGCAAGGCTGAGGCAGCTTCGCGTCCGGCAAGGCAGGCATGGCAGGCTCCGTTTCACAAGGCGGGGGTTAGTTTTTTTTGGCGGCGGATTCAGACAATTGCTGCAATCGCAGAGCGATTCCAGCAATTGTCATCCGGCCCCAGGAGATTATCGTTCAGCCGGCGCGCGGCGGCGCCAAACGTGGGCAGGCGCGCCGCAACCAGGCCGCCGAGTTGCGCCGCCCTTTCCGCGCCGAGGGCTTTTTCCAGGCTGGCCGCATATGCCGGCACTGCGCTCCACTCGGCGACAGTGCTGGGGGTGATCTCGACATGATACTGAAATCCCCAGGCATGCGGCCCGACGCGCATGGCCTGCACCGGGCAGGCATCGTTGCCGGCCAGCACCACGGCTGCTTCGGGCAAGGTTTTCACCTCGGCGCCGTGCCATTGGAAGGTTTCCACCCTGGGCGCGAAGCCGGTCAGCAGCCTGTCGGCACGCCCCGCCGCAGTGAGTTCGACCTCGGCCAAACCGACTTCGGGTACGGCCATCAGCCCCACCGTGCCGCCCATTGCCACCGCCAGCAGCTGGTGGCCGAGGCAGATGCCGAGATAAGGCCGTTTGAGCGTGCCCACCCAGTGCCGGATGGCGGCGATTTCCGGCAGCAGCCACGGATGCTGGTCCGTCTCCCAAACATCCATGGGACCGCCCATCACCACCAGCAGGTCGTAGGGTTCCAACGGCGGGATGATGCCGTGTTCGTCGAGCTCAACGGCGTCCCATTGATGCCCGGCCTCGGCCCAGAACGTCCGGAAAATGCCGGGGTGCTCGACGGCCAAATGCTGGAACACCAGAATACGCATGAAACACTCCAATGAATTCAAGTTAAAATGGCACTGGAAAAGCCAATGCGGATAGTGCCAATTTCAACGCAAACAACGTGCCAATGCGGAAACTGGAAGCTGCGGAATTGAAATGAGAGCGGCCAATGACCGCCCTCATTCAGCTCTTTTCGGCTCGGCGGATGAGGCGACGAAAATTATCCCTCCATATCATTGGCGATCGATGCCAGCACCTGCGGCGACTTGCCTTTCAGCGCCAGGAACCAGATCAATCCGATGGCCATGTAAAGCACGAAAATGGGAGGCAGCCAGCTGAACGGTGCCGCCGGATAGGGATACACGCTGGCATAGATCACAAAGCACATCAGCCCCGCGCCGATGAGGCTGCTGATCACATGCTGCGGCTTCAGCATGCCGCCCCGCTGCATGTCGAAAGAGGCGGCAATCGCAACGCCCAGATAGACGATCACGAAACCATAGGTGGCAATTGTGCCGGCGAGACCGAAGCCGTTGAGGAAACCCTGCGGCAGCAGCGCGAAGATCACCAGCAGGATAATGGCGGATGAGGCCAGCACCGCCACATATGGCGTCTTGTGGGTTTTGTGCACCACGCCCATCGAGCTGTGCAGGAACTGGTAGCGGCCCATCGAATAGATCATGCGGGCGCTGGCGTTGACACAAGCCAATGTACAGGCAAAGGCGCTGATCATGGCGGCGAAATAAACCACGCCGGCCGCCCATGGCATATGGGCGGCGTGCGTCATATCCGCGAAAGGCGATGCCGAGCCGCCGATGGCTCCGGCATTATTGTTCATCCCAAGGACCATGAAATAGGCAATAATGGTGAAGAAAATCCCCGCCGCGGCGCAGCTGCCGACGACCGCGAGAGGTATGTTCCGGTGTGGATTGGAAGATTCTTTCGCCAACGTCGTGGCACTCTCGAAACCCACGAAGCTGAACACCGCGAAAGCCATTGCCGACATCACGCCGCCAACCGGGATTTTGGAGAAGTTCAGTTCTGTCGGGTCGATGATGGTGCCGTGCTTGCCGACCACGATTGCGGTAATAATGATGATGATACCAATCGAAATCGTCTCCAGCACCAGGCCAAGGCGGGACGAGACCTGAATGTCCCGGAACGCGGCATAGGTTACCAGCGCCAGGAAGGCGACGCAGAACATAGTCAGTAGCGGTGTCGACAACGTAACATTAAAAACCGCCAGGAAATTTCCAAGGAAAAGCGGAAACCCCAGGACCACCGCGACCGCGGTGCAGACATAGGCGAGGATCATCGCCCAGCCAGCCAGCGCACCGGTGACGGGTCCGAAATTGCGGCCGATATAAACGAAATACGAACCCGATTCAGGATGCCGCTTCGCCAATGTCGCGATGCTGGCGCCGACAAAAACACAGCCTATGGTGGCGATCAAATAGGATATCCAGGAGCCGACACCCGCCAGCCCGGCCACGACAGATATATTCAGCGCCGGCGTAAAGGTCGGCGCGACGAGCGCGATTGATTGGCCGATCGTTTCGGGCAGGCTCAAGGCGCCATGCTTCAGCTGTGCTTTTGATGAAACGGTGTCGGTATAATGATCTGTCGTGGCTACCATATTTCGGGTTCTCCAAACATGCTGTGATTGTCTAAGTCGCCTTCGGCAGTGAAGCGGCAATCAGCAGGGTTTGAGGCAGCCAGGGACGGCTTTGATCCGCTGGTATCCTGAGGCGGGAATTGCAGCGGGATCGAATCGCTCATAAAATCCTCAATGACTGATTGGCTCATTATGCTTGGCGGCGGACTGGGCAAAGGATAGGTCCACTTGCCCTTTTCCTGATGGTGCCACAGGCATTAACCGCTCAGGTTTTCAGCATTGTGCTGTTTAAAAATCGTCATTCAGGAAGCGTGGTCAAATTTGAGCTGAAAATCCGTTCAAAATTTAGGTGCTCCTCTGTGTGTGAATAAGCGCCGTAAAGGGACCCCCGAGCAAATCACTGCAACTCATTGAATTACCAACGGTAATCTGCCTCTACTGGGGGACCCTATCGGCGCCGATCGGGAGCCGTATCGAAATAAAATTTGGGCTCTAGATCAATGTCTTGTAGTGGAACTCAAGCGGGGTCCCAGTTCGACGCTTATTCACACTTCCATTCCGTAACGTGCCGCTAAAGTTCACAAGCCCGGCATCGCCGTCCATGTTCAAGTCAGATCCTACTTGCGCCGGTCAAACCCGTTGAGCTGTCCATATCAGGAGTTCCTAACAGCGGGCCGGCGCTTGCGCCAGAAGGGCGCATCCGGCCAGCGCCCCTCGGCTTCATAGAGCGCGGCGCGTAGCCGCAGATTGGCAGTGAAGCGCGCAAAAGAAGCGCTCTGGTAGCCCAACACCGCGCCATACCCGCCGCCTCGTGACTGGACTGCAAGCGCCTCGGCTACGGCGATGCCATCCATAAGCGCCTTGGTGATGCCCTGCGCTGTCAATGGATCGCAACTCCACGCGGCGTCTCCTACTGCGACCCAGTTGCTTCCCGCCACGCGGCTCAACACGGCCGTCGCGGCGCTGCAACGGCCCATTGCCCACGCGCTTGTTGGGCAGGCGGCCGCCACCTCCGGCCCAATAAGCCCGGTTGCTGACAACGTCGCGCTGAAGTCGGCGGGACATGAGAGAGAGAGGCCGGCATTTTCGATGCTTTCCTTGTCGGTCGCGAGCATCGCCACCATTCGGTTACCTGGGATGCGCGCCGCATACCACCAGCCATAAGGTACCGCCTCCAGAAAACTACGGGCCGCGCCTGCGCTCGAAGGGTTAACATTCGTTACGGCGTGGCACACGAGCAACACGTCGACGAGGTTGCGTGCTACGTGTAATCGCCGCAGACCCGCGGCTACCACGCCGCTCGCATCCACAAGCAATCGGGCTGTCACCCCGCCGGCGCCGGCAAAGTCCAGCAGGACCGCGCCATCCGACGCGTTTTGCACGGTATTAAGGCAAAGGGGCTTAAAGATTGGAATACCGCGCGCCGCTACTTCGTCGCGCAGCGCATTGTCAAAAGCCACACGGTCAAGATGCCAACCCGCTCCGGCGGGGTCGAATACCGCGTCGTTGTAACCCAGGAAATCTTTCCCCCAGAGAACAGTGGCACCCGACTTCGCCAGTGGCTGAAGCGCGGTTATTCGGTCCAGAACCCCCAGTTGCCTCAGCAGGGGTATGGCCGCCGCCGGAAGACTCTCGCCAATGCGAAAGTCCGCAGTTCGGCGGCCAGTATCAAATACGGCAACTTCCGGCACGCCGCTCGCGGCCAGTGCAATCGCAGTGGCGCATCCGGCCACGCCGGCGCCAAGAATGGCGATCCCGACGCGCCTTGGCAGCGCCATCAGGAAGGTTGTGGCGGATTGTTGAAAGATGGCCAGGGTGCGACTGCAAGGTCGGCGGAGGTTTCAAAACCACATGCCACCTCAAGGAACGGCTCGCTGGCCCCGGCAACAAGCGAAGCGGGATCAATGCGGCTCGCCTGAACGACAAAACCCACCTTGTGCCAGTTCATTATAAAGTCGCGTTGCAGTTGAAAGCGTCCGGCGGTCGCTGGATAGATGGTAGAGGTGCCGCCGCCGCGCACGGCGTAGAGCTGCGGTCCCAAGGTCCAACCGCTCTCGGCGTCGAAGCGCGACAACGCCTGCGGATAGACCATGACTGGCCGCTCGGCAGGCCAGGACCAATACAAGGCCGGGTCATTATTAGGGTTGGGGTTGATTGGGTGCACGGCGCAATGATTGAAGTCGGTATGCCAAGGCACCGCCATGAACTTTGATAAGTCTCCCGGTTCGAGGGGCGCCTCCCGCAGGGGGACATAGCCGACAGTGAGGAAGGGTCTGCCGGCTTGCGCGGTTGTATAATCCAGAACCGCCGCACGAATGCGGAACGGACCGCCTGCCGATAGGCGCCATTCACGTTGATAGATGTTGATGTCCCGCATCGGGAATGACAGCTCGATTCCAGGGCTGAAGCGGCCGCCGAGGCAATTCGCGAGCGCCACACGATCGAGCATTTCACCGGGTCCAAGGCTGGCGCGAGAGCCGGGCACAAAGACCTTGCCGTGCCATTGCCGCAGGAGAAAATACTGGGTCCGCGTCAAAGCAAGAAACGGTTCTTCGGCATCGCCGAGCGAGAGCGGCATCATCGGCGCTCCCGGCACGTACTGCGCGGGAATGGATGGATTACGAATGAGCTTCTCGAAATTCGGGATCTTTACAGTAGGATCATCTGCGGCAGTGATCGCCCCGATGGCATTATGCGCCTTGACCGCGAATTTCGGCAGGTTGGTACTCCAGCGTTGCAGCATCACCGCCCGAAACAGAGGCAGAATATCGTCGTCAAATGCGGCGGCATAGGAAGGATTGAATGCAACCCCATCATGCAGTTCCGGGACCAGGCCGAGCTGCCGGACAAAGGTGTCGTAGACCTCGTCCCACGCCGTCACGACGTTGCGTATCTGCGGGGCAAAGCCGGGATCGGTGGCCACGGCCCATGCCCCGGCCACAGGCTGGAATGTGCCATCCTCAAACAGAATCACCGCATTGACCGGACCATCCGAGGTATCATCGAACCATTGATCGTTTTCGGCACCGGCAAACTCCTCCAGCGACGGCACCCGTCCGTTAATTTTGACGCCGACCGTCGTGCCGAAGCCGGGGGTCAGGATGAGGCGTCCGGTCGACGCTTCGGTCCTCATCTCACCCAGGCTGTTCAGCGGCGAGAGGGGGATGTCCAGGTCGAAGTGATCGTCGGGAAAACTCTTAGGGTAATGGGCGATGACGCTCACCGTCCCACTTTCCGTCAGGCTGCTGGCCGCGGTCGCCTTGTCGAAGGCGAGCGTCTGGCCGGCATTGGCGCGGGCGGATATCGCCCGGGGACCAGGATCGATGACGAGAGTCCGCAGACGGATTTCGCTGTCGAGCGGGCCCATCTGCGCCCAACGCACTGCCGGGGTCTTGCCATCCTGGAACGCTGCGATGCCGGGGAAAACATCGGGCTGACTTTCCATGGCGTAATTGTTCAGCTTTTTATTGGCGAGGTGCGCGCTCCAGACGATGTCCTTTACGATTTTACCATCGATCTCGCAGCCAAGCATAATCTCACGCCCTTCCCCGGTCGGATAGCCGGACGAGCTGTAAGCGTAGATCCGAAACCGGATCGCCTGCCGCTTCAGACGGCCATCGCTGTCCCGAAAGCCATCGGCGGCAATTGGCAGTCCGGTTCGGCAATCCAGCGGAAGACCACCCCATAGCGCCGGTCCTGAGCAAGATACTGCTCCCGCCTCTGTTTCTGGACTAAAATAGAATTCCGCGCTGTTTCCAACACGTGCGATGCCGATTGCCGGATGGATGCGGAATTGGATCGGAGATGCGCCCGAAGCGGGCTGAGCCGCGGGGAACGCGCCGAGTGATGCCGCAACCAATGTGCTGCTGGTGCCACCCTTAAGTAGGTATCTGCGATCCAAGGCCACCCCCCTCACCCCTTACACCGCTGCTGGCGCGGCTTCGTCTTGACAAAAATCGGCAACGGATTCGCTCCGCACGAAAACATGCAGCCGGTTGAAAAACCGCATTTGGCCGAACACTGTGTTGAATGCCCAATCGCCGCCAAACCGGCTTGCAAGGTCGGTAGCTTTGGCGCGCCCCGGGGAACATGGTCAGCACTTCCCGATTTTCAGATCAGTCAAAGGCTAACAGGCGACCGACAAAAAATCCAGCCATTTCGTTGCCTTTTGTTACACGATTGGTTTCCGGTTGGGTGGATGGATCAGCTTCCGATCAGCTCGACGAGATAATAGTTTCCCGGTCCTTCCGGAGCAATCTTCAATCCGTGGGACCCATCGTCGAAAATGACGGTGTCGCCGAATGCGACATTTGTGGTGTTCTCGCCGTCCTGGACTTGCAGGCTGACATCAAAAGCAAACAGGACAATCGTCCCGATCGCCATTTTGCGTTCAACCGGACAAGAGTATCTATGCACAAGATGGCTAAACGAATTTCGTCGAGTCATTACATTGAGATCGAGAATGGGACCGTCGACGAGTTTCGCAGAGGCATCGGTATCAGCGGC
>Ga0116226_10005105_pt1 | contig 11696 bp, 10 predicted proteins | sample S1TSphfallax_FD_89692 | JGI IMG/M metagenome (GOLD analysis project Ga0116226, IMG submission 89692) | Host-associated microbial communities from peat moss isolated from Minnesota, USA - S1T2_Fa - Sphagnum fallax MG | ecosystem: Host-associated > Plants > Peat moss > Unclassified | place: USA... | reverse complement strand
GCGCGAGGCGGCCGCCCGTGTGGCCAGGCTCGCCGATTTGAACCCGGACTGGCTCAACGATGGCGTGAAGGGATTCCTCAGCTCACAGGGTGATTTTGCGCCCTTCCTGGAGTTCGATCATCTGCGCGTCATGCTGGCTCAGCCTGAATACCTGCTGGCAATGAAATGCCTGGCCATGCGAATCGGAGCGGAGTTCCATGATGAGGACGATGTCCGGTACTTGCTGCGACATCTGGATGTGAGAACCTATGGCAAGGCTGTCGCGATCATACGGAAGTATTACCCGCTGGACCGATTCCCGCAGAAGACGATGTACGCTTTGGCAGAGCTTCTGCCCAAGGGTTCCTCCGAGTAGGCGGGAGCTAAACGCTCCCGCCCCTCACTGACCCCACCGTGCAGATTTCCCGCAGTGGGTTCTTCAAGACAGACTCACCGAGCCGGCATCCAGGCACGAGTGATTTTGGGTCGAGGTAATGGGTAGTGGTCGAGGATCCGTGCATAGTCTTTCCACTTGAGGGTCTTCCCTCGGGTGCGGCGGTTAAGCCACTTATACCAGAGACGATAGACGACGCGATAGAACTGCCAGAGGCTCTGGAAGTTCGTCGGTCGGCCGTAGTATTGGTAGTGACCCCGCAGCTTTGCGGCGAGGATCGTCCACTGACGAGCCAGCTCATGGTGACGATGATCTTGACACCTGTCGCTTTGATCGCCCACCTGCCAGTGGGCCGAGCGCCCAAACTCGATCAGACACGTCTTCTCGGGATGCAAGGTCAGCCCGAACTTCGCAAACCAGTAAACGCACATCAGTGCGCGGGAGAAGTTTTGCAACTCAGCGGCCTATTCGGGTTTATTCGTGAGGCATGATTCGCTCACTTTTCCCTATTTTTTTGGCGGAGAGGGTGAGATGGCCGCCCTGCGGGCGTCATCCCCGCTTCGCTACCGCCACGCCTTGCGGTCTCACTTCGATCATCATTGCCGGAACGTCTGGCGGAGAGGGTGGGATTGCCGCCCTGAGGGCGTCATCCCCGCTTCGCTACCGGCACGCCTTACGCTCTCACTTCGATCATAATTGTTGGAACGTCTGGCGGAGAGGGTGGGATTCGAACCCACGGTTCCGGTGAAGGAACGCCGGTTTTCAAGACCGGTGCATTCAACCGCTCTGCCACCTCTCCGGGAACTTTGCAGCAAGCCGGTGCCGCAGCACGATTATCGCTTATTTCCGGCCCTTGTTGCCATTTTGTTCTGTGAGCCGTGGCTCACGGGTCCGGCAGCTGCATTTCGCCGCGCATGACGGCGACAACGTGACCCGCGATATGGACTGCGCTAACGAGTCCGCGCCGGCGTTCGGTGCGGCCCAGCAGCAGACTCGGTCGACCCATGTCCACCCCCTGTTCGATACGCCAGACGGTGTCGGTGTCGGCACTTTCGAGCCGCTCCGCGAGCGAGGCGATCGTCGCGGCGGTCGCGCTGCCGGTGGCGGGGTCTTCGACGGTGTTGTCCAGCGGTGAGAACATCCGGGCGTGCAATTCCGTCGGCCTCGCGCCACGACAGTACAAGTAGATTGCGTCCGTGCCGATGGGCGGCAACGTCCGTGCGTGTGCGGCGCTATCGGGTTTGGCGGCTCGCAATACGTCTCGACCGGTGACTTCAACGACAAGAAACGGCAAACCGACGGATAGTACGTGCGGTGCGTGGACCGACGTCGCGATCTCAGCTGGATTCAGTGACAAGCAAGCGGCCGCATGAGCCGGCGAGAGACTCGCGCCGATGGAGAGGGCCTGGGGCGCGGTGAACTCGGCGCCAACGACCGAGTCCCGGTCGCGCAGAATCTTCACCGGGACGAGCCCCACTGCTGCTTCGAACAAAAGTTTTTCGCAGCGAGGACCTCCTTGTGACTCGAGTTCGCTGGCCCACACGGCGGCCGCGCCGATCAGCGGATGCCCGGCGAATGGCACCTCGATCCGTGAGGTAAAAATACGCACCTGCGCCGTGTGCGCGACATCGCGAGGCGGCAACACAAAAGTGGTCTCCGAATAGTTGAATTCGCTCGCGATCGCCTGCATCTGCTGCGTCGTCAGACCTGCGCCGTCGAGCACCACGGCGAGCGGATTGCCGCCGAAGACTCGGTCCGTGAAGACGTCGACGGTGACGTAACGACGCTGCATCAGATTTGCATCCTCGGCATCAGGGTTGCAGGTCGCCCCGCCAATCCGCGCGGCACCGTCCGCTCAAGCCGCTGCGTGCTTGGGCGCCAGGTGGGGTTGGATGTTTTGCAGGGCGCGCGCCACGTACTCGTCCTTCTCGCCGACCGGCGCCACGTAATGCAGTGCGCCGCGCGCGGTGTCGACGTCGGTCAGCGAGGCGATCGTCCACGCGGCCAGATACTGCGACGCAAGGCATCCGCCGGCGGTCGCGATATTGCCTCTCGCGTAGAACGCTTGGTTCAAGACCTTCACTCCCGCCTCCTCCACCCAGGGTTTGGTCGTGAGATCCGTACACGCGGGAATCTCCGCGAGCAGACCGAGCTTGGCCAGGATCAAGGTACCCGAGCACTGCGCGCCCAAGAGCTGTCGCGTGGGGTCGAATTGCAATTGCGCCATGATTGCGCGGTTCTGGACGATGTCTCTCGTCAGCATTCCGCTGCCAACGATGACCGCGTCAGCGCCGCTCGCCTCGCGCAGCGTGCATTGCGCTTCGAACACGGCGCCGTTCATCGAACGAACGCGCGGCGTCGGGCAGGCCAGGGAAACGCGCCAGCCGGGACGCTTGACGCGATTGAGAATGCCGAATGCGACCAGCGAGTCGAGTTCGTTGAACCCTTCGAAGGTCAAAATCGCGACGTGCATGGCGGGATCCGTTTCGCTCTGCTTGGGTCGCTGAGCATAGCCGATCGCCGCCGCGGCTCAATAGGCAGCACGGCTTGCAGGCGCCATCCTCCTACCGGTCCTGGTAGGACCCGGCTTTGATCGCGATGGGCTTGGCGGTCGGATAGAACTGGGTGAACGTGGTCTCGACGGCGCCGTGTGCTTGGTGACACGCGTAGCAAGTGGCGGTTTCGGGAAGGATTTCGGCCGACTGAGTACCGTCGGTCGCGAAGAAGGCCCAGCCGCCCTTGAAGCGCGATTCGTCATGAACATGAAATTCGACGCCCATCATCTCCTCGGTTTGATAATGCCCCGCCTGGTTGATGGATCCTCGTGTACCGGCGACCCGCACTTCCATGGCGAAGATCGTCTTGTCCGGCCAGTGTCCGGATTGTTTGAATGCCGCCCAGGCGGCGGGATCGACGAAGACATTGTCGAACATCGAGTGATCCATCGCCTCGGGTTTGGCCGAGTAGCTCATGTCGATACCTGAGGTCAGGAATACCCACTGGCGATAATTCTGAGGAAAAACCAGTGCGCCGTTGGCGAGATAGCTGGGGCCATCTGTCTCGTTACCGGCCGCGGCCAACACGAGTACGGCAAGCGTCAGGCCTAGCGCGCCAAGCGGCTTGGCGTTCATGACCGCACGTCCAGCACAGCGCCGGTGCATGATGCTGGCTTGTGGATGCGCATGGTTGCCGGCGGATTGTTCGCCAGTTTGTTCAAGGGTCGCCGCGGACGCATCAGCAGCTCGCCGCCGCAGTTGGGGCATTTGCCGCCGAGAGCACCCTCTGCGCAGGACCTGCAGAAGGTGCACTCGAATGAGCAAATTCGTGCATCGGCGGAATCCGGCGGCAGATCCTTGTCGCAACACTCGCAGCCAGGACGCAGTTCAAGCATCGATTTCTCCTTGGGACACTGGCTCACAGCATGCGAGCCGGGACGATTTCAATGGCAGACCTCTACGTTGATTCAGCGATAAATCGGTGTCGGTAGTCGCTCGGTGTGACGCCAAAGCGACGATCGAAGGCGCGACGAAACACATCATCGCTGCGAAATCCGACCGCGGCGGCGATCGATTCGATCGGCGCCTTGGTCTCCACGAGATGGGCTCGGGCGGCGTCGAGTCGCAGTGTTTCGATCAGGTCGGCCGGACTTTGTCCGAAGGTCTCGCTGAAGCGTCGCGTGAACTGTCGCGCGCTCAAGCTGACGCGCGAGGCCAGGATCTCCACGGTCAATTCCTCGCTGAGATGCGCCACGATCCAAGCTGCGAGGTCGGCAAATCGATCGCCGGCTTTGACCTGAAACTGCAGGGGCACGGAAAACTGTCGCTGGCCCCCGGAACGCTTGACGTAGACGACCAGATCACGGGCCACCGCCAGGCTCAGCTGCGGGCCGTAGTCTTCCTGAATCAGGGCGAGACTCACGTCGATCGCCGCGGTCACACCGGCCGCCGTGTAAAAGGCTCCCTGCTGGATGAAGATTTTGTCGCAGTCCATGACCAAGGCCGGGAATCGTCTGGCGACGTCGGCGGCGTAGCGCCAATGCGTCGTGACGCTGCGCCCGTCGAGCAAGCCGGTCGGCGCCACGCCATAGAGACCCGTGCAAATCGAGACGACCCGTCTGCAGGACGGCGCATGTCGCAGCACCGCGGCCGCGACCGCGGCGGAAAGCGCCGGCATGCGCAGTCCCGCGCCGCCCGGCACGATCAAGGTATCGATCGGTACGGACGCATCGAGCGCGCAATCCGGTGTGATCTTCAAACGCGATTCGCTGCGGAACGGCTCGCCATCGAGCGTGACCGTCGCGACCTCGTAGGCACCGGGGCGTACGGCGTTGGCTGCTTCGAAAGCGTCGAGCGGCCCCACGAGGTCCAGGGTTTGGACACCCGGGTAACCGAGCAATGCGATACGAATGGGCTGAACGGATGGTTTCATGGCGCTGTACGATGTTTATACGCTGGACGAACCCATGTCCTGTAGGTCGTCGAAGCGACGATTCCGGCCAGCGCAGCCGTCGCCGCCGGTTCAGCCCTGCGCATTCGCCGCTTCAGCCCCGCGCATCGCGCCTGTCATGCAAGCTGGCCCCGCAGCGGGAGCAGGCGTGCGGACCACGGGTACTGAGGATCGTCGCCGCGCGCAGCAACAGCGAGTGCCGACAGCTGGGACAGCGAAAGCCGAGCACGAACAAGGTCAGGACAGCCACACCGAGAAATCCGAGCACCCCTGCACGGAACCCATGATTGAGCCATGTGGCGTGCCAGGAACTGCTCAACGCGCCGACACCGAGCAGGCCGGCCACGAGGAACTTGAACCACCATTGCAGTCGAGAAAAAGTCGTCATTTCAGTCACTTACGGCTTAGGCTTGGCCGCTGCCCCCATGCGCGTCGGCGGCCGCCTGTATCGGCGCGCCAGCGCGAGTTACAATTTTCGCATGATCTGCGACTACACCAGCCAGAGCTTGGACTCCGTCCCTCCCTTCGAGATCGGCGATGCACTCGAACGCGGGAAGATCATCCGCTTCCGCGAATGTCCCTTCCCGCCGCCGCCGCCCGAGGATATCGAGATGCTGCGCGACGAACTACCGCGACAGCTCAACACGAAGAACGTGAGCTACCACCCGGAAAGCGACCGGGTCCACGGCATCAAGGACAACGAGCGCTTGCGCAACTCCGCATACCGGATTTTGAAAGCGCACAGCGAGACCGTCGAGGCCTTCCTGCGGCGGACGATTCCGCATCTCGTCGGCAACTGGACCGTCGGGACCTCGAGCTTCCGTCCGATTCAGGAGAAGGGCCGCAATCTCAAGCCGCATGCGAGCAACGAATTGGTGCACATCGACGCCGGTGCTTACGGCGCGACCAACGGCGATCGCATTTTGCGCGTCTTCGTGAACGTCAGCGCGCACGAGGATCGCGTCTGGGCGACCAAGGGTACGTTTGCCGAGGTGTATGCGAAGTACGCCGAGGCCGCCGGCGTCGCCGGCAGCCATCGACTCGACAAGAGTCCGCTTGGGCATTTACGCACCGCGATGCTGCGCGGCCTCGCCGCCACCGGTGTCAAAGAGGCTATGGTCGCGGACTCGAGCCCCTATGATCGGCTGATGCGGCGCTTTCACAATTACATGAAGGACACGCCGGCCTTTCAGGCGCGCGACGAGGACTATCGGGAGATTCGCTTTCCGCCGGGCAGCGCCTGGATGGTGTTCACCGACACGGCGAGCCATGCAAGCATTTCCGGCCAGCATGCGCTCGTCAACACGTTCATCGTGCGTCTGGCGCAATGCCGTCTGCCGCAAATCGCGCCACTCAGTATCCTGCAGTCGGGCCGCGCTGCATGAACGCGTCGAGCCGCGCGATGACTTCGCCCGGCTGAATGAGATCCATGACGCCGGGCTTTTCGATCTTCACCCACCATGGCAGCTGTTCCGGCTCTTTGCCCATGAACTTTCGGGCCGCATCCGGAAACCGGTTGACGCACCAGCGCAGACTGCGGTAGGGACCGCTGCGTGCCGGGTTCGTCGCAGCATAGAGACCGATGACCGGTGTGTCGACGGCAGTCGCCATGTGCGCAGGTCCCGAGTCCGGTGTCAGCAAGACCGTCGCTGCGCGGAGGAGTGCGAGCATTTGGGGCAAGGTATCGCGGCCGATTTGGTCGGTGGGCGCCTGCGGCATCTTGGCGATGATGTCATCACCCATGCTGCGCTCGATCGGGCTCGGACCCCCGCAGAGCACGACCCGCATGCCCCAGCGTCGCTGAGCATGCGTGGCGACCTGCGCGTAGAACTCGGGCCGCCAATTGCGCAGCGCGTGACTCGAGCACGGACTGATCAGCAGGGTCGGTTGCTCGTCGGGGATGACGCGCTTCGCATAGGCCATGGCGTCCGCGGGCAAGGGCAGGTTCCACTCGAGGCGACGTTCGCGTATCCCGAGCGCCTCCGAGAATCCCCAGAAGCTGTCGAGCACGTGCTCGCGGCGCCGCGCGGCGATGTGCCGATTGGTGATCAGCCACTGACCGTCACGGGATCGCGCGCGATCGAAGCCAAGCTTGAGCGACGCCGGCACGAGCGCGCAGACGAGATTCGCGCGAAAACTGACGTGGATGGCGAGCGCCGCGTCGAAGCGGCGCCCCGCCAACGCCCGGCGCAGGCGCAATAGTTCGGGCAGGAACCGACGTTTGTCGAGGCTCAGAAACTCGATCTCGGGCAACAAACTCATGAGTTTCGCCTCGACCCGGCCGATGATCCAGGTAATGCGCACGCCGGGCCATGCCTGCTGCAGCGTGCGGATCAGCGGTACGGCGTGACAGGTGTCGCCGATGGCGGAAAGTCGAATCAGACAGATGTGTTGCAACGGCGTTACAGCGCCGGAGCCGGACTGGTCAGCGATGACGGCGAACTCGCACCGAAGCTGTGCTCGGAATATGTTGCGTGCGCCATGCCATGGAAGCGCCGATTTTCCGGTCTTTGGTTCCAGGGTGCAAGTAGGGCTCAGCATGACCGATTACGCTTCAGCGGGCCCTTGAATTGCCAAATCGCGCCTCCACCATCCGGCCGTTGGAAACCCGAGTGATGCACCCTTGGGATGCCCGGCACGGGCGCCCCAGGGATGCTAAAATCTCGGCCAGTCGATTCATAGGAGTGTTGATCATGGCTACATACCCCAGCAGTAACGCGTCGTTTACACGCGCCGGCAGCGACAGCCGCGCCGTCTTCATCACCCGCACCTACACGCACCTCGTGGGCGGCATCCTCGGGTTCATCCTCGTGGAATTTGCTCTGTTCGACTCGGGGCTTGCGGCCGACATCTTCCGCTTCATGATCGGCTTCAACTGGTTCCTGATCCTGGGCGCCTTCATGCTGACGGGGTGGCTCGCCACGCGCACGGCGCAGACGAGTTCGTCGCTCGGCATGCAGTACTTCGCCTACGCGGCTTATGTCGTGGCCGAGGCCTTGATTTTCGTGCCGCTGCTCTACATTGCCAACGCGAAAGCGCCCGGCACGATCGACAGCGCCACGCTGGTCACCTCCTTGGGCGCGGCGGGCTTGATGTTCGTGGCCCACCGCACACGCAAGGACTTCTCCTTCTTGCGTGCGATGTTGATGTGGGGCGGCATCCTCGCGATCCTCGCGATGGTCGGCGGCGCCATCTTCGGCTTCCAATTGGGCACGTGGTTCTCGGTCGCGATGATCGGCTTCGCGGGTGCGGCGGTGCTCTACGACACCTCGAACGTGATTCATTACTACCCGGAAGATCGCTACGTCTCGGCGGCGATGCAGCTGTTCGCCTCGATCGCCCTGATGTTCTGGTATGTGCTGCGCCTGATGATGGGCAACCGCAACTAAGATCTCGCCCTGAAGGCTCCATGAGCGGGCGGCCCGGATCCACGGGCCGCCCTTGAGCTTCAGCCCGCCCCATGGTCGGTCAGAACGGCGCATCCTGCCGCGGCGCCCCGCCGCCCGCCGCTGCTCAATTCAATACGTTGATCCCCGCCATATAGGGCCGCAGCGCGGCGGGTATGCGCACGCTGCCGTCCTCCTGCTGATAGTTCTCCAGAACCGCGACGAGCGCCCGGCCCACGGCGACTCCGGAGCCATTGAGGGTGTGCACGAGTTCGGGCTTGCCCGTTGCGGGGTTGCGCCATCTCGCCTGCAGACGCCTTGCCTGATACGACTCGAAGTTGCTGCATGAGGAAATCTCGCGATAGCGCTGCTGCGAGGGCAACCAGACCTCGAGATCGTAGGTTTTGGCGCTGGCCGCACCGACGTCACCGGCACAGAGCGCCAGTACCCGGTACGGTAGCTCGAGTGCCTGCAGCACGGCTTCGGCATGGCCGGTCAATATCTCCAGCGCAGCGTACGACTCCTCGGGCCGGACGATGTGGACGAGCTCCACTTTCTCGAACTGATGCTGCCGAATCATGCCGCGCGTGTCCTTGCCGGCGGCGCCGGCCTCGGAACGGAAACAGGGTGTGTGTGCCACGTAGCGCAACGGCAGCCGATCGTTCTCGAGTATCTGGTCCCGGACCAGGTTCGTCACGGGAACCTCGGCGGTCGGAATCAGATAAAAGCCGGGATCGCCTTTGACCGCGAACAGATCTTGTTCGAACTTCGGCAGCTGGCCCGTACCGAACAAGGCCGGCGCCTGTACGAGATAAGGCACATAGGCTTCCCGATAACCATGCGTCCCCACGTGCAGATCGAGCATGAATTGGGTCAAGGCGCGATGCAGGCGCGCAAGCGGTCCGGTCATGACCACGAAGCGAGCGCCCGAGATGCGGCCCGCGGCCTCGAAATCCATGCCGAGCGGCTCGCCGAGTGCGACGTGGTCCTTGGGATCGAAGCCGAGTGCGGGTGGCTCGCCCCAGCGGCGGATCTCGACATTGGCCGTCTCGTCGCGGCCCTCCGGCACGCTCGAATGCAAAATATTCGGCAGGCCGAGCTGCAGCTCGGCCTGCTCCTTTTGCAGCAGTTGCAGCTGCTCGTCGACGCGCTTGAGCTGCGCACCGAGCGTCTCGCCGACGACGAGCAGATCCGCTGCGTCCTCGCCCCTGGCCTTCGCGAAGCCCACGGCCTTGGCACTGGCATTGCGTTCGGCGCGCAAGCGATCGGCCTCGATCTGCACGGCTTTGCGCCGCTCCTCGATCGCGGCGAACGCAGCGACGTCGATGATGAATCCGCGGCGTGCCAACTGGGAGGCGACGCCGTTCAAATCACTGCGCAGCAGCTTGGGATCGAGCACGATGAATTCCTTCGAAGTCGAGCGAGGCAGCTATTGTAGGCGAAGCCGGCGCAGGGTCACGTACTCGCACCGGCGTGGCCGCCCGCGCGCGGTCAGGTGCCGGTCGACGGATCCGGGCCGCGCGCGGTCGCCGGCCGGGTGCCGGCAGTCTTCTGCCGGTCGCGCTCGCGGCGCGCCTCGAGTGCTTCGCCGATCTTGATCTCGAGGCCGCGCGGCGCGGGCGTGTAGTAGCGGCGATCGGGCATTTGCTCGGGAAAGTAACGCTCGCCGGCCGCATAGGCATCGGGCTCGTCGTGGGCGTAGCGATAGCCTTTGCCGTAGCCGATCTCCTGCATGAGCCGCGTGGGCGCGTTGCGCAGATGCAGAGGCACCTCGAGCGAGCCCAAGGAACCGGCATCGGCGGTGGCGGCCTGGTACGCCGTGTAGACGGCATTGCTCTTCGCCGCGCAGGCCAGGAACAGCACCGCCTGGGCGATCGCGAGTTCCCCCTCGGGGCTGCCGAGCCGCTCATAGACCGCGCAGGCCTCGAGCGCCAGCGTCAGCGCACGCGGATCGGCATTGCCGATGTCCTCGCTCGCCATGCGCAGCACGCGCCGGGCGATGTACAAAGGATCGCAGCCGCCCGCAAGCATGCGGCACAGCCAGTAGAGCGCGGCGTCGGGATCGCTGCCGCGCACCGACTTGTGCAGGGCGGAGATCTGATCGTAGAAATTCTCGCCGCCCTTGTCGAAACGGACGTAGGTGCTGCCGATCACGGCGCGCATCGTGTCGACGTCGAGGCGGTGGCCATCGTCCGCCGGTGCGGCCAGATCGGCGGCGGTCTCGAGCAAATTGAGCATGCGCCGCGCATCGCCGTCGGCGGCCGCGAGCAGCAGTTCACGCGCGCCCACATCGATCTGCAGATGGACGGCGCCGAGACCCCGAGGTACGTCGGCGAGCGCCCGATCGAGCAGGCGCCCGAGATCGCCGGCATCGAGCGACTTCAGTACGTAGACGCGCGCGCGCGACAACAAGGCATTGTTGACCTCGAACGACGGGTTCTCGGTCGTCGCACCGACGAAGATCAGGGTGCCGTCCTCGACATACGGCAGAAACGTATCCTGCTGCGACTTGTTGAAGCGGTGGACCTCGTCGAGAAACAAGACCGTATCGCGCGTGCCGCGCAGCGAGCGGGCCTGCTCGACGACCGCACGAATGTCTTTGATGCCCGCGAGCACGGCGGAGAGCGCAACGAACTCCGCATCCGCGCCATTCGCCACCAAGCGGGCGAGCGTGGTCTTGCCGGTTCCGGGCGGGCCCCAAAGGATCATGGAATGCGGACGTCCGGACTCGAGCGCGCGACGCAGCGGTGCTCCGACGCCTAACAAATGCGCCTGCCCGACGTATTCATCGAGCGTCTGCGGCCGCAGTCGATCGGCCAACGGGCGGTAAGTCCCGTCGCTGACGACCTTCACTGGCTGACGACCGTCACTGGCTGACGACCGTCACTGCCGGACGACCGTCACTGGCCGCTGCGTCCGATCACGTCGACTCCCGCGGGCGGCGTGAAGGTGAACAAATCCGCGGCAAACTTCTGGTTGCGCTTTGCGTTGCTGAAGCTCAGGCGCGTGATCTGGCCGAGTTTGTCGGTCAACCACATCTGCGCGAGTTCGCCATCCGCGAAGCCAATCTTGATCAGCGCAAAGTCGCTGTCGAGGTGCTTCGGTTTGAGTTGGAACCACTGCAGGCCCTCGCCGGGAGGCAGCGCGCTGATGTCGAACTGCGTGCCGACCGAGCCGTTGCCCGACAGCAATACCGCCGGAGTGCTCGCGAGCGTAGCGTCCATGTCACGTACGTTGGCCTGCGCGAGATCCTTGTCGTAGAACCAGAGCTTCTTGCCGTCGGCAAGCACGAGTTGTTCCGACGGTTCGCTGTAGTCCCAGCGAAATCGGCCGGGGCGCTGCAAATATAAATGGCCGGCGGCGGCGCGCAGGAGCTTGTCGTTCCCGTCCGCAATCGTCTGCTTGAAATCCGCGGACCAACTCGAGAGGCCTTCTAGGTAATGTTCGACCTGCGCGGTCGGCGTGCCGGCCGGCGGCGCGGCCGCACTCAT
>Ga0116226_10005103_pt1 | contig 11698 bp, 12 predicted proteins | sample S1TSphfallax_FD_89692 | JGI IMG/M metagenome (GOLD analysis project Ga0116226, IMG submission 89692) | Host-associated microbial communities from peat moss isolated from Minnesota, USA - S1T2_Fa - Sphagnum fallax MG | ecosystem: Host-associated > Plants > Peat moss > Unclassified | place: USA... | reverse complement strand
TCCTCGCCGGCCGCCTCGCGCAGTTCGCACAACTACCTCACCCGCGTGCTTGGCCGCCGCGCCCGCCCGCGCGACGTCTTCCGCCACTTCATGACCTTCGCCGCCTGCCTGCTGGACCGGGTGTTTCTGCTGAACGAGCAGACCGACCAGTTCGACATCCGCATCCATGGCGAGGAGATCGTCAGCGCCATCGAGCAAAGCGGCGCCGGCTGCATCCTCATCGGCGCGCATTTCGGCAGTTTCGAGGCCGCCCGCGCCGTCGGCCGCCGCCGCTCCGGCCGCGGCGACCTGCCGATCAGCCTGCTGATGTACGAGGAAAACGCCAAAAAAATTCGCGCGGCCCTGGCCGCGATCAATCCTCGCCTGGCGACCGAGGTCATCGGTCTCGGCCGCCTGGACTCGCTGATCGCGGTGGCGGACCGGCTGCAGCGCGGCCATTTCATCGGCGTGCTGGCGGACCGCAATGTCGATGGCAAGAATCTGGTCAGGCACGAATTTCTCGGCGCGCCGGCGGCGTTTCCCAGCGGCCCGTTCCAGGTGGCGATGCTGCTTCGCCGGCCGGTGGTGCTGATGATCGGCCTGTATCGCGGCGGCCGCAGCTACGACGTGATTTTCGAGCCGCTCGCCGCGCCGACCGAGCGGCGGGACAGCGAGGCCTGGCTGGACGCCACGATGCGACTTTATGTCGCGCGGCTGGAGCATTACTGCCGGGAGGCGCCGTATAACTGGTTCAATTTCTACGATTTCTGGAAATAGCATGCGCCGCCGGCACGTGCTCCAACTCATCGGGCTCGGCCTCATGCCGCCTGCCGTTGCGCTGGCGCAGCCGGCGCCATGGGGGTTGCCGCAATTGATGCAGGGCCTCGCCCAGGTGAAATCCGCCTCGGCCCGGTTCACCGAGCGCAAGACGATGGCCGTTCTCAACGCGCCTTTGGTGACGACCGGCACCCTGACCTACGCCGCGCCCGCGATGATGCAGAAAATCACCCTCTCGCCGGTGCCCGAGCGCTTCGTCCTGGACGGCCAGGACATCACGATGACCGGCGCGGACAACCAGACCCACCGCTTTTCCCTGAACCAGGACCCGCGCATCGGCGGCCTCACCGCAGGCATTCTCGCCACCCTGGCCGGCGACCTGCCCACGCTGGGTCGCCTCTACCACGTGCAAGTCTCCGGCGGCCCGACGAACTGGCAGTTGGTGCTGCAACCGAAAGACGCCGCTTTGGCGCAGTTCATCAGCTGGATTCGCATCGCCGGCGCCGGCAACCGGATCGACGCTATCGATACCCAGAACGCCAATGGCGATCATTCGGAAATGACCGTGGTCGAAGACGTCAGCGATGCGCGGTAGTGAAGCAAGCGGTTCTTTTTTGAAAAAAAGAACCAAAAAACTTTCGGTCCTGGACCGTGCTGGTGAAACCGCCACTGGCTCAGCATCCAAAAGTTCTTTTGCTTCGCGGGCCGCGAGGGCTTTTTTTTCAAAAAAAGAAGCGCTTGCTTCCTTACTTGTTTGGCTGCTCGCTTTAGCTATCTGCGCCGTCATCGTCGCGCGCACGACGCTGCGCACCGACATGGCCGCCTTCCTGCCGCGCTCCTCGTCCATCGCCCAACAGGCCCTCACCGACCAGGTCAACAACGGCGCCGCCGCGCATCTCGTCCTTCTCGGCATCCAGGGCGCGCCGCCGCAAGTCCTCGCCCGCCTGAGCCGGGACCTGGCGTCCAGGCTGCGCCGCCAGCCCGCGTTCATCGACGTGGAAAATGGCGACGAGCAGTCCTTCGCCGGCATCCAGCGCTTCGTCTGGACCAACCGCTACCTGCTCAGTCCCGGCGTAATGTCCGGGCGTTTCACGCAAGCCGGGCTGCACGCCGCGCTGGAAAACGATCTCGGTCTCCTGGGCTCGGACATGGGCGCCGCGCTGCAGGCCAGCCTGGCGGCCGACCCTACCGGCGAAGCGCTCAGGCTGGCCGGCGCGCTCGCACCCGGCGCAGGCCCGCCCAGTGCCGATGGCATCTGGCTCGGGGCGGACGGCACGGCGCTGCTCCTGGTCCACACCGCCGCGCCGGGCTTCGACATCGACCGAACGCAAAGCGCCCTAGCGCTCATCTCCCAGGCCTTCGCCGCCGCCCGCGGCGCGACACCCGGCGCCGGCGCCGCCCGCCTGGCTGAAACCGGCCCCGGCGTCTTCGCCGTCCATATCCGGGATACCACCCGTAGCGACGTCACCCGCCTGTCGATCCTCGCGACGGCCGGGGCCGTCTGCCTGTTGCTGTTCGCGTACCGCTCGCCAATCGTGCTCCTGCTCGGCCTGCTGCCGGTGGCCACCGGCGCGCTGGCCGCCACCGCCGCCGTCGCGCTGGCTTTCGGCTTCGTCCACGGCATCACGCTCGGCTTCGGCGTCACTTTAATCGGCGAGTCGCTGGACTACGCCATCTACCTGTTCACCCAGACCGCGCCGGGGGAGACACCGCGGCACACGCTGGCGCGCATCTGGCCCACTCTGCGCCTGGGCGCCGCCACCTCGGTGGTCGGCTTCAGCGCCATGCTGTTTTCCAGTTTCGTCGGCTTCGCGCAGTTGGGATTGTTCTCGATCACCGGCCTCGCCGCTGCCGCCTGCGTCACCCGCTTCGTGCTGCCGCATCTCATGCCGCGCGGGTTTTTCGCGCCCGGCTCAAACCTCCTGGCGAAGCCGCTGCTCGCCGTCATGCGCCGCCGCAACTGGCGCGGCCCGATCGTCGCCGCCCTGGCACTGGCCGCCGCCGCCGCCCTGCTCACCCACCGCGGCGGGCTTGGGGACGGCAACCTCGCGAATCTCAGCCCCATCCCGCAAGCCGACCAGGCGCTGGACCAGACTTTGCGCCACGATCTCGGCGTCTCCGACCAACGTTATTTCGCCGTCTTCCAGGCCGCCGACGAACAGAAGGCGCTGCAGGAGAGCGAGGCTTTAGGCGCAACCCTGCAAAACCTCGCCACAACCGGCAAGCTCGGCGGGTTCGACGTGCCGAGCGCCACCCTGCCCAGCGCCCGCACCCAGCGCGCGCGCCAGGACGCCCTGCCGGACGCCGCAGCTTTGCGCGCCGCGTTCACCCAGGCCAGCGCCAACCTGCCCTTCCGCCCTAATCTTTTCGCGCCGTTCTTCGCCGATGTCGCGCAGGCCCGCGCGGCGCCGCTCCTCACGCAATCCAGCCTGCCGCCCGCCTTGCAACTGCGCCTGCAATCCATGCTGCTGCACGAGGGCAATGGCTGGACGGTGATCGCCCCGCTTACCGCCGTCGCCGATCCCACCTCCGTCGCCGCCGCGCTCGCCGCCGCGCATCTGCCCGGCCTGCAATTCGTGGACCTGGACCAGCAATCCGCCAATCTCCTGCGCGTCTTCCAGACCGACGCCTGGCACCTCGCGACGTTCGGCAGCCTCGCCATCCTGGCCATTCTGTTGGCCGGCCTGCGCGCGCCAAGACGCGTCGCCGCCGTGGCAGCGCCGCTCGCCGCCGCTGTCATCGTCACCGCCGCCCTCCTCACTTTGGGCGGCGGCAAGCTCTCCATCTTCATGGTGGTCGGCTTTCTCCTCATCATCGCCGTCGGCTCCAATTACTGCCTGTTCTTCGAACGGGCCGAGCCGGACCCTAAGATGCACGAACGCGCCATCGCCTCGATCACCCTGGCCAATCTCTGCACGGTCTCGGCCTACGGGCTGATGTCGCTCTCCCGCATCCCGGTCCTGCACGATATCGGCATGACCGTCGCCATCGGCACCTTTCTCAGCCTCATCTTCGGCGCCGCCCTCAGCGCCAGACGTCTTCGGGCATGACACAGGCCTTCACCTGCCTGCACCACCGCGCCCCGGCCCTCGCCACCGACCGCGCGCTGCTCGTCATGCTCCCCGGCGCCGGAATCGAGGCCGCGGATTTCGCGGCCCGCGGCATGATTTCCGCCGTCCATGACCGCGGCCTGCCCATCGACATCGCCGCCACCTGCCCCGAACTCGACCTCTATCTCGACGGCGACATCACCGCCGCGCTGCACAGCGCCGTCATCACCCCAGCAATAGCGCAGGGCTACCGGCGGATCTGGCTGCTCGGCATCTCCCTCGGCGGTATGGGCGCGCTACTCTATGCCAGCATCCACGCCACTCTGCTGGAAGGCGTCATCCTCCTGGCCCCGTTCCTCGGCACGCAAGGCACCATCGCCGCGCTCGAAGCCGCCGGCGGTCTGAACGCCTGGCCCCCCACGCTCGGCGCCACAGCGCCGGAACGCCAAATGCTCGCCTGGCTGCAAAACCGCCCGCCGCGCCCAAAACTCTATCTCGGCTACGGCGAGGCCGACCGCTTCGCCCGCGGCCACCGCCTGCTCGCGGCCACGATGCCGGCGTCACACGTCATGACAGAAATGGGCGGGCACGACTGGGAAACATGGGCGGCGCTGTGGGGGCAGATGCTCGACGCGGGGGCGGTTGAAAGATGAAGGAAGGAAGGAAGCGCTTCTTTTTTGAAAAAAAGAAGCAAAAAACTTTCGCTAAACTGGGCCACTGGCTGTTCCAGCAGCACGGACTAAAGGAGCGACGTTTTTTTTGCTTCGCGGCCCGCGACGGCTATTTTGTTCACAAAAAAGAAGTCCTTACTTCCAATGTCTGAGACGCTGTACCACCGCGCCTTCCCCTATTACGCTGAGCTCTCGGCCCTCACCGAAATCCGCAAAAAACCGGGCTTCGGCGCAAAACTCAACAGCGGCATCGGCGGCCATCTGCTGCTCTATCTCAACAACGTCTCCCGCGACCGCCAGGCCGGCTACCCCACCCTCAAACTCTGCGACCCCGCCCCATCCGCCCGCGGCGTCGGCATCAGCGTCAACGCGCATTACCGCAACGCCAACTGGGTCGCCGCGGACGGGCCGGATTTCCTCTGGCACGGCGCGCTGTCGCCCGGCGAGCCCGTCACGCGCGACGGCTACGAACGCACCCAGGACCACGCCAAAACCCTCGGCCTGCTGGACGGCGTCGAATTCCACGAGCACCTGTTCCGCGCCAAGCCGCCTGGCATGTCGGACCGCGACTACATGTACGAAATCTCGATCGCGACCGACTACGCCGCCCGCTTCGGCCGCGACATTCTGCGCATCCGCGTCCCGCTGGACCGCCCCCGCATGGCCGCCATCGTCGCCTACCTCAACGACCTCAACGCACCGTTCCGCGACGGCCGCAAGGTGTTTCGCTGGCGCGTCCTCAACGACAATTGCGCACATGTCGCGCATAACGCGCTGGCGGCGGCCGGCATCTGGGCGCCCTGGCCCACCGGCCGGTTCTTCGCCTTCGCCGCCTTCAAATTCCCGGTGCCCAAGAACGAATTCGTAGACCTCGCGCTGCGCGCCAACGACCTGCCGATCGCCGATCCCCGATTGCTCTACGAGGACCAAGCCGCGCGCCAGGCCTTGCTGCGCACCGGCGCCTTGCCGACCGGCCCCGGTGCACTCGCCGCCTTCCGGAAGGCGATGCCCGGTCAGGAGGTTTACGACACCAACCGGCTGCGCGTGATCTTCTACGACAACCCGTTCTGGGGTCCGTACCGCCCGCGCCTGGCCCGCATCCTCGCCGAGCCGCGCTACGGCGATCTGCGCGCGAACCTGCGCCATTTCGAACGCCTGCACGAAGCAGCCCGGACCGGGCGCCGCGCCGGCGTACCGGCCGATTTCCTGGCGCAATATGACCGCGCCATCGCCGCCCAGTCCGCCCAGATCGCCAACCTTCTGCCGGCCCTGGATCACCGTCCCGAGATGCAGGTAGAGACCTTGCCATGACCCCATCCGGGACCGCCCGCGCCAGAATGCGACCGCTCGCGATCGGCGATCTCTCGCTCGTCTCCAGCCTCGGCGCCGGCCGCGCCGCGACCCTCGCCGCCTTGCGCGACGGCAAAAGCGGCCTCTCCCCCTGCACGTTCGAATCGCTGCCCTTCCCGACCTATACCGGCGAAGTCCCCAACCTGGACTCCCAGCCTCTCACCGGCGAGTTCGCCGGCTTCGACTGCCGGAATAATCGCCTCGCCATGCTGGCGTTGCGGCAGGACGGCTTTCTGGACTCGGTTGCGGCCGCGACAGCGAGGCATGGGGCCAGCCGCATCGGCGTGTTCGTCGGCACCAGCACCTCCGGCCTGCTGCAGACCGAAACCGCCTATCGCCGCCGGGACGCCGCGACCGGCAGCCTGCCGCCGGATTTCGACTACGACCGCACCCACAACACCTATTCGCTCGCCCGCTTCGTACGCGCCGTCTGCGGCGTGCACGGCCCGGCCTTCGTCGTCTCCGCCGCCTGCGCGGCCACCGCAAAAGCGTTCGCCAGCGCCGCCAGGATGATCGCCGCCGGCATCTGCGACGCCGCCATCGTCGGCGGCGCCGACACGCTCTGCGCCACCACGCTTTACGGCTTTCATTCCCTGGGCGTCATCGCGCCCGAACCCTGCCGCCCGTTCGGCGCCGACCGCCAGGGCATCTCGATCGGCGAGGCCGCCGGCTTCGCCCTGCTCGAGCGCCCGGCAGCCCACCACGATTCCGCGACCATCCTGCTGCTGGGTGTCGGCGAAAGCGCGGATGCCCACCACATGTCCTCGCCGCATCCGGAAGGCATCGGCGCCAGGCTCGCCATGCAGCGCGCTTTGGCTGCGGCGGGGCTAGAGACCGCCGCGATCGACTACATAAACCTGCACGGCACCGCGACGCCGGTCGGCGACGTCGCCGAGGATCACGCCGTCTTCAGCCTGTTCGGCGCCGGCCCCCCGTGCAGCTCCACCAAGGGCTTCACCGGTCACACGCTCGGCGCCTCCGGCGCGATCGAGGCCGCGATCTGCGCGCTCGCCATCCGCCACTCCCTGCTGCCCGGCAGCCCGCATACCGGAGGCGTCGATCCCGCCTTCCGGAGCCATTACGTGCGCGAGAGCCGCAACGCGCGGATCGACCGGGCGATGAGCAATTCCTTTGGCTTCGGCGGCTCCAATTGCAGCCTGATCCTCGGCCGCGCCGCATGATGCGCGTCTATGTCGAAGGCGTCGGCCTCTGCGGTCCGGGGCTCGATGCCTGGAACGCCAGCCTGAACGTGCTGGCCGGCGTGGCAGACTACCTCCCCGCGCCGACCGTCGTACCGCCCAGCGCGCTACTGCCGGCCAACGAACGCCGCCGCGCGGTGCAGACCGTGAAAATCGCCCTGGCCGTCGGCGCCGAAGCCTTCGCAGCCGCCGCCCGCGACCCGGCCGAAACCGCGACCGTGCTCACCTCCTCCGGCGGCGATGGCGAGACGATCGACCAGATCCTCACCGTCCTCGCCTCGCCCAACCGCGAGCTTTCCCCGACCCGCTTCCACAACTCCGTGCACAACGCGCCCGCCGGGTATTGGAGCATCGCCACCGGCTCACAGGCTGCCTCCAGCAGCCTGTGCTGCCATGACGACAGCTTTGCCGCCGGGCTGCTGGAAGCCGCGGCGCAGGCGGTCACGGAGCATTGCGCCGTCGGGCTGATCGCCTACGACATCCGCTACCCGCCGCCGCTCAGCCTGGTGCGGCCGATCGGCGCGGCCTTCGCCGCCGCCCTCGTTCTGTCTCCGGCGCCGACGCCAGCCGCCTTCGCCGCGATTGAAGTGACGCTGGGACCGGCGGCGGCGCCCACCGCCGCCCCACCGGCGCTCGAAGCCCTGCGGCGGGACACACCCGCCGCCCGCAGCCTGCCGCTGCTCGCCGCTCTCGCCCGCAACGCGCCCTCTTCCGTCACCCTGGGCTACCTGGACCTTGCGCTCGCCCTGAACATCCTGCCGCTCAGGGACAGCCGAGGCCAGTCATGATTCTGGACAACGACAGCATCGCAACGATGATCCCGCACCAGGGCGCCATGTGCCTGCTCGACGCCGTGCTGCGCTGGGACGCGGCCTCCATCGCCTGCCTCTCCCGCCGCTACCGGGCGCCGGACAACCCCCTGCGGCGCCACGACGGCACGCTGGGGACGGCAACCGGCATTGAGCTCGCCGCCCAGGCCATGGCCGTCCATGGCCGCCTGATCGAAGGCGCCGCCGGCGCCCCTCGCCCCGGCTATCTCGCCAGCGTGCGGGACGTCCGCCTGTGCCATGAAACGCTCGAGACAAGCGACGGCGACCTGCTGGTCGAAGCCCAACTCCTGATGGGCGACGCCAGAAGCGCCGCCTACAGCTTCGCCCTCACTTGCGACGGAATCGTGCTGCTCACCGGCCGCGCCACCGTCCTGTTCGCCGTCAGCCAATGATCCGCGCTCTGGTCACCGGCGGCAGCGGCGCTATCGGCAGCGCCATCGCCCGCACCCTCGCCGCCGCCGGCCGCCACGTCTATGTCCACGCCAACAGCCACCTCGCCGCCGCCGAAACCATCGCCGCTTCCATCAAGGCGCAAGGCGGCGCCGCCGAGGCGGTCGCCTTCGACATCACCAACGCGGCGGCAACCCTGCAAACGCTGCAACAAATCCTGGCCGCCGGTCCCATCCAGATCCTGGTCAACAACGCCGGCATCCACGATGACGCCGTTATGCCCGGCATGACCCAGCCCCAATGGTCCCGCGTCATCGACGTCTCGCTCAACGGCTTCTTCAACGTCACCCAGCCGCTGCTGCTGCCGATGATCCGCACTCGCTGGGGCCGGATCGTCAACATCTCCTCGGTGGCCGCGATCGCCGGCAATCGCGGCCAGACCAACTACGCCGCCGCCAAGGCCGGGCTGCACGGCGCCACCCGCTCGCTCTCCCTCGAGCTCGCCAGCCGCGGCATCACCGTCAACACGGTCGCCCCCGGCATCATCGCCTCCCCCGCCACCGCCGACGCCTTCCCCAAGGAGGCCATCGACCAACTGGTCCCCATGAAACGCGCCGGCCGGGCTGAAGAAGTCGCTGACCTGGTCGCGTTTTTGGCTTCCGAGCGGGCGGGGTATATATCTGGCCAATTGGTTTCGATCAATGGCGGGATGATATGAAAGGAAGCGCTTCTTTTTTTGAAAAAAAAGGCTCCCCGCCGGGGGAAGCAAAAAAACTTTCGTTAACTGTGGGCCTTGGCGCCGGGATTGCCAACGCCCGCAGGACCGAAAGTTTTTTGCTTCTTTTTTTCAAAAAAGAAGCGCTTTCTTACAATCACGCGGCGTATGGCTTCCGCTAATAACATCCCGTGCATCTTTGCCAACAGCACGTTATCACGCCCATACCGAAAATGCGAAACCCCGCCATCGGCCGCCCGCGGATACCGCACCGGCGCCCTCCGGTTGATTGCCTTGATCCCGCGCCAGGACAGCCGCACCGCCGCCTCCGCGTCGAAGTCGAACCGGCGCATCCCGCTTTGCGCCTCCATCACCGCCAGCAGCGGCGCGACCGGGTAGACCCGAAATCCGAACAGCGAATCGCCGATCCCACCCCGCGTTTCGACATTCGTCAAAACATTCGAAACGCGCCGCCAGAGCACACGCAGCACCGGCGCATCGCGCCCGAACACCGGCACGCCCAGAATCATCGCCCCCGGATTCAGGCAGGACAGACCAATAAATTCCGGAATCAGCGAAGCCGGATGCTGGCCGTCCGAATCCATCACCAGCGCATGGGTAAATCCCGCCCTCGCCGCCTCCCGCAGCCCGTCCAGCACCGCCGCGCCCTTGCCGCCATTGCGGGCGCGCCGGATCACGCGAATGCCCGCATCCCCAGCGCTGCATCGCTCCAGCGCATCCCCCGTCCCATCCGTGCTGCCATCGATCACGACCCAAACCGGCCACTCATACTGCCGCGCCTGCGCCACAGTCTCGAACAATTTAGCCCCGGCATTATAGCTCGGGATCAGGACGAGATGCGTCTCCGCCATGGCATCCGTGAGATTACCCCGCGGCCTCGACCGAGGCTTGCCCGCCCAACTTGCGCGGCGCACGCACCCGGTGCCGCAGATGCGCAAGCTTGGTGATGTAATAAATCCCGCGAAACATATAAAGCCGCGAACGAATCCGCCACCCGCCAAACATATCCCCGGCAAGCAACGAAAGCACCGCTTCCTCCATCCGGAACCAGTTGCGCGGGGACATGAACAGGTTGCGCATCGCAGGCTCGCGAATGCGGTAGATGAACCAGGTGAAGGACGCGCGGGCGCGCTCCATCGCCGCGTCATAATCCTTCAGCACCCGCGCCGACCGTCCCGGATTGCGCAAACACGCCTCCACCGCATCCGCCCCGCGGAACGCCATCGTCATCGCCAGATACACGCCGGTCGAAAACACCGGATCGATGAACGCGCAGGAATCACCGACCAGAATGAATTTCCCACCGCTCGCGTACTTGGCGTCGTACGAATAATTCCCCGTGGCGCTCACCGGCCCCACCAGCGTCGCCTCCTGCAACCGGCTGGCGATCTCCGGACTGGAGGCGATCGCGCTCATGAAAAAACTGGTAATATCGCCAACGCGAGTCTTGAAGAACGAAGCCGGACAAACGGCGCCCACGCTGGTTGTCCCGTCGGCGAGCGGAATGAACCAGAACCAGCCGTTATCGAACCAGACGACGCTGATATTGCCTTCATCCTTGCCCGCCAGCCGCCGCGCGCCGGTGAAATGCCCGTACATCGCCGCGCTGTCGTTGCGCGGATTGCGCTCCTTGAACCCAAGCTGCGAGGCCAGCACCGTATCACGCCCCGAAGCATCGACAACAAATTTCGCCGTCCAGCTGCGAACATTCCCCTCGCCGTCCCGGCCTTCGATCCGCGCTTCCTTGCCCACGGGAAACTCCACCGAAGTCACCCGGCACTCCTCGATCACCTCCGCGCCCTTGGCAATGGCATTCTTCAGCAGAATATGATCGAACGTCGACCGCCGGACCTGAAACGAATACGGAAACCGCCGGTCGAGCGCGCGCGCGAAATCATACGTGACGGTCTTGCCGTGATAGACGGAAACGAACTCAATCCCGTGCTTGGTCATCGAGGTGCGCTCCACCTCCTCGCGTATTCCCAGCCGGTCGAACAGCGGCAGATTATGCGGCAGCAGGGATTCGCCGATATGGAAACGCGGATGCCTGTCCTTCTCGACCAAAATCACCCGGCGCCCGCGTTCCGCAAGCAGCGCCGCGGTGGTGGCGCCTGCCGGACCGCCTCCGATGACGAGCACGTCGCAATCCGCGGCCGGAACGTCACCATGCTCAAGCTGCGCCAAAATCCGTAAGTCCTTCCTTTGCCGGCGCGCCAAACGCCGTGTAGAAGATGATGTTTCTAAGCACAGGCGCGCCCCCATGTCCAACAGAACGGAGCCTGGCCAGGCCGCCTCAACACACGCGCTAATCGCCGGCTACCACGCCAATCGCGCACAGCGCCTGTCCTTCGTGCGGGACATGTTCAACCGCACCGCCCGGCACTACGATTGCGCCAACCGCCTGTTCTCGCTGGGCTCCGGCGCCTGGTACCGCCGCGCCTCCCTGCGCTGGGCCGGGCTGCGCCCCGGCATGCAAATCCACGACGTCGCCGTCGGCACCGGCCTGCTCGCGCGCGAAATGATCGCCATCACAGGGGGCAGAGCCCCCTGGCCTTGCTTGCGGTGGATCAAACCCCACTGACCCGGCTGGTGGCGTCGTTTCGGCTGCCGGTTGCGTCGTGCACGGTGCCGGCCGCGCCGAGGCCATATTCGGGCATGTTGACGTAGATGCTCTCGTATCTGCCGGGAGCGACGATGTAGGTTTCGTGCCAAATTC
>Ga0116226_10005102_pt1 | contig 11698 bp, 9 predicted proteins | sample S1TSphfallax_FD_89692 | JGI IMG/M metagenome (GOLD analysis project Ga0116226, IMG submission 89692) | Host-associated microbial communities from peat moss isolated from Minnesota, USA - S1T2_Fa - Sphagnum fallax MG | ecosystem: Host-associated > Plants > Peat moss > Unclassified | place: USA... | reverse complement strand
TCACCGGCGACGGCTCTGCGCTCACGGATACTGCCGCGGAGGTCTTCGCCGCGGCCGGGTCGAGCTTCTTGAGCAGAAGGTTAAGCGCAGCGTCCCGACGCTCCACGGTGTGAAGCAGATCCTGGACCGCTTGTCCGGCTTGCGCGGCCGCGGATGGCCCGCGGGCGGCCACGCCGGCCGGCGCCGCATCCATCGGCCGGGGCCGGTTCGCTCCAGCCTGACGGACGTTGAACTGAGCGAGGGTCGAGCCGGCGACATAGCTGCCGCCCACAAGGAGGACCGTCCCCAACGCTACAGCCGACGCCAGGATCTTCGCCTGGGTGCGGGCTTTGAAATCGAGGGTTTGCACCTTGCCGTCGGTATAGACGTAGATCTGCCTATCAACGAAAAGCCGCCGCATGACGCCGGTAGCCGGCGCACTCGGTTCGTCGCGTCGATGGGGACCTACCATCCTGCTCATTTCCCGTTGTTTGTGTGACCGAGCAGGCACACTATTAACACCTTGTTCATCAATGTGTTCTTTTGTCGCACTGCGCGGTGATTCCCCTCTGGCCACTCGGCGAAACCGCTCAATCGCCTCATTTGACGCCATCGCTCCACACGCCGGATTGGCCGATCTGATCGGGGGTCTGGACGAATTTTCGAAATTCGTTCGCCTGATAGCCGAGCGCCTGAAATCGGGAGAGGAGCGCTGTGTAATCGCCGTCAGGGATCTTTGGCGTGCGGGCGTAAATCCAACCGAGCTTTCGGCTCTCTTCGCCGAACAGCACATATCTATAGGACGGATCGGTATACAGCACCAAAAAAGGCAGGTTGATCGGCCAAAGCAGCTGCACGCGCCAGTGGGCGTTGTGAGTGCCGGGCCGCACCCAGTCGTGAACGACGAAATGCTTCAGTGGCGCCTTGAAACTCCCTCGGCGCGTGTAGAAATCCTCGCGGATGTCGCCGTCCGGCCGTTTCGAATAGACGTCATACGGTCCGACCATTCCACGTTCGAACCCGTTGGGCAGGGTGGCGATCAGATACCAGCCCCCGTACATTCGATCCATGTCCACATCAGCGAGCGGCAGGTGCGCCTGCTGCGCGGTGCATCCTGTCGCGCCCAAGGCGATCACGGCGAGGGCCACAGGGCGAAGGGTCCGAAAGAGCGCCATTCCCGTTGATTAGCATAGACCCCTGATTTTCAGCCCCCTAAACAGGCGGCGTTTGCAGTTGTGCGGCGCTGATTGCCGCCTGGGGCGCCGCTTTCCCGAGGGTTGGGTTGGAACACACGAATTTGGAGCCGCCTCCGGCATGGGCGGGTCGCGATCGGGGCGGCCGTTTTGGCCTGACGCCCGTGGGCGCCCTCGTACTGATAGGGCTGGCGGGCTTAACGGCGGTTCGGCTGGTGTTCGCGTCGCTGATCCCCCTGACCGAGGATGAAGCCTACTACCGCCTGTGGGCGATGCATCCGCAGTTCGGCTATTACGACCATCCCCCCATGGTGGCTTGGTGGCTGGCGTTAGGCATCCGATTGGCGGGGGATACGCCGCTCGGCGCGCGCATCGTACCTGTGCTTGCGTCGAGCTTCGTCGGTCTCATAATCTACGACATCGTGCGGTTGGCCGGGCTAACCGATCAGACGGCGGGGCGCGCAACGGCTTGGTACAATGCGGCGCCGCTGGTGGGCTTCGGAGCGATGCTGATCCTGCCCGACGCTGCGACGACGCTGTTCTGGTGTCTGACCCTATGGGGCATTCTGAAATCAGAACGAACCGCTCGGGGCGGTTGGTGGATCCTGGCTGGGGCGGCGGCGGGGTTCGCGGCCTTATCGAAATACTCGGCCCTGTTTCTGGGGCCTGGAGTCCTATGGTGGTTGCTGAGCTCGGCGGACGGGCGGCGCAAACTGGGCGGGCCGTGGCCCTGGGTCGCGCTCGTCATCGCAGGCGCCCTCTTCATGACCAATGTGGCGTGGAACGCCGGCCATCACTGGATCACCTTCGCCAAACAGTTTGGGCGCGTCGCCCCCCATGGCTTCAAACCCTTAGGCCCCCTGTCGTTTCTGGTCGTGCTGGCGCTGCTCAGCAATCCGCTGACGACGCCGTTTCTGGTGCGCAGTGTGCGCACGCGTCTTGCCTGGGGCAGGGGCCTCGACCTGATTGTGATCAGCGCCATCCCCTTCTTCGCCTATCTCTGCCTGCATAGCCTTCATGCCGAGGTGGAAGCCCACTGGCCGGCGCCCCTGTATCCGACCCTGGCGATCCTCGCCGCCGCCGGCGTCGACGGGCCTCTCGGCCGCGGAATGCGGCGGTTGGCCACAGCTGCGCCGATCGTGGGCTTCGCCCTCTCCACCCTGGCCTTGATCCATATGGCGGCGCCCCAGACGGACGGCCTATGGCGGCGGGACCCGTCGCACCCCTTGCGGGGCTGGCCGACCTTTGTGCGGACGGTGGAGCGCTTGCGCGTCGCCCACGGCGCCGCCTGGATCGGCACGGTTAGCTATGGGACCTACGCTCAGCTTGAGGATCACCACGCCAGTGTCCCGACGGTGCAGCAGGCGCCCATGTTGCAGGTGACCGAGCGCCGCCGCTACCTGTTCGCCAGGTCGCCGTCGCCGAGCGTGCTCGCGGAACCCGGACTGATCGTGGATTTGACCCGACGGATCTCCACGCCGGCGCTGCTAGACTGCTTCGCTGAGGTGACGCCCATCGCCAACCTGCCTCGTGGCGACGCCGTGCGCGGCGACATCTATGAGGTGGTCAAGGTGTCAGGGCCCAAGCGCGACGTGGGCGACGCCGGCTGCCGCAGCTTCCACAATGGTAAAGCGGACGACTGAAGCGTTATGCTGGCCGACGTGACGATTCACTCCTCCTCTTCAGACCCATCCTCGACCTCAGTTGGCGGTTACGACCTGACGGTGGTGATCCCGACCTATAAGGAGGCCGCCAATGTCGCGGCGGTGCTCCAGCGGCTTGATGGGGCGCTGGTGGGGCGGCGCTGGCACGTGATTTTCGTCGACGACGATTCGCCCGACGGCACCGCCGAGGCGGTCAAGGCGCTGGCGCGGGTCGATCCCCGCGTCAGTTGCCTGAGGCGTATCGGACGCCGGGGGCTGGCGGGGGCGGTGATGGAGGGGGCGCTGGCGAGCGCTGCGCCTTGGATCTTGGTCATGGACGCCGACGGTCAACACGATGAAGGGCTGATCGGGCCCATGCTTGAGCGGGCCGCAGCCGGCGACGTCGATGTGGTGGTGGCCAGCCGCTATGTCGATGTGGGCTCCGCCGAGGGCGGTCTATCGCGGGCGCGCCGTCGAGGTAGCTTGTTGGCCACCCGCCTGGCCCAGCTCGCGACACGGCTGACTCTGTCCGATCCGATGAGCGGTTTCTTCCTGGTGCGGCGTACGGCGCTCAATGCGGTGGCGCCCAGAGTGTCGCCCCACGGCTTCAAGGTGTTGTTCGACATCTTGGCTTGCGCCCGGCCGCCCATGCGCGCGGCGGAGCTGCCGCTGGTGTTTCGCCCAAGGCTGGAAGGGGAAAGCAAGCTCGACCGCCGGGTCGTGCTCGAATACTTGGCCCTGCTCGGCTCTAAGATCAGCGGAGACGTCATATCGCCGCGCGCTCTCGTCTACGCCGTGGTCGGCGCGACGGGTCTGGCGGTTCACCTGCTCGTGCTGCGGGGTCTGTTAAGCCTAGGTTTTGGCGAGGCCAATCTGTTCGCCGCCGCCGCTGCGATGACCTCAAACTATTTTCTGAACAATGAGATCACCTATCGTGATCGTCGCCGCCGCGGCTTGAGGCTGTTGTGGGGCTATTTGAAGTTCGCCGCCCTCTGCGCGCTCGGCTTAGCGATCAACATCGCCGTCGCCGACTTCGCTCAAGAGCATCTGCACATTTGGTGGTTGAGCGGCGTCTTGGGCGCCGTCGCCGCCGCGGCCTGGAACTACGGCAGCACAGCGGTGGCGCTCTGGTGACCTCTTAAGGCGCGCGCCGGTCAGCTCAACCTGAGACGTTCAAAGCGAGCTGATGGCGGATGTCTTCCAGGATGCCGTCGATGTGGGCTGCGCTCAGCTCGGCCACGCGATCCGGCTGCCGGTTGAGCCAGGCCGTCAGCAACGCTCTGTGCTCCACATGGGCCCGGTTATCGCGCCCGACCGGTTCCAGGTGCATGCGCACATAGCGCTCCGCCAGAACGTTCAAGCGCTCTACGAACTGCGCCGTGACCAGGCCGACGCCCGGCCGCACGAGCGCCATATGGAACTGGCGGTTCAGCACGACATTCTGGATGCCGCCCGGCGAGGTTTCCAGTTCGAGCGTGTCCAACGCCGCCTGAGCCGCGTCTTGGTTCGCCTTATCGACCTTGAGACAGGCCCGCGCCATGGCGTCAGGCTCCAGCTTCAGGCGGAGTTGGAAGACTTCTTCCGCTTCGTCGGCCGACATGGAGCGCACGATGAAGCCACGGTTGGGGAAGGAGATCACCAGCCCGTCCTGCTCTAGTCGGGTCAAGGCTTCGCGAAGGGGAATCTTACTAACGCCAAGTTCATCGGCGACTGTGTCTTGTCGAACCGGCGAGCCGCCCGGCATGGCGCCGTTCAAAATTCGTTCCCGCATCACCTCGTAGGCTTGATCGGAAATGGTTCGAACTAAGATGCTCATGGGCGTTTTTTGTGCCTCCCTAAGGCGACAGCCGGTCCTAGGTTGGCGCCATAGATAACCCTACCCACTTATTACAAAAAAGCGAACACAATATTTCGTATATCAATTTACAGTAAAGCCTCTCCAAAAGACGTCTTTCCGATCGATCCAGATCGTGTTGAGCCCGGTGGCGATGGCGGTTCCTTCGATAGATGGGGTTATCGCGGCGCGGCCTGCCAGCTGTATGGCGGCCTCTACACGGCCGACGAACCGGCTGCCGATGTAGCTTTCATGGATGAAGGTGTCGCCGACCTGAAGTCTTCCCTTCGCTGTCAGGTGGGCGAGGCGCGCCGATGTGCCTGTGCCGCACGGGCTGCGATCAATCGCCCGGTCGCCGTAGAAGACAGCGTTTCGGCCGTCCGCCTCGCTGGACTTCGGCTGATCGGCCCAAAGGACGTGGCTGACGCCCCGAATGGTTGAGTCGAGGGGGTGAACTGGCTCAAGCTTTTCCTGCACCAGGCGGCGCACGATCGGGCTGAGATGCACGATGCGCGCCGCGCCAAGATCATCCAGGCCCGTATAGGGACCCTGAGGTTCGACGATGGCGTAGAAGTTGCCGCCATAGGCGACATCGATCGTCAAAGCGCCGAACCCTGGAACCTCGATCTCTATCCCCTCGGCCGCCAAGAAGGCGGCAACGTTGGTGATCTTGACCGAAGCCACCCTATCGCCCTCGACCGTATAGGCCACGTCGATCACGCCGGCCGGAACTTCGAGCCGAACCCGCCCCGGCGTGCGTGGGGTGATCAGCCCATGCTCAAGCGCAAAGGTGACGATCCCGATCGTGCCGTGCCCGCACATGGGCAGGCAGCCGCTGGTCTCGATGAACAGAATGCCGGCGTCGGCATCATCACGGGTCGGCGGGTAGAGGAAGCCGCCCGACATCATGTCGTGCCCCCGCGGCTCGTTCATCAACCCTGTCCGAATCCAATCGAACCGCGCCAAGAAATCCTGCCGCCGCGCGCTCATGGAGGCGCCGTGCAGAAGCGGTGCGCCACCTGCGACCAGCCGCACGGGATTTCCGCCCGTGTGGCCATCGATACAGAAAAAGGTATGGCGCATCGAACGCGCCCCGCCTGCCTTAAGCCGCCTTGGCGCGGACAAGGGCGGGACGGTTCGCCGCCGCCGCCTCGACCATGGCCGTGACCTCCGCCCGCCGTTCGCCGGCGAGCGGCAGGCGGGGTAGGCGCACCCGTTCCGTTCCGCGACCCATGATCTGTTCCGCGAGTTTGATCGACTGCACGAGATCATGCGCCGCATCCAGGTGAAGCAGCGGCATAAACCAGCGATAGATGGCGCGAGCGGTCGCCAGATCGCCGACGCGCAGGGCCTCCACCAACGCGACCGACTCCTTAGGAAAGGCGCTGGTCAATCCGGAGATCCAGCCCTTGGCGCCCAGCAGCAGGCCTTCGAAGGCGACATCGTCCAGGCCCGCCATCAAGACGAACCGGTCGCCGAAGGCGTTGGCGAGATCGGTGAAGCGGCGGGTGTCTGGCGCGCTTTCCTTCAGCGCGACGATATTGGGTACGTCCGTAAGGCGCCCCAGGACGTCGAGCCCAATATTGACGCGGTAGGCGGGCGGATTGTTGTAGAGCATGATCGGCAAGCCGGTGGCCTGGGCGACGTGGCGGAAATGGGTCTCAAGCTCTAGTTCTGTGGGAACGTAGACCATGGAGGGCAGAACCATCAGAGCGTCTGCGCCAAGGGCTTCAGCATCGCTTGCGAAGGCGCAAGCCTTGGGGGTGGTGAGTTCCGAAACGCCCACGATGATCGGAACGCGCTTCGCTACGACCTCCACGGCCGCTGCAAGCAGGCGTCGCTTTTCCTCCGCGTCGAGCGAGTTGTTTTCCCCGCAGGTGCCCATGACGACCAGGCCATGGACGCCGTCGCGCACCAGGGCGTCGAGCACGGCTTGGGTACCTTCAAAGTCGATGCTCAAATCGGGCTGGAACTGGGTCGTGGCGGCGGGGAAGACGCCGGTCCATGTCATGCTTGTCATTGCAGTCTGACTCATTTTCAAAGTTGTGTACTTTATGCAATCAACCACGTTGCGAAAAAAAGAGGAATAGACAGAAAAGTGACGCGGTCTAGGGACGCAGTAATTATCGGCGGCGGCGTGATTGGATCCGTCTGCGCTATCGATATCTTACGTAAGGGAATGTCGACCCTGATTGTGGATGACGCAAGGGGCGAACGGCCGGCGTCGTACGGAAATGCGGGGCACATCGCCCTGGAGCAACTCGCGCCCCTCGCATCGTTGGCTGAGCTCCGCGGCGCGCCGGCGCGACTGTTCGCCGGCGGCGGACCTTTGGACTTTCGCCTTCGCGACGTCGCCGCTTGGGGGCCTTGGGCGCTCCGCTATTTGCAGGCCTGCGGCCCACAGACGACCAAGGCTGGAACCCGCGCGCTGAAGACGCTTCTGGCCGCCGCCGGGCCGGCGTGGCGGGCGCTTGTGCAAGACCTGGGCGCGCCCGACCTTTTGATCCAGCATGGCCATCTGCTGGTCTGGGAGTCCGCCAAGACCGCCGCCCGCGGCCGCGCCGGCTGGGGCGCCGCCGACACCGGAACGGTTCGGATCCGCGATCTGTCTGAGGATGAAGGCGCGACGTTGCGGGCCCGGGTTGCGGTTCCGATCGCCGACGGTATCGCCTTCGACGGCGGCGGCCAGATCGCCGACGTCTCCCGCTTGTTAAAGACCCTGGACGAGGTGCATCGCGCTCGGGGCGGCGCGCGACGCACTGGCCGCGTGGTCGCGGTCGCCGAGGTCGAAGGGCGGCCCCACGTTACGCTCGACGATGGAACGACGCTGACGCCGGCCGTCGTGGTTATCTCCGGCGGCGTTGGATCGGGCGCCCTCATGCGCAAGGCGGGTCATGCCGCGCCCATCGTGGCCGAGCGGGGCTATCATATCGAAGGGCCGGCCGGCGATTGGGGCGACCTGCCGCCGGTGGTGTTCGAGGATCGCGCCATGATCGTGACCCGCTTCGCAGACCGTATTCGCGCCTCCAGCTTCGTGGAGTTCGCCCGCGCGACCTCGCCCGCCGATCCTCGCAAGTGGGCGCGGTTGCGCCGCCATGCCCAGGCCTTAGGCCTGCCCCTGGCTCAGGCGGACCCAGCAACCTGGATGGGCGCACGGCCCACCTTGCCGGACTATTTGCCTGCGATCGGATGCAGTCGGCGGGTCGCCGGCCTGATCTACGCTTTTGGGCATCAGCACCTGGGTCTGACGCTCAGCGCCGTCACCGGCGAGCTGGTCGGCGAGCTGGCGCTTGGCCGCATACCCGCGATCGACGTAAGCCCTTTCGACGTCGCGCGTTTTGAGCGAGGTTGGCTGGGCTTGTCTTAAGGCGTTGGTGGGCGAGGGGCATGACGAAGGGCATTGGTGGATCGACGATGGCGGCCGAGCTGGCTCAGGTCAGGCCGCCCCTTCAGCGCGCGCCGCGGATCGCCGCCGCCGAATATGAGCTCCGCCATGAAAAGGCCCGCGCTCTGATGGTCGCCATCGGCGCCGACGCTTTGATTATCGGCGCGGGCCCAAGCCTTCGATATTTCACGGGCGTCGCCTGGGGGCCGACCGAGCGCCTGGTCGCCCTGATCCTGCCGCGGCGCGGCGCGCCGGTGATGATCTGTCCGGCGTTTGAACTCGGCTCCCTTGAGGCCAGCCTCGCCATTGCGGCCGAGGTGCGGCTTTGGCAGGAGGACGAGAGTCCCTACGCCCTGGCGGCGACGGCGGTCCGCGAGGCAGGCTCCGTCTTGGCGTTCGATCCGGCTTTGCCGTTCTTCGTCTTCGACGGCGTTCGTCGTGAAGGTCCCGGCTTGCAGATCGTCGATGGCTCAGCCGTGGTCGACGGCTGCCGCCAAATCAAGTCTGAGGCCGAACTGGCGCTGATGAGCGAGGCCAAGGCCATCACCTTGGACGTGCACCGCCGCGCCGCCGCCATCCTCTCCCCCGGCGTTCGGGCCAGCGAGGTCAAGCGCTTTATCGACAGCGCCCATCGCGCAGGCGGCGCCGACCAGGGATCAAGCTTCTGCGCCGTGCAGTTTGGCCGCGCCACCGCCTATCCGCACGGCTTGCCCGGCGACCAGGCGCTGGAGGAGGGGGACGTGGTGCTGATCGACACCGGCTGCCTGGTCCAGGGCTATAACTCCGACATCACCCGCACCTACGTGTTCGGCGAAGCTAAGCCTGAGGTGCGCCGCATCTGGGAGATCGAGCACGAGGCGCAAGGCGCAGCCTTCGCCGCGGCGCGGCCGGGCGTGACCTGCGAAACCATCGATGCGGTCGCCCGCGGCGTGCTGGCCCGCTATGATCTGGGGCCGGACTATCGCCTGCCGGGCCTGCCCCATCGCACAGGCCACGGCATCGGGCTGTCGATCCATGAGCCGGCCTATCTGGTGCGCGGCGACGTCACCCCGCTGGCGCCCGGCATGTGCTTTTCCAACGAACCCATGATCGTGATTCCCGACCAGTTCGGGATTCGCCTGGAAGACCATTTCTACGTCACGCCCGAGGGCGCGGCCTGGTTCACAGAGCCCCAACCCTCCCTCGACGCCCCCTTCGGATGAGGCCGCCGCCCTCAATGAAACCCAAGCCTACCCTTCTTAATCCGCTCGTCCCCGCGAAAGCGGGGATCCAGGCTTTCCAGGCTCAGCGGTTCAGACACGTTCGTGCTGCTCCTGAAGACGGGCTGATCCAAAACCTGGTTCCCCGCTTTCGCGGGGACGAGCGGGGCAAGAATAGTATTCTTTTAAATCAATGTGTTAAAGTCTTGTTTCGAGATAGGATTTGCATGAGTTTCAAAGCCCTGTGTGCGGCCGCTGTCCTTTTCAGCGCAACCATCTGCGTCCCTGTTGCGAGCTCCGCCCTCGCCGCCGACCTGTCGCCAGCCGCCAGCCTGCACCAGATCCTGAAGGACTATGACGCCTTTGAGAGCGCCAACGATCCGATCGGCGCCGGCGAGCGCGGGGATCTGGCGGCGGCGGCGCGCTGGCCTGACGATACGCCGGCGGCGGAAGCTAAACGCCATAGCGCAAACCTTGCTTTTCAGGCCCGCCTGAGCGCCATACCCGCCGCCTCGCTCACGGGCGAGGATGCGCTGAACCGGGAGCTTTTGGCCTATCGGCTGAAGCTCGATATCGAGGGCTACCCCTTCGACGAAGACCGCATCCCCTTCACCAACGACGAGGGCTTCTTCGTCACGCCCGCCTATACGGCCGAGACCACGCGCCTGCACTCGGACGCCGAGGCCAAGGCCTGGCTGACGCGCATCGCCACCCTGCCGGACTATTATGCGATTGAGATCGCCAATATGCGGCGGGGTATCGCCACGGGCTTCACCAGCCCCAAGCTGACGGCGACCACCGTGATGAAGGCGACCCGAGCCCAGGCCGATCTGCCGGCGGACCAGAGCCCGCTGTTGCAGCCGTTCGACAACCTGCCCCCCGCCATGGCGCCGCAACGCGACGTCCTGCGCGCCGAGGCCCTGGCCCTGATCGTCGCCAAGGTCAAACCCGCCGAGCGCCAGCTGGCCGCCTTCGCCGCGGACGAGTATCTGCCCCATGCGCGCGATACGCTGGGCGCCTACGCCCTGCCCAATGGTCGGGCCTATTACGCCTACCGCGTCCGCCACGAGACCACGACCGAGATGACGCCGGACGAGGTTTTCGCCCTTGGCCAGTCTGAGATCGCGCGCATCCGCAAGGCCATGGACGTCGAGATCGCCGCGACCGGCTTTCAGGGGACGTTCGCGCAGTTCCAGCAGAAGCTGCGCACCGACCCGCAATTCTATGTCACGACCCGCGAAGCGCTGATGGAAAAGGCCAGCCGCCTAGCTAAGCGCGTCGATGGCCAGCTCCCGGCCTTCTTTGGCAAGCTGCCGCGCCTGTCCTACGGGGTGCAGGAGGTCCCGCGCGCGATCGAGGAGGGCTACACCTCCGGCCGCTACGACGAAGGTAGCCCTGAGCAAGGGATCGCCGGCCGATTGATGATCAACACCTCTCATCTCGACCAGCGGCCCCTATACGAGCTGCCGGCCCTGGTCAGTCACGAAGGCGCGCCGGGCCATCACATCCAGATCGCCCTGGCCCAGGAACAGACCGACGTGCCCCTGTTCCGCAAAGAGGATGGCATCACCGCTTTCGTCGAGGGCTGGGCGCTCTATTCCGAGCAACTGACCAAGGACATGAACCTGTACGACACCCCCTATGACCGGTTCGGCCTGCTCTCAATGGAGATGTGGCGGGCCTGCCGTCTGGTGATGGACGTCGGAATCCATTGGAAAGGCTGGACCCGGGATCAGGCCGTGGCTTGTCTGAAGGACAACAGCGCCCTCGCCGACAAAAACATCCAGAACGAAACGGATCGCTATATCGCCTGGCCGGGTCAGGCGCTCGGCTACAAAATTGGGCAACTGAAGATTCAAGCGCTTCGCGACCGTGCGAAGGCTAAGCTCGGCGCAAAGTTCGACTATCGTCGGTTCCATGACGCGGTGCTGGACGAGGGCGCGATGCCCATGAGCATTCTGGAGCGCCGCGTCGACGCCTGGATCGACGCCCAAGCCGCCCACTGATGCCCGTCCCTTTAACGAAGAGCTGCACCGAATGAGCGTCAACCCCGCTGCGCCGCTTTCCCCGCTCGCCTTCTGGCGGCGGCTCAAGCCGATCGATTCGCTGTCGAACCTGGAGGCGGACCGTCGGCTGACCCCGACGCTGAGCTGGCCCCACCTCTTGGCGCTGGGTATCGGGGCTGTGATCGGCACCGGCATCTACACCCTGACCGGCGTGGGCGCAGAGCGGGCCGGGCCGGCGGTGATCCTGTCGTTCGGCATAGCAGGCCTCGTGTGCGCCTTCGCAGCTCTCGCCTACACCGAACTTTCGACCCTGATCCCCGCGGCAGGCAGCGCCTATACCTACGCCTATACGATCCTGGGCGAAGGGCTGGCTTGGGTGGTCGGCTGGAGCCTGGTGCTGGAATACTCGGTCACCGCCAGCGCCGTGGCTGTGGGATGGTCGGCTTACGCCGTGGGGGC
>Ga0116226_10005101_pt1 | contig 11699 bp, 10 predicted proteins | sample S1TSphfallax_FD_89692 | JGI IMG/M metagenome (GOLD analysis project Ga0116226, IMG submission 89692) | Host-associated microbial communities from peat moss isolated from Minnesota, USA - S1T2_Fa - Sphagnum fallax MG | ecosystem: Host-associated > Plants > Peat moss > Unclassified | place: USA... | reverse complement strand
CCGCGGTTGGAAATCTGTTGCAGAATGCCTTCAAATTCTCAGGCCAGGGGGCCGAGGTCAAATTGAACGCGTATGCCGAGTCAGATCGTGTGGTGATCTCCGTGGAGGATCGTTGCGGCGGTCTTCCCCCCGGCATCGAGCAGACGATGTTCCTGCCCTTCACCCAGAGCGGCGCCGATAAATCCGGGGTTGGGCTTGGACTGGCGATCTGCCGGCGCTGCACCGAGGTCAATAATGGCGCACTCCATGTCCGTAACCTTCCCGGCATAGGATGCGTCTTCACCATCGATCTGCCCAGGCATACCCTGGAGCAATCCTGATTTTGGGGCCGGCAAACGCCAAAGCCGCTGGCGGCGTGGGTGAGTAGTTTCCGAATCTGCCCCCAGATCCAATAACGCCATATGCTTCAAGACGAAGGGTCTTAACTCGCGCCCACGCAGTGCGCAGAGTTACCGACCTTGCCTTAGGAGCTATAGCCAATGAGTATGATTCTTATAATTATTTTGTTGATCCTTGTACTCGGTGGTGGCGGCGGATATTACGCGCATGGCCGCTATGGTGGCGCCGGATTGGGTGGCGTCTTTGGTATCATTGTCGTCGTTCTCGTGCTGCTTTGGGTGTTTGGTGGCCTCGGCGGGATGGGTCGGCCTTAGCTCATAAAGCGAAGCGGCGATCCCCCGGGTCGGTAGATCGCCGCTTCCACATCCTCAATGACGAAGCGTAACTCTTACTGCCTGATGTCGATGATGGCGTTGCGGTGCAGATCGAGCATTTGGCGTCGCGCCAACAGCTCCAACTGTTCCTCCTCCATACGCCGGCGAATATCGTCGGCGGAGGGCAGGCCTTGGGCATTGCCGGCCGTCCGCGCGCAGACGGCGAAAAAGCGGCGTCCCTTCGGCGTATCGATCGGTTCGCTGATCTGACCTGGCGGCAGATCCTTGATCAGGGCCGCGATCTTGGTGGGAAGCTCGCTCTCGGGCAGTTTTTCGGCAATCGTGAGAGAGGCGGAGGGAACCTGCTTGCTGAGCCGGCTCAGATCATCGCAGTTTTTGGCCGGCGCCAAAACGTCTCGCAGACGCTGCAACTGCATGTCGCGCTCGGCCTGACCGGCGCTGAGCAGACTGTTCAAGTCGATGGTCATCACATCGATCACGCCGCCGCCGCCCAGCCCTTCGCCGACTTTGCGTTTCTCCTGCAACATCAGGATGTGATAGCCGTCCGTGGTCCGAATGGGCGGCGTCACTCCGTTCGGCTGCAGACGGCCCAACGCCGCCAGCAGCTCGTCGTCCAGCATGCCGTCCGACACCCAGCCGAGATTGCCGTCCACAGCGCCGCTCTGGTTGAATTGCCGCGCGATGGCCTCGAAAGGGGCGCCTTGATGGATCTGCTCACTCAGTCGCTCGGCAAGATCGTGGGCCTGGGCTTCATCCTTCTCGCTTTCGACGTCCAGGTAAATCTCCGCGGCGCGGTATTCAGGCTTGCCGAGATTGGCCCGAAGCGCGTCCAGACGGGTCGCCACCGCATTTTCGCTGATATGGACCCCTTGGGCCAGGACCTGTCCGACCAACCGGGACCAGGCGATATCGGCGCGGATTTGCTGCCTCAGGGTCTCGGGTTCGATACCCTTGGCGCTGAGCAATTTGGCCAAGCCGCCGGCCGGCAAGTGATTCTGCTGCTCGATGGCGACCATCTGAGCCGTGATGTCATCGGCGGAGACGGTGATCTTGCGCTTGGTGGCGGCCTGAATCTTCAAATCATCGTCGACCAGTCGGCGCACCACCGATGACTGGATGCGGGTGCGCATGTCCGGCGTATCGGGGAGGTTGGAGGTGAGGAGAGCCAGCTTGGTTCTCTGGTCCACATCGCGCAGCGTGATCACATCGTCATTCACGACCGCTGCGACGGGCTCGCCGGCATAGGGTGCCAGGTTCGCAGGCTTCGCGGCGGGTTGTGCGGTGGCGGAAAGGGACGCGGCCGAAAACACGAATAACGCACAGAGCCGCAGGACTTTCATGACGATGGTTCCATAATCTTCAGATGACAAAGGCGCTTGGCGTCCTTTTGTGAAGCCCAGCAGTAAGAGACAATTAGGCGAAGTCACCGGCAAAATCCAGAGAGGTGGCCCCCCCGCCGCGCCCTCCACGGCGGTTCCTCGACCGGGTACGCGCTTACTGGCTTTCGCGAAACGCCGCCAGCCCCGCAATCGCGCCGGCCAGCAGCCGGTGATCCTTCTCTTCGACCACCACGCTCAGCACCCAAGCAGCCTCGTCGCCGATCAAGTCGCCGGCCTGAAGCGCGCGCACGAAGCCTTCATCCGCCAGCACCGCGCTGGCTTGCCGGAACAGCTTGTGACGGCCGCCGCGGCCTTCGCGCTCGATACAGTCGGTCATCGCTTCCTCGGCCGGGCGCTTGCGGCGGATTTCGAAGGCAAGCGCCTTCAGGAAGCGTATTTTGTCGGGATCGGCACTCATCGCTTCTTCGTTACCGTTGATGTCACTCGCTCAACCCCTTCAGCGTCTCGATGATTGCGTCCGGCTCCAGGCGTTCGGCATAATCCGGTTCGGTGTAGGACAGTCTGACGATACCGCCCCGATCGGCGATGAACACCGCTGGGATCGGCAGGAAGAAATCGGCGCTGCCGTTCCGGTTGATGAAATTCATCGCGTGATACACCTCGGCCACATCGTCGGGCATCCGGTAGGCGATCCCGCATTGCAAGCCGAATGCGCTGTTGATGTCACTCAGCACCGCGAAGGACAGATTGAGGTTGCGCACCGTCCGGGCCGTCGCTTCGGGGAGATCGGGCGTCACGGCCACCTGGATCGCCCCCAGCGCGCGCACCTCGGCGTCGATTTCCGCCAAAGCGCTCAAGGTTTCCCTGCAGAAACGGCACCATTCGCCGCGAAAGAAACTGATCACCAGCGGCCCCTTGGCCAGCAGCTCGGCCGAGTCGACGAGGTGGCCGGCGGTGCTCGGCAGTCGGAAGGGGGGCAGCGGATCGCCGATCGCCAGCGCGCCGTCGAACAGGCCGGAATCGCGCAGATAAGCCACCGATTTGCGCAACACTTGGTAATAGGCCTCGGGCAGGGCGTGCCGGCTTTCCTCGGATTTCTGGGCCAGCCGTTGGTTTAGTGGGAGTCTCAGGACATTTTCCATGGCGTTCCCCTCTCTGGGACACCTGACGTTGCCTCATAGTGACGGGTCGCGTCATTCCGCTCAAGCCGGCAAGTGCCCCAGTGAGGAACTCCTCGGGGTCTGGACCTGTTCTTTCCACTCAACCGCCGCCAAGGAGCCCGAGCATGACCGACTGCTCTGTGCGTTAGTCACCCGCCGTCGAAGGCGAGCGGCTGGGCGGCGCGCCCAATATCGGTCCGCTGGGCGAGACCTACCTGCCGCGACTAAACGCATGGGGCGGCGACGGCGCGCTCGGCGAGTTCGGGGCCGTTATTGCGCACGCTGCCGACGTCGCGGCTGACCGGCCAGCGCTCCAGGCCCTGGTCCGACACCGGTTTCATCAACTTGGCCGGATCGCCGGCGGTTTCGCCCAGCCACAGGGGCCAGTCGGCCCGGTCGAGGATCAGCGGGGCGCGCTCATGCAGCTCATCCATGCCGGGACCGGCCGGCACCGTGACCACCGTACAGGAATAGACGAATTCGCCCTCTGCCTTGCCCCAGCGGTCCCACAATCCGGCCAGGGCCATCAGATGCCCGTCGGCGCGGGCGATGGTGAAGGGTGCCTTGTCGGATTTGCGCCATTCGTAATAGCCGTCGACCACCACCAGGCAGCGGCGTCCCTTGGCCCACGCTTCGCGGAAGGTGGCCTTCTCGGCGAGGGTTTCGCATTTGGCGTTGAAGGTGGCGCCCATCGCCTTGGGCTCCTTGGCCCAGCCGGGGATCAGGCCCCAATGGGCCAGGCGGGCGGCCCGCCCGACATCGCGGCGGTCTGCCACCACCACCATGTCCTGGGTGGGGGCGATGTTCCAGGAAGGCTTTATGGTCAGCGGCGCCAGCTGGCTGCTGAGATGCATCTCTTTGGTGATCTTGTCCCAATCGGGGGCTAGTCTGGCACGGCCGCACATGGGGCAATTCTAGCCGGCCTTTGCCCTCTCTTCCATCGCCTTGAGCGCTTGGCGCGCGGTGGGAAAATCGAGTGCCTCGACGGCTTGCGCCACGGCGGAAAACGGATCCTCGGCGATGCTTGTTCGGCTTTCCTCGATCGCCGCGCAGACGTCCAGGGCGCGCATATTGCCCTCTTCGAGCAACGCCTCCAGCTCGGCCAGACGCGACGCGCCATCAGTCGCGCAAGGCACCGATACCGGCGCTTGCGGCGTCATGGCGTCGGAGGCACGCTTCAGCTCGCCGCAGGTTTCCGTCAGCAGGTCGCCCAGGGTCTCGACGTCGATGGACAGATTTCCTGCTTTCAGTTCGGCCTCGAGTTCGGCGGCCATGCTGGCGAGGCCCAACGCGCCGACCACGCCGGCCGTACTCTTGAATTTATGCAGCAAAGCGGCGCCATCGGTCGGTGCGCCCCGCTTCAGGGCATCGGCCAGCTGATCCAGTATGGCGGCCGACTCGCGGCTGAATTGCCGGGCGATCTTGACGAATAGCGCCTGATCATCGGCCAGGCGGTGCAGGGCGAGACGCGCATCGACCCGCGGGGCCGGCTTTGCGGGGGCGGCGCGGTGCGACAGGATCACCGCGATCAGATCGGCGATATTGAAGGGCTTGCCGACATGGTCGTTCATGCCCGCCGTCCGGCATTCCTCCTTGTCGGACTCCATCGCGTTGGCGGTGATGGCAATGATCGGCGTGTTGTCGAGCGCGGGGAGGGTGCGCAGACGCCGGGTCGCCTCCAGCCCACCCATGCCTGGCATATGCAGATCCATCAGAATGACGTCAAAGCAAGGCTTGGCGGCCAAGGCGAGATCGATGGCATGGGCGCCGCTGTCGCTCACCGTCACATCGGCGCCGGCCGCGTTCAGCAGGTGCTTGGCGACTTCCTGGTTGATGGGCGCGTCATCGACCACCAGCAGCCTCAGTCCCGCCAGGGGCATTGCCGCCTGGTCCAACGCGCTGAACGGCGATTTGGGCGCGGCGGCGGACGATACGAGCAGCGCCTCTCCGGGCGCGGCCGCCGGCAGGGTCAGGGTAAAGACGAAGCGGCTGCCGACCCCTACCGTGCTGCCGACATCGAGACGTCCGCCCATGAGCGAGACCAGCTTGCGGCTGATCGTCAGCCCGAGGCCAGTGCCGCCATAGGCGCGGGTCGGGTAGGCGTCGGCCTGGCAGAATTCCTCGAATATGGCGGCGAGCTGGTCGGGCGCGATCCCAATTCCGCTATCTTCGACGGCGAACTGAAGGATCGAGCGCCGTCTTTCGCCGGCCGGCCGCCGCACCGACACCCTGATCGAGCCCCGTTCGGTAAATTTGACCGCATTGCCGATCAGATTGAGCATCACCTGGCGCAGCCGGACCACATCGCCTATGACGTGATCCTTGAGCCCGGGCTCGATCGAAAAGTCCAGCGTCACGGCCTTGGCGCCAAGGGTCGGCGCTGTCAGAGTCTGAAGGTCGCACATCAGCGTGTCCAGGCTGAAGGGGGATAGGTCGAGGACCAGCGTGTCTTTTTCGATGCTGGTGAAGTCGAGGATGTCGTTCAGCAGCTGCCGTAACGAGTCGGAGGCCGAATAGGCTTTGGCGACATAGTCTGCCTGGTTGGCGGAAAGCCCGCTTTGCATCAGGACCTGCAGCATGCCGAGGATGGCATTCATCGGCGAGCGGATTTCATGGCTCATCGTGGCGAGAAACCGGGTCTTGGCGGACATGGCTGCGTCCGCTTCCAAAGTCCGCGCCGCCAGCAGCCGCTCGCGTTCGCGCCGCTCGGTCAGGTCCACCACCATGCCGAGAAAGCCGAAAATGCCGCCTTCCTCGTCGCGCAGCGCCGTAACATTGAGCTGGACTGGCAGGCGTGCACCGTCCTTACCAACGAAATCGACCTCCTGTATATCGGGTATGCCCGTGCGCGCCTTGGCGGCCGCGGCCCGGAAGCCGGCGGCGTGGTGGAAGATGTCCGGCGTCTTCTTGCCGACCACCTCCGCCTCGCGATATCCCAGCATGCGCTGGGCGGCCGGGTTGAACAGGGTGATCTTGAACGTGACATCCGTGGCGATGATCCCGACCGCGGCATCGGCAAGAATGGCCCGCTGCAGCACGGCAAGATTGCGCAGCAGGGCCGTGCGGGCGACAACCTGCTGTTCGAGCGAGGCGTTGATCTGCGCGATCTGACGTTCATGCTCATGGTGCTTGGTGGTGTCGTGGGTGACCTTGGCGAAGCCCTGGATCTCGCCCGCCTCGTCGCGGATCGCATCGATGATCGCATGGGCCCAGAAACGCGATCCGTCTTTGCGGACCCGCCAGCCGTCGACTTCGAACACACCGTCACGCGCCGCGATCTCGAGGGCATCGTCCGGCAAGCCGTTCGCACGGTCCTCTTCGCTGTAGAAACAGGAGAAATGATGGCCGATGATTTCGGACGCCTGATACCCTTTGAGATGCTGGGCCCCGGTATTCCAGCTCTCCACCAATCCGGTCCGGCTCAGTCGATAGATGGCGACTGCGGTTACGGCGTCTATCAGGCCGCGATAGGCGCGGTCATCGACCGGCGCGGCGATTTGCCGATCGGTTATGCGGCCAAACGCGACCATACCCTTTCCCCCTTCATGGCCGCGTCCGGTCGCGGCGACCTATGGGAAGAGAGAGCGCCCTTGGCCCTTCTTACAGTTTGCGTTGAATCAAAAAGCAGACAAAATTTGGTCAAGGAAGGGGGCGATCATTGATAACCGCCCCCCGGAATGGTTAGCCGAAAACGCCGTATTCGACCTGCAGGATCGAGCCGTCATTGGTGCTGATCAGCACGGCGTCGGAGCCGTCGCGCACCCACTCATAACCGGCTGGCGGCACTTCAAGGGCGAACAGCCAATAGTCGCTGATCAGATATTCAGGCGACCAATAAGCGCGCGGCAGCACTTCGCCATAGACCCAGCGATGCTCCTGCCAGCCGTCGGGACGATGATAGGGGCCGATATGGAAGCTGCGTGCCGCCTGGAAATTATGCTGATAGGCGCCGCGATCGACTTCCTTGGGGCGGTTGTTCCAGCCCTTCGGCTCTTGGGGGCGCTGATAGCCGCGCGGGCCTGGATGGGGTTCCGGGGCGCGCTGCGGGGCGCCATGCGCCTCGCCATGCGGTTCGTCGTGATGTTCGGGCGGCTCGGCCATGGCCACCGCGCCGGCCAGCGCCAAGGCCATGGAAAGGGAGAAAGCAAGGGTCCGACGATAGGACATGAATTGTCTCCAGGGGTTGAGATGGGACGATCCTACCAGCTTCGGCATAGAAAAACTGTCTGATCCCGCCGGGCCTGCGATTGGTCACAGCATGGCCGGACGCCTCGCGATCGGTTAGCATCCGGCCATGAGCAAGGTATTGAACCATCTTATCGCCCTGTTGCGCCTGGAGAGTCTCGGGAATGACGGGTATCGCGGCCAGAGTCAGGATCTCGGCTGGGGCCGGGTCTATGGCGGCCAGGTTTTGGGCCAGGCGGTCATGGCGGCCGGGGCCACCATCGAAGGGCGCCGGCTGCATTCGCTGCACGCCTATTTCGTCCGCCCCGGCGACACCAGATTGCCGATCGATTACCAGGTCGAGCGGGTCCGCGACGGCGGCAGCTTCTCGGTGCGGCGCGTGGTGGCCAGCCAGTCCGGCCAGCCGATCTTCAATCTGTCGTCGTCTTTCCAGATCGCCGAGGACGGCTATGAGCATCAGTCGGAGATGCCCGACGTGCCGGGGCCCGAGGGCATTCCCAACGAGCAGGAACGGGCCCGCGACTATGTCGGCAAGCTGCCGCCGGATGTCGTGAAGCGGTCGCTGGCCGACCGGCCGATCGAGATGCGTGTCGTCGATCCCGATGATTACTTCAACGGCACCAAACAGGCGCCGCTGCGCTATCAGTGGATCCGCGCTTCCGGGCCGATGCCCGATGAGCCTATCGTGCATCAATGCCTGCTGGCCTACGCCTCGGATTGGGGGCTGCTATCGACCAGCCTCAGGCCGCATGGCGTGTCCATTCTGTCGCGCAAGGTCCAGACCGCCAGCCTCGACCACGCCATGTGGTTTCACCGCGATTTCCGCATCGACGAGTGGCTGCTCTATGTCACCGACGCTCCGAGCGCTTCGGGCGCGAGGGGCTTCACGCGGGGCGAGGTCTATGACCGGCAGGGCAGGCTGGTGGCCTCGACCGCGCAGGAGGGATTGATCCGCCAGAGGAAGAAACCGGAGTCGCCCGATGAGCGACTATCTGGCCGTGACTCACGATGTGCAAAACCAGCCGCGCGCCCTGGAGAATTACAATCTGTATGACGGCGACGCCGCCTTGAAGGAAGGCGTGGCGCGTCAAGGCGCGGGCTGGGCCGCCAACGATCTGGCCGATTTCGGCGCGGCGTCCGGCACCGCCGAGATGCTGGAGCTGGGCCATCTCGCCAATAAATTCCCGCCGGAATTCGACAGCCACGACCGCTTCGGCCATCGCGTCGATTTGGTGCGCTTCCATCCCTCCTACCACCAGCTGATGAGTCGGGCGATCGGACAAGGGCTGCATTCCTCGCCCTGGACCGAGCCCAAGCCCGGCGCCCATGTCGCCCGCGCCGCGCGCTTCTATATGCAATCGCAGATCGAGCCTGGTCACGGCTGCCCGATTACCATGACGTTTGCTTCGGTGGCGGCGCTGCGCCGCCAGCCTGATCTCGCCAAGACCTGGTTGCCGAAGATCACCGCCCGTTCCTACGATCCGCGCAACATCCGCGCCGAGGAGAAAAGCGGCCTGACCGTCGGCATGGCGATGACCGAGAAGCAGGGCGGGTCGGATGTGCGCGCCAATAAGACCCGGGCCATTCCGCAGGCCGATGGTTCCTACGAACTGATCGGACACAAATATTTCGTCTCGGCGCCGATGTGCGATCTGTTCCTGGTGCTGGCCCAGGCACCGGGTGGGTTGACCTGTTTCCTGCTGCCGCGCTGGAGGCCGGACGGGGTCAAGAACCCGCTGCAGATCCAGCGCCTCAAGAATAAGATGGGCAATCGCTCCAACGCCTCCTCCGAGACCGAGCTGCGCGGCGCGCTGGCCTGGCGGGTCGGCGAGGAGGGCCGGGGCGTGCCGACCATTCTCGAAATGGTGGCGCTGACCCGCTTCGATTGCATGATCGGATCCTCGGCCGGGATGCGCATGGCGGCTGCGCAGGCTTTGTTTCATTGCGGCCAGCGGAGCGCTTTCGGCAAGACGCTGATCGATCAGCCCCTGATGCAGAATGTGCTCGCCGACCTGACCCTGGAATCCGAAGCGTCGCTGGCGTTGACCTTGCGCCTGGCCCGCGCGCTCGACCGCCCGGACGACCCGCACGAGGCCGCGCTGCTGCGCCTGGCCACCGCGATCGGCAAATATTGGATCTGCAAGCGCACCCCCAACCATGCCTATGAGGCGATGGAATGTATCGGCGGCAGCGGGGTGATGGAGGATGGGCCAATGCCGCGCCTGTTTCGCGAAAGCCCGGTCAATGCGATCTGGGAAGGCAGCGGCAATGTCCAGTGTCTCGACGTGCTGCGCGCCCTGGGCAAGAGCCCGGAGAGTCTCGCCGCGCTATTCGCCGAACTGGCGGCGGTCCAAGGGGCGAATGCCGTTCTGGACCGCCATGTGGAGGCCCTGAAGAAGGATCTGGCCGACCCGGCCGACGCCGAATTTCGCGCCCGCGACCTGGTCGACCGCCTGGCGGTGGCGCTGCAGGCGTCGCTGCTGGTCAATGACGCGCCCGCCTTCGTCGCCGATCCCTTCATCGCCTCGCGCCTCGCCGGGCGGGGTCAGCATCACTATGGCGCGCTGCCGCGCGGCGCCGACTGCAGGGCGATCATCGAACGGGGCATGCCGGCGCCGCTGTGATCAATGCAGGACATCCGGCACGATCAGGTTCCTCAGCAATCCCTCCAGCGCGTCCAGCATGGGTTCGCCCTCGGTGCCGGCGCGGCGGAGCAGACCCAGTTCGACGTCGGCCAATTGTGGCAGATCGTCGAGTTCGATCATGTCGGCGGTAAGGCTGGGCCGCATCAGGGCCGCGACGCCCAGGCCCGCCTGAACGGCGGCCTGGAGCCCGGACAGCGACGTCCCCTCGAAGGCGATCCGCCAGGGGCGCCCGGCCCGTTCCAGCGCCTCGAAAATCGTGGCGCGGCGGGTGCAGGGCTGCGAGAACAGCACCAGCGGCACGGGGCCTGTCTTCCAGTCGAGGTCGCGCCGCGCCGCCCACACCAGCGGCTGGCGCCAGGTCCAGCGCGGGGTAGCGCGTGCCTGCAGATTGCCGCACAGGGCCAGCTGGATCCGTCCGGTCTCCAATGCCTCCAGCATCGTGGCGCCGCCACCGGTGATCAGTTCGAGCGTGACGTCGGGATGGCGGTGGGTGAAGACGGTCAATTCCTGGGGCAGGGAGGTCGAGACCAGATCCTCCATCAGCCCGATCCCGCAGCGCCCCGTCAGCTTGCCGGCCCGGTCCATGTCGGCCAGCGCCTCGCCGGCCAGCGACAAGACCCGTTCGGCATAAGGCAGGAAGGCCTCACCAGCCTGGGTCAGGGCGACTCCGGACGAGGTGCGTTCGAACAGGGGCCGTCCGACCAGATCCTCGAGGCGCCGCAATTTCTGGCTCAAGGCCGGCTGGGTGCGTCCGAGTGCCTGCGCCGCGCGGCTGATGCTCCCGGTCCGGGCCGCGACAATGAAACTGCGCAGCAGCGCCGTATCGAAATCTATCCCCATAAAATTCCCTTATGACAGTTCTATGTAAATCCAGAGATCCCTCTCTTTGCACCGGCTGTTAGCCTGCGTCGCAATGTGAAAGGAAAAGTGGGGTCCAAGTCGTCAGGCATTGGATTGTGGTCGCATCACCTGCAAACACAACTGTGATTTATACTAGTTGGTAAGTGTCGTGATCCATTAAGCGGCTGTTTTCGGCGGAGAATTTCTTTCTCTCCTCGCAAGCGGACGGTGCCGCATAACCCGATCCTTGGCAGACCTGAAAATATCCACCAAGGGGGACTTATGAGAAAAATAACCTGGTCGCCGCGACGGTCTCTAACCGCGGGTACCGCCCTCACCACTGTAGCTGTCGCTGCTTTCCTGCCCGGCGTCGCCGCCGCGCAGCAAGCGGGGGGTGACCTGCAGGAGGTGACCATCACCGGTTCGCGCATCAAGGCGCCGAATCTGACCGCCGACAGCCCGACCCAGGCTGTCAGCCAGGAAGAAATCAAGCAGGCGAACGTTCAGGCGGTGGAAAACCTGCTGAACAATCTGCCCTCCGTCTCCGCCGACTTCACCAGCACCCAGAGTTCGCTGCTCGGTTCGACGGTCGCCAACGTCAATCTGCGCGGTCTCGGGCCAACCCGTAACCTGGTTCTGATCGACGGCCGCCGCATCGGACCTGGCGATCCGTCCAGCGCCAGCGGCGCCGCCGCCGATCTGAACTTCATCCCCACTCCCCTGGTCAAGAGCGTCGAAGTGCTGACCGGTGGCGCCGGCGCCGTATACGGCTCGGACGCCGTCGCCGGCGTGGTCAACTTCCACCTGATCCGCGACTTCCAGGGCGCCCAGCTGGATTTCAGCTATTCGGCCGCT
>Ga0116226_10005100_pt1 | contig 11700 bp, 8 predicted proteins | sample S1TSphfallax_FD_89692 | JGI IMG/M metagenome (GOLD analysis project Ga0116226, IMG submission 89692) | Host-associated microbial communities from peat moss isolated from Minnesota, USA - S1T2_Fa - Sphagnum fallax MG | ecosystem: Host-associated > Plants > Peat moss > Unclassified | place: USA... | reverse complement strand
GGGCCGGTGCGGAACAGCAGCCAGCGCAGCGCGTGCCAGGCAATCCGCCCGCTGTTGATCTCCACATTGTAAGTTCTGATATTGACATCCGCGCTCACCATGGCGGTCGGATGATCGAGAAGGTTGCGGCCGACTGCCGGGGAGTCAACGACCGAGGGAATCCCGAGCGCGGCAAGTTCCGCGGCCGGTCCGATCCCAGACAGCAGCAGCAGCTTCGGCGACTGAAGCGCGCCGGATGCGACGATGACTTCGCTGCCCGCCCTCGCCGACCATCGCCGGCCGTTACCCTCGAATTCAGCGCCTACGCAGCGCCGATCCTCAAAGAGCAGGCGCTCGCAACGAGTTCCGGTCACGATCTCGAGATTAGACCGACGCCGGATCGGCCAGAGGTAGCCGCGCGAGGCGCTGAAACGTCGCCCATTGCGCTGCGTGACCTGAGGTTCAGCGATGCCCTCGTTGTCGCGGCCGTTGTAATCCGCATTGGCGGGAACGCCCTGCTGCTGCAAGGCGGCCTGGAACACGCGGGCCAAGGGGTGCGTCGATCGCAGTCCACTCACGGCGATGGGGCCGTCGCGCCCGCGCACCGAGTCCTCGCCGAAGACCGTAGTCTCCAGCCGGCGGAAATAAGGTAGTACCTCCTCGAACGACCAACCGCTATTCCCCAACGCAGACCACGCATCGAAATCCGCGGGATGGCCGCGCACGAACAGCATCCCGTTGATGGCGCTCGAGCCACCGAGCACCCGTCCGCCGGGCCACAAGTCCACACGCTGACCCCGCGAGGCATCCGGCTCGGCGCGATGGCACCAGTCATAGCGCGGATTCCCGATGGTACGAATGAGTGCCGCAGGCACCTGGAGATACGGATGGAAATCCCACTCTCCCGCCTCGACGAGCAACACGCGACATTGGGGGTCCGCTGACAGGCGATTGGCGAGTACACAGCCCGCCGAGCCACCCCCCACGATCACATAGTCCCAAACGCCGCGCACAGCGGGGATCGGAAGCTGCGTACTGCGTTCCATACTTCTCCTCGATGCCGTCTTCGGCGACGCGCTTCCCTGCTCAATTAACCTTGCAATTCGATCGAGCGCCAATTCAAATGGTGCGAGCAATCATGCGGCGGACGCATGACGTGCGCGGCTTGGGGGCCTGTCGATGGAATTACGCCAACTGCGCCACTTCGTCGCCGTGGTCAACAGCGGCAATCTGTCAGTCGCCGCCCGTAAAGTCCACCTTAGCCAACCCGCACTGACCCGCAGTATCCGAAGCTTGGAGGACTCCCTCGGCACGCCGCTCTTCTCGCGAAGCGCGCGCGGTACGGCGCCGACCGCAGCAGGCGAGCGCTTCTATCAGTACGCCCGCATGATCCTGAACGACTGCCAGCGCGCAACCGACGAAATGCGGACGCTGAAGTCCGGCGTGGTCGGGAACGTCTCGATTGGCTTGAGCGCGATGTTCGCGACCTACATTGGCGACGTGATGGTCGATCGCGTGGCGCGCGAATTCCCGGGCCTCAATTTGAGCGTCACCGAAGGCTATTTCGAGGACCTGCTCGCGGAACTCCAGAGTGGCCGTCTGGATCTCATATTCACCAATATCCCGTTTGCGATCTCCTCAGACGATCTGATTCTCGAGCCGCTGCTCGATCTCGACGTCGCCGTCATCGCAGCGCCGTCGCATCCCCTTGCGCGCCGTAAATCGATCGCCGCCAGCGATCTGGCCGCTGCGGAGTGGATCACCGTCAATCAGCCGCACAGCATCGACCTGCATGATCGGTATTTTTCGGCGCACGGCCTTCAGGCGCCGCAGATAAGGATGCGCGTGAGTTCGCTCCCGCTGGTGCGCTCGCTGCTCGTACGGGGCAGCTTCATCGCGTTCCTGCCACGGCACGTAGTTGACCAGGAGCTACGCAGCCGAACCCTGCTGCAGCTCAAAGTCGAGATGCAGCCCGTCAAACGGCGGGCGGGACTGCTCTACGTCAATCGGCCGTTCCAGTCCCAGAGTGCGGCGCGCGTCATGCAGATCCTTCGCGAAGAGTGTACGCGGCTCGCCTCGCTTGAGCGTTGACCTGTCGTGATTCACCGACAGAGTTCGTTCATCCGTCTGCGCCTCAGCGCAAAGATTGCTGAAGATCCTGACTTCGCAGGTGCGGTAACTCACGCTAACTCCTAGTATCTGGACTCGATGCGGGAAACGGCGTCGCGCGCGCCAACTTCGGGAGTCGTGGGGTATGAGATTTCACTCGGTCCTGGCGGGAGCTTTCGCAATATTCGCGACCGTCGCTGCCACTTCAGCCATCTCTCCCGTCATGCCCCTCGCACGACGCGCCGCCACCGGGACGGGCCATGCCGCCCTCCTCGCCTACGGGAGTCGCGGTTCTGCGCAGAGCCTCGGCGCCAACGGTGCGAAGTTCGATGGCGCGCTGGCCGACATCTCACGCCACCTCGCGCTCGTACATCCGGCGAGCGCCATGTCAGACCTCTACTCTCTACACCCCGGGGCGCGTTTTCGCGAGTCCACTTCCGGCGCGCCGGAGGTCCTGATCGACGCCGTCACGACCGGCGATGTACAGGCGCTGAAAGCGGCGCTCGTCGCGCTCGGACTCGAGCATCCCGCCGTCTTCTCCAACGACGTTGGCGGCTGGCTCCCCGTGTCGCAGCTACAGGCGGCGGCGGCGCTCGGGGACATCCATTCACTCCGCGCGGCCATGCCTCACCATCGCGCGGCGGTCGCGACTCAAGGCGACTACGCCCAGGGAAGCGCCGCGCTGCGTCTCGCGAATCCGACGCTGACAGGAGCGGGGGTAACGGTAGGCGTGCTCTCGAGCAGCTTCAATTGCTTCGCCGTCTACGCCGAGCCTAATAGCGGCGTACCCGAGACGGGGGTGGTTGGCTATGCCTTCCCAGGCTTCAGCCCGACGACCGCCGCGCAGGACGAGGCGAGCGGCGCACTTCCCTCCACCGTCAAGGTGCTGGAGGAAGTCGAGGGAGGCGGGACTTACGGGTGCGTCGACACCTACGGTTCGCCCTACCTCACGCCTTACACGGACGAGGGTCGTGCCATGCTCCAGATCGTGCATGCGGTCGCGCCCGGCGCGAGCCTCGCTTTCTACACTGCCGACACGTCTGAGGCCGATTTCGCGAGTGGCGTCGAAGCGCTGCACACCCAAGCGGGCGCGATGGTCGAAGCGGACGACGCGGGCTACTACGACGAGCCGTTCTTTCAGGATGGCATCGTCGCTCAGGCGATCGACACCGTGCAGGCCGAGGGCGTGGCCTACTTCTCGGCGGCGGGTAACGATGCGGAGTTCGCCTATGAGAATACTTCGCCAAGCTTCACGACGATCTCGTCGGCCCAGTACAACTTGGGCGAGAAGCTGCTGAGCTTCGATACCTCGGGCAACACACCCAGCACCGCCCTCCCGGTCACGATTCCCGCGCTGCAACCCGGCGAGTTCGTCGCAATCGTTCTCCAGTGGGACCAACCCTACGTCACCGGTGCCGCCAACAGCGGCGGAGCCACCAGTCAGCTCGATCTCTGTGTGACCGCGCCGAGCGGCAACGATCTGATCACACCGGATGCTTCCACCTTCGGAACCCCAGCGACCTGCAGCGGAGCAAACAATCTGGGGTCCGATCCTTACCAGGTCATGGTCGTCGGCAACCCAGCACTCAACGGCAATAATTCCCAAAACTCTGCGGGTCAGAACATCGATATCTATGTAGGCCTCGCGAACGGCACGCCGCAGCCGGGACGCATCAAGGTCGCGGTCCTAGGCGACGGAGTCCCGGGCCTCGCGATCACCCAGTTCGCGACGAACAGCCCTACCATCCAGGGACACCCGAATGCTACCGGCGCCGCAGCGGTCGGCGCGGCGTTCTACTTCTACACACCGAATTGCGGCACGAGCCCTGCGACCCTGGAGTCGTTCTCGTCCGCCGGCGGCGACCCGATCCTATTCGACGCCACCGGTAATCGACTCAGCACGCCGATATATCGGCAGAAGCCAGATTTCGTCGCCCCCGACGGGGTCAACACTACGTTCCTAGGCGGCTCGCTCACGGACTATGGCCTGTCGTCAAACACCGTCACAACCTCGACTCAACAGTGCGAGACCAACGCGAGCTACCCGAGTTTCTTTGGTACCTCGGCGGCGGCGCCGCACGCGGCAGGAATCGCAGCACTGATGCTGCAGGCCAACGCGGCGGCGACGCCCGCGCAGATCGTGGGGATCCTGCAGAGCACCGCTCTGCCGATGTCGGGCACCTCTCCCAACTACCACTCAGGATACGGTTTCATCCAGGCCGAAGCGGCATTGAATGCCCTGCCTCAACCACCCGCGGCGCCCACCGTGAGCCTGTCCTCGAGCTCCATCACCGTCGGCTCCTCGACCACTCTCACTTGGTCCTCCACCAATGCGACCAGTTGCACCGCGTCCGGAAGCTGGAGCGGCGCGGAGCCCACCAGCGGAAGCGAAACGGTCACGCCAAGTGCGGCCGGAACGGATAGCTACACCCTTACCTGCTCGAACGCCGCGGGAACCTCCTCGGCCTCGACCGCGGTGCTCACTGTCACCGCAGCGCCCAGCTCCGGGCACGGTGGCGGTGCGCTCGATCTCGAGACCCTCGCGGCACTGTTAGGTGCGATCCGCCTGGCGCGGCGGCGGAGACAGTCCGCCGCGCGCAGTTAACGCCGGATCGTCCCGGTTACCGCATCGGAGCCGACCAGGCTCCACTCGGTGATTCCGATGAAGCCGTCGCGTGCCGCGATCACCATGGCGAGACTATTGGTGTAGATCACGGTACCGGGGATGTGGGTATGAGCTTCGCTCCAGCCGACGGCACGCCGAACGAAGATGCGACGATTGTCGAGCATCATGAAGCACTCGATCGGTCCGAAGGCCCGCAGCTGGCGAAGTGTGTCGGCGACGTTGCGGGTGAAATCGAGCTGACGCTCTTCGGTCTTCCACATCGGAAAGTAAGTGCCGCCCACCTGCGGCTGCGCGGTCTCCCAGTATTCGACGAAATGCTCGGCGACGTCTGCGGCGAGCCGGCGGGCAGCGAGCTGGATCTTTAGATCGACGCTGTCGTGGTCGTCATCGGGTGACAGCGGAAATTCGATCTTACGCAGCACGTCGCCCGTGTCGAACTCATGCTCGAGCTTGTGGCAGGACACGCCCCACTCGGTCGATTGGTCCAGAATGGCCTTGGGCACCGGATAGGGTCCCCGGCCGTGGGGCAACGGCGAGGGATGAAAGTTCACCGCGTAACGCAGATGGGGTCGCCAGTCGGCGATACGCCAGCTATAGCTCGCGACTGCGAGCACCTCACAACCCTCGTTACCGAGCGACTCGAGATCCGAGGGCGTGAGCCGCGAAATCTGGGTCTCGAGCTTCAGCCGCTGGGCGAGATCGATGACCGCGGAGTTGCGATGAGTACGATGATCGACGGGCGTCACGAACACTTTGAGTGGTGTCCAGCCCCGCTCGATCAACGTCTGGAAAATCCCGATATATCGATCGGACACGGTGATCGCAAAACGCATGGCGAAGCCCCTCGTTCCTTGGGCAATCATGCCATCGGATCACCGCTCCTTACTACGCGCGAGATCGTAGCTGAAGGTCAGACCCACGGTGCGCGGATCGCCCTGCTGCAGGAACGCCTGGTTCGGAAAATTCGGCGGTATGAGTCCGAAGAAAAATCCGTTCTGCGCATAGCGGGCGTTCAGGGCGTTACGCATCCAAAAGCTCCCCTCCCAGGGGCCGCGGCGGTAGCCGACGCGAAGATTTTCGAGATGGTAGGCGTTCGACGACTGGCTGTCGCTCGTGTAGTAGTAGAATCTCCCCTGAAAGTGCGAATCGAGGCGCGCGAACCAGCCATTCGGATCCGAAAACTCGACCGCGCCGGAAGCCTGGTAACTCGGCGCGAACGGTTGCTCGCGACCTTCGATACCGAGGCTCGTGAACATACCTCCGACTTCGAGGTAATGCGTGCGCAGGCCGGCCGCACTACCGGAGATTCGCCAGCGAGGGCTCGGGCGATAGCCGGCTTCCAGTTCGACGCCTGAATTCTCGCCGTTCGCAGCATTCTGAGTGAAGAACACATAGGCAAGCGGATTGTTCTGCTGCAGCTGTTCGGAAAGGTAGACCTGCATATTCTCGCGCCGCATGCCGAAGATATCGGCCTGAAGGTCGAACGGACTGTCGGCGCGGGTGAACTTGAAGCCCGTCTCCACACTCCAGAGCGTCTCCGGACCGAAGCTTCGCTGCTCCGAGAGAATTCCGGAGCCGATATTGAAGCCTCCACCCTTGTAGCCGCGCGAGAGCGTCACATAAACGCGCTCGCCCTCGGCGAGGAGCCGGGACCAGGACAGATTTCCGCCGAGCATATCGTTGGTCTCGGCCGGAAATGGCGTCGCGGCGTCAGAGCTATCGGAATAGGCGGCGACGCGCCGCTCGCCGCGCAGGCCGAGGCTCAACGTCGAATGCGCGCCCATGTCCGCTTCGAGCGAGCCGTAGAGGGCGACGTTGGTCGCGCCGTACTGGCTCGCGAGGCCGGTGGTCCCTGCCCCGTCGTCCGGATCGTCGAAGACGAAGGTCTGCTGATCGGTCTCGGTGAGCCGAAGTGCATACACGCCGAACAGCCAGCGCAACCGACCGAAAATCTCCCGTGTCGGATCGCCGACCAGTCTGAGGTCCTCCGCGAGGGTACGCCGGACTCGATGATCGGCCTGGTAGTAATCGTAGGGAACATAGCTGCTGAGGCTCGCCCAGAGCGCGTCGTTTCCCCAGTCGCCGTCGAAGGAATATTCGATGGCCGAGTACGCAGCACTCGTGACGCTGCGCAGCTCGCCGACGCCGTCAATCGTGTCGACGAGGCGCAGCGCCACCCCGTTCGACCGCTGCGCGTCGCGTCCGGGCTGGTTGGAGTAAGTGGTGAAGCTGTTGTAGATGGACCAGGCGTCGTACCCATCGTTGATGTTCACGTGCATGAGCGTGAGGTCTAGCTTCAGGGAGTCGCTCAGCTCCCAATGGAGCTTGCCGCGCACCGTGCCCTCGTCATAGCCGTTGAGCGAGTTCATGTCGTAGTAGGCGTTGTGCCGATATCCATCGCTCAGATATTGCTGGGCGACGAAGCGCCAGCCCGCAGCGCCATCGGCAAAGCCATCGCCGACGACCAATCCCAGACTACGCGTGTCGTAGTTACCGCCGGTAAGCTCGCTCGCCAACTCGAAGTCCTTGCCAGGATCGGCCGTGTGGACGCTGATCAGCCCGGCCAGGGCATTCGCGCCGTAGGTGGTGCCCTGGGGTCCGCGGAGCACCTCGATCTGCTGGGTGTCGTAGAGAGTGGCCGGCATCCCCACGCCCGAGAAGTCGATATCGTCGATCAGAAACCCCACCGAGGGGTTGGGCGCGCCCTGGTACTGCTCGACCTCGCCGATGCCGCGCAGCTGAAAGAATCTCGGCAGCGACGTGCCCGCCGCCCAGTTGAGATCGGGCACGAGACCCAGGACATCCTCGAAGTGCTGGACCCCCGCAGTCGCGAGCGTATCGCGGCCGAGCACCGTGACGCTCGCGGGCAAATCGGCCGCTTTGGTATGCCAAAGGCTCGCGGTGACCACGATTTCTTCGAGCGGGTCGTCCGCGGCGAGCGCGAGCGGCGCGACCCCGAAAATCGTAGGCGAAACCCAGAGGGCGAGGACGAAGGACGCCGGACGGGTCCTCCACGGGTTCCATGGAAGCTGCATGCACCTACTCCCTACGCCGGTACTAACCGGATCAGGTTCAACGGGTTCGCCGGTATGCCGGCGTCTCAGGTCCGAATGAGGACCACCCCAAGGTTCGAGGCGGCAACTATCGAAGAACGGCTCACAGTTTGCAAGCGAGCGTGCGGAGCGTCGTGGATCCGCGCCGGGGGTTCGCGGACAATGGGGTCCAGCCGCTCGGGCGGCGCCCACCTAATCGGGAGAGTCACTCCATGACGTTCATTGTGCTCGCGGTGATCATTTTCCTCGGCCTGTCGGGACTTCGCGTGGCGCAGGAGTACCAACGGGGTGTCGTGTTCCGACTCGGCCGATTCGTGGGGCTGCGGGGGCCGGGGCTCTACTGGATCATTCCGCTCAACTTCGAGCGCTCGGTCACCATCGACGTGCGTACGCGCACCGTCTCGGCCGAGCAGCAGGAGACCATCACCCGCGACAGCGTCACCATCAAGGTCAACGCCGTCCTCTGGTACCGGATCGTGGACGCGGCGCGCTCGGTGATCGAGGTGGCCGACGCCCAGGCCGCGGTCTACCAACTCGCGCTCACCGGACTGCGTAACATCATCGGCCAGCACGACCTCGACGAGGTGCTCCAGGAGCGCGGCAAGATCAATGACCTGCTGCGCGCGACCATGTTGTCCTCGACCAGCACCTGGGGGCTGGAGGTGCAACGCTTCGAGATGAAGGACGTGGAGCTGCCGGTGGCGATGCAGCAGGTCATGGCGATGCAGGCGGAGGCCATTCGCGAGAAGCGGGCGCGGATCATCAAGGCCGAAGCCGAGCTCGAAGCCTCGCTCAAACTGTCGGAAGCGGCAGCGCGGATCATGGAACATCCGGCGGCGCTCGAACTACGTCGGATGCAGATGATCGCGGAAGTGGGCGCCGACAATAACAGCACCACGGTGCTGATGATCCCGTCCGATTTCGTGTCGTTGGCACAAACCTTCAACGAGGCGTTACGTCGCGGGACGGTGAAATCCTAAAGGTCGCGGGCTTGAGCGGAAGTCCCAGTCCCCTGCTCACTTTGGAGGTGGTGACGTCGCTGCGGGCGGTACCGCGGGGCGTGCCCGTGACGGTCGAGTGCTCGCTCGACCTCGGGCGCTCGACGACGACGGTCCTCGCCACGATGAGCGGCTTCAGCTGGCGTGATGACACCTATCCGTACCCAGAGCCCTGCCGTGAGCGGACGGTGTATCACTGGAGTGACGGGGCCTTTGAGCCTGTGGCCCGCTATCGATCCTCACTCATCAAACTCGTGCCCACCGAGTGGGGTCCACCGACCTTCGAAATCGACGGCATCAAGATGTTGCCCACTGCCCGCATATCACCCTATGCGGATGCCGAGCGCAAAGTGGCACTCATTCAGCCAGCCGGTAAGACCATTCTCGACACCTGTGGCGGGCTTGGGTATTTCGCGGCGTGGTGTCTCGAGGCGGGCGCGGCCCGCGTGCTGTCATTCGAAAAAAACCCCGATGTCCTCTGGCTCCGCAGCCTCAATCCCTGGTCACCCGCCGCCGATACGAGACTTACGCTGGCGCAAGGCGACGTGGTCGATGAAATCAGACTTCTGGCGAGTGGCTCGCTCGATGCCGTCCTGCACGATCCGCCTCGTTTTGGGATCGCGGGTGAACTCTATTCGCAGGGCTTTTACGACGAGCTCGCGCGGACGCTGAAGCGCCGTGGACGACTCTTTCACTACACCGGAACGCCCAACAAGGTAACGAGTGGGCGTGACGTTCCGAACGAAGTGTCGCGGCGACTGCGTGCCGCCGGGTTTCGCACCGAACTCGCGGGCGATGGCGTGCTCGCGGTCAGGACTTGAACAGGTGTTTCACGCCGTGCGGCGCGGAGCGCGCGTATTGCGGCGGGCCGTTCACCTGGGCGCCGAGGGCAACCGCAGCATGCCAGGGCCAGTGCGGGTCGTAGAGAATCGCGCGCGCGAGCGCGACCGCATCGGCCTGACCCTCGACCAGGATGGCCTCGGCCTGTTCGGGAGCCGTAATGAGTCCCACCGCGATGATCGGAATCTGAACTTCGCGTTTGAGGCGCTCGGCGTACGGGACTTGGTAGCCCGGGCCTAAAGGGATGACCTGGGCGGGCGAGTTACCACCGCCACTCACGTGGATCGCGGCGCAGCCGCGGGCTTCGAGGGCTTGCGCGAAGGCGACCGAACCCTCGATGTCCCAGCCACCGGCCACCCAGTCGGTCGCGGAAATCCGCACCCACACCGGGCGATCGTGAGGGAATTCGGCACGCACGCGCTCGAAGATTTCGAGCGGAAATCGCAGCCGATTGTCGAGGCTCCCCCCATAGCGATCGGTACGCTGATTCGAGAGCGGCGAGAGAAACTCGTGCAGCAGATAGCCATGGGCGGCGTGGATCTCGATGCCATCGATGCCGAGCCGCGCGGCGCGCCGGGCCGCCTTGGAAAAGTCCTGCCTCACCCGCTCGAGGCCCGCGTCGTCGAGAGCGAGGGGCGGAGCGTGATCGGCGGCGAACGGCAACGCCGAGGGAGCTACGGTTTGCCACCCCGAAGGCGCGCCCGGCGGGATCGGCGTCCCGCCTTCCCAGGGCACCCGCGTCGAGCCCTTACGTCCCGCGTGCGCGAGCTGCATGGCGAACGCGATCGGCGAGTAACGGCGCACCGCCGCCAGGGTTCTCGCGAGGCCCTCCTCGTTCGCGTCGGAGTAGAGCCCGAGATCCTGTGGCGAGATGCGACCTTCTGGAGATACCGCGGTCGCCTCGATAATGAGGATCCCAGCGCCGGAGAGGGCTAGCGAGCCGAGATGGATCAGATGCCAGTCGGTGGCCGTGCCCTCGGAAGCGGAGTATTGGCACATCGGGGCAATGACGATGCGGTTCGGGAGCTCGAGTTTCCCGAGCGAAAGAGGCTCAAAAAGCCGACTCATGGTTTGTGCAACTCCGCGAGGAATCCATCGATGGCCGCCAGGCACTCCGGTTCGTCGAGGAGCGGCACGTGGCCTCGGTTCTCGACCGTGAGGCTCTTCAGATCGGGCTTATCGCGCTGCATCCTTTGCAGCGTCGCCGCGCTCAGGATATCGGAGAGCGCCCCGCGGATGGCGAGTAGCGGAATCGAGCGCAGTACGGTCGCGTAGATGGGCCACAGCGTCGGGGTCGACGCGGGGAGTGTACGCATGGCGTCGCCGATCTTTGGGTCGGCATCCAGGACGGGCCGGCCCGACGCATCGGCGCGATAGGTGCGGCGCGCGAGCATGAGCCAGGTCTCATCGCTCAAATCGGGCCACGCCTTCTCGTAAACCCCTTGCAGCTGGGCAACGGCTCCGGCCCAGTCCGCGACCGGAGGTAGACGGCCGGCGTAAGTGCGGATCCGGGTGGCTCCAGCCGGATCGATTTCGGGGCCGACATCGTTGAGCACGACCCCGGCTATCGCGCCCGGCAAGATCGTGGGCAGCAGCATGCCGAGGATCCCGCCTAACGAGGTGCCGACGATCGCGACCCGCGACAAATTCAGATGCGCGATCCATCCTGCAATATCGGCAAGATAAGTTCCCGGGTGATAGTTGAGCCAGTGGGGGTCCCAGGCCGAGTACCCTCGGCCGCGCAGGTCCAGGCAGATCACCCGATAACGCTCGGCAAGATGCGGCGCCAGGGCCTCGAAGTCACGGCTGTTGCGGGTGAGCCCAGGGAGGCAAATCACCGCTGGCGCATCGGGTCCCGCGGCATCGTAGACGCGTGCGAACAGCTTCAGGCCGTCGCGCGACGTCCACCACTCCTCGTGAAAATGATCGGTTTTGCCCGCGGGCATCACTAGGTTCTAGGTGAAATGGACCGCGTGGTCACCGAAGATGCCGAGTAAGCCGATGATAATGAGGTAGATCGCGACGATATAGTTGAGAAGTCGCGGGATCACCAAAATCAGCACGCCCGCAATGAGGGCGACCAACGGTCCGATCG
>Ga0116226_10005099_pt1 | contig 11700 bp, 13 predicted proteins | sample S1TSphfallax_FD_89692 | JGI IMG/M metagenome (GOLD analysis project Ga0116226, IMG submission 89692) | Host-associated microbial communities from peat moss isolated from Minnesota, USA - S1T2_Fa - Sphagnum fallax MG | ecosystem: Host-associated > Plants > Peat moss > Unclassified | place: USA... | reverse complement strand
GGATTTGTCCGGCGTTTGCCTGGACGGCGCGAATTTGGCCGAATGCAACTTCACCGGCGCGAAAATGGTGAACGCGGTTCTGGCGCATGCGGATCTGCGCGATTGCATATTCGACGGCGCGAATTTAAGCGGGGCAAATCTCGGCCGGGCGGATGTACGCGATGCATCCCTGCGCGGCGCCATCATGAAAAACGCGATTCTGGCCGGCGCCGCGCTGGCGGGCGCCGTGTTTCATGGCGCGGATTTGGAGAAAGCGGATGTGCATGAAACGCAGCTCGCCGGCGCGAGCTTCGCGGGCGCCTCTGCACGCGGTTTGACCGTGATAAAAACGGCGCTCCGCGATTGGCAGGCGGCCGGCGCGGATTTAACCGGCGCGACGTTTATCGAATCGGATTTGACCAGCACGGATTTCTCCGAAGCCGCGCTGCGCAATGCTTGTTTCATCGGCTGCCGGCTCGATGGCGTGAATTTCTACCGTGCCAAGCTATCCGCCGCCTCGTTTGCCCGCGGCTGTTCCGTAATATCCGCGCAGTTCGCGCAAAGTGACGTAAGCGGTGCGGGGTTTCGCGAAGCGGCGATGCCGGATTGCGAGTTTACCCAGACGAACATGGAAGGCGCTGATTTCTCCGGGACGAATTTGAGCGGCGGGATACTCGTGCGCGTGCGCGCGGTCAATGCGAAGTTTACGGCAGCCAATCTCGAAAAGGCGGATTTAACGCACGGAAATTTCCTCGGCGCCGATTTTTACCGCGCAAATTTCCGCGGCGCGAACCTAACGGAAGCCGGCTTTGTCGAGGCGAATCTGGGCCGTGTGCAGCTGGATGAAAATTCGGTAGTGGAGGGGATAGAATCGGCGCGAATGCGGTACCTGCCCCGCTATGTCGCGCCGTGACGGCGGAGGAGCTGGCGCAAGCCGTTGCCGATGGCGAGACGATCCGGAAAACATTCTTTGCCGGCGTTGATTTCTCCGGCCTTGTTTTGGAAACTGGGATTTTCGAGTCGGTTGATTTTACCGGGGCCGACTTTCGCGGCAGCCGGCTGGCGGAAAGCCATTTCATCGAATGCAGCTTTGACCTTGCGCGCTTTGAAGGGGCGGATTTGCGGCAGGCGAATTTCGTCAACGGCGCAATCGCCGGGGTGAGCTTTGAAGCTGCCCAGGCAGAAAAAGCAAAGTTCTTGAAGTGCAATCTTCTAGGCGGGCAGTTCACGCGGGCGGTGCTCGCCGGAGCAAGCTTCGTGGATTGCAACCTCGCCAATGCGGCGTTCGGCGGCGCGCTGCTGGCAGGCGCGGATTTTATCGAGTGCGATATGACCTTGGCCGATCTTACCAAGCTGGATCTGCAAAACTGCGTTTTCATAAAAGCAGATCTCCGGACCGCGAGCCTTTCCGGCGCAATGTTTTTCCGCACCGTGTTAAGCGGCGCGAATTTTGCCGGGCGTGCGATGCCAGGAATGCGGATGCCGGGTTGTTTGCTGAAGGACGCTGACTTAACCGGCTGCGATTTGACCGGGGCGGATCTGGAGCAATGCATGCTGATGGGCGCGAATCTGGCGGGCGCGAAGCTATCCGGCGCGAATCTGGCGCGGGCGGTCCTAACGGGCGCAAATCTGGCCGGCGGCGACTTCACCGGTGTGGATTTCAGCCAGGCCGTGCTGGCGGGCGCGCGCGCGGAAGGCGCCAATTTTTCCGGCGCAAAATTCTACCAGTGCACCGCGGCCGGCTTGCAAGCCGCGGCGGCGCTGTTCCGTGACTGTGACTTTACCTATGCGGATTTAAGCAAGGCGGTGCTGGACGGCGCGGATTTCACCGGTGCTCAATTCAGCCGGACGAATTTGCATGACGTTTCGGATTCAGGCGTTATCATGCGCAGCCGGCGCGGAACCCTGGGGACGGATAAGGACCGCTACCAGGCGGAACGATGGCATGAGTTGGGGATACGCGAAGGGGAATGAGATGAATGCGATAGGCCAGGTCCGGGTTGCGCCTGAACATGAAGTGCATGTGGTGCGCAGCGCGTCCGATAATGCCGCGCTGCTGGAGCGCGGGGTCACCGCGCATGTGGCGGTAAGCTGCCTGGTGCAACCGGCGCCGGGGGATGAGGTGCTGGTCGTCGCGGCCAGCGGCCGCTTGTGGATAACTTCCGTCCTCACGCGCGAATCAAATACGCCGGTAACATTGCTGGCGCCTGGCCACATGGTGATAGCGCCGGAAGGTGATTTAACGCTGAAGTCCGACTCCTTGCACGTACAAGCCAACACCGCGCGGTTTGTACTGGACGAGATCCTGCATTTTGGCAGGTCGATTGTTGCGCATTTGTCAACCGCAAAAATTTTTGCCGGGGTGTTGGAAACTTTGGCGGAACGTGTTCTGTTGCAGTCCCGCCATAGCTACCGGCTTGTTGAGCAGCTGGACCATGTCCGGGCAGGCAGCATGGACCATAAGGCGGACGGCGTCATGCACATTGCTGCTGAGAATATGTTCATGACCGCGGATAATGCCGTCCGCGTGAATGCCAGCCAGATCCATATGGGGTAAGCCATGTTTGCAAATTGCCAATTGGCCGGAACGGATCTCGCCAGCCCGGATGTCTGCAAAGTGCCGCCCGGCGTGCCGACGAACTTTGTAAATAACGCCCAAGGCAACATGGCAATTCCCAATCAGACCACCGTGTTCATCATGTGCATGCCGCAGCATAATCTGGGCACGATTATCCCGATGACGAATGGAGATAACCCCGGCACGGATTTGGGAGTTGCCTCCGGCACGGTAATGGCGCGCTCCAAGCATGTGACAGGCGTAAGCAACGTGGTCATCTGCGGTCAGATCGCAACGCGGATGACATCGCAAACCCTGCAGAACCAAACAAACGCCCAAGGCACCCGCGTCGCGCCGAGCCAGCAGATCGTGGTGCTGCTAGGTTCGTAAGAACAGAGAGTGAACCTGGGGTGGCTTGAAACAAGCAGCCGCTTCCGCTAGGCGTCTTCCCGGCGCCCAGGTAGCTCAGTTGGTAGAGCATGCGACTGAAAATCGCAGTGTCACTGGTTCAATTCCAGTCCTGGGCACCATTTTCACCCATTTTAACGGCGCGCCCATGCCATTCAAATTTTTTTGAAGCAGAACGCAGCTTGGGATAATTATTGCTATGGTGTTTTCTGTAGGCGCAAGCTAGTTGTTTGCCGACGCGCCGATTCGCGAAATTGGGACGTCGGCGTTTTATCAAAATACTGGCTCGCAGGCAGCAACCTGCTTGGCCATGCAACAGGAAAGAGGCTAGGAATGTCGAAAGCTTTTATTGCATCCGTAATTCAGGGGTCCGCTGAAATTACCGGTGTCGCGGCCAACCGCGCCGCCGCCGATCTGATCGAGGCGATTGTTAAAGACCTGAAAAAGAACGGAAAATTCACGCTGCCGAGCTTCGGCACGTTTACCGTGCGCAAAACCAAGGCGCGCAAGGGTGTGAACCCGCGCACCGGCGCGGAAATTAAGGTCAAGGCCGGCAAAACCGTGCGCTTCAAGGCTTCGCCGAGCCTGAAAAAGCTGGTTTGAGCGCGGCTTGCATATTTGCTAAAAACAGCCCCGTTTGGGGGCTGTTTTTATGGAGGCTGCGATGGCGGAGACGACGCATTTCTCATGGGCTGACATTGCCCCCAGCGGTGATGACAAGGCGGACCGGCGGGTAATTGCCGGCAGCGCGGGTGATTTGAAGCGCGTGGCGGTGAAGGCCGGCACGGTGGCGGACCGGCATTCGCATGAATTCGAGCAGTTTTTCATGGTTCAGGAAGGCACGGGGCTGCTCCACTGCGCCGATGGTGAAATCCCGCTGCGGCCTGGCGTGGTCGTCCATTTTGCGCCGGATGCCTGGCATAGCGCGGTGTTTGAGACGGATACGGTGCTCGTGGAAGTGAATTTCCGGAAGCCCGCATCAGCCCATTGAAACGCCCGGCCCGGCTGACAGGCGCGTATCAAGGCTAATCGCGAAGCCAAACCCTTGGGGCCACCGGCCGCGGAAGATATAAGCCAGCCTCAACATGGCGCGGCCCCGCGCGGTTATTGGCTTTGTGGCAGCGCTTCAGCCATTATTTGCGCCCCTGCCGTCCGCCCCGCTTGGAAAACTTGGGCGTTGCTTCTCGAATAGAGGGCATGTCGAAATATTCTAAGACCTCCGAAACCGCCGGTTCCCCTCTCCACGGGACCGTGCCGAAGGCGCGGCCGAAATCCCGGGCGGCGGCACGCCGCAATGCCGGACCAGCGGCGAAACTGCCTCTCAACGAAAGGAACTCCTAGGCCATGGTATCGACAATCGTGATTGCGGATGATGCTTCCGTTGTGCCGTGGCTAACGGGCATCCTGGCTGCCAATGGGCATCAAGTCACCACCGCGGCGGACGGCGCCACCGGCCTGCGGATGTTGACGGAAACCATGTTCGACCTGGTGATCACCGACACAATGTTGCCGGGACTCAGCGGGTTGGACGTGGTCAGCCGCGGCCGGGTACGCTCACCAGGTACCAGGTTTCTGGCCATTATCGGGGGCGATCCGGAATCTGTCGCGTCGCCAACAATGCAAAAATTCAGGGCCGACGGCATGCTGCTCCGGCCCTTCAAGGAAGCGGACCTGCTGGCGGTCGTGGCGGAGCTGCTGGCGGAGTCGCGGGCCTTTGGATGAATTGCGGCCCTTCACGGCGCCGGCTTCATGCAGCCTGGCGGAGCCGCGCTGAACCATGGCCAAAATACTTGTCATCGAGGATACGCCGTGCGTCTTGATGTCATTGCATACCTGCCTCGCCGGCAGCGGCCATGAGGTCACCTGCGCGACCGATGGCATCACCGGTCTGCGGTTGATCATCGAGACGATGTTCGACCTGGTGGTGACGGATATCTGGATGCCGGGTTTAAATGGAATGGATGTGATAAGCCGTGGCCGCACGCGCTGGCCAGGCACGCGGTTTCTGGCGATCACCGGTGGCGATCCGGATGGCGGCGCCCCGGCCACAATCACGGGCGTGGAAAATTTCGGCGCGGATGGCGTGCTGTTCAAGCCCTTTGTGCGGGCGGTCCTGTTGGCGGCGGTTGCGGCGTTGCTTTCGCAGGCCCGGCTCAGCGCGTAATGGCGGCGCAGTGAACAGGCCGGCGGCGATGAATCGCCCGGCGCCGCCCGATGATCTATCCGGCAAGGTCGATGCGCTGCTGGCCATGCGGTTGCGAGATCTCCGGCTCCCGCCCGACATCATGGCGCTCTACCGGGAACGGACGCGCAAAAGCGCGACGTATATGATGTTCAACTGGTGCATCGCGCTCAGCGTCGTCGTTTCGGTGACAAGCGCTTTCGATGTCCAGCCGCCAGGTTACGGACCGCTGAACATCACGTTGCGCCTGGCGATCTCGGCCATGTTTCTCGCCAGCGCCTATGCTGTTCGGCTGCGGCTGTTCAGAAACCGGGAATATTACCCGGTCATCGCGTCGTGCCTTCTCATGTTGGCCATTGGCGGCGTCTTCGGCGTGGCCGTTCATGATCCATCGGTCGTTGACGGGCGGCTCAACATGGGCATTGTCGCCATATCCACCGGCATTTTTTTTCTCCGGATCGACAACCGGGCCCCGCTATCTCTGGCAGCGTCTTCGACATTGTTGACAGCGTTCTTCATTGCCGGCTGGGGGGAAAATCCCGTCGACAGCAAAATTCAACTCATCGTCTTCTATGCGTTGACGATGTGCGGAACGCTCTATGCGCGCAAGATTCAAGATACGCATCTCTATCAATCCTTCCTTGTAAACACGCGCGAGGAAATCAGGGCAAAGGCGGCCTTGGACCGTGGTGAGGCCCTCTCGGAGATTGCCTATGTGGACAAGCTGACGGACCTGCCGAACCGGCGCTATTTCGACGAGATTTGCGACAGCATGAGCGACACGACAGAAAACCTCTTTCCGCTGGCGCTGTGCATGGCGGATATCGACCATTTCAAACTGCTCAACGACGCTCTTGGTCACTTGCAGGGTGACCGTTGCTTGAACATGGTCGCGGCGGCCATGCGCAACAGCTTGCGCGGCGGCAGCCATATTCTGGCGCGCTATGGCGGCGAGGAATTCATTCTTCTGCTCCCAAATACGTTCCCGCCCGCCGCGCTGGAGGTGGTGGAGCGGATGCGCGCGGCGGTTTTCAATTTGGGCCATCCGAATCCAGGTTCGCCGGTCAAGGTGGTGACGGCGAGTTTTGGCGTTGCGCTGGTTGCAGCGCCGCCGCTTCGGATCGAAGAGCTGATCGCGCAGGCTGACGCCGCGCTCTACCGCGCGAAAACCCAGGGGCGCAATCGCGTGGTCGGCTACCCCGCCGCGGTGTTGGAAAGCAGATGAGCACGCCGGAAAAGATCGCAGCCGCGGTGCTTCCGGATGATCTGTCCAAAAAGGTCGACGACTTGCTGGCCACGCGGCGGCGCGACCTCAAATTGCCGCCCGACATCATGGCGCTCTACAAGGAACGTTCACGGGCGAGCGGCCTGAAAATGATGGCGGCCTGGTGTTTGGGCGTAAGCCTGGTCAACATGGCCACCGGCCTGCTCGACTTCCCGACGCTCGGGCACGTGCGGGTAGATTTTTTCAGCCGGCTTTCGGTATCCGTGATGTTTCTTTTAAGCGCGCCGGTGCTCCGCTTGAAGCTGTTCAGAAATCGTGCGCAATACGTAATAATTATCGCCTGCCTGTTTCTGGTCGCGATATCTGGTGGTCTTGGCATGTTCACGCATGACACGGTCGGGACCGACCGCAAGGTTTCGATGGCGATTGATGCGGTCTACACGGCCGTTCTGTTCGTGCAGATCGACATGCCCTATCTTATCTTCCTCGGCATATCCTCAATATGCGTGGCGGCGGTGTTTCTGGCCGGCTGCGGCGGCAACAGCATTCACGACCAGCTACAGCTGCTGGTATTCTATGCGGTGACGATGGGCTCCATTTTGATCGCCCGCAAAGTGCAGAATATATATCACTATCAGATTTTCTTGATGAGAACACGGGAAGAAATCAAAATCCGGGCGGCCGTGGACCGCGGCGAGTCGCTTTCCAGGATGGCATATGTGGACCAGGTGACGGGCGTGCCAAACCGGCGCTATTTCGATGAGATGTGCGGCGCCATGAGCGATTCGACGGCGAATCTGTTTCCAGTGGCGCTATGCATGGTGGATATCGACAATTTCAAGCTGCTCAACGACAGCCTCGGCCATTTGCAGGGAGACCAATGCCTGAATGTGGTAGCCGCCACGCTGCGCGACAGCCTGCGTGACGGCAGCGATATTCTCGCCCGCTACGGGGGCGAGGAATTCATCATTCTGCTGCCCAATACCAGCCGGCGCGTTGCGCTGGAGGTCGTGGAGCGGATGCGCGTGTCGGTCTTCAACCTGGGCCATCCGAATCCAGGCGCGGCGGTTAAGGTGGTGACGGCGAGTTTCGGCGTCGCGGTCTCCGCGGCAGCACCGCTCAGCATCGAAAAGCTGATCGCGCGGGCGGATGCCGCGATGTACCGTGCGAAAACCCAGGGGCGGAATCGCGTGGCGAGTTGAGCCATCATTGGCTTTTGATGACAATGAACAGGCAAATGCTGTACGCCGCCCGCGTGGATGCGGGTGACGGATGGAAAAGCAGGGCGAGCATCGGCTAACGATCAGGATTGACCTAACCTCCGGCGTGCGGGTGGGGCCAGGCAAGATTGCGCTGCTGGAGGCGATTGCCGCTTCCGGCTCAATCGCCGGGGCCGGGCGCATTCTAAAGATGTCGTACAAGCGAGCCTGGGACTTAGTGGAGGAGCTGAACCGGAATTTCGGCGCGCCGCTGGTGGCCAAGGCGCCGGGCGGCGCGAAGGGCGGCGGCGCGCAGCTGACGGAGAACGGCAGCGCGCTGGTGAAATATTATCGCGAAATCGAAACGTCAGCGCATGAGGTAGCGAAACTGCCCTTGCGGGCGCTGGCGCGGCTGCGGCAAGCGCCGGAATAACCAAACCGTAACTTGCGCAGCTTGTTTTTCAGCCAATAAGCCGGCCGGCCGGCCGGTCGATCAAATTCAAAAAAACGTTTAATATCAAATGTTTTCGCCGACAGAAAAACTGGCCGGCTGGTTTATTAATCCGCGTGTGATCGCATGAATGAGAAGCGTGTCGGCAGAATTCATCACATATCCGCATAAATAGAATTCATCAACCACGTGTCGCGGCAAGTCTACGCCATTCCGCCGGGATGGGCGACCCGCCTTTCCGCTCCGGGCTGGTTTTGTGCGGGCATGGCAGGCATAATCGGGTCCGAACCATTCAAATTGACAGGACCAGACATGTATCAGGACGTGCTGCTGCATATTAACGGCAAATGGCGCGCCGCGCTCGGGGGCAAAACCTTGCCCATCCTCAATCCGGCAACCGAGGAATCCATCGGCACGCTGGCGCGGGCGGAAACGGCGGATCTGGATGAGGCTCTGGCCGCGGCGGCCAAGGGTTTCGCCGCCTGGCGCCAGGTTTCGGCCTATGAGCGGTCCAAAATCATGCGCAAGGCCGCTGAACTGGTCCGCGAGCGGCGCGAGGCGATTGCGACGCTGATGACCGAGGAACAAGGCAAACCCCTGGCCGAGGCGCGGCTGGAGGTCGGCGTGTCCGCCGATGTGATCGATTGGTTCGCCGAGGAAGGCCGCCGCGCCTATGGCCGCGTGATCCCGGCGCGCGCCGCCGGGGTCTACCAGCTTTCGGTGCGCGAGCCCGTGGGTGTCGTGGCGGGCTTCACGCCCTGGAATTTTCCCGTAAGTCAGGCGGTGCGCAAGGTTTCGGCCGCGCTGGCCGCGGGCTGCGCGTTTATCCTGAAAGGGCCGGAGGAAACGCCGGCCTCCTGCGCGGCTCTGGTGCGCGCCTTCGTGGATGCCGGGTTGCCGGATGGCGTCTTGAACCTGGTCTACGGCGTGCCGGCGGAGATTTCCGAGTACCTCATCCCGCACCCCGTGGTGCGGAAAATCTCGTTCACCGGCTCAACGGCGGTGGGCAAGCATCTGGCGGCGATGGCGGGTGCGAACATGAAACGCGCGACGATGGAACTCGGCGGCCACGCCCCGGCCATCATCTTCAGCGACGCGGATCTGGATGCGGCGGCGAAAGTGCTGAGCGGCGCGAAATTCCGCAATGCAGGTCAGGTTTGCGTCGCCCCCACGCGGTTTCTGGTGCAGGACGCGGTTTACGAGCCGTTTTTGGAGAAATTCACCGCCGCGGCGCAAGCGATCAAGCTCGGCAACGGTCTGGACGCCGGAACCACGATGGGACCGCTGGCAAACGACCGCCGCGTCGCGGCGATGGAGGCATTCGTCGGCGATGCCGTGCAGAAGGGTGCGGTGGTGAAAACCGGCGGCAAACGGTCCGGCAACAAAGGCTATTTCTTCGAGCCGACGGTCCTCACGGAAATCCCGCCCGAGGCGCGCGTCCTGCACGAGGAACCTTTCGGTCCGCTGGCGCTGTTCCTGCCCTTCACCCGTTTCGAAGATGCGGTGGCCGAGGCAAACCGTCTGCCATATGGCCTCGCGGCCTATGCCTATACCGGCTCGGCGAGCACCGCCGCCTATCTTGGGCCAGCGATTGAATCAGGCATGGTGAGCATCAATCACCAGGGCCTGGCGCTGCCGGAAACCCCATTCGGCGGCGTAAAGGACAGCGGCTACGGCTCCGAAGGCGGCGCCGAAGGGCTGGAGCCGTATCTGGTGACCAAGTTCATTACCCAGGCGAGCCTTTGAACTAGAACTTTTCCACCCACGGCCGAAGCTCCACCTCCAGCGACCACGCGTCACGGGGCTGGCGAAGTGTCGCAAGATAGGTCTGGGCGATGCTATCGGGGTTCAAGGTGCTATCGGGGCGGTCCGCTTGGTCCGGCCTGGCAGCACTTCGGACGCCGCCATCAATGTTGAAATGCGCGACATGGATACCCTTCGGCCCAAGCTCCCGCGCGGCACTTTGGGCCAGGCCGCGCAGCGCGAACTTGCCCATGGCGAAGCCGGCGGAGAGCGCAAATCCTTTGACGCTGGCGGTAGCGCCGGTGAGAAAAATGGCGCCCCGGCCCGCCGGCTCCATGCGGCGCGCCGCCTGCTGGACGCAGAGAAATGCCCCGAAAGCCGAGATGTTCAGGGCGCCGCGCACCGCTTCCGGCTCGATGTCCGCGAGCTTACCGGGGGCGCGGGCGCTGGCGTTGTAAATGACGACATCCGGCGGGCCGAGCCTGGCATCGACCGCTGCAAATAATCGCGCCACCGCCTCCGGGTCCACCGCGTCCGCCGCAAAGGGGACCGCGCCGGTTTCGGCGGCGAGGCCGGAAAGTTTTGCCGCATTGCGGGCGGCCAGCGCCACCTGCATTCCGGCGGCGGTGAGCGCGCGGGCCAGCGAGGCGCTGATACCGGCGCCGGCGCCGATGATGAGCGCGGTCTTGTAAGGCAGCGTCATGGGAGACTCCTTATATTTGGCAATGGACGGGCCGTTGTCGGCGGCGTAGGCCAGCCTATCAGACTTAGCAGCGAAGAATGGATTGAAAGAAATTGATGTCAGATTTGCGCCCGGTTTTGGCGACCCATAGCGGGAAATTTCACTGTGACGAGGTGCTCGCCTATGCGGTGCTGCGCCTAGCGCTCGGGTTGCGGGCCGCGGGGGCGGACCATAGTCTGGTGCGGACTCGGGATGCGGCGGCCATCGAGGCGGCGGATATCGTCTGGGATGTCGGCAGCGTGTTCGATGCAGACAGAAACCGGTTTGACCACCATCAGCGCGGCGCGCCGTGCCGCGAGGATGGAACGCCCTATTCCGCCGCCGGGCTGGTGTGGCGGGCTTACGGCGAACGGGCGGTGGCGGCATTGCTGCCGGCTGGCGGGGCGCTGGCCGGGCCGGTGGCCCAGCGGATCGACGAGACAATGATCCGCCGGGTGGATGAGATCGATAACGGCGTCTCCGCGCATGGCCCGGTGAAGACGGACACTCTGGGCCTTTCCCGGCTGGTGGAGGATTTCAACCCGGCCTGGGACGCGCCGGACGCGAATGGCCCAGGCGCCGGCGATGCGCAGTTCATGCTGGCGGCGGAAATGGTTACGGGCGTGCTGGAAAGGCGCGTGGCGGCGGTGCACGCCGTCTTCGCGGCGGAGAGCGAGGTGCTGGCGGCCCATGCGGCGGGGGCAGACGCGCGGATTCTGGTTCTGGAACGCGGAATGCCGTGGAAGAACGTCATTTTCAACCACGATCTGCCAGTACTGCTCGCCATCTCGCCGGCCTCCAACGGGAATTGGATGGTGGATACGGTGCCGCCGGAACCAGGGTCTTTTGCGCAGAGATTGCCGCTGCCGGAGGCATGGGCCGGGTTGCAAAACGCGGAGCTGGCGGCGGTAAGCGGTGTTGCCGATGCGGTTTTCGTGCATGTGCGGCGATTCGTGGGCGCCGCAAGGTCCAAAGCCGGGGCGCTTGCATTGGCAAATATAGCGCTGGGCGTTGCGGCCGGCGCCCAGGCCGCGGGGTGACGCAGTTCAGCATCAGGCACGTGACGGCGTACCGCTACCGCAGGCCGGTTCAACTGGGCGTTCACCGCCTGCAGCTCCGGCCGCGGGAGAGCCGGGAATTGCGCATTGTGAACATGGAGATCGACGTGACACCTGCCGGCACGCTGAGCTGGGCGCATGACGTCTTCGGCAACGCAATTGCCCGCGTCAGCTTTG
>Ga0116226_10005098_pt1 | contig 11702 bp, 8 predicted proteins | sample S1TSphfallax_FD_89692 | JGI IMG/M metagenome (GOLD analysis project Ga0116226, IMG submission 89692) | Host-associated microbial communities from peat moss isolated from Minnesota, USA - S1T2_Fa - Sphagnum fallax MG | ecosystem: Host-associated > Plants > Peat moss > Unclassified | place: USA... | reverse complement strand
GCGAACGCGCGCAATACGGTGGTCTTCCCGACGCCGACATCCCCTTCCAGCAACACGTGACCCCTCGCGAACAAGGCCACATTGATCATCCGGACGAGTGGGGCCTGACCGATCACCGCTTTGGCGACCTCGGCCTCCAGCTTGAGCGCGTCGCTGCGCCAGTCCTGGAGTAGATTGTCCACGATCATTTGTGTTCCCCAGGTTATCCGCGACCAGCCAGCAGTACTGTACCGCTGCTATACTAAACTTGGCTATTACGGCTTCATAAGGACTCACTCCCGTCATTCTCACGAACTTCGCCGCACACTCGTTATCGGCCATGCCTTCCCTCGCGACAGGCGAGGTACGTGCGCATCGGGTGCCGATGATTATCGCGACAGACGCAAGCTTGCGCGGCTATGGCCACGCGGTGCACGACTTCGCCCGGCATCGCGTCACCATCGTCACGTGGCCTCGCCCGGGTTGGAGGCCGATCGTGGACGGGACGGGAAACGAGGGCGGCATCGCCCAAGACATCTTCTCGATGGAACGCCGCGGCGAGATTCAATACGCCGTGAATGGTGCGGTCGGCCGAAGCTACCTCACCGGTTGGTTCGCCGATCCGGCGCAGGCATCGCCCGACCGGCCGGCGACGGATACGAGCCGCATCTACACCCATGAGGCAAACTACCATCCGGATGGCGGCCAGATTTTCTCACCGCGCGAGGGGGCGGGTTTCGTGGCCCTGCTCGCCAAGCCCGGCGACGACGTCAAACCAGAGGATTTCCGCGCGTTTTTTTGCGACGGCTCGTTCGGCATCCATATCGATCCCAATGTATGGCATCAGCCCGTGTTTCCGCTGGAATCCTGCGCCGTGTTCGACGATAAACAAGGGCGTGTCCATGCCTGCGTCGCCATCGATTTCGTCTCCGAGTTTGGTTGTTACCTCGAAGTGCCGCTGAGGCGGCCATGAAGCGGGTCACACCCCGGGATTTCCGGGATGCTTTTCTGGCCGTAATGAAGGCGGAGCAGACCGGCTTTCGCACGGCGGTCGGTTTCGAGCCGAAATCATATACTTACTTCATGCGCACCACGATCTACCCGCGCATCGCCAAGCATCTCGGATTATTGGCCTGGAACAAGCAGTATCACGCGCTCGACGGGATGTTTTATGAGGAGCGCGGTACGGATAAGGCCGGTAATTACACCTCGTATGCCAAGTGGGTCTCGGTCGCGCTCGAACACGAAGGTTCGGCGCAAAAAACTTATGAAAAAATCAACAAACTGCAGATTTTCAACGTGCCGCTCAAGGTGCTCATTACCTACGCGGCCGAAGGACTCGAGTCGGAATCGCTCCTGCAAAAGTACGAGGCCGTCCTCAGCGATTCCGACGTGTTCAACGACATCGCCACCTTGCGGCAGCAACTGGTGATTTTCGGCACACCGAAGACGGCTCGCCAGTGGCGTTTCTACGTATACGAGGAGGACGGGTTCGTGCTGATGCTACCCACGAGGTCTTGATGACCGGCGCCGCGGGATCAGGGCAGTTCGCGGCGCGATTCGGGCGGACGGACCAGGGAAATGCCATGCCGCTTGATTTTTCGATAGAGCGTGTTGCGGCTGATACCAAAGTGCGCGGCGACGCGGCTCATGACCCACTGATGCTGCTCGATGACGCGGATCAGCGCTCCGCGTTCGGCGCTTTGGAACGACACCTGAACGTCCGGCTGCGCAAGAGGCGCGGCGAGTGCCGGCGGCGCGGCGCGGTGCGGAGTGCCATTGGCGATCTCGCCCGGCAGATCGCGCAGGCGGATGACGCCGTCGTCGCAAAGGGCGAGCGAAGTCCGTATGGTATTGCGAAGTTCGCGAACGTTTCCCGGCCAGCCGTATTCGAGCAATCGTTGCAGCGCCACCATTTCGATGGCGGCGTCGTCACTGCTGCCCGATTCCCGGGCGATGCATTGACGAATCAACGTTTCCTTGTCGCGTCGCTGCGCCAAGGGCGGAAGATCGATGGTGATGCCGTTGAGCCGGTAGTACAAATCCTCGCGAAATCCGCCGCTCTCCACCAACGCGCGCAGGTCACGGTGTGATGCACAGATGACGTGCAGATCGACCTTGAGCGCCGTTTCGCCGCCGAGGGGAGTCACTTCCTGCTCCTCCAATGCGCGCAACAGCCGGGTCTGCAACAACAACGGCATGTCGCCGATCTCGTCCAAGAACAGCGTACCGCCCGAGGATTGGGCAATCCGGCCGCGCATGCCCTCGCGGCGCGCGCCGGTGAAGGCGCCGGACACATAGCCGAACAATTCGCTCTCGATCAGGCTCTCCGGGATGGCGCCGCAATTGATGGCGACGAACGGGTGCTTGGCTCGGGCGCTGTACAGATGCAGCGCCTTCGCGAAGGCCTCCTTGCCTGAACCCGTCGGCCCGCGAATGACGACCGACACCGCACGATCCGCGACGCGCTGTGCGTTGCTGACGTTGCGGATCATTTTGGGATCCTCGCCCGCGAGATCGGTCAAACTCAGCACCTGTTGCGCATCCCGGCGGCCCACGTGCACGATCACGCGGGCGGGATCGTGCACAAGTTTGGTCATCCGCCGGCCGTGCTGACTGGTCTGCGCTTGCATCATGGACGCGTAATAGCGCCGACCGTGCAGGTTATCGCGCAATTCGCGTATGGAGTGGCGTCCCGAATTGCACGTCGTGATCAATTCTTCGTAGGACGCGTCAAAGACATCGGCAATGGAACGTCCGACCAACTCACTGCGGTCCCGCGCCCCCAACAGTCGAAAGCCGGTCATGTCCGTCGCCACGATGGTACCGTCGCGGTCGACCGCGATGGCGCCGTCGTGGAGCAGATCGACGAATTCGGGACGATGGTGGAAGCGCAACAATGCATCGGTTTGATGACGGCGCAGGAACAAACACTTCTCTATCAACCGGGCTGAGGTGTTCACCAAGGCGACCGTGTGCATTTGCGACTCGCGGCTGCTCTCGCCGTTCACACACGATGCGTCGAGCACCGCGATGACTCTGCCGTGCTGGTCATGGATGGGAGCGCCCGAACACGATAATCCCACATGACACGATCGAAAATGATCCGATTGATGGATGGTGATGGGACGCGCCTCGGCGGCGCAGGTGCCGATGCCGTTCGTGCCTTCTCGCTGCTCGCTCCATTCGGCGCCGACGATCAGGCCGGCCGATTCGAACATGCGTTTCAAGACGGGATCGATTTTCTCGCAGAGAATGACGCCGGCCGTATCCGCGAGCAGCAAGGCATAGCCGGATCCGGAAATTTGCTCATAGAGAGAATCCATCTCCGCGCGCGCAATCTGCACCAACTCTTCGTGCTCGGTTTGCAGACACTTCAATAGACTCTGATCGAGAACGTTGGTCTGATAGTCCCGCGCCGGATCGAGTTTGAAGTCATTGAGGCAGCGACGCCAGGAGACATCGACGCCGGGGGTCACATAATTCAGGGCGGAGGTCGGGATCCACTCTCGCCCCGCCGCGCGATGCACGCGAGCCGCGTGCTGTCCAGGCTTGGAAATGCTCACGGATCGACTCGCGTTGCGAGTGCGTAAGGAAAAGTCAGGCCAGCCATGGTCCACTCCCGAAACTGCGTCCACTAAAACGCCGCACGACCCCCATGTCAAGGCGGGGATGACATGTGTCACGAATATGACACGGGGTGACAGCCTCCACGGGAACGTCCTCTTGCCGCAATGCCGCATCGATGGGCATAGATGGGAAGCGACGGCCCTCCCGCTCCGTATGCCGAGGTTCACAGCGCGCGTCCCGTCTGGCACGCCGCTTGCTCTGGCTTCCACCGCCAGTACAACTGAATTGAGGGGAGTTCCAAATGAGAGTAGAAACGATTTCGGTGAGGTCAGCCACCCGGTTGATCGGCTTCATGGTCGCGGCCGCCGTGGCGACATCGGCCGTCGCGGCGGCGCCGGATTACGAATCGGTCACCGGCGAACGGTTGGTCAATGCCCAAAAAGATAATGGGTGGCTGATGTATCGGCGCAATTACGAAAGCACGGGCTATGCACCATTCGACCAGATCAGCACGGCGAACGTCGCCACGTTGAAGGTGGCTTTCGACTATGAAAGCAATCTGTCTCAGGGGCACGAAGCCGCACCGGTGGTCAATGGCAAGTACATGTTCGTCACGACGCCACTCGACCATCTGATCGCGATGGATGCGACGACCGGCAGCGTGCTGTGGAAGTACGACTATCCGATCGACCCAAAGGCATTGAAAACCGTCTGCTGCGACGTCGTCAACCGCGGTGTGGCGCTTTACGGCGATCTCGTCTACATGGGCACGCTCGGCAACCACATCGTCGCGCTCGACGCCAAGACGGGTGCGGTGAAGTGGGACACCACGCTCGCCCCGCCGGGAGTCGGCTATTTCATCTCGGGCGCGCCGCTGGTGGTCAACGGCAAGGTCATCATCGGCGATGGCGGCGGCGAATATGGTTCGCGCGGTTTTCTCGTCGGCTTGGATTCCAAAACCGGGAAGGTGGAATGGAAGACGTACACCACCGCGGCACCGGGAACTCCGGGCGGCGACACCTGGCCGGCCGGCGCCTACAAGACCGGCGGCGGCAATCCTTGGATCACCGGGACCTACGACCATTCCACCAATACCCTCTTCTGGGGCGTGGGCAATCCCGGACCGTGGCTGGCGACGCTGCGGCCCGGCGCCAATCTCTATACCGACTCGGTACTGGCATTGGATCCCGATACCGGCAAGATCAAGTGGCATTATCAATGGACACCGAACGACACCTGGGACTACGACGGCGCCAACGAGACCGTCATGACCAACCTCAAGTACCAGGGCAACGACTATAAAGCGCTGGTTCATGCGGATCGCAACGGCTGGTTTTATGCCGTGGATCGCACCAATGGCAAGCTCATCTACGCCGAGCCCTTTGTGCATACCACGTCGATCAGCGGTATGAAGGACGGCGTTGCCCAGTCTGATCCGCAGATGTTGCCCACCGTCGACAAGCAGGTGTTCGCGTGCCCGAGTTTCCTCGGCGGGAAGAACTGGTGGCCGATCTCGGTCGATCCCCAGACGCAGATGGCCTATATCCCCACCCAGCATGCCTGTATGGATATCAAGGGCGCCGCACCGGTCGCTTACAAGGCGGGGCTCGCGTTTTTGGACGAGAGCTTCGAAGTCAAACACGATCCCACCGACGATCATTGGGGTTCGGTGCAGGCCGTCGATTTGAATACCGGCAAGCAGGTTTGGCAGTATGAAACGCACCTGCCCTGGGCCGGTGCGACGCTGACCACCTCCGGCGGATTGATGTTCAGCGGCAGCACCGACGGCCACTTCATGGCTTTTGATGCAAAAAGCGGCAAGGTGCTCTGGACGAGCGCGGAACTCACCTCAGGCATCATCGGCGTACCCACCACCTACATCGTCGATGGCAAACAGTACGTTGCCGTGTGGGCGGGATGGGGCGGCGCTGGCCCGATCTGGGGCGGCCAAATGGCCAATGATCCCGCCGTCAAGTCCATTCCCAAGGGCGGGCATTTGTATGTCTTTGCCTTGTGAGCACCGGTCACGTCGTGTGACGGCAGCCCGGCTGATCCTGGCGGGTTTGGTTCTCGGCGCGGTGCATCTGCACCGCGCCGAGGCCGGGGTCTTGAACGTGTGCATCGATCAAGCCAATCCCACGGCGGCGCTCGACCTGCGCGTCGCGCGTGCGATTGCCAAGACCCAAGGGTATGCGGTCAATGAAGTCGACTTCGAAGGGAACGGCAAAGGCGACGATGGCTTCCCCACGAGCCGCTTTGCCAAAATGGCGCAATCGGATTGCGAGCTCATCATGGGTTTCCCGGTCGATATCAGCAATCCGAATCTTCCCGAGGGCGTCGAGGCGACGGCACCCTACGCCAGCACCGGGTTCGTACTGGTGCGCCGTGGCGATGCCAAGAATCTGACTCTCGGCGACTTGCCCAAGGGGAGCGAAGTCGGCATTGCGCAGCTCGACACCTATGCCGGGCTGCTCTATGGCACGCATCCTAATATCGTGATGCATGTTTACGAAAGTGAATCGGCCATGTTGTCCGATTTGGCGGCCAGGCGGATCGCCGCCGGTCTGGCCTGGCAACCGACCATCGAGGCCTACCAAGGTCGTCATCCCAAGGCTACAGCGATTCAGGTCCACGTGCTGTCGGACAAACATATGCAGTGGAATTTGGTGGCGCTGTACGTGTCCCGCTCGCGGGAGGCGGCGGATCTGTTCAACAAGGGTCTTTCGGCACTCGAAAGCGCGGGAAACCTGCATCCGCTCATCGCGCCTTTCAGCCAAGCCGCGATGAGCGACGTTCGTCCCTCCTCGGCGCAGTGGCCTGCCCCGCATTTGCAAGAGGCTGTGGCGTGGCATCCGGACCGCGGCGAGTGGATTCAAGTCAGCGATCCGGGCAAGTCACCGCCCAAGCGCCGCGGCGCCGTGCCGGCCCTGTACACCGCAGATCAAGCGACGAAGGGAGCACTCGCGTACTATCAGAACTGCGCCATGTGCCATGGCCCCAACCTGGATGGGCAACCGGGCGGCTACTCCGGACCCGCGTTGAAAGGCAGCGACTTCGCCGATCCAAGTTACGACTTCCACGTCAGCGATATTTTTAATTTCGTCGCCAAACAGATGCCGGCCGCCACGCCCGGCAGTCTGTCGCATGAACAAGACGTCGAGATCATGGCATTCATCCTGCAGCAGAACGGCTATCCGCCGGGTGCGAAGGAACTGGTCTATGAAGAGGCTGAAAAATCTCATGTACCGATTCGATATCACGGCAAATGACGCGCCCCCGGAACCATCCGCGGCAAGCGCGCCAGGCAATCAACAAAAGTAACCGAAGGAGAGTTGTATGAGTGCTCAAATACGTCCCACGGATGTTTCCGGCTCGATTCGCGAAAGCAGTTCGTTCGCGACTCATCTGAAGACCATCGAACACAAGATCCCATTGCGCGCCCGGTATGAGAACCTGATCGGCGGCAAATGGACCGCGCCCGTCAAGGGCGCCTATTTCGACAACATTTCGCCGACCACCGGTCAGGTCATCTGCAAGATTGCTCGGTCGCAGGCGGAGGACATCGAACTCGCCGTCGATGCAGCGAACGCGGCATCCGGCCAGTGGGGCAAGACCGCCGTCGCGGAGCGCGCGCGCGTGCTCAACAAGATCGCCGACCGCATCGAGCAGTACCTGCCGTTTTTGGCGGCGGTCGAAACGTACGACAACGGCAAGCCGATTCGCGAAACCAATCTCGCGGATCTGCCGTTGGCCGTGGACCACTTCCGGTATTTCGCCAGCTGCGTGCGTGCCCAGGAAGGCTCGCTCGGTGAGCTCGACGACGATACCGTCGCCTACCACTACCATGAGCCGCTGGGCGTCGTCGGTCAGATCATCCCCTGGAACTTCCCGATCCTGATGGCTGCCTGGAAACTCGCTCCCGCACTGGCCGCGGGAAACGCGGTCATAATCAAGCCGGCGGAACAAACGCCGATGTCGCTCTTGGTGCTGGCCGAGCTGGTGCAAGACCTGTTGCCGCCCGGGGTCTTGAACATCGTCAATGGTTTCGGACTCGAAGCCGGCAAGCCGCTGGCGACCAACACGCGTATCAACAAGATCGCATTCACCGGCGAAACCACGACCGGCCGATTGATCATGCAGTATGCGTCGGAAAACATCATTCCCGTGACGTTGGAGTTGGGCGGCAAATCGCCGAACATCTTCTTCGAGGACGTGATGCGCGAAGACGACGACTTCGTCGACAAGGCACTCGAAGGTTTTGCCATGTTTGCGCTGAACCAAGGCGAGGTCTGCACCTGCCCATCGCGCGCGCTGGTGCAAAAATCCATTTATGACCGGTTCATGGAACGGGCCATCAAGCGCGTGGAGGCCATCCGGCAGGGCGATCCGTACGACATGAGCACCCAGATCGGCGCGCAAGCTTCAAACGATCAGTACGAGAAGATCCTGTCGTATTTCGATATCGGCAAACAGGAAGGCGCAAAGGTACTGGCGGGCGGCACGGCGAACAAGCTCGCGGGGGACCTCGCGGGCGGCTATTACATCAAGCCGACCGTGCTGGAAGGACACAACAAGATGCGCGTATTCCAGGAGGAAATCTTCGGGCCCGTCGTCTCGGTCACGACGTTCAGCACTCCCGAGGAGGCCCTCGAGATCGCCAACGACACGCTCTATGGCCTCGGGTCGGGCGTGTGGACACGCGACCTCAACACGGCGTATCGATTCGGCCGCGGCATCAAGGCTGGGCGGGTCTGGACGAATTGCTACCATGCCTATCCGGCTCATGCCGCGTTCGGCGGCTACAAGAAATCCGGTATCGGACGCGAAACGCATAAGATGATGCTGGACCACTACCAACAGACCAAGAATGTGCTGGTAAGCTACGGCACGAAGGCGCTGGGCTTCTTCTAGCCCCGGCGGGTTGTTACACGCTGCCGGGTCGGGCGGATCGGACCGAAAGGCGATCCGCCTGTAACCCGGTTTAATCGTTGATTGGAGCGGGCGCATGAGCGATGCATTTACCCTCGATCCCGACCGCGTCGGCGTCACGCCGGCCGCCCGCGAGCTCATCGAACAACTCAAGGAACGCCACGGCCCCATCATGTTTCATCAATCCGGCGGTTGCTGCGATGGCAGCGCGCCGATGTGCTTCCAAGTGGGCGAATTCAAGCTTGGCAGCGTTGACGAGAAAGTGGGGGAAATCGCCGGCTGTGAATTCTGGATGGATCGGGAACAGTTCAAGCGGTGGATGCACACGCGCTGGACGGTCGACGTGGTGCCCGGCCGCGGTGCGAGTTTTTCCCTCGAGGCGCCGCTGAACAAGCGCTTTCTCATCCGTTCGGAAATATGCGCCGTCCCGCCGGCATAGCCGGCAGAGTGACGTACCGTTGCGGCTAATTCGCGGGCAAACGGCAGGATGGCGGAGGCGTTCGCAGCGGAGCGGCATCCATTGGACTCACGCCGCGTTCGCCGCTGGCGCGCGACGGGCTGGAGGGTCCCCACCAATTCGCGCCGGCGGTGACACCGGGGTCCACCGGAATGGAGACGCGACCGGCGCCGCTGAAGCAGTTCAGACCCAGGCTGCCCAGCACACCGCCGCCCAGATCGATATGCGTCGTTTTGACGTAACCTGCACCGCTTGCGTCGGCCGACACTGCCGGGAAACCCGGCCCTCCGTCGAGCCGGCTGTATTGCACTTTGATCCTGAGCTCATCGAGCGGGGCGTAGTCGATCCAATGCAGGGCATATTCGCCGACGTTGATGATGGAACTCTGATCGATCTCGACGCCGGAGGACGCACCCGTGCCGGCGCCCAGACCCGGTAGATTGGCGTAGAACGCGAGTATGCCATCGCCCGCGCAGTCGGAAAAATGACTGCGGACCATCTGAAAACGCGTGATTGCGCGCGGACCCACGCTGAACTGGCTCAGGCAAACGCTGCGACTCGTGAACGAACTGAACGCCAGCGCCGGCACCGGCAATTCGCGCATCATGGAATCGATGTGGGTGGCATGCCGCACGGTCACATTGTCGAACGCCAACTCCATCAATGAATCAGAACCCAGATTGTTTTCCTCGATCATGTCGCCTGGATTATCTTCGAAGATGCTGTCGCGGACGACCACGTGCAACCGGGCCGCGCCCGCTCCGACGAAGAACTCCGCGCCGTTGCATGACGTGCCACCGATGCCGTGGGCAAACGTATTGCGTGCGATGTTCCACACCAGAGAGCCGCCGGTTTGATTGGTGAACAACCCCTCGCAATTCGCGCCCATGATGTCGCCCGACGGCCACGATGCATCCCAACCGGCCTTGGGCGTTGCAAACACATTGCCCAGATAGGTCTCCGCGTTGTGCGAGGAATCGACCACCAAGGAGGCCGTGTCGCGTGTTTGCAGACCGATGCCGAGCAGCGAGCCCACGGCCGGGTCCTGTTTTATGCGCGTGATGCTGTTGCCGTCGACTCTCGCAACCACATCGGCGCTGCCGCTCGCCCGTATGTCGATGCCGTCGCTGCATGAAGCGTCATGGATGAAGTTGCCTTCGATATCCACGGACGTTCGAGACGAATCGAAATCCATCATGATCGCCGCAAAGCCATTCGTGAGCGGTTGCCATTGCGATTCGGCCGGAAAGTAGATGAGAAGCCCCACGGCGCACGATGTATTCGCACCAGCGATGTCGTTGCCTTGCACCCGTGTATCCGCAGCGTTGAGCCCATAGATGCCGCCGCGGCGTGCCTCGACGATGACGAGGTTGTTGACCTCCGTGCCTTCGGCCAAACGCACGGCATCCCCGTCCAGCCTCGAGTCGCTCGTATTGCTGATGCGGGGAGCATCGCTGTTCGGTGGTCTTCCTATCACCGAGGGACCGGCACCAATGAGCCGTTGACCCGGTTTCAAGGCTATCCCACCGTCGAGCGGAGCCACGTTGCTCGGTGACGGCAGCACGATGATGGTATCGCCAGGCAGCGACATTCTCTCGACCGTCTCCAGCGTCGCGTAGGGGTGCGACTTCGAACCGTCGCCAGGTCCGGTCGCGCGGGCACTCGCGTAATAGGTCTCCGCGCTCGCCCCTCCAGACAACGACAGGGCCACCAGCGACAGGGCTGCCACCGACAATGTCAAATCCGCCGAGTCGAATGCCCTCCGCCTCATTTCGTACCCGCCCTCCCGTCGTAGAGCCAATGATCGCACGTACATCACGGCTGGCATATAATGCAGTATGCTGACTGCACTCGACCTGGCGCGATCTCAGTTTGCCTTCACGGTCGCATTCCACATTCTCTTCCCGTCGTTTTCGATCGGCCTGGCCGCCTATCTCGCGGTTTTGGAGGGCCTGTGGCTGAGGAGCGGCAAACAGGTCTACCTGGATCTGTTCCAGTACTGGCTCAAGATTTTCGCCATCGGTTTCTCGATGGGCGTCGTCTCCGGGATCGTGATGTCCTACGAATTCGGCACCAACTGGTCGCAATTCGCCGAGAAGGCGGGACCGGTCTTAGGACCACTGCTCGCCTACGAGGTCATGACGGCTTTCTTTTTGGAGGCCGGATTCCTCGGAGTCATGTTGTTCGGCATGAACCGGGTGGGTCGCGGCCTGCACTTCACGGCGACGTGTCTGGTGTCGGTCGGCACGTTGGTCTCCATGAGCTGGATCCTCGCGTCGAACAGTTGGATGCAGACGCCTCAGGGGTATGCCATCGATCCGGTCACCGGCCGCTTTTTGCCCACCGACTGGCTGAAGATCATCTTCAATCCCTCGTTCCCTTATCGGCTCGTACACATGGGCTTTGCGGCTTTCTTGAGCGTGGCCCTCGTGGTCGGCGCGACCGCGGCCTACCATCTGCTGCGCGATGCAAAACGCGGCAAGGCTGCGACCGAGGCGGTGCGCGTGATGTTTTCCATGGCGATGTGGATGATCGCGGTGCTGGCGCCCCTACAAATACTGGCCGGCGACACTCAGGGACTCAACACGCTCGAGTATCAACCAGCCAAGATTGCCGCTATCGAGGGTGATTGGACGACGCGCGGACGCGCGCCCGAAATTCTCTTCGGCATTCCGAACATGGCGACGGAGCGCACGGATTATGCCGTCGAAGTGCCCCTGATGGGATCGTTGATCCTCACGCACAGCGTCGCCGGCAAGGTGCCCGG
>Ga0116226_10005097_pt1 | contig 11703 bp, 10 predicted proteins | sample S1TSphfallax_FD_89692 | JGI IMG/M metagenome (GOLD analysis project Ga0116226, IMG submission 89692) | Host-associated microbial communities from peat moss isolated from Minnesota, USA - S1T2_Fa - Sphagnum fallax MG | ecosystem: Host-associated > Plants > Peat moss > Unclassified | place: USA... | reverse complement strand
TGATCGCAGTGCATGATGCTTAGCTGTTGCGGCGTGGTCTTGTGAAATGCCGAGACCAACACAGCGGTATTCTTGTGCGGCACGACGTTATCAGTTTCTGCCAGCAGGATCATGGTCGGTATCGCGATGCCTGGTACCCGATCGACCGATGCAAATTTATCTTTCAATAGTAGCGATACCGGGAAGATCGGATACTGATTTTTGGCGAGACTCTCGATGCTGTCGTACGGCGATGTCAGCAACAGCTTTTTCACATCCCGTTGCGTCGCCAGATACACTGCTACTCCAGTGCCAAGGCTGCGACCGCTGACGGTTATGTTTGCGTGCTTCGCATGCACGAAGTCGTACACAGTCAGTGCATCCTGAAAAAATGCCTGTTCGCTCGGTGAGCCGGTGCTACCACCATAGCCGCGATAGTTAACCAGATAGACAGTGTGATGCGGGAAATGTGCAGAGAAGTCTGGAGCCAGTTCGCCAACTGCTTCTGCATTACCACCAAAATAAATGATTGCATCGCCTTCCGCGGGGCCGATGCGCCATACGCGCAAGGTCTCTCTGCCGCTGGGTAAGGAAATACTCTCCGCATGGGGAGCGGTGATCGCGGGGGAGGGATAATACAGGAAGGCGCGCTGGTTGTAGTACAGGTAAGCACATGCGCTTAAGTACAGTACGAAAAATACGGAAATTAGCGGCATGGCTCTTTTAATGTTCATTACCTACTACGTATCAGATGCTTTCATAAAACGATTATACGCCGAGCCACTGCTAAGTCGTCTTGTATTTTTCCATCCTCCCTGACAGGATGATAAGTCCGTGCGTGGTCTAGGGAGTCACGATGCCATTCATTTGTACTACCTCGAAGTCCGAACCTTTTACGCTACTGAGTTCGCTGACCAATGCGTCGTTATTCCAGCGCGAATCGGGCGCGCCGGAGATATACCAGTTCGAGCCATTGTCCGCGACGAACATGCCATAATTCTTCAGCGCTTGCAGTATCACCTGCGATGCGGCACTGAAATTGGACGGGATGGCATAGGATGCCTTCAAGCGCACGCGCATGCCCATCGGCGGCAGGTTGGTGCTGGTGTTGTTTGATGCCCAATGATTAGCTGGCGGTACATAGGCTTGACGTGATTGCTCTATGGTGAATCGTAATGCATGTGCAATCACGCCATTTGCCACCTCGTCGTAACGTGCAAGCCCTGGGAAGATCGGTAAACCTGCCGCATCGGCACTAGTCCAGCCTGGTTGGGCGGTTGGGCGTACGTTGTCGGAGTCCAGATGGAAGATTGCGCCATTGTCAGCTGTCCAGCTGCCGTCACTGTTTGGATAGGAATTGTATGTCTCGTACAGTCGGTTGGAGTCACGGTTCACGATGAGCACATGACGATCACCACCAAATGTTCCACCATTGGCGAGTTGCCCCTCGATAGGCGCGTTGGACGGAATAGGGTATGGCCCTGGATCGCTTTCGTCTGCATATGCAACGAAATTGACGGGCACCAGCGGCTGACTGGAACTGACGACAACATAAGGGATGCCGATAGGTGATCCATCATATAGCCCAGAACCAAAGTCGGGATGCAGGCCGGTGTTCAAGCCAATGCTGGCGATCAAGGCTGCGGAATTCGGATCGACCGGCGCATTGGCGATATTGGTATTCCACGCATTGTCGGCAGGGAAGGGAACGGCACCATTCAGGCTGGCACCAACGCCAAGGCTTGCCGACTGCAGGTTTGCATAGACAGTTGCAGAGGTCGAGCCCGAGCTGGAGCCACCACTGGAACTGCCACCGCCAGAGCTGCTGCCGCCACTACCAGAGCTTCCACTCCCGCTCGAACCGCTACCGCTGCTACCGGTACTCCCGCCATTACTGGCGGTGCTGCTGCTCCCTGATGAGCCACCGCCGCCACATGCGGCGAGATTCGCCACGAGGGTGGCGGTAAATAGTGCGCTGACTATCGTATTCCAGTTGAATCGGCATTCCATGATGATCGCTCCTTATTGGGCGGTTTTGATCGCCTACCCATTGGCTTGCATTTGCATTGTTGTGCCGGGCAAACCCTCCCGATGGCTTTGTGAGCCGGAGCTGATTGTAAGTCGAAAGAACTTACGTGGCGATCACTTTTATCGCGCACATTGATGCGTTAACGACCTGCAATCTTGATGGTCGTTACGCTTTTGAGATCATTCAATCTCTTTCAATGCCGCTTCGTAAACCTCAAGATCTGTCTGCGAGAAACAGCAAAATATGACCCTCTCGATAGATGATGGTGCCGATAACGCGTTGAGTACGGCAGCAATTGCCTGTTGCGTTGCCAGCGCAATCGGATAGCCATAGATGCCTGTGCTGATCGACGGAAACGCGATGCTGGTCCAATCTTCCGATGCAGCCAATTCCATGCTGTGGCGATAGCAGGAGTAGAGCAATTCTGCCTCGTCGAAGTCGCCGCCACGCCATACCGGCCCTACGGTATGAATGATGCGCTTTGCGGGTAGGCGATAGGCGTCCGTGATCTTCGCTTCGCCCGTTTTGCAGCCGCCAAGCAAACGACACTCATGAACCAACTCCGGCCCGGCGGCACGATGGATTGCCCCATCGACACCGCCGCCACCGAGCAGTGAAGAATTCGCTGCGTTGACGATGACATCCACCTCCAGTTTGGTGATGTCGGCACGTATGGCAGATAGCTTGTTATGCATGATGCATTCCTCTTGGTGTGATCTCAGCGAAACTCGCCTATCACTTCGATATCGCCGACAATGTTTTCGTTCATTTCTTCCAGTTCTTCGGCAGGTATCCACCATTCGGTATGATTGGCTCCACCAACTCTCTGTACTTGATGGCGATTCATGAATGACTTCGCAACATCAAAGCGTGTGACGTAACCGACGCCGCTGGCTTTCACGTTCCAGTCGCGTGCAATTTCGATAGCGTACTGCTCGTTGGTCACGGGATAAAAAATAGGTTGCTCTGGCAGGCGCGGCGGCCATTTCTTGTTGCCGCTTTGCCTGACCAATTCCAATTCCTGCGGCCCGGTAGGGCGATAAAGCGTGACAGTCTGAATCACTTTATTCCTTCTTTCTTTTCATGTTGGTTATGCCGAATGCTGCGTCAACACAGCATCAAGCGGTCGAATCCGATACCGAATCCGATTCCTTGTGGATAACGTCCGCCGCCGACAACCTGTTTCTGTGAACCTAGCGCGGGCACTGCAATCTCGAACCCGTCTTCGGTGTAATAGTCCAGTCCACGTTTGACCCGGTTTGCGACTTCAAATGCATTCGTCTTGACTGCGATCATCGACGTCGCCAATTCAATCAATTCATCGCGTATGGTTGCTGACGTTGGATTCAAGATCTCCAGCCCGAACTGGTAGAACTCGCGATACCGGCCTTCCTGCGGTCTTTCGTAACGCCAGCAACGCTCGAAATACCAGAGCCGCACATCCTTTTGCTGGCGGAAGTGTGCATCTGCAATCAATTGGATCGTCGCTGTGCCTTCAGGTCGCAAGCACAATTGCCGATTCTTTTTATCCGGGAATTCATACATCTGCCCCAGGATTTCCTTGCCCGCCTTGTCGGTATAGACTGACGCTGGCTCCACCGAAGGCAGTGTGACCTCGTTAAATCCGGCTGCCTCGGCTAATGCAATCAATTGATTCAAGACCTTGCGTCTATCCTTGCATTGCTCGCCGGTGATAATGCGCACGCCTCGTGCTTGTGCGTCGATTTTCAGTTCCATCGTATTTCCCATCACAAATTTTAAAAACAAAAAAGCCCTCGCAGTCAGGCTGGGAGGGCTTTCTTCGTGATAGGGCGGATGTCTCACGTAAGCAATAGCTCTCCCAGCCGTCGATGTGATGGCGCGTGATGGAGGTGTGCGAATGCGTTCGTGAAATTCATGCAACGATCTTAGCCGCTGATTTTTGTTTTTGTCAACCAGAAACTCCGTACATAGTTGAGATTTGAAAAAAATATGTTAAGATGGTTTGCAGATGGGATCGTGTATCGATTATCCGATGCGCGATTCTGAATAAACACCCAATTCTATGTAAGAGCGAGAAAGGCAAATTGGTTATGACACCGCGAACTACTAACTCCACGTTTGGACGGCTTAGCTAGTCGGGGTCTTTTTCGTCTACAGAAAAAGCGCGGCTAGCCCGCGTTTTTTTTCGTCCAGATTTTCCTGCATCCCCATTTTTCGATATTTGATTGATTTGCGGCCATATAAAAACATGTGGCCAACTAGGAGAACAGCATGTTGAACGTACGATTGCCTGACGGCTCGCAGCGTCAGTTTGAAGCGCCGTTGACTGTAGCGCAGGTGGCTGCCAGTATCGGTGCCGGTTTGGCTAAAGCAGCCTTGGCTGGCAAGGTGGATGGCAAGCTGGTGGATACATCGTATCTGATCGATCGCGACATCGATCTGGCGATTGTCACCGACAAGGATGCCGATGGTCTGGACGTGATCCGTCACTCGACTGCGCACTTGCTGGCGTATGCGGTGAAGGAGTTGTTCCCTGATGCGCAGGTCACTATCGGCCCGGTAATCGAAAACGGTTTCTACTACGACTTCTCCTACAAACGCCCATTTACTCCTGACGATCTGGCAGCGATTGAGAAGAAGATGGCTGAACTGGCGAAGAAGGATGAGCCAGTCGTACGTAAGGTATTGCTGCGTGACGAGGCCGTCGCTTACTTCAAATCGATTGGCGAGGCGTACAAGGCCGAGATCATCGAATCCATTCCTGCTGATCAGGATGTGTCGTTGTACTCGGAAGGTAGCTTCACTGACCTGTGTCGTGGCCCGCACGTGCCATCGACTGGCAAGTTGAAGGTGTTCAAGCTGATGAAGCTGGCTGGCGCGTACTGGCGTGGTGACTCGAAGAACGAGATGCTGCAGCGTGTGTACGGCACCGCTTGGGCGAAGAAAGAAGAGCAGGAAGCCTATCTGCACATGCTGGAAGAAGCTGATAAGCGCGATCACCGCAAGTTGGGCCGCTCGCTCGACTTGTTCCACTTCCAGGAAGAAGCCCCTGGTTTGATCTTCTGGCATCCAAAGGGCTGGACTGTCTGGCAGCAAGTTGAGCAATACATGCGCCGTGTCTATATCGACAATGGCTATCAGGAAGTGAAGGCGCCGCAGATTCTGGACCGCAGCCTGTGGGAAAAGTCCGGCCACTGGGAGAACTACAAGGACAACATGTTCACCACTGAGTCCGAAAATCGCGCTTATGCATTGAAGCCGATGAACTGCCCAGGCCACATCCAGATTTTCAAGTCGAATATCCATTCCTACCGCGATTTGCCATTGCGTTTCGGTGAATTCGGCCAATGCCATCGCAACGAGCCATCGGGTTCCTTGCACGGCATGATGCGTGTGCGCGGCTTTACCCAGGACGATGGCCACATCTTCTGTACTGAAGACCAGATTCTGGATGAGTGTGTTGCCTATACAGCATTGCTGCAAAAGGTCTATAAGGACTTCGGCTTCACTGACATTATTTATAAGGTGGCAACTCGCCCTGAAAAGCGTGTCGGTTCCGATGAGCTGTGGGACAAGGCAGAAAATGCACTGATCCAGTCGTTGGAACGTTCCGGCTGCAAGTACGAAATCTCGCCGGGCGATGGTGCGTTCTACGGCCCGAAGATCGAATACACCCTGAAGGATGCGATTGGCCGTATGTGGCAATGCGGCACCATGCAGGTTGATTTCTCGATGCCAGTGCGTCTGGGTGCCGAGTACGTTGCGCATGACAACAGCCGCCAGGTGCCGGTGATGTTGCATCGTGCAATTCTTGGCTCTTTGGAACGTTTTATCGGTATGTTGCTGGAAAATCATGCCGGTGCGTTGCCATTATGGTTGGCACCTGTGCAAGTTGCGGTGGTAAATATTTCCGATGCGCAAGCCGATTACGCCCATTCTGTTGCAGAAAACCTGAAGAAACAAGGGTTTAGAGTGCATCTGGATTTGCGTAATGAGAAAATTACCTTTAAAATACGCGAGCATTCGGTTCAAAAGCTGCCTTTCATCGTCGTTATTGGCGACAAGGAGCGGGATGCGAACACAGTGGCCGTGCGTGCGCGGGGCAACGTCGATTTGGGAGTCATGTCCGTCGACGCGTTGGTAGAGCGCCTGAAAAGCGATCTCGATTCCAAAGCCTGATAAGCAGCACGGCTTAATTATTTGATTTTAAAAGGAAACTACAATAGCTACTGACAAGTCGCATCGCATCAATGGCGAAATCACAGTGCCTGAGTTGCGTTTGAGTGGGGTCGAAAACGAACCTCTGGGTATCGTAAGTTTGGCAGAAGCCTTCCGCCTGGCGGAAGAGGCGAATGTTGATCTGGTGGAAATTGCACCAACAGCCAATCCGCCAGTCTGCCGCCTTATGGATTACGGCAAGTTCAAATACTCCGAGCAAAAGAAGGCACATGAGGCCAAGCTGAAGCAGAAGGTCATTCTGGTCAAGGAAATCAAATTCCGTCCAGGGACCGATGATGGTGATTACAACATCAAGCTGCGTAACCTCATCAAGTTCTTGGAAGAAGGCGATAAGACCAAAATCACGCTGCGTTTCCGTGGTCGCGAAATGGCGCACCAGGAAATCGGCGCGCGTATGTTGGAGCGTTTGAAGGCCGATCTGGAGCCGTATGGACAGGTCGAGCAATTCCCGAAGCTGGAAGGTCGCCAAATGGTGATGGTTCTGGCTCCAAAGAAAAAGAAGTAAGCTTGGCGATCTAGGGGTGGGGCGAATGCCTCTCCCTCGCCGTGAAGGTTTGAGCAAATCGCCGCGGTTGGGCGATTGCACAAAACGCAGTGGACTCGAATTCACTGCGAAATAAGTGAGAAGCAGGCATCCAAGTGTAACGTCATGTTGCCACCTGTAATCATGCTAAAAATGGAGCTGCCCTAGTAGGCAGATATTGCAATGCCAAAGATGAAGACGAAAAGCAGCGCGAAGAAGCGTTTTCGCGTGCGTCCAGGTGGTACCGTTAAGCGCGGTCAAGCGTTCAAGCGCCACATCCTGACCAAGAAGACTACCAAGACTAAACGTCAATTGCGTGGTACCGAAGGCGTTCATGATACAAACATGAATTCCGTTCGCGCAATGATGCCGTTCGCCTAACCTCACATTAAGGAGTAATTATGCCTAGAGTTAAACGTGGGGTCACGGCACGGGCCCGTCACAAGAAAGTTCTCGATCAAGCTAAAGGCTACCGTGGTCGCCGTAGCAAAGTCTATCGCATCGCTAAACAAGCGGTTATGCGCGCAGGTCAATACGCCTACCGCGACCGTCGCAACAAGAAGCGTGTATTCCGTGCACTGTGGATTACCCGTATCAATGCGGCAGCTCGTGAACATGGCGTGACATACAGCGTGTTCATGAACGGCTTGAAGCGCGCATCGATCGAATTGGACCGTAAGGTTCTGGCTGATATGGCTGTCATGGACAAGCCAGCATTTGCTGCGATCGTTAAGCAAGTGAAGGCTAATATCGCTGCTTAATAGATATTTATACGCGCTGCGCTGACATAGGCGGCGTCGTTAGTATCCGAGCGGGGCAGAGGCTTTCACCACTGCCCCGTTTTGTTTTTTGGAATCCGAAAAGGCCCGCAAGCTGTTTGTGATTTGCATTGCATCTCTATTGGTGCATGCATTCTATTTTGATGTTTACGCATTAAGATCACAAACAGGTTTTGGGTAACTCTGATAATCTGCTGGTTTGCTCTTTGATGGGCATCGGTAAAAGAATAAAACATTTTTCGAGAGCGGAAAGTCCGCATGACTTCATTAGAACAACTCGTCATTCAGGCGCAAGCCGATTTCACGGCAGCAGCAGACCCTGCTGCGCTTGAGAATGCAAAGGCAAAATATTTGGGCAAGACCGGCCAGATTACCGAGCAGATGAAAGGCTTGGGCAAGCTGGCACCGGAAGAGCGCAAGGCGCAAGGTGCGGTCATCAACGTCGCCAAGGAACAGATCGAAAACGCGTTGAACGCGCGTCGCGATCAAATGGCTAACGAGCAGTTGCAGGCACGTCTGAACGCCGAAGCGATAGACGTGACCCTGCCAGGCCGTGGCCGCGGTTTCGGTGGCATCCACCCTGTGATGCGTACCTGGAAGCGTGTCGAAGAAATCTTCGGCTCTATTGGCTTCGACGTTGCCGACGGCCCCGAAATCGAAACCGACTGGACCAACTTCACCGCATTGAACAGCCCGGAAAACCATCCGGCACGTTCGATGCAGGATACTTTCTACATCGACGGCAAGGACAGCGACGGCAAGCAACTGCTGCTGCGTACGCACACCAGCCCGATGCAGGTGCGCTATGCACGCATGAACAAGCCGCCGATCAAGGTCATCGCACCGGGCCGCACATATCGTGTCGATAGCGATGCGACGCACTCGCCGATGTTCCATCAGGTCGAGGGCTTGTGGATTGACGAGAACATCAGCTTCGCCGATTTGAAGGGCGTGTACCTGAACTTCATCAAGGCATTCTTCGAGACGGACGATTTACAGGTGCGTTTCCGCCCATCCTACTTCCCGTTCACGGAACCGTCGGCGGAAATCGATATCGCCTTTGGTAGTGGCCCATTAAAGGGACGCTGGCTGGAAGTGTCTGGCTCTGGTCAGGTGCATCCGAACGTGATCCGCAACATGGGCCTCGATCCTGAACGTTACATCGGCTTTGCGTTCGGCTCCGGTCTGGAACGCTTGACGATGCTGCGCTATGGAATCAACGACCTGCGCCTGTTCTACGAGGGTGACTTGCGCTTCCTGAAGCAGTTTAACTAAATCACGAATACGATATAAAAAGAGCGCCGACTAAGGCCGGCGATACGGATCAATTCCGAAGGTTCTTACTATGCAATTTTCTGAAAACTGGCTGCGTACGATGGTCGATCCGAAGATGACTTCGGATGAATTAGCGCATTTGCTCACAATGTCTGGCCTCGAAGTGGAAGAGGTCGAGCCGGTTGCGCCGCCGTTTAGCAATGTAGTCGTCGCCAAGGTCTTGGGGCTGGCCAAGCATCCGAATGCGGATCGCTTGAATGTCTGTCAAGTTGATGCCGGTACTGGCACGCTGTTGAACATCGTCTGCGGCGCGCCGAACGTGCGTGCTGGCATGAAGGTCGTTTGTGCGATGGCTGGAGCAGTATTACCGCCGGGCGCCGATGGCAAGCCGTTTGAAATCAAGGTTGGTCAATTGCGCGGCGTTGAGTCGCAAGGCATGTTGTGCTCCGCACGTGAATTGGGTCTATCCGATGAAAACGCAGGTTTGATCGATCTGCCGGACGATGCGCCTGTCGGTAAGAATTTTCGTGACTACTTCCAACTGAATGATCTCAAATTCACCATCAAATTGACGCCTAACAAGGCAGACTGCCTGTCCGTGCTCGGCGTAGCGCGTGAAGTGTCAGCATTGACTGGTGAGACGTTGAAGGCTCCATCCTTCAATCCGGTTGCTGTAACGATTAACGACAAGCTGCCAGTGCGCATTTCTGCGCCTGACCTGTGCGGTCGCTTTGCTGGTCGTATCATCCGTGGCTTGAATGCTAAGGCGAAGACGCCGGAGTGGATGAAACAGCGTCTGGAACGCAGCGGTCAGCGTTCGGTTTCTGCTTTGGTCGATATCTCCAACTATGTGATGCTGGAACTCGGTCGTCCGAGCCACGTGTTTGATCTGTCCAAGATTCATGGTGGCATGGATGTACGTTGGGGCCGTCGTGGCGAATCGCTGAAGCTCTTGAACGGCAATACCGTCGAAGTGGACGAGTGGGTTGGCGTGATTGCTGACGAGCGTGAACTCGAGTCGCTCGCAGGCATCATGGGTGGTGATGCGACAGCGGTATCGCTGGAAACTACGGACATCTATCTGGAAGCTGCATTCTGGTGGCCGCAATCGATCCAAGGCCGTTCGCGTCGCTTCAACTTCTCTACCGATGCAGGGCATCGTTTCGAGCGCGGTGTCGATTACGCGACTATTGCTGAGCACATCGAACGTATTACCGCATTGATCGTTGAAATTTGCGGCCAGAAGGATAAGACTGCTGTTGGTCCGGTGGACGATCAGATCGTCAATCTGCCGCAACGTAATCCAGTCAAGGTACGTACTGCACGTGCAAGCAAAGTCATCGGTGTGCCGTTCAATGACGAGCAAGTCGCTGCAATCTTCACGCGCCTTGGCTTGCCGTTCACGCAGCAGGAAGGGGTGTTTGAAGTCACGCCGCCGTCCTACCGTTTCGACATTGAGATCGAAGAAGATCTGATTGAAGAAATCGCACGCGTGCATGGCTTTGAAAAGATTCCGACCATCGCTCCGGTCGCTGCGAATGAAATGCTGATTGCGCCGGAAGTCGAGCGCTCGCTGTTCACGATCCGCCGCCAGGTCGCTGATCTGGATTACCAGGAATTGTTGAGCTTCAGTTTCGTTGAAGAAGCGTGGGAAGCGGACCTCTGCGCCAACACGAACCCAATCAAGCTGTTGAATCCGATTGCCAGCCAGATGAGCGTGATGCGCTCGTCCCTGATCGGCAGTCTGATCGCCAATGTGCGTTACAACTTGAACCGTAAGCAGAACCGCGTACGCGTATTTGAAATCGGCGCGGTGTATTTGAAGAATGAGAAGGCAACAGATGGCCCGCTGGCTGTTGCTGGTTACGATCAGCCTAAGCGTGTCGCTGCGTTGGCCTATGGCCTAGCGGCGGAAGAGCAATGGGGCCTGCCTGCCCGCAACGTCGATTACTTCGACATCAAGGGCGATCTGGAAGCCTTATTTGCGCCGGCCGTACTGACATTTGAAAAATTGTCACATCCGGCCTTGCATCCTGGTCGTTCGGCCCAAGTTATGCTTGACGGAAAAGCAATCGGCTTTGTCGGTGAATTGCATCCGCGTTGGCAGCAAAAGTACGATTTGCCGCTTGCACCGGTGATGTTTGAAGTCGATGCAGCTGCTTTGCAGCAACGTCAATTGCCGGTTTATGCAGAGATTTCCAAGTTCCCGGCAGTTACGCGTGACTTGGCAGTAGTTGTCAAACAATCGATTCCAGCACAGGATTTGATTAACACTTTCATTGCTGAAAAAGCAAAGAATCCTATGTGCAATATTTTGCAAGCTATTGTTTTATTTGATGAATATCGTGGCAAGGGTCTGGAAAATGACGAAAAAAGTCTTGCTTTCCGTTTCACATTGCAAGATACTCAAACTACCCTGCACGACGATGCGGTGAACGCTGCGATGGCCGCATTTGTTGCTGCCGCCCACACTCAACATGGCGGCAAGATTCGCTAGTGTGTGTCCGCTGAACAATATCGTGCACTAGTTTAAAAATAAGGCAGGCAGGGAATAACCAACATGAATGACGTGAACTCAGCCGAATTTCAATCCGTTTTGGCCGCAGACCTGAATCGCGCAATGCTGGAAGCACAAGCGCGATCCCAGGCCGAAAAAGAAATGCCAACCTTGACCAAGGCGGAATTGGCGGAATTGCTGTTCGAGCAAGTCGGCTTGAACAAGCGTGAAGCCAAGGATATGGTGGAGACGTTTTTCGACGAAATCCGCAATGCACTGGAACGCGGTGAAGCCGTCAAGTTGTCCGGCTTTGGTAACTTCCAGTTGCGCGACAAACCACAACGCCCCGGCCGTAATCCGAAAACCGGTGAAGAAATCCCCATCACCGCCCGCCGCGTGG
>Ga0116226_10005096_pt1 | contig 11703 bp, 11 predicted proteins | sample S1TSphfallax_FD_89692 | JGI IMG/M metagenome (GOLD analysis project Ga0116226, IMG submission 89692) | Host-associated microbial communities from peat moss isolated from Minnesota, USA - S1T2_Fa - Sphagnum fallax MG | ecosystem: Host-associated > Plants > Peat moss > Unclassified | place: USA... | reverse complement strand
CGAACGAGAATCAACTGTGCGTATGCCACGAGCGCGATCTCCGTCGTGACGAGGCCGAGGCCGAAATAGGGCACGAGGTACCCGAAGACGGCGAGGCTCGGTAGCGTGTACAACGCGCCGAGAAATGCGAGCAGCGGTCCGCGCACGCGGGCGTTTCGCGCGGCGAGCGTGCCGAGTGGGAGTGCGATCGCGGATGCGATGACGATCGCGATCGCGACGAGTTCGAGATGTTGTAGCAGACGTGTCGCGATCTCCGTCGGATGGTTGAGGATGTAGCTCACGCAGCGTGTTCGATGCGAGCGATCGCGCGCCGTACGTCGTCGAACGAAAGCGAGCCGACGGTCGTGCCGTCGCGCGTGACGGCGATCCGCGTGGCGCCTTCGAGAAACGACGACAGCGCCTCGCGTAGCGAGCGTTCGGCGTCGATCGAGCCCCGCGACGCGTTCGCATCCGGCGCCGCCATCGCATCGCCGCACGAGATTAACTGGAGGCGCCGAACCGCATCGTTCGTGTCCAGAAGACGTTCCACATAGGGATCCGCGGGACGCGAGAGCAGTTCGAGCGGCGTGCCGGCTTGGACGACGCGGCCGGAATTCATCACGACGATTCGGTCGGCCATACGCAGCGCTTCGTCGACGTCGTGGGTCACGAAGAAGATCGTCGTGCCGAGCGTCCGATGGATGCGCAGCGTCTCGTCTTGCAGTGCGAGACGCACGATCGCATCGACGGCGCCGAAGGGCTCGTCCATCAGCAACACGCGAGGTTCCGCCGCGATCGCGCGCGCGACGCCCACGCGCTGTTGTTCTCCGCCGGAGAGTTCGCGTGGCAGCCGCGCGCGATAGCGCGCCGGGTCGAGCGCAACGAGCCCGAGGAGTTCATCGACGCGCGCGTCGATGCGCGCGCGGTCCCACCCGAGCAACTCCGGAACGATGCCGATGTTCCGCCCGACGCTCATGTGCGGGAAGAGTCCGACCGCTTGAATCACGTAGCCGATCCCGCGTCGCAGCGCTTCGGGAGTCGCGGAGCGCACGTCCTCACCGTCGATTGCGATCGTGCCTCCGCTCGGGATCACGAGCCGATTGATCGTGCGCAACAGCGTGCTCTTGCCGCAGCCGGATGGTCCCAGGAGGACGACGAGTTCGCCGGCGCTCGCGTCCAGCGAGACGCCATCGACGGCACGCCGGTCGCCTCCGGGATACGTGACGACCACATCGCGTATCTCGACGGTCGCGCCGCTCACGCGAGCCCGTGCTGCCCGAGAAACGTCCGCGCGACGTCGACGGGATCTTTCTTCTGTCCGTCGACCTCGGCATTGAGTCCGCGCATCACGTCGTCGGTGAGCAGCGGCGCGAGTTTGTCGAGGTGCGTCGCGATCGCCGGATATTTCGCGAGCGTTGCGGCTCGAACGACGGGTGCAACCTGATACGTCGGCCAGAAATGTTTGTCGTCTTCGAACACGAGGAGGCGATCGACTTCGATCTGGCCGTCGGTCCCGAACGCGACGACGACGTCGACCTGCCCCGTCTCGAGGGCTTTGTATTTCAATCCGATTTCGAAGAGCTTCACGCTCGCGAAGCGGAAGCCGCCGTACGCTTTCTGTAGCCCGGGCAACCCGTCGGCGCGATTCGTGAATTCGGGAATCGCGCCGAGGCGCAGTTGCGGCGCGGTCCTCGCGAGGTCGCTGAGGGTGTGTAGGCGATACTTGGCTGCGATCGCTTGCGTCGTCGCGAGCGCCTGCGTGTCGTTGAACGGCGCGACGTCGAGCCACGTGAGGTCGTAGCGCGATTTGTATTCGCGCCGAACGGTCGCGGCGTTCGCGGCGGCATCGTGGCTCGGCGTCAACTTGAGCTCGGTGATGAGCGCGGTTCCCGTATATTCCGGATACAGATCGATATCGCCGCGTTGCAGCGCTTCCATCGCGATCTGCGTGCCGCCGAGGTCGAGTTTGCGCGCGATCGAAAAACCGTTGTGTTCGAGAATCTGCGCGTACATCTCACCGAGAATCAACTCTTCGGTAAAATCTTTCGAACCGACTGCAACGTGCGGCTGCGAATCGTTGCCACCGCAGCCGGCGAAGATTGCCGCCGCTCCGCCGAGTAGCCCGAGCGCGGCGCGCCGGTCGAGCGACGTGTTAACGCGCGTCATCGGGTCGCCTCCAAACGCCGTTCGACGAGGCCGAGCACGCCTTGAACGGCGAGTGCGAGCGCGCCAACGGCGATCGCGCCCTCGAGCGTTTCCGCACGATCGTTCGCCTCGATGCCGTTGATGATGTATTCGCCGAGGCCGCCGCCACCGATGAACGCCGCGAGGGTCGCACTCGCGACGACTTCAACGGCCGCCGTGCGGATGCCGCCGAACACGACGGGGAACGCGAGCGGCCAATCGATACGCCGCCTGACCTCACGCTCGGTCATGCCGAGCCCGCGGGCGGCATCGCGCACCGCTTCCGGTACGCCCGCGAGTCCGAGCTCCGTGCCGAGCGCGATCGGCGGAATTGCAAGGAGCGTGAGCGCCACGAGCGACGGCAAGAATCCGATTCCCACGAGCGGCAGCATGATCGCGAGTACGGCGAGACTCGGCACGACGCGCGCCACATAAATCGCGGCGAGCGAGACGTTGCGGAGGGACGGTATCGATGCGATCGCGAGGCCGAGGGGTATGCCGACGGCGAGCGCGACCACGAGTGCGGCGACGGAGAGTGAGATATGGTCGCGAACGTGCAGCAAGAGATCGGACATAATCTAACGTTAACGTGGAGTTTCGACGCGCTGCGGCGAAACGGGTCTTATGGTCGTTGACTCGGACTCGGAAATTTCTGCGGCGCTCGACGATCCGTCGCTCTTCTACAGCCGCGAGCTCTCGTGGCTCGCGTTCAACGATCGCGTGCTCGAAGAGGCCGTCGATCCCCGCAATCCGCTGCTCGAGCGTGTGAAATTCGTCGGGATCTTCAGCACGAATCTCGACGAGTATTTCATGATTCGCGTAGCGGCGCTCAAGCAGCAGCTCGCAGCCGAAGTCCACAAGCGTTCGAACGACGGACGCCTTCCGAACGAGCAGCTCGCCGCGATCTCCGAACGTCTACGCCCCTCGCTCGAGCGGGTTGCGAAGCTGCTACGCGACGACCTGATGCCGGCACTCGGCAACGCGGGAATCGCAATTCGCTCGTATGCCGACTTGAGCGACGAGCAGAAGAACGACCTACGCGTCCTTTTCGACGAGCGCGTGTTCCCGGTTCTGACCCCGCTCGCGGTCGATCAAGGTCATCCGTTCCCGTACATCTCGAATCTCTCGCTCTCGCTCGCCGTCGAGATGTACGAGTCGACGGTCGACGGACCGGAGATGCATTTCGCGCGCGTGAAAGTTCCGCAGAGTTTACCGCGTTTGATCGCCGTGCCCGCACCTGAGGGCGCGAACCACTTCGTGTTGCTCGAGGACGTGATCGCACACAACCTCGATGCGCTGTTCCCCGGCATGGAGATTCGCGCGTCGTACCGCTTCCGCGTCACGCGCGACGCCGACCTCGATCTCCAAGAAGACGAAGCCGACGATCTGTTGCGCATGATCGAGTCGGAGTTGCGTCGCCGCCGTTTCGGAGAGCCCGTGCGGCTCGAAGTCGAGGCGTCGATGCCCGAACGGCTGCGGACGAAGTTGCTCGAAGCGCTCTCGCTCGGCGAGGACGATCTCTACGCGATCGACGGCATGCTCGGCACGAACGACCTCTTCGGACTCGTCGCACTCGATCGGCCGGAACTTCACGACGCGCCGTTCACGCCGTCGATTCCGAAGCGGCTCGTCGGCGAGAGCGATATCTTCGCGGCGATTCGCGAAGGCGATATTCTGCTCCAGCACCCGTACGAATCGTTCGATCCCGTCGTGCAGTTCGTGAAGGCGGCGGCGAACGATCCGCACGTGCTCGCGATCAAGCAGACCTTGTATCGCACCTCCGGCGACTCCCCGATCGTCAACGCACTCGTCGAAGCCGCGGAGAACGGAAAGCAAGTCGCGGCGCTGATCGAGCTCAAAGCGCGCTTCGATGAAGAGAACAACATCCACTGGGCGAGAAACCTCGAGCGCGTCGGCGCGCACGTCGTGTACGGGTTCCCCGGCCTCAAAGTACACGCGAAGGTGATTCTCGTCGTACGCGACGAGCCCGACGGGATCCGTCGCTACGTGCACTTCGGCACGGGCAACTACAACGACAAGACGGCGAAAGTCTATACCGACCTGTCGCTCTTCACGTGCCGGCCCGAACTCGGTGCCGACGTAACGCACCTGTTCAACCGCTTGACCGGGTTCTCGAAAACGACGCAATATAAAGAACTTCTGGTCGCACCGACGACGCTGCGTGCCGGGTTCGTCGATTTGATCGAGCGTGAGATCGAGAACGCTCGCGCGGGCCGTCCCTCCGGCATCGTCGCGAAGCTCAACGCGATCAGCGACAAGCGCATGGTGCAGTCGCTGTATCGCGCGTCGCAAGCCGGCGTTCCGATCGAGCTGATCGTGCGCGGGATGTGCGAGCTGCGTCCGGGCGTTCCCGGTGTGAGCGAGTCGATTCGCGTGCGCAGCATCGTCGGGCGCTTCCTCGAACATTCGCGCATCTTCGCGTTCGAGAACGGTGGTTCGCGCGAAATCTACATGGGCAGTGCCGATTGGATGGGCCGCAATCTCGATCGCCGCGTCGAGACGATCGTGCCCGTGCTCGATCCCGTGTTGCGCGAGTATGTGTGGGGCGGGATCCTCGATATGCTGCTGCGCGACAACGTCAACACGCGCTTCTTGCGCTCGGACGGCACGTACTATCGGCGCACGCCCGACGATGGCGAAGCCGTCTTCTCCGCGCACTCGGCGCTGCTGGAGTCGGCAAAGGCACTGTAGTCGGCCAGAACGACCGGCGCGCTACTTGCCGTCGATGCGAATCAGCGTCTGCTGCATGATCGCGCAGGGGATGAACTCGCCGCCACGCGCGCACGAAACGTCGACCGTGCAGATCGTGAGCGTTCGGCCGCTGCGCACCACGCGCGCGTCGGCGATGAGGCGCTCGCCCTGTGCCGGCGCGATCAGGTTGATCTTGAACTCGACGGTCAAGACTTCGGCGGTAGCCGGGAACAGCGTGAGCGCCGCGTACCCGCCCGCCGAATCCGCGACGGCGCTCGTGATACCGGCGTGAAAATAGCCGTGCTGTTGCGCGAGATCGGTGCGAAACGGCAACTCGATCACGCAGTGGCCCGGTGCGAGCGCTTCGATCGTCGCACCGAGCAGCGTCATCGCGCCCTGGCGTGCGAAACTCGCGCGGCAGCGCTCGTCGTAGTTCGGGTCTGGGGCGGAAAAGGTCGCTTCGATCATGACTCGGCCATCTTCAACACGAGCTTCCATTCCCGCTCTGCCACGGGTTGAACGGAAAGGCGCGAGCCTTTCTTCAGCAGCACCATGGTCGCGGCGAGGCTCGCTTGCGCGCGCAACTCCGCGAGCGTGACGTAGCGCGGCAACCGGCGCTCGAATGCGACGTCCACCATCTCCCAGATCGGATTCTCATCGGTCGCACGCGGATCGAAGTAGTCGCCATCGCGTTCGCGCGCGGTAAAATCGGGATAGGCCTCACGGATCACGCGAACGATCCCGACGATTCCCGGCACCTTCGTGCTGCTATGATAGAAGAACCCGAGGTCGCCCAGCTTCATCGCCTTCATGTAGTTGCGCGCCTGGAAGTTGCGCACGCCGCTCCATTCGGTCCGCCCGTCGCGCTCGAGACGGTCGAACCCGAACGTGTCCGGTTCGCTTTTGAAGAGCCAGTATTGGTTCATTGCGAGGAGTCTTTCGGCGGCATGGAACTCCAATCCGATGCGGGATCGGAGAGGTGGTTGAGGATCCGCTTGAGGGTGCGTCGGTCGCCTTCATCGAGCCCCGCGAGCATGTGGCGGTCGCGCGACTCGAAATATCCGACGACGAGCCCATACATGCGTTCGCCGCGCCGCTCGAGCCGTAACGTGGCGAGACGACCGTCGAGATCGTGCGCTTCGCGCCGCAGAAGTCCCTCGGCCTCGAGTTTCCTCACGGCCCGACTGATGCCGTTCTTGGGCCGACCCGTGTAGGCGACGATCTCGACGGCGGTCGATGCGCGCCCGCTCCCGACCATGACGATGACGACGACCTCGTCGCGAAGGAGCCCGTGCGTCTGCTCGATCTCCGCGTAGAGCGGATAGGTAAAGCGATTCGCCACGGCCGAGAGCCGGAGTCCGGTCCAGGACATCGATGGCGCCGCCTCTCGAGCCCCCTTGCGATTTAGTCCCATATGGTACTATATTGTAGACGATGATCGATCAGCTGAGCGCGGCCGAGCCGCTTTTTGGGCCCGAGGACGAACGGATCGAGCGCGAGCTCGACGTCGAGGGCTTCAACGCGCGGAGTCTTTACAATGTCCGAGGCTTCGAGCCCGTGCGGACCGAGGTGCGTCACGCGCCGGTCACCATCTCGGGCACCTTGCCCGCGGATCTCGAGGGCGCGTACCTGCGCAACGGGACGAACGTGCCGTTCGAGCGGACGCACGTGCGGATGCACACGTTCAACGGTCCCGGCATGCTGCATCAGATCGAGATCGCGAACGGCGTGGCGACGTACTCGAACACGTACGTTCGAACGCCGCGTTTCGCATTCGAGGAAAAGGCCGGGCGCGAAGTATTCGTCGCTTTCAGCGATATCGCGGGCGGCGGCCGCGCGGCGCTCGAGAAGATGCAGCTCGTCGAGGGGAAGAAGCGTCGCGGGATCATCCCGCCGCTCACACCGTTCGAAAGCACGACGGCGTCGACGGCCGTGCAATTTCACGCCGGCGAAATTTATTGTCTTCAGGAGACGGGGTATCCGTTCGTTCTGGAGGCCAAGCGTGAGAACGGACGACTCGTTCTCGACGGAAACGGACGTCTCGAATCGTGGAACGGCCAACTCCAGAGCGCGTTCGCGGCTCATCCGCGAATCGATCCGGAGAACGGCGACTTCTTCAACCTCGGCATCGATCGTCTCGGCGGCGGCATCTTTTTCTCGCACGTGCATGAGGGCAAAATCGGCGGCCATCGGAACGTCTATCAGCAGACCGAAGCGACGGGCCGGATGGCATACCTGCACGACTATTTCTTGACGGAACACTATCTCATTTTTCCGGACACGTCGCTGCGCAGCGATATGAAGCGACTCGCGAGCGAGACGGGGAGCGCGTTCTATTTCGATCCGGACTACAAGCTGCGCTGGGGCGTTCTGCCGCGCGATCCGGCGGACGGCATCGACGTCCGTTGGTTCGAAACGCATGGCGCCGCAACGCTGTGGCACGTGATCAACGGATGGGAAGAGACGCGTGCGGACGGTGGCGCGCAGATCGTGCTCTACGCGCCGATCTTCGACGCGTATCTTCCGAACATTCCGATCCACACGCCCGAAGAGCCGCCGGCAAAAGTTTACAAATTCGTGCTGGACCTCGCGACGGGTCGCGTCGCTGAAGAGCGTCTGCTCGTCGATCACGGGTACGAGCGCCCGAGCGTGAACGTCGACTACGTGGGCAAGAAGAATCGCTTCACGTATCTCCTCGATGAGGAACGCGCGCACGGATATATGGGGAAGGGCGTCCTGAAGTACGATCTGCTCGACGAGAGCGAGGCCGGCTACTTCGACTACGGCGATCTGTACGGCGGCGAAGCGATCTTCGTTCCGCGGCGTGGCGCGACGGATGAAGACGACGGGTATCTTCTCGACCTGCTCATGGGAGATGACTCCGCGGCGCTCGTCGTGATCGATGCACGGACGATGCGCGAGGTCGCGCGCCTCCATCTTCCCGCGCGCGTACCGTTCGGGGTGCACGCGTGTTGGCTCGACGAGGAAAAGCTCTCGGCCCTTCGCGTGTAGCGGTTACGGCGAGCCGTAAAGCGAGAGAAGGTGTCCGTCGGGATCTTCGAAGTTCGCGACGTCGTTCGTGCCGTCGACCGTGTGCGGCTCGGTAAGAAACGCGATGCCGCGCCCTCGTAGCGCGTCGTACGCGGCGCGGACGGACGGAACGGCGAGGACGATTTCGACGGGCTCGGGCCCCGAAGCCGGACGAGCACGAGCGAGCTGCGCGCTGAGCACGAGCGTCGCGGCGCCGACGTCGAGCATGGCGAAATCGCCGAAGCGGGCAGAAAGCGTGAGCCCAAGCGTTTCCGCGTAAAACGCGACCGATGCGTCGATGTCGCGCACGCCGAGCATGACGGAATGAAGCGTGAGGGAAGTTAGCATAGCTAACAGAATTGCGGCCATCGTTGAAAGAGTCAAGTCCCGAGGTCGGCGCGATCGCGGCCGACCTGCACGGAATCGCGATCCGGCTCTTGCGTCAGGTCCGTCGCGAGGACGATGCCTCCGGGCTGACCGCCGCGCGTCTCTCCGCGCTTTCCGTGCTCGTATTCGGCGGCCGCACGACGTTCGGCGAACTCGCACGACTCGAGCAGGTCTCGCTTCCCACGATGACGCGCATCGCCGCCGCGCTCGTGAAGGCGGGATATGTCAAGCGCACCGTCGATCCGAACGATCGCCGCTTTGTTTACCTCGAGGCGACTCGTCGCGGCGTCGCACTCCTCGAGGAAGGCCGTCGCAGGCGCGTCGACCGCGTCGAAGGGATGCTCTCGACGTTGGATGCCGCCGAACTCGCCGCGTGTGCGCGGGCATTAGCCCTTCTCGCGAAGGTTTTGGATCGCTAGCGGTTCGCTCCGATGCGCTTCCAGTACAGCATCGTGCCGGTCAGCCCGCCGTAGGGCTTGAGGGCGTAGTCCGGGATCGTCCCCGCGTACGTGAAACCAAGCCGCTCGTAGAGCTGCGATGCACCGTCCTCTTCGGCCGTATCGAGAACGAGGAGCGTGCGTGAATGCTTCACGGCTTCCACTTCGGCAACGCGCATAAGTTCGGTCGCGATTCCGCGACCGCGATAGCTCTCGCGCGTCATCAGCTTTGCGATCTCCGCTCGGTGCGGTTGATTTTGCGGCAGGTTGAGCAGGAGCGTCACCGTTCCGGCGAGCGTCTCGCCCTCGAACGCTCCGAGGACGAGGCGCTCCCCGCGTTTCGCCGCGGCGAGTGCGTCGCTCCAGAACGTGCGTGCCGCCTCCGGTGCGAGCGGGTGCATGAAGCTCACCGATCCGCCGCCGGCGACCGTCTCGACAAGAATGTCGGCTAGTGCGGCGGCGATCGGTTCCGAGGCTTCGAGCGCGCGAATCTCTATGGCCAACGGTCTTCCTCGTGCGCCGCGACGATCGCGCGGATCGTCGCGAGTTTGTCGAATCCACGCGCTGCCGTTGCCGGACCGAGCGCTTCGCGTTGCCCTCGTACGTGGCGTATCGCGAGCTGCAGTGTGTTCCGCGCCCACGCGTTCTCCCCGACCGCGTGGTAGATGCGCGCGGCTGCCCAGTAGCAGTAGTGCGGCCAGACCGTGTTCTCGTCCGATGTCGGCGCGCGCGCGACGATGTCGTCGGCGGTCGCGCGGCCGGCCTCAAGATTCCCCGAAGCGAGCTGCGTCAGTGCGAGGTCGCCGAGCTCTTCGAACGTTGCTTGCAAGCCCAGGCGATTGCGAATCGCGATCGCGGCGTGCATGTGCTCGAGCGCCGCGTCGATCTCGCCGAGCTCTCGTTCGGCGTTTCCGAGATTCGCAAGCGCCGCGGCTTCGATAAGCGGATTCTCGATCGCGCGTGCGTCCGCGATCGCACGCAGGCCGATGGCGCGCGCATCGTGCGGGTCGCCGAGAAGCAGGCGAATCATGCATAGATTTGCGCGACACACCGCGATTCCGCGCTGGTCGCCACACTCTTCAAAAATTACCAGCGCCGACGTGACGGACGCGTCCGCGTCGGTCAGCAGACCGGACTGAATCTCCACGGAACATTGGTTGAAAAGCACGTAGGCAAACTTGAGGCGATTTCCCGTCGACCGATAGATCGCGGCAGTCCGCGCGAAATGTTCGCGCGATTCGTCGAAGCGCAAGAGCATCGCAAACGCTGTGGCGATGCGCGATAGCGAATCGGCCTCCCCTTCGCGGTCGCCGATGGCGCGGTAGCGCAGTAGCGCACCTTCGGCGGCGCCTCGCGCGTTCGCGAAGTCCCGCTGCACGATCGAAGCGGTCGCGCGGGCCAGCGCGACGCGAGCGATGGTGCCTTGGTCGCCGCCTGCTTCGGCTGCATCTCGCGCTTCCATCAGAAAATCGCGCGCGCGATCGCCAACGCCTCGGTTAACGGCGATCTCGGAGAGGAGACAGAGAGCTTCGACTTCGCCCTCGCCGTCGCCGAGCGCGCGATACCGGGCGAGCGCGTCCTCGGCGACGTCGTTTGCTTCGTCGTAACTGCTCGCCATCACGCGGTGTCGGGCGATCGCACACCTTGCTGCTGCTTCGCGCGCCGGATCGCCGATCGCGGCCGCGGATGCCGCAAAATCGGCGAGGAGCAGCGCTTCGCCCGCGATATCGCCGCACGCTCTCGCCAGGTCGGCCCTCCTGCGAAGGACGTCGCAACGCGCCGCTGCCGCGTCGTCTCTCGCTTCCGCGAGCTCTTCGAGCTCGTGTAGGTCGGCGCGTTGCAGATCGCGCTCGCCGAGTCGTCCTAGGACGCGCTCGCGCAATGCGAGGAGATCGAATCGTTCGTGCGGGGTCGCGACAAGTTCGAGCCCGCGCGTGGCCGCGTCGAGCGCCTCGTTGTTTGCGAAGATCGCGAACGCGCGGCGTGCGGCGCTCAGATAGTACGGTACCGCTCGATCGGGTTTTCCCGCCGCGTCGAAATGCGTCGCGAGCGTCGCCGCAACGGCGTCCGCATCGACCGCGAGCCGCTCGATCGACTCCGCGACGCGCGCGTGGATGAGGCGCGCCTTATCCGGTTCGATGGCGCCGTAAATGGTCGTCGCAATCAACGCGTGCGTGAACGCGAATGCGAAGCGGGTGCGGCCCGTCTCGCGAGCGATTCGGCGTTCGAGCAGGATTCCGAGCGCATCGATAACCGTCGTTTCGTCCCAACCGCACGCGTCGGTCACGATGTCGATTTCGAACGTCGCGCCGATCGCGCTCGCCACGCGCGCGACGAGCAACGTTGCTTCCGGAAGGCGTGCGAGACGCGCTTCGATGATGGACGAAAGCCCGCGCGAGGTCACCTCGAGCGTGCCCGATTCCGCCCGTTCTCGTAGCAATTCCGCGGCGAAGAGCGGGTTGCCGCCGCTGAGCGCGTGCACCTCGCGGCCCACGTCGTCGGCAGAATCGTGGATCGGCGTGAACTCGCGAGCGAGTTCCACGATCGCGGCGACGTCGAGGCCACCGACCTGCAAATGTTGGGAAACGTTTTCGAGCTGTAGACGTCGGCGCATCGCCGCGAGTGCGCGTGGAATCTCGGCCGGCGTGCTTCGATAGGTCGCAACGATAAGTGCCGACATTCCCGCGCTTCGGCGCGCCAGATACTCGAGTGCCGCAAGTGTTGCGTCACCCGCCCAGTGCACGTCTTCGACGAGCAACAGCATCGGTCGCTGGCGGGCGAGCGCCGCGAAAACGGCCGTCATCGCCTCGAAGAGCCGGAGGCGTTCCCGTTCCGGATCGAGTGCGGCGAGCGCGGGGAGATCGTCGCGACCCAGCGCGAGCTCGGGCACGAGAATCGCGAGCGCTGCAAACCAAACCGGCCGCACGTCGAGCGCGTTCAGCAGCGGCAGCGCGTCGCGCAGCGCATCGACGAT
>Ga0116226_10005095_pt1 | contig 11704 bp, 7 predicted proteins | sample S1TSphfallax_FD_89692 | JGI IMG/M metagenome (GOLD analysis project Ga0116226, IMG submission 89692) | Host-associated microbial communities from peat moss isolated from Minnesota, USA - S1T2_Fa - Sphagnum fallax MG | ecosystem: Host-associated > Plants > Peat moss > Unclassified | place: USA... | reverse complement strand
TCAATGCATTTGAATTGAATTCAAGTTACATGCAATGTCATATTTCAATATTTTTAATCAAATGGAACTTAATTTCCACAAATCAATTCATTTTTTTCTTAAATTGATCAATTGATTGTCATTAGGGAACTCAAGTATAAATATTGATGCTATGGTTTGTCATAAAAAAGAACATGTTATCATCTTTCTTTTTCAAGGAGACAACCTCTTTCTTGGACTTGACATAATTAAATTCCATTAAAAGCTAATATATGATTCGAGGGTAGAATGAAAGTTATTTTGTGCCCTAAAAAAATAATGACATTACAAGCATATGTCATTAAGAGAGTTTGAAAATACTCATTTTTGGAGACTTGATATCTTAGGTGTTTGAACAAGCACTTTGTTTATCTATTTTTAAATCTATTATGGTTGTAATAGTAATAGTATTGAAATTATTTTTTCAATTTTATAACACATGCATTGCTAAGAATCCATTGAGATATTTGATCATTGTGATGTAGTAGCTAATTTAATTTCTATATGTAGATTGATCTAGAATTTTGTTCCAAAACATCTTCAAGTACCCAAAGTTTTTCCTTTCCTTGGGTCACCATGGAGAATTTTTATAATAAAATATATAAAAAATCCAAATGAGTTCCAAGCTTTCATCAGTCCTCTTGCTCAAACACTTGAATGGTCTTGGAAATTTTTCTTTTCAAATGAAGCAAACACAATTTCATTACCATTTTTTAACAACCAACCAAAATGTTGTTTAATGCCTTTAGCTTATGCATTAGTAGATCAAACTGATTGAGATTAAAAAATTCAAACCAAACATATTTCTCAATTGCTCACCGTAAATGACAACAATCGTAAAAAGATTGATGAATTTTCCTGCACATAAAGGGTTAATCAAAGGGTTAGTCATTGAAATATGTTGAGATACTTCAAGAATGTAAGAAAATGTTGAAGAATACTTAGATGGTAGGAGGAACATCCTAATGATGAAAAAAAAAATTAGTTACTAATTGCAAACTTAGGCTTTGAGCATCCACTAGGTCTTCAACCATAATTTTGTGCAAAAATGTCTTGTACTCCTTTGGAATTGTCCCGTTGACAATCAAACCTATTAGACTTTATATTCATTTCACTTCCAATTAAGATCAATGTTGGAATTGAGCATTTTGACATATGTATATACATACATACATACTCAATGTTAATAAATTTTATGTTAGAAAGTTCCATTGACCTCTCTATTCATTCTACTAGACTAAATAGAAAGTATGAAAACTCAACAAAATAAATATTCTACATGCATTTATTTTTATGAACCAATGTAGTCAATTTTATCTTCATGTGTAAACATGAACTTGACGAAGATTACACCAATTAGTTTGACCAAATGTAATATATGAGTAAACATAAGTGATATTATATTTTGTGTACAATATTGTACAAAATACTCATGTGACATGAACTGAATTTCAAGTATATATATATATATATATTTTTTTTTTACAACATTTCTAAGTCAAGGAAGGTGAAATGATTCTCAAGTTTAGATAAGCTACAACATTTGACAGTGTTGTGTGCAAGTAGTGGGCCTTTCCTGTAAGGTAAAGTCCCAGTATGGGTGGCATTCCGAAACAAGAGGACTATGATGAGGCAGTAGCTCAGTCCAGCCCCCACATTTTGGAAGCTATGGAAGCCACCCATCATTAAAGCACAAGGCGAAGGTTATCATGAACCTCAAGATAATGAGATCAGCAGGTAAAGGAGAGGATGATTATTATGCCTACTTATAAATATAAGATCCCTATGAGGTATTCAGAGATATAAATCACCACACAAAATACCCTAAGGAATTTCTCTGGGTGTTTTATGTACCATGGAATGGTGAAGCCCCAGAATGTTGGGTAAGGTGCCAGGTGAGCCTGTTAGGATGAGCTGGGTGATGCACCCAACATAATGGGCAAGGGCAAAGGCATGGGGTTGGAAGACTCAATGATAATAAAAGTTAATCATGTTCAACAAACACATTTTGGTCACTATTACAGAAGTTTATCATATCGCTACAAGATTATGTCATACATTAATGTGGTCAAGGCAAGGACATAATCTGCCTCCCTAGACCTTAATGAACTATCAAATGGGCAAGCCCTGTCCAGTATGTTCGGTAACGAGTCAGGCGAGCTAGGTGACACATCCAACATAATGGGCAGGGCAACGCCTTTCCATGACGTTAAAGTCCAGGGTGGCACATTCAACAATTTAGATAAAAATTCACATCCAACAGACACATTTTGGTCACTGTTACCAGTTCATGATCATCACCAGAAGATTATGTTATAATGTGGTTAAGAAAATGACATAATCTGCCACCCCAGAGCTTACCGTTGTGACAGAGTGCTCGATGTGTGTTGCATGTTTCATTGTCAAAGAAAGTTTGCAAGGTCTGCCACATATTCCAAGATTTGTGTACTTTCGTGTTATTTCTTTTCGTACCATGGAATGGACACTCTTTGTTTTTTGGTTTTTTTCCTGTGGTACTCCCTTTCATTTGAAGGGTATCATTTTGTTACCTAATTAGAAACGGGAAAAAGGTTGTTATTTATCATTTTCATCCACTGTATAAATATGGTATTTTTGACAATAAACAAATATTTAAACCTTCTGGATTGATTTCAGGTACCTGTCATGAGGAGGCCATTAGGGCAAAGTGAAAGCTACCGAATTAAAGGTTTCCCAAGGTTTGAAACATGTAAAGCCCAGCTTCCCATTACCCTAAGACCTTGTTACATTATGATGACACTTAAATCCTACCCTTTAGGCTATTGTATGTGTAACTGGTCCTTTATATATGTGTGAAAAACTCTTAGAAATTTTGCAGTGTAACTGGAGGGCATGCTATAGTGCACAATTATTCCTGTGCCCCGTAAGTGGGTGTTCTGTTTTCACAGCGGCCTTCATGAAAACTATATGGCCCCTCTGTAATTGTTGCATTAATTTTCATGCTGCATAAGGCCCTGGGTGAGAGCATTACTGAAATTGAGCTTGTGCTCTGCTCTCGCCTCATGCACCCTTATTTCAGTAATGCCCTCACCCTCAGGCTTTACCCTACTCTAAACAAACTCTGAGTTATCATGAGGTCTTTCTGAAGAGAGCAAGACAAGAGATTCTGGCAAAGCACAGCATGTTTGTGATTGAAGTTGACATAAACAATGCATTGCTTTTCAAAAGCCCCTTTGAGGTGGTCCAGCTCACACATGTGATGCATCTTGCAGCCCAAGTTGGTGCGCATAATGCCATGGAGAATCCAGGCTTGTATGTGCATAGCAACATTGCTGGACTGGTGAATATCTTTGAGATATGCAAGGCTGCAAATCCAGAGCCAGCCATTCTTTGGGCTTCATTGAGTTCTGTGTATAGGTTGGACACTAATGTGCTATGCTTTGCCCATGCTGTTCTCGACAAGTCAGCACTCCACTATAAAATTAAAACAAGCTCTTAGTGTAGAGGAGATGACTCTTATGAAACAATGGGACATTGCACATTTGAGATGCTTTATGTCTGAAAATTCAACTATGCTGTTTTGGGGAACTCTTCCACAGGGTGCCTTTCTTGGAGATGGACCGAACTGATCAACCTGCAAGCCTTTATGCAGCGACAAAGAAGGCAGGAAAGGAAATTGCTCACACATATAACCACATCTATGGTCTGTCTATCACCAGCCTGCGATTCTTCACTGTATATGGGCCATGGCATAGACCGGACATGGCTTACTTTTCCTTCACTTGGGACATCTTGAAGGGGAAGCCCATCAACATTTACCAAGGACCCAACAACAAAGATTTGGCATGTGATTTAATTACGCTGATGACATTGTAAAAGGGTGTGTTGCATCTCTTGATACAGCTGAGAGAAGCATAGAGAGTGGGGAAAAAGAAGATGGGTCCTGACCAGCTCCGGATTTTCAACCTTAGTGGCACCTCCCCAATCACTGTCCCTACCTTGGTTGACATTCTTGAGAAGTACCTCAACATAAAAGGCATAAGAAATATCAAGAAAATGCCCTGGAATGGTGATGCACCTTCACCCACACCAACATCTCTTCAGCTCAGACTCAGCTGAATTACAAGCCTGCAACAGATCTTGACACTGGGTTGAAGAACTTTGTCAAGTGGTATTTGAACTACTATGGTGACAACACTCATCATCATTCAGGGCTCGGCAACCAGGAACACATCATCTAGTGAGGAAAAAATTCTGTAATCATACTGTCATCTAGGTTGTCCAACTGTAACCTGCTGTGATGTATTCAAAAAAGCTCTCCTTGCTATGGAAGCTCCAAGATGTCTTGCTGTCATGGATTCAAGATATTTAATTATTGTTGGCAGTTGCTCAAAGAAGGCCTGTCACTGTTTAACGACACTTGTTACACACTGGAGAATCCAATAATGGAAAAAACTCATGTGTATGGCTCCGCCCATTTTCTTATCCAAAATTGTATCTACTGTTCATTTCTATTGACATTGAATTCATTCAGTTCAGTGCTTTTGTGCCTAGAAAGTACTACAGTGAGGATTACCAAGTTGTTTACAGACCACATTGTATGGTTTGATTATTCAATTTTAGCATCTAGTAATGAGGCAAGCTTGCAAATGGCTCTTTTCGTCTCTTGCTCCCAGCAAGTTTGCAACCCTATTTTCAATTGGGGACAAGCTTATGTATTGCCTTTGGTGAATGGAAGACAACCCATAATCTTACCTCATTGTGGATGAGTCTGGTTCATCAAAGTATTGCTGAAGATCTGTTGCATTCAACATTTGCAAGCGTTTCCCAAAGTTCTTTATGACAGTTTCAAATCCAATTCATTTAACATTTACATCCAATGTGTTAAGCATTTGGAATCCAATGCTTTGCATATTTGCAAGCATTTCTGGTTTCTTTTATGACAAAAGGTTTCAGATCTAAAAATGTCTTTGCATTTTCTCACATGACGAGAAATGTTCTTTGTGGTTGGTATGGAGGAGAAATCCAACTCTGATTTCATTGATCACAATGAAATACAATTTTACAGCACTAAGGAATACGCAACACTTTTGGATAACTGTTGAGAATTGAGCTTTTAGGTCTCAGGTCACAAGCCCCTCAAATTGTCTAAAGAACCAGTAGAATTTTTCTAGTGTATGTGGGCACCTGATCCTCAGTAAAATTTCTGCATCCATAGAGGATGGTACCTTACACCTAAGGGTGCTCAACCTTACCCGGAAATTACTGTAATCTTTATAACAAGGGACTCTTTGTGACCTGACTCGTGGTGTGCAAAGCTCCCCATTCAGCTTGTCAACCTGTGGTGGAAATCTAAGACCAAACGTTGTTCACAAAGCCACTGATTTTCGTGTTCATTGAATCCACACAGAAGGGAGTAACAAGTTCAAGTCCACAAACCATCATCACAGTGCAAAACTTCCTTGCATTTATGCACTTGGCAACCTATTGATATGGTAACTACAACATGCGTGTAATTTTGTCTTTTGTACAAGATAATCTTACCCTCTATGGTCTTAAATGATCAGTGTTCTTAAGCAAAATTCATTTTTTGTCAGAGCAGACTTAGTCCTCATTGTATACTAGTTTGTGGGCAAGTTTACATTAGCCATTATAGGACCGACTAACTAAATGAGCTTTGGCAAGCTAAGTGACTCATATATTCCTAAATAAAGGTAGCTCTTAACTCAATATTAGTGTACAACTTGATATTAAGAATTAAAAAAATCAAGGACCCCCCTTTAGATTCTTTGACCTTGAGTGATCAAATTATTAGAAAGTACCGTTTTCAACATATTTTTGACTTTATTCCAGGAAACCAAAATTCAGTGAGGCCACTTACCAAAGTAATTTGTTTGCACTATTTTGAAAAACGTCAATGATTTCCAGAATTTGCCAAGTAACTGATTGCTAATCAATCTACCCACACTAGCTAATCTGATACACCCAGGTTTCTCAATTGAGAATGGTGGTAATTCTTGATTCTGTAGTAACAAAATTTGAAACTTAAGGTATGTTCTCTAGCTCTTTGTTCATGATTGAGAAAAGAGGGGGAGAGCTTCAAGTTGATTAACATGAGTCTTCATGGACCTTCACTACACAAAACATACGAAGATAGTGTTAAATGTAATCGAAACCAAAATTAGGTCACCTGACACAAACTAACTCATTCATATTTTATCACAAACTATATCCATTAAGGACAGATTATTCTCCTTCTAATATACATTGTTTCTTTTGGTACATATTACATTGAAATGGCTAAAGAACTCTTGAGATTCTCGTCCCACTCCCAAATATAACCAAGAACCTGGTTTCAGGTCTGCTTCTTAAAGAAGATAAAATCAGTTTTCAATTCTTGTTCCAATACTAAAAACTCCCAATTCCAATTGGGTTCTTACTAACTGGAATGTCAATTCTTACTGACCAAAGTGGGTACCTAACCAATACTGAGAATAAGCTCGAAAGCTACAAGACATGAGAATTTTGGAAAAGGAAAAGAAAAGATAAGAATCAAGGATTAACCAAAGGTTAACTGGCTGTTAACCGTTGATTTTGGTCTGGATTATTAAGAACTGGATTGGGAGATGGGTCTGATTTTCAGAACCCAAACCAGAACCAGAACGAGAATTTTGTTTCTAAAAAAAATTGGATGTGGAACCGAATTATTGATTCCATTCATGTGTGGAACTGGAACAAAGATATTGCTATTGTTTTCTCTTGTTCTCTGGGCCTCCTTTTTCTGGTACGGCACTCAGATGAAAGCATTACCACAATCAGGTCCACACACAGCTATCGCCTTGTGCAGACCCTTACTGTGGTAATGCCCTCACCCTACGGCCTTAACTTGCACAAATAATACATTTAAAACATTCAAAACTCTTTGATAATCTGCAAATTGGGAGTCTTATGAATGTTTGCATTGACTGGCACACATGCTCAGTTATGTTTGGGTGTGTGCTCACTCTCCTTGGCACTTCGCATGTCTCATGGTTAATTTTGGCTTTAATCATTATCACCCAAGGGTGGGTCACAAGCTTTAAGTCAACGTTATGGACACTTACTTTAAACTAGTACAAAAGAATTGGGAAAGGACCAATATGGACAATTACTTTAAACCAGTACAAAAGAATTGTGGAAGGACCAATAACCATGTGTGCACCATTTGCCCTTTATTCGAAGTCTATGGCTCAACCAAAGTCACTACTTAATAATAAGTTGCCCAACTTTATGGTACCATGGTAGAAACCCCAAATTTTATCTTTAAAAAATGGATAAACAATTTATCCTAACTAACAATAAATTAACATGGTTATTGTTTACAAAGGTTCATAGTTTTCAACAACTTAGCTATTAGTGTATGCTGGCCCAACAACATTCATGGGCCTACCACCAAACAACCCAGTAGTGCAAGGGGATGTTTGGTGAGGGTTATCAAAGAGGTTAATGTTTGGCAAAGGGGTTTGGAGTATTCATTTTAGCAAGGGCATTCGAACAAATAAAAGGTTGAGCTCATAAACACAACAATCAACTAGAGACATTTATGGGCACCTTAAAGAGTACAATTTACAAGTTCCCCCCAAAATTGGGCACATTGAATTCCCTCCAAAATTATAGCAAGTAAATCTAACAACATTCACAAGTTCATAGAGCAAAGTTGAGAACAATTCAAAGCCACATTCTCATTTCAAGCTTTACAAGTTTGTCTACTTTTGAAGAGAAATTTCTAGCTAACATATAGCTTGTATTTCTTGCAACATTGTATTTGAGAGCAAACTAAATATATAGAAAACATTGGTCAAGGTAAAACATGCAAATGAGTTTGGAAATTCTCATAATTAGGTGAAAGTAAAGGTTGCAAATGAACATTCTAATGACAAGGTTAGGATCAAGGTAGAACATATATATGAACTAGAACATTTTAATGATAAGGTTAGGATCAAAATAAAACTTATAGATGAATTGGAACATTTTCATAGTGAGCTTGAGGGCAAGGTAGAAAAGCTACAATCCAACGTTACGTGACAAAATAGCAAGCTAAAAAGTCAAGAAGGTGAAGGAAAGAAGAAAAGTTGATTATATAGATAGACCACAATTTCAAATATAGGAAGTTTTAAGGTATCGTTGGATACAAAAATCAACAAGACCAAGCTATGGGGCATCAAGTTCAAAGAGAGGCATGTTTCAAATGACTGCAACCCAACAGAGTATGAGATACATTTCAATAGCTTGCACAACAACAAATGATGTTGATTTAGTTTGGGAAAATTTTGCCAAGTTTATAATTTAATCAAATCCAACCATATATTAGAGTCCCATGTTATCCAATTCTACCTTGATTTTAACATACTTTATGGTATCATGGTTTGATCACAAAAGGCACAAGGTTGTACCTTTCGTAAGGTGAAATCAAACATCATTTAATTGTTGGAGGCTTGGGCTTGGAGGCAACAAGTAGCCATAAATCCCAATGTGATTCGCAAGTGTAGATTTGGTGTGCCAAAACAATTAATTACAAACAAAACAAAACATCCAACTTGTAGTAACAAACACACATTAAACAACTATGGTTAATTAAACTCCTATGGAACCCATAAGAAGAAAGTGGACAAATTAAATTCTAGAGGAAGAAATGGAGGTAGTGGAAAGGGGAACAAACATGATAAAAAAAAAGCAAGTAGGAATCAGGGTATACCATTGTCTTCTTTTGTAAATCATCAAAATGGTAAAACAAGGACAAAAAGGATCAAATTTAGAGGGTGCTGACATATGAAGAAGATATTGCCATTATCAATTGGGTACTCAAAATGTAAGAAGTGGGGTTGTCCATCACCTTGCAACAAGTAAGGATGAAAGTGGTTAAACTCACCCGAATTAAACATATTCCATTTTGTAATGGAGTACTTGGTGTTAGCTAATGGTATTGGTTCAAACATTGCCACGTTGAACTCAACATCAAGCGAACAAAAGGTTGGAGGTTTACAAAGCTTGGGGCTTGACCAATAGTGCCTATCATATAGTAAAAACCAATTTGCAAATTTTATACACCAAGCACAATTACAACACAAATCACATTTGGAACTTTAATGGAATTTAAACAAGGAGGCAAAATGGAGCTAAGGTGTTAGCCAAACAAGGATCCCAACAAGTATACAACACAATTCCAAAATCCAAAGAATCGTTAACAATCAATTGTGTTGTGAATGCAAGTGGGGGGTTTATACGAACATTTTACATATTCAAAGGAGAGAAATTGCATGACAATTATATCCAAAATTGCAAACCATGTAATTTTATGGCAATGCAAAAGAAAGCATGGATGATTTCAACCATGTTTAAGGAATTCCTTTCTTTATTCAAAAGGTCAATATTAAGGGGGAATTCCCAATATAATTGTCATCTATCATTCTAAAATGGGCATGGTTTTCATGTTTCATTGGAGGCTATAAAGTAGGACTAAGAATTTGGCTTGGATATGCTTACATTGCCTAGCCACACCTCTCACACTCTACAACCATTGGATGTATCATGCTTCAAGCCATTCAAGATTGTATTTAAAAAAGAAAAGGATGGGGCCATGGCAAAAAACAATTATATAGAATCCAACAAGATCACATTAGCAGGTTGGGTGGACAAGGCATTGGACTATGCATTGATTAGGAGGAACATCATATTATGGTTTACTAAAATTTGGCCCTTTAACCCCTAAACAATGGATGCAAAAACCCAACCTAGTGAAATATACAATATAGAGCCATACAATGCATCACCCCAAGAGTAAAATAATTTAGATGATGTAGATGAAGATACAACATAAGGAGAGGATGATATTGTTGCAACAACATTGTTGAACATAACAACTTTTATTGAGGCTATAAGTTTGAGCTTCCTACTCGATACCAATCATAACTAGAACATTGTTTCTTTGTTAGCCTACCCAAGAACCTCATTGCACAAGGCGATGAAAAGTTGGAGGATGAAACCATCAAGCTAAAGTACAACCCAACTTTTGAACAATAGGAAGAACAACACATTCCAACAATAGAAACCCATGAAGCTTTGAGGATGCAAAACTAACTTTTATTACCCATGTTTTTGCAAGGAAAACCAAGGGGAAGGAACCATTAGTTGATTACAATCAATCTCATGTGGTCATTTCAAATGAATATATGGACATTCTAGGAAGGAAGGCAATAAAAAAAGAACATGTAAAGGAAATTAGGGAATCAAAACCCAAGGAGAGGGAGGAGAAGGAGAATAAAATGATTGTTGACAAGAGGATTATAATTGATTAAGCATAACAAAAGTCAAAAGATAAACCTACAAAAGTTGAATTTATAAAATAATGGTTTACAACCACAATGTAAGAAGCAAGGGAATAGTTACATCATAATTTACAAGCAAACATAAGACATACAATAACAAAGTTTAGACCAATAATGGTAAAGGGGGGTCACACAACTTAGACTAGTAAGGATGGGGTATCGATGCAAATTCAAATAACTATTAGAAAAATATGTTTAGGGCTTGGATGAAAGCTTAAGGTCATGTTGCAATAAGGTTGTGACAACCTCCCATTGAGTGATCGAGTAATTTGCAAGGGGTTGGGGTGGAATAAACAAAAAAATAACATTGTTTATCTTGTATCAATGTTGTTAAAATTTGTGAACACAAAGAAGATCGCGATGACCATTAATAAATGGATGGGGGGAGGGGGAAGAAGTAGAGTTATTACTTGTTGTCAAGGAAATGGACTAAAAACACAATAAGAAGAACGTGACAACAATGAACAAAAAAGGGGAGGCCAGGAACAAGAAAATCATGATGACCACGAACAAAAGGAGAGGGGGGGAAGCATAGCTACTACTTGATCATTCCCAAATTGCAATGAACCTAAACATCGCACCTAGTGTTGCTTAAAAGAAAGTGAGTTGGACACAAAAAGGATGGCATCAACAACCACGAACATCAAGAAAGTAACAACGATAACTACCTAAGCTAGAACTTATGTTTGAAAAAAAGGACCAGGAACATGAAAAGGAACGTGATGAACATAAGAAATCAAGCTAGAGATCAGTTGTTGTTACTTGAAAAAGAATCTAAGAACACAACAAAATTTACAATGAACACAAAGCGAGAATGGTTGATGGTGATGATGATGCAATTGTTTGTTCACATTTTAAGTTTAGGCGAATTTTTAATTACTCACCATTGTAAATGGGGTTTCCAATTTGAACAAATATATTCTGACCATTGATATCTTATGAATGAGATTTGAAGCTAACTTGTTTTGTATGCAATGTATGTTTTGTTCAAACAACATTTGGTTTGTTCACAATTTTGCATTTTTCCTTGTCCAATCCTAGGTAGCAAAATGTTTGGAGATGCATTTTTCCTATGGACAATCCTAAGCTTCAAAATGTGTGGCAATGGGGTTGCAAGGTGAACAAAGGAGTTTAAAAAAAAAGAAAGACCCCCTTACTTTTGGGGATGGATAACTTTTCTCATGCACAAAAATTGACAATTTAAATGTCGTTTGATGTGCTTGTTGATGCACTACAAATTCTATTTAGACACGACCAACTGCTGTCAACTTGAAAACCCACTAAGTGTATGGTGGTTGGCCAACTTACCCTATCCTTTTGAAGGAAATAGTCAATCCAACAAC
>Ga0116226_10005094_pt1 | contig 11705 bp, 10 predicted proteins | sample S1TSphfallax_FD_89692 | JGI IMG/M metagenome (GOLD analysis project Ga0116226, IMG submission 89692) | Host-associated microbial communities from peat moss isolated from Minnesota, USA - S1T2_Fa - Sphagnum fallax MG | ecosystem: Host-associated > Plants > Peat moss > Unclassified | place: USA... | reverse complement strand
GTATCGCCGCTTCGGTCTGATTTAACCGAGCGTGCCGCGTCGTCGGCGTCAGGCGGGCCGGACTCGAGCATTCGGAACGTGGCCGTCGCGTTGCGCCGCCCGTCTGGGGGGCAGGAAGGGCCGCTCGAAGAGCCACCAGAACAGCGCGCCGATCGCGACCAGTAGAGCCAGTTGGACGACAATGTGAGCGGCGCCGGAAGCGATGCCGCCCAGGAGCGCATCCGAGATACGCTTCACCAGGGTCAAATTGAATTGATGTACCAGATAAAGGCTGTAGGAAATCGTACCCAGTGCCGCAATCGGCCGCCACAGCGGTGAACGGCTGATCTTTTCGCTCATGGGTCGAAGCATCAGCAGACCCAGCGCGACGACGGACAAGAACGCCAATTCCGTCATGGCGCGAAGCTCCTCGTAGGGATTGGCACCCTGGAACGTCGCCAGGCGCCATCCGCAGCAAGCACCGATCAGCAGGGTCGAAACGACGAACGGCAGACGGATGTGACGGCGCGAATCCGTCAAGACGTAAAACAGGCAGGCGCCGAGGGCGAAATGCACCCAGTATTCGATGAAAAGCCCGCAAATCCAAGCTCCCGGCAACAGCCAATTCCAGATCAGACCGACTCCCGCGAGGATCAAGATCGTCGCGATCAGCGGCAGAACCCGAGCGAGGGAGAGTGCGAGCGCGACCGCCATGACGAGGTAGAACTGCTCCTCGTAGTTCAAGGACCAGAACGCAACCACGAAGAGTTTGGGGTTCTGAACCGGTGAAAGGACGGGATGGAAAAGCTCGGACAGCCACTGGGTAAGCGTGAGATTCTGGATCCAGTCGGTCAGTTGCCGACTCACCTGATCCGGTGCGCCCATCGCCGATTTGACAAAACGTGTCGCGGCAAAGAAGGCGATCGCGCACAGGTAGGGCGGATAGATGCGCCTTATCCGCCGCAGCATGAATCGGCGAAACCCGGTGCCGGCGGCGGCATTTGCCGTGGCCGATGCGGTGATGCAATAGCCGCTGATCACGAAAAACACCATGACCGCCAAATGGCCGGCATGGTCGCCGACGGCCCCGAGATGGGTGAGCACGACGCAGAGGGCGGCAAGGCCCCGCAGCCCATCCAGCAGCTCGTAGCGGGCCGGCCACGGGCCGGCATAGGCGTCCACCAATTTCATTGCCTTACCCGCTCCCGATCGCCTTGGCCGCCGTGCATCTCATCACAACACTGCACGAATTCAATGACATAAACTGCGCTGCATGACATGTAATCACGTTGTAACCTTGTTGCATTTAGCTAGCGGGCCGCGAGATCGCGCCTGCCGGAGAGTGGTTTTTGTTTAGCCTCGCCCCTGGTCGCCGCACCGCCCTGTTTGCCGGGATGAACCTCCTTTTCATGGCGTTCGTGGCGCTTGGCTGTGTCTTGGGGGGCGGTCAGAATCCGCGCATCGCATACCTACTCTTGCTGTTCCCATTATGCACGCTTGCATTGCTGTATCTGGATTCCCTCAACGGCAGATACTCATTGCTGGCGATATTTTCAGCGGCGTATTTCGTCATGTTCGGAATGGCGGACGTGGCTGCCCTGTTCACCGACACCACAGCGGGCGCGGGGGCGTCGATTTTGAGCCTGCCGGAGTTGGTGATCCTGGTTGGCGGTGCGACCTTGATCGTGGCGTACCGATGCATGGTGGCGCTGGCGGACAGCACCATGCCCTCGGCACCGCCGCGCGACTGGTCCCCGGCCGTGGTGCTGCTCGTTGGGGCGGTCATGTGGGCGATCGGCACCTACGCCACCTATCAGTGGTTCGTGCATATCGTCACAGACACCACCAACGAGGCCGTGCGCGAAGGTTTGAAAGCTCACGGAGTGATCGACGTCAGCATTTCGATCCTTGCACAGATGTTGCAGCCGCTTGGAATCCTGTTGATCGCCTACAGATGGCGGAAGCAGCGCTCGAACGCCATGCTGATACCGGTCCTCGCCATCGTCGCGCTGCAGGTTGCACTGGGATTCGTGGCGGATGGCAAGGGACTGGCCATGCTGGCCGGTGTCCTGATGATAATGACCATCGTTCTCATCGATGCCAAGATTCCGAAATGGTGGCTCTTGGGCGCGCTAGTTTATGTCATCTTGATATTTCCGATCTTTCAGGCGTACCGGACCGAGATTCATGGCAATCGCGGCATTGCCAGAACCGCCGTCGTGGCGAATTTGGGCAAAATTTTTGCCCTCACGCTGTCGGCCGAAGACCGGGTAAATTCGGGTCGCAACCGCGCCCAAACATTCTGGGAACGCTCATCCTTGCTCGGCAGTGTGAACGTGATCGTCACCAAGACCGGCAACGGAGTGGCATTTCAGCATGGCCACACCTTGACACCGCTGATCGCGACGTTCGTACCGAAGATCCTCTGGCCGGACAAGCCCGACGTGGCCACCGGACAGCTGGTCAACCATGAGTTCCATGTGACCGAGGGCGACGACGTATACATTTCGCCGTCCACACTGGGAGAGTTGTACTGGAACTTCGGCTGGCCCGGCGTCATCGGCGGGATGATCGTCGTCGGTGGAATCCTCGGATTCGTCGGCAGCCGGTTCAATCTTGCCGACGCAACCACAGTGACGCGGTTCCTGGTTACGGTCATCACCATCAAGCAGGTGATCATGGGATTCGAGGGCGTAATCGGCGCCAACTACGTCGTCTGGCTCCGATCCTTGGCCGGCGTCGGTCTTCTGCACGCGTTATTCGCCCGCATTCCAGTGCAGCGGCGCAACACAGGGTCCCGAGACCGCGTGATCGACGCCGCGCCGGCCGCCCCAATGGTGCAAATCAAGCCTTTTCCGAATCTGTTGAATTGAATCGCAGCATGCGCGGACGGATCGAAGAGCGCGCGGCCAGGGTCTCCCTGGTCACCGGATTGTCGACCGCGCTCGCGCTCGCGTTCCAGCTCGTGTCCGTGCCGGTATGCCTGAAGTATTGGGGCAACGGCACCTACGGCAGCTGGCTAGCCTTGATATCGGCGTTCACGATTTTGCGCTCCTTGGACGGCGGTTTCATAAATTACGTCGGCAACGAGCTCAACAGCCTCTACCACAAAGACCAGCGCCGCCTGAGATTGCATCTGGCCTCGGCGCTGTATGGCGTCGTCATCATCGGTGCGATCCAAGTGGCCATCGTGGGCTGCAGCTTTGCATTTGCGCCGCTCGCGGGGCTCTTCGGCGTTGCTCACGATGCCGTCGGCCACCAATCGCAACTCGGCCTGCTGGTGCTGATGACATCGTGGGCGCTCACCGGTTCCTATCTCGGGATCGTGCACCGTCTGTTCATACCCGCAGGAATGATGTACCAGTCTGCCTGGTGGGGGATGGCGTTCCAGATTGCGCAGTTCATCGCGATCATCGCAGCTGCGTTGCTGCGGCTCGACATGCTCGAAACGAGCGGATTGTTTGCGGCCGTCCAGATCGTCATTTATGGAGCGTCGGCGGTGTACGTACGTCGCGTTCTGCCGGAATTTCTTCCCTGGTTGGCCGGAGGCAGCGGAGGCGTGGGCCTGCAGGATCTGCTCAAGTCGAGTCTTCTCACGGCGAGCAACATCATTCAGCAGGGCACCGTGGGCGCCATCGTCCTCGTAATTGCCGCCGTAGCGGGCCCGGCGGCCGTCCCCGCGTTCACCACGATCAGAACCCTCGCGAATCTGTGGACTTCCGTGACCACGGTATTGACCACACCGTTGCTCCCGGAAGTCGTGCGCATTCATGCGAAGGACGAAACGTCGAAGCTGGCGGCCATCAATTCGGCCTATTGGGTTTCGGTCGGTTCCGCGGTGAACCTCGGCGCGTTGTTGACCTATCCGCTGATCCCTTTCTTTTACGCGCATTGGACCGGCCACTCGGTGGTGCTCAATGACGCGTTACTCTGTCTCCTGCTCGCCAGCGTCGTCGCGGCGAATGCAGGGGGACTGATGACCTTGCACCTCAATGGGATCAACAGTCTCCGGCTGATGCTGCAGACGGCCCTGCTGCGGGCATCGACGAGCCTGCTCGTCGGGTACTTCGGCTACCGTCATTGGGGCCTCGCCAGTTTCGGTTTCGGTGTCTTCGCGGGCGAAGCGATTGCGACGGCGATCACCGCCCGCCATTTCCTGAAATTCGAGCTGGCCGCGAAAGGTGTGCGAATGCGTTGGAGCGGCGCGCGCGCGCTCGCGTTCGGGACCGGCTCGACGCTGATCTTCTTTCTCGCGGGCGGATTGGGTGTGCACCTGGGTCCCGCTGCGTGGGCAATCGCACTCGCCGGCGCGGCCGGCGGGGCCATCTGGGGATGGCGGGAACTCGAGCCGGACCTGCGCGCGCGCTTGTCCGGGCTCGCCCTGCAGTGGCTGCCGCTCCCCGCGGCCTTGAGACACGGCGGGAGACGACTCTGACCGGGCAGTCCGCAGCGCGCGTGGCGGTGATCATCGTCAACTGGAACGCGTGGTCCGAGTGCGTCGAGTGCCTCGATTCGCTGCTGGCGCAGGCGCATGGCGAATTTCACGTTTATATCGTCGACAACGATTCCAAGGACGGGTCCATCGAACGCATCGTGGCCTGGTGTGAGGCGCCGCGGAGCGAGGCGCAGTGGCGCAGACACGACGGGGTCGATCGGTGGACCGACCGAACCGCCATCGAGCGTGTGGAATGTCGGGTGATCGACCGGTGCATCGACTCCCCGCTGCCGGCGCCGGGCTGTCGATTGACCCTGGTGCGATCCGGCGGCAACCTCGGATTCGCAGGCGGGTGCAACGTCGGAATCGCAGCCGCCGGGTTGGGAAATTTCGCTTACTTCTGGTTCCTGAATGCCGACGCCGTGGTGCATCGGCGGGCGCTCGTGGACCTCGTCGCCCGCGCCGAGCGCGACGAGCAGGTCGGAATGGTCGGTTCCACGATTCGCTACTACGACACCCCTTCGATCGTGCAAGCGATGGGCGGCGCGCGGCTCGATCGCAGCAACGGTGCGAGCCGGCACATCGGGGAGGGTTGCCGATTGACCGATGTACCGTCCGACGGCGCATCGGTGGAGCGCAATCTCACCTACATCATGGGTGCGTCCATGCTGGTCACCGCACGGTATATCCGTGAGGTCGGGCTCATGGCGGAAGATTACTTTCTCTATTTCGAGGATGCGGATTGGGGAATGCGTGGCACCGGTCGCTTCGTGTTCGCCTACGCGCCAACGAGCCACGTCTTCCACAAATGGGGTGCCAGCAGTCACAAGGCCGCGGCCCTGTTCAGCTCCCGATTCTATTACCGCAATCGCCTGCGCTTCGTCGCGCGATATCTGCCCGGACGGCTTCCAGCCGCAAAACGCCTGCTGGTCGAGCAACTCCTGCGGCATCTGCTTCGCGGTCGCTGGGCGCAGGCGCGCCTCGTAGGGGAAACCCTGCTGCACGCGCGGCAAATCACCTCGGACGTGATCCCGCATGAACCGCTTCACCAATAGCAGCTGTTCTCGATGAGCGTCGAGGCCGGCGGGCGATCAGCGGGATCCGGACGAACCCAGGCATCGTTGTAGATCGTCCGCAAGAAGGCGTTCCCGTCCCAACGGCGCCCGCGGATTCCAAACAGGATTTGCGTCCCGCCGCCGAGATGAATCGCCCATTTTCCCCGGCTCTTGGCGTGACTCGCGAGTGGCAGTGACCAGGCACCCGCCCCAACGATGGCGACATCGTAGACCCTGCGATCCATTTCCGCCTGCATGGCGAGCATCGCGTCGAACCAGCTGCCGAACGAGGGTTCGACCAGGGCCGCGCTCAACGGGCAACGCAGTGTTTCCAACATGAAATCCGGCAACACTTCCGGCTTGTTGTGCCAGATAAGTTCGCGCTGTGCGTATTGCCGCTTGATGGTCTGCGCAAACGGACTGATCACCAGCACTCGCTTGCCCGCGAGGTGGCGACTCCAAGGACGCTGGTGATAGAAAGGTTCGAGCGCAGTCAGCGCCGCGAGCGTTGCGGCCGGCGCACGACGCGCGACCGTTCGGCGTTCGCCCCAATGAAACCAGACGGCCAGCATGTCCAGATCTCCGAGCACCTCGCCGTAATGAGCGCAGAACCGCGACAGGGTGGCATCGTCCGGCGGATAAACACCCGCGTTGACGGTCAGTCGACGTCGGGAGCCGCCCCAACGCCGGCAAATCCCGCGCTCATCCCGGTGGGCTGCGTAGCGCCGCAATGCGCCGAGCTCCGATTCCCCCATCTTGCCGATGGCTCGTGGTTTCGATTCCTGCAACCACTGACCGAGCAGGTCGTTTCCGGCCTGTGGCGCCAAGATGGGCACACCGATGAATTTGGCGCGCTCGAGCAGCGTCCGGTGGCGGGCGACCGGTCGCAAGATAGACTTCAACCGCTCCGTCAAGATTTCACGCGCTCGCGACCGTCGGCTTACATCGCCATCGGCGATCACCGGCGAAGAGCTATCGTGTTCCATGGCGCTCGGTCCACTTCCGGCCGCTGCGCATCGGCGCCCTGCCTGCCAAATGGGCGCCGGCAAAGGCAAACACTCCGATGTTCGCGCCGATGTCCCAAACGACGTGCCCCGGACGTACGAATTCGCGTGCCAGACATACGAGCGCAGGATCGACTTCGTGCATCGATCGAAGCAGGTATTTCAGGCCGGCGGATCCGGGTAGTACAATCGGGCCGCCTCCCGCAGCAGCCGGCAGCCGGCGACGAAAGGTGCTCTTTCGGCTGGCCCGCTCCAGTAGACGACGCAACATCGGGCGAGTATCTCCGATATCGACGTACGGAATGCGACAAATTTGCCGAAAGTCACCATCGGCTGCGGCGTCACTTTACTGACACAAAAGGAAGCTAACAATCGCATCCCGCCTGCGCGAGCGCCGGCAGTGCCCAGAGAACCCTGATGGATGAAACGCTGATCTACGCACGCCTCACCGAGATACTTCGCGCGGTGTTCGACGACGAGGCGATCGTCGCCTCGCCCAATCTATCGGCCGGAGACGTGGATGGCTGGGACAGCCTCGCTCACATCCGCCTCATAGCCACGGTGGAGAAAGCGTTCAAGATCCGCTTGTCCGCATCACAAGTTGGCAAGTTGGCAAATGTCGGAGATCTCGTGGACGTCATCAAGTCGCGCGTCTAGCGGTCCGACTCCAGCACGTACTCCCGCCATCATGAGCGAACTATATTCCGAATTGCGCTGGCTGCCTCCGCCACCCGCCGACTTCTCGCTGCGCCTTCTGGCCTTGGAGAACACCACCGATCCCTTGGGCAACAGCTTGCGAACGCTCGCGACCCACGCCCTCGACTTGAACCAACTCAACAAACTGAGCAAATTTTTGCTGCGATCCCGGGCGAGAGGCCGGTCCTTGGCACCGCTGCAAGCCTTCAAACTCGCCGTTCTCAGCAATTCAACGGTCGATCACATCGTCCCAGCCTTGATTGCCAGCGGCATTCGTCGCAGCTTCGACTTGGAAGTCATACAACCCTCCTATGACCAGGTGGCTCAAGAGGCGCTCGCGCCTGACTCGACCGTCAACGGTTCCAAGCCCGATGCGGTGCTGTTCGCACTCGACCATCGCGCCGTCCCGCTGACATCCTGCTTCGGCGATGCCGAGGGTTCTGCGAATGCGGTGAACGCCGTGATTGCTTATCTGCAAACCTTGCAAAGCGGAATCCGAAAGCATTCGGCGGCCACGTGCGTTTTCCAAACGATACCCCCACCCGCCGAAGCCCTGTTCGGCAGTTTGGACGGTCTCTTGCCTGGAACCTTGAGGACCCTGCTTGCCCAAGTCAATCACGGCATCGCCGAATTCGCCCGTCGGTCCGGGGACGTGGTGCTGGATGTCGCCGCATTGGCTGAAACCGTCGGGCTCTCGCGCTGGCATGACCCGCCACGGTGGCACATGGCGAAATTCGCATTTTCGGACGAATTCGTGCCCCTGTACGCGGACCACGTAGCTCGGACCCTGGCCGCGATGCGCGGAAGAAGCGGGAAGGTGTTGATCCTCGATCTCGACAACACGGTTTGGGGCGGCGTGATCGGCGATGACGGATTGGAGGGGATCCGACTGGCGCAAGGCGATCCGATCGGAGAGGCACATCTCGATTTGCAGCGTTTCGCGATGGAACTGCGCAAGCGGGGAATCGTCCTGGCGGTTTCCTCGAAGAATAGCGACGAAATCGCCAGACAGCCGTTCGAAAAGCATCCAGAGATGCTGCTCAAGCTGGAACACATTGCGGTGTTCCAGGCGAATTGGAACGACAAGGCTGCGAACATTCGGGCAATCGCCAAGGAGCTGTCCCTGGGCCTGGATGCCATGGTGTTCGTCGACGACAATCCGGTCGAACGGGGACTCGTGCGGCAGTTGCTGCCCGACGTTGCGGTGCCGGAGCTTCCTGAGGACCCTTCGCTGTATGTGCGCACGCTGGCCGCCGGCGGATACTTCGAGTCGATCGCATTGGCGGTGGAGGACTTGAACCGCGCAGATTTCTATCAGGACAATGCGCGACGGGCGACGTTGCAGCAGCAGTCAGGCGATCTTTCCGCCTATCTGGCGTCACTCGACATGACGATCACGTTTCGGCCGTTCGATGCCATGGGAAGGGCGCGCATCGTTCAGCTGATAAACAAGTCCAATCAATACAACTTGACGACGATCCGCCACTCAGAGGCGGACGTGGCGGCAGCCGAGAACGATCCGCACACTTTCACGCTCCAGGTCCGATTGAAGGATAAGTTCGGCGACAACGGCATGATCAGCGTCGTGATTTGCCGGAGGATCGAACCCGCCGCCTGGACCATCGATACGTGGTTGATGAGTTGCCGCGTGCTCGGGCGACATGTGGAGCGGATGGTCCTGCGGGAGATCCTGCGCCATGCCCGGCTCGCGGGCGTCCGGGTCTTGCATGGCGTCTACAAGCCTACGGACCGAAACGCTCTGGTGTCCGATCACTATTCACGACTGGGATTCACCAAGATCGACGCAAGCGCCGCCGGCGATACATTCTGGGAATTGTCTGTGGGCAGCGCCGATCCGCCGCCGGCACCGATGACGGTCGTGACGGAGGGATTTCCCGATGTCTCACGATAGCGGGATGCCGCCCAAGCAAACGCACACGGGCCGATCGACGACGCGAGATGCAGCGCTGATTTTTTTCATCGCGGTCCTGACGGGTATGACGCTGTTCGGGCTGACCGAGATGACGGCGCGGATGCTCTTTCGCGAGTCCAGCACCAAGGCAATCGACTGCATGATCGTCGATGACCCGTCGACGGGTGTTCGTGCGGTGCCAAACTCCGTGTGCGTCGAGAAATTGGCGGAAGGTCCACGCCCTGTCGAATACCGCTTCAACCGCTGCGGACACCGGATGGACACCGATTGCGGCGCGAAATCGTCCGGTCATTTCCGGATCGTCTTGGTGGGCTCGTCCTTCGTGATGGGTCTCGAAACCCCGGTGGATGCAACGTTTGCAGCAAAGCTGCCCATCGCACTCACGCAGCCGCATGGTCCTTCGGTGGACGTCTATAACGAAGGCATGGAAAACGGATTTCCGGCGAGCATGCCGTTGAAGTTCGGCGAGATCCTCGCCGCAAAACCAGATTTGATCCTCTGGGTGCTGACACCCTTCGACATCAAGAATTCTTCGACCGTCCTGCCGGGCAGGGACGTCAATACCCAGGGATTCATCGCCCGCAATTGGGCGCGAATCCGGCTGGCGTTGGCGACTAAGCCGTTGCCCGATGCGCTGGCGGACATCGGTCAGCGCGGCGTCGATGCCTTCGGTGCTACCAAGACCGCATTGATGCTGCGGCATATCCTCTACCAAAGCCAATCCCAATATGTCACGAGTTACCTGGCGGGTGGCGACGATGAAGCGGGATTCCTAAATGCGCGGGCCAGTCCCGCCTGGCAGGATCGCCTGCGCACGTTCGACCGGCATGCGGCCCGTTTCATTCAACAAGCCCGCGAAGCGAAGTTGCCGATTCTGACCGTTCTCCTGCCGAATCGGGCGCAGGCGGCAATGATCTCCATGGGACATTGGCCGGACGGGTACGATCCCTATGCGCTGGGCTCTGCGGTAGGTGCGGTGGTGACCCGGCACGGAGGAGACTATGTGGACGTGCTGAATGATTACCGCGAGATACCCGACGCGCAACGGGGCTATTTCGCCGTCGACGGCCACCCCAACGACCGGGGCCACGCGGTCATTGCCAGGATATTGGCCGGTCGCCTGAGCGAACGTGTCATCGGCTCGATCCGCACTGGAGCAGGGTCGTAGACGCCGCAAGCTTCCAATTCGCCGGATTCGGACTGATCGTGGCCTGGATTTCGAACTGGAGCGTCAAGCCACGGTGGCGATCTTGCGTGCTGATGACGGCAAGCTTCTTGCTGCTCGCCGTCCTCGAAAAGCAGCCGGTCCTGCTCCTGCCCCTGCTTGGATTTCTGGCATTGGGGTATGCCGGTCTCGTCTTGATGCGCTCGGGTGGGGCGAGATTCTTGGGTTGGGCCGTTTTCGTCATCGTGCTCGCCTACGCCTGGCTGAAGAAATACACGTTCCTGCCGCCGGCGTCGCTGCTCGGTTTTTCGTATTTCACGCTGGGCATCTCCTACATTTTCTTTCGAATACTGCACCTGCTGATTGAAACCGCCGAACGACCGGAGCTCTATCCGGTGGGACCGGGCGAGTTTCTGCTGTACATGCTCAATTTCACGACGCTCGTGTCGGGCCCCATCCAACGTTACGAGGAATTTGCTCGCGAACAATTTGCCGAGCATCCACCAGCGCTCGGAAGCCAGGTCATCGGCGCCCAGATCGAGCGTATCGTGCTCGGTCTGTTCAAGGTCAACGTGCTCGCCATGCTGTTGCACATGGCTCAACTCGATGCGCTGGCTCAGCTTGCGGAGCCGCTGTCCGCAGATGCCAGGATCTGGGCCGCTCTGAAGCTCTGCGCGATCTATCCGTTCTTTCTTTATGCCAATTTCTCCGGTTACATCGACATCGTGATCGCTCTTGCCCGCTTGATGCACCTCAAGCTGCCGGAGAATTTCGATCGCCCTTTCTCCGCTTCCTCATTCCTCGACTTCTGGAACCGCTGGCACATCACACTGTCGGTCTGGCTCAGAATCTATGTCTACAACCCCCTGCTGTTGTTTCTGATGCGAAGATTCTCGTCTCCTGCCATTCAGTCGTCGCTCGGCGTGGTTTGTTTCTTTGTCACCTTCTTTCTGGTCGGTTTGTGGCACGGAAGAACCATGGAGTTCATCATCTTCGGCGCTCTTCAAGGGGGTGGCGTAGCCGCCAACAAATTGTGGCAGAACTTCCTGACCCGCGCCCTCGGTCGCAAGGGCTACAAGGACGTGAGCGGCCGCCGCTGGTATGTGGCGCTCGGCCGTGGGCTGACCTTCAGCTGGTTCGCATTCAGCTTGTTTTGGTTCTGGGCGACGTCCAGCGAGCTCACGGTGATTGCCGGGGCCATCCATGTTGCCCAGTGGTTCGGCGTCTGGGTCGCCATGATCGGTGCTTCGGCCGTGCTGCTCAGCGTGTGGGAATCCCTGCATGGGAAGCTGCTGGCCTCAGGCACGAGGGGGGCATGGCTGCTGAGCAATCCATACGTGCGGACGATGAACGCAGCTACGCTCGGTCTCCTCGCGTTCGTGCTGACGGTGTTGCTCAGCCAGCCGGCCCCCGACATCGTCTACAAGGCATTCTAGGC
>Ga0116226_10005093_pt1 | contig 11705 bp, 12 predicted proteins | sample S1TSphfallax_FD_89692 | JGI IMG/M metagenome (GOLD analysis project Ga0116226, IMG submission 89692) | Host-associated microbial communities from peat moss isolated from Minnesota, USA - S1T2_Fa - Sphagnum fallax MG | ecosystem: Host-associated > Plants > Peat moss > Unclassified | place: USA... | reverse complement strand
CTGGCATACGCTCCGACTCCGACATGTACACCCTGGGTTTCAGCTTCCGGCCCTGGACCGAGGCCAAATCCATCGCCGACGGCCCGGCGATCCTGAAATATCTACGTGAGACCGCGCAAGCCTTCGGGATAGACCGTCATATCCGCTTCGAGCGTCGTGTGACCTCCGCGGCGTGGGAGTCAGCCACGTCCCTCTGGACCGTGGACTTTGAGGAGGGACCGGACCGCCGTCCCGCACAGGCGACCTGCAATTTCCTCCATATGTGCGCGGGATATTACAACTACGCCGCCGGATACCGGCCGCCCTTCCCCGGCGAAGAGAACTTCGAAGGCCAGATTATCCACCCGCAATTCTGGCCCGCCGACCTCGACTATGCCGGGAAGCAGGTGGTGGTGATCGGCAGCGGCGCCACCGCGGTCACCCTTGTGCCCGAAATGGCCAAGACCGCCGCCCACGTCGCCATGCTTCAGCGCTCTCCCACCTATGTCGTCTCGCGGCCGGCCGAGGACGCCCTGGCCAACCGGCTGCGCAAACGCCTGCCAGCAATGCTCGCTTACCAGCTCGTCCGCTGGCGCAACGTCCTCTTTGGCATGTATTTCTTCAATCTGGCCCGCAAGAAGCCAGAGCGCGTCAAGGCGGGCATCATCGCCATGGCGAAGGCGCAGCTGGGGCCGGACTATGATGTCGGGACCCATTTCACGCCCTCTTATAATCCCTGGGATCAGCGCCTGTGCCTCGTGCCCGACGCCGATCTCTTCAGCGCCATCAAGTCGGGATCAGCCTCGGTGGTTACCGACCGGATCGAGACCTTCACCGCCGACGGGATCGTTCTGGCATCCGGGGCGACGCTTGCGGCGGATGTGATCGTCACCGCCACGGGCCTCGACATGCAGCTCATGAGCGGTTTGGAGGCCAGCGTAGACGCGGTCCCCGTCAACTTCCCCGAGACCTTCAGCTACAAGGGCATGATGTATAGCGGGGTCCCAAACCTCGCCTCCACCTTTGGCTATACCAACGCCTCCTGGACCCTGAAGGCGGACCTCACGGCGGAGTATCTGTGCCGCCTGATCAACCATATGGATCGCCACGGCTACAGCGAATGCCGCCCCATCGCGAACGCGCCCATAGAGCCGACACCTTGGCTGGATTTCAGCTCGGGCTATGTGCGCCGCGCCCTGACGCGCCTGCCAAAGCAGGGGATGAAGGCCCCCTGGCGGGTTTATCAGAACTACGCGCTTGATCTGTTGGCCTTCCGCTTCGGCAAGCTTGAGGACGGCGTGATGCGATTCTCCAAGCCTCGCGCGCCTGCGGCGCGCCCTTCCGCGCAATTTGGGGCCGCCGAAACCGAAAGGCCAAGGGCGTTAGCCGAGGTCTGAAGCTCGGAGCTTTGTTCTAGAGGTCCTTGGAGAGGATGAGCTTTAAGACCAGACCATCCGAGCCCGAGGTCATACCCACGCCAGCCCCGACCTCCACGTTCACTGGCTTTCCATTATAGTCGAGCACCCAAAATAGCTGGTGGGATTGCTGGCGCACGGGCGCGAAATCGCGAAGCTGGCCAAAGTCATCATATTCTTCGAGCCCCACCGCCCAGATTTTTGTGACGTTGTAATCGATCCGGGTCTCGGGCGCGAAATCGAGACGCGACAGGCCCTTATAGGAATTGTCCAGGATCGGGTTGAGGATCAGATCCACCTTGCCAAACCGCCATCCGACGATCGGGCGGATCTCCGATGTGTAGGTGCTGGGGTCCCAGTGCTTTTCATTGAAGCTGAATTCGAAATTGATTCCGTAGAAGAAGTTTTTATCCGCCGCATGCGGATCAACGAACAGGGCGCGCAGCTTGAATCCGTCAAGCTCGAAACCTCCATGCGCGGGAACGCTGTAGAGAGGCAGATAAAGGCCCGCCTCCAGCCAGTCGGTCACGCCGTAGCCGAATTCCGGGACGCCATTGAGGTCATGATTGGGCGTGACGCCCGCCGGAAAGGCCGGCGTGAGGCGCCCCTCGGGCGTGTAGTTGTCATGAAGTGTCAGGTTGAGGACGCCCGGGGCGGCGATCTCGGCGTTATAGACTTGGATTTCATCCGTCTGGGCCGAGGCGGTCGCGGCCAGCAAGCAGAGGCCGAAAGCTATTGCGGCGACATTGAACACCCTGAAGGACTGACGCCATCGTCGCGCAGCGAACACGGTGATCTCCCTGCCAACCGCGCGAGGCGGCGCGCATTACCCCAATCAAGCCTGTGGATCGAGCGTCGCCAAGGCCTATAGGATTCAGGTCAGGGAGGACACGATGATCTTGACGCTCCGCGCGCCCTGGGCGGCGGCCGACCGACACGCACGTCTGGCAGCCTGGATTTTCGGCGCCCGGAGTGAATGGGCATGAGCGGTCGCAAAGAACCAACAACCGCAACGCGCGCGGCTCAGGCGCGGGCCGCCGCGGCCATGCCCGAGGATGACGGCGTCGATCTGGCGCGCGCGCGGCGGGGGTTTGTCGGATCCATTCCTGACGCGACGGTGGGTGGATCCTGGAGCATGGCGCCCTATGCGTTTCTGAACGAGCCCGCGCCCGACACCGCCAACCCCAGCTTGTGGCGCCAAGCGCGGCTGAACGCTCTCCATGGCCTCTTCGAGGTCACGCCTGGCATCTACCAGGTGCGCGGCTTTGACCTCTCCAACATCACCTTTATCGAAGGCGAGAAGGGGCTCATCGTCATCGATCCGTTGATTTCCGCCGAGCCGGCCGCCGCCGCCCTGGCCCTCATGCGCGCCCACAGGGGCGATAAGCCGGTGACAGGCGTCATCTACACCCACAGCCACGTGGACCACTATGGCGGGGTGCGGGGCGTCATCGACGACACGGACATCGCCGCGGGACTGGAGATCGTCGCGCCTGAAGGCTTCCTGAAGGCGGCGGTGAGCGAGAACGTCCTGGTGGGCAACGCCATGGGGCGGCGTGCGACTTACATGTACGGCGCCCTGCTGCCCCGGGACGCCAAGGGCCATATTGATTGTGGGCTCGGCAAGGCTGTTTCCCTGGGAAGCGTGAGTCTCATTCCTCCCACGCGGAGCATCGCGGCGACCGGCGAGCGGCTGGTGTTGGATGGGGTGGAGATCATCTTTCAGGTCACGCCGGACACTGAGGCGCCGGCTGAGATGAATTTCTTCTTTCCCGCCTTCGGCGCGCTCTGCATGGCCGAAAACTGCACTTGCCATTTGCACAACATCTACACGCCCCGCGGGGCCCAGGTTCGGGACGCGCGGGCCTGGAGCCATTATATCGATGAGGCCCGGGACATGTTCGCGGGCCGGACGGATGTGCTTTTCGCCAGCCACCACTGGCCGCGCTGGGGATCCGAAGAGGCCGACCTGTTTCTGCGCCAGCAACGCGATCTTTATAAATTCATCCACGATCAGACCCTGCGCCTCGCCAATCACGGCCTGACGGCCATTGAGATCGCGGAGACCTTGGAACTGCCGCCGACCCTTAGGCGCGAGTGGCATACGCGGGACTATTACGGGACCCTCAACCACAACGCCAAGGCGGTCTATCAGCGGTATCTCGGTTGGTTCGACGGCAATCCGGCCCACCTTCATCCCCATCCTCCGGTCGAAGCTGGGCGACGCTATGTGGCTCTGGCGGGCGGGGCAGACGCCTTGCTGGGCAAGGCGCGCGCAGCCTATGACCAAGGCGACTATCGCTGGGTGGCGGAACTCGTCAACCACCTCGTCTTTGCCGATCCCACAGATGCCCGCGCGCGTGAACTCCAGGCCGACGCCTTGGAACAGATCGGCTATCAGGCCGAGTCAGGGCCGTGGCGCGACTTCTATCTGACAGGCGCGTCCGAACTGCGAAACCCGCGGCCTTCGGCCACTGAAGCACGGCAGGGCGCGCTAGGGCAGCTTCGGGCGCTGCCCGCGGACGCTCTGTTGGAATCCTTGGCCGTGCGGTTGAACGGCGAGAAGGCCGGGGAGGCCAGGGTCGCCTTCACAATCCAGTTCACCGATGTGGATGAAAGCTTTGCCATCTCGCTGGAGAACGCCGTACTCCACCACCGACGCGGCGCGGGGGGCCCCGTAACGCGACTGACCCGGGCCGATCTGATAGAACTGGTCACCGGGAGCCTGGGTCTCGACGCCGCGCTAAAGGCGGGTCGGCTGGCCGGGGCGGGCACGGCCGCCCTGGGCGATCTGCTGGCTCTGCTGGATCGCTTCGACTTCTGGTTTGAGATCGTTACGCCCTGACCAATTGAGCCAGGGCGACGCCATCAGGCCTTGGGCTTAAGAAACGGGATCATGCGCCAGAGCACCGGCCTGCCGTCAAACTGGTGCTTGAGCGCCCCAGCGACGTGCAGCCCCCAGTTCAGGACGAGCACCCAGATCAGGATGAACACGTGGGTGTGCTTAAGCAGGTGGTGCTGAGCACGGGGCAGGCCCGCCAATCCTGGAATCTTTGGCCAGCTGAGGCCCCAGAAGCTGATCGGATCCTTTCCCCCTGACACCAGGGCCCAACCGGTGAGCGGAATGACCAGCATCAGGACATAGAAGAGCACATGAACCGCCCGAGAGAGCAGGCGCTCCCAGGTCGCCATACCGGCGGGCAAGGGCGGTGGCGGGTTGAGCAGCCGCCAGACAATCCGCGCGACCACCACGAGCAGGAGCGTCAGGCCCACCGAGATGTGGATCCCCGTCACCTGATCCTGGGCCGGCGAATGATCCGGCAGCACCTCGTTCATATACCAGCCGAGACCCAGCTGGATCGCGATCAAGACGGCGATGATCCAGTGCAGCGCGACGGCCACGGCGCTGTAACTGGGTCCGAGTTTCACGGGTGGCGCGGTCCAGGGCGAGGCGGCAGTCATTCTGGGACAAGAACCTTTGAAGTGAGCGCGGCGGGGTGATCGGGGCGCGCGGCAAAGCGCCCGAGCCGCATGCCGAAGTCAAGAGCGTCCGGCGTCGAAGGCCTTCACCAGCCGACGCGGGGCCACATTGCGCCAACGGCGTTCGAGGAAATTCGCCAGGCTCCCAGGGTGAACGCGGGACAGGCGGGCGAGGACGGAGGGATAGCCTTGATAATGAGGGGTGATGTGGAAGGTCTCGGGGTCCGCCTGCATGAGCAGGTCCCGCTCATCAAAGGGAATGTCCACCAGAACCAGACTCTCATCCTCCGGTCGGAGCCGGGTAAGAAACTTGCCGGCCGCCTTGAAGGCTGGCGTGCCGTAGGACGTCGATTCCTCGACGCCGGGAAATGAGAGGGCGATTTGGCGAACCTCGTCCCAGGTCATGATGTCCAGGCGCGCCTTACCTTAACCGACTGTCCAGACACCCAACTCGTTGCCGGAGGGGTCGCGAAAGTGAAATCGCCGGCCGCCGGGAAACGTGAAAATACCCCGGGTGATGACTCCGCCGGCGGCGCGCACCTTGGCCTCCATGGCCTCAAGGTCGTGAGCGTAGAGAATGACGAGGGGGATCTGGGGCGCATCGGCCTCCGTGATGTCCTGGAAGCCGCCGTCGAGACCCTCCCCCTCAAAGGCCGTGTAGCCGGGTCCGTAATCCTGAAAGGTCCAGCCGAAGGCCTGGCCATAGAAGCGCCGAGTCTCCGCGAAATCCCGCCCCGGGAACTCCACATAGTCGATTTTGCCGGTCTCGCGCATCAAGCGCCCCCAAATGTTCTGTCTTTGTTCTGGTCCGACGCGTCCGATTCGTCAAACTTGGGCGGGCATGGTCACCTTGCGCAGCACGCTCAGATAACCGGGCGCTGTCCGCATGCGCGCCGTGACGCCGTCTTGGGCCAACAGACGGCTGGCCCGGGGCAGGTTCCAGCAGGGCACGTGCATGACCATGTGATGCTCGCCGTGATAGTTCACATAATAGGGGGCGACCAGGGCGCGCTCGATGAGATTGGCGTGGGTCGTCCGAGCGTGGCGAAGCGGGTCGGGCTCGTTCTTGGCCACCAGCGCGTGTTCCGCGATATTGCGCAGGCGCGTGACAAGCTGAAACCAAGTCGCGCGCGGCGCAAGCCAGAGAAGAAACCATCCCCAGGGATATCCCGCCAAAATGAAAGCCAGGATCGCCAGACCATTGAGTATTAACCATCGGCGCTGCCGGCGGATCTCATCGGCCAGGATTGGCAACAGGGGCTGGCCGGCCGCGCGGGCCTTCAGCTTCGCGGTGAGGCGCCCGAACCTCTGTTTGAACCAGGTCTGGCCGGTGAGATCGCGGACGATCTTGCGGCGCAGGGACCTTCGCGTGATGGGAAACGGCGCGGAGAGACCAAGGTCCGGGTCGTCCGCCTGCTGGGCGTATTTGTGATGCTGGAGGTGATAGGTCCGATAGGCCACGACACCGCCGCCGCACAGCCACTCGGCCACCCAGTCATTCGTCTTGGGGTCAGGATGCAGAACGCCATGAGCGGCGTCATGCATAAGGATCGCGAGCCCCAGTTGGCGCGCTCCGATGATCATGATGGCGAGCGGGAGGGTCAGGGGCCAGACAAGGCCCATGACGGTCGCAGCGCCGATCACCAGCCAGCAGTGGGCGACCAGGGCGAGGCCCTTCCAGGACGATCGCGCCGAAAGGCGGCGCCAATCATCCGGCGCGAAAAAGTCCTTCGGGTTGATCCGCGCGGCGACGGCCATGCGCCCATTATAGCGCGTCTCCGCGCCTCTGGGGATGGGAACGCCAAATGGTGTCGCAGCTTCATCCATGGGCAGGCCTGTCTTTGTCCTAACCCGAACGCGCGCCGAGAGAATTCTGAAGGTCCTCGCCGCTGACGCCGAAAATGGCGGCGAAGGGCGACGGCGCGGCGGCGTCCCAGGCATGACGGGAGCCAATGGTGATGCCCCCATCAACCACGAGGTGGGTTCCGGTCACGAAACGCGAGTCGTCGCTGGCCAGATAAAGAGCGGCTGCGGCGATGTCCTCCGGCAGTCCAGACTTGGGGATCGGCTGGGCGACAGCGGCGTTTTGGGCGATCAGGGCGGCCATCTGGTCCGCACCGTCGCGGGCCATGCCCATCGCCGTGCCGAAGATGGAGGTGGCGATGAGGCCCGGGCATATGGCGTTAACCCGAATCTTCTGGGGCGAAAGCTCGGCCGCCGCGCAGCGGCTCAAGTGGATCACGGCCGCTTTGGCGGCGGAATAGGCCAAGGGGCCCCAACCGGCCTGAAGTCCGGCGATCGAGGCGGTGTTGATGATCGACCCGCCCCCGCGCGCCCGCATGAGGGGAAAGGCGTGTTTCATGCCCAGGGCCGGGCCGCGCACAAGCAGCGCGAAGACCTCGTCCCAGCCATCCGCGTTGATCGCCTCGACACCGCCCGGCAGTCCGGCATGGCCGGCATTGTTGAAGAGGACATCAAGACCGCCAAAGGCGCTGGCCGCCAGGGCGCAGGTGGCGGCGATGTCGTCTTCGACCGTCACATCGCAATGACTGTAGCGCACCGTCCCGGGAAAGCGGCGCTCCAGAATGTCGCCCTTGGCGTCCTGCACGTCGGCGGCGACCACATGGGCCCCCTCGGCCACGAAGAGCTCCACCGTTCCCAGGCCGATGCCCGAGCAGCCCCCCGTGATCAGAGCGACCTTGCCGTCCAGACGTCCCGCCATGTTCGGTTCCTTAAACCTAAGATTATGCGCCCATCACCACGACGACCTTGCCCATGGCCTTGCGGCTCGCGAGGTGGGTGATGGCCTCGGCGCCCCTCTCCAGCGGGAAGCGCTCGGAGACGTGAGGTTTCACCTTGCCAGCCTCATAGAGCGCCATAAGCTCGGCGACATTGCGCTTGTGCCCGGCGGGATCGCGCGCCACCGCCGCGCCCCAGAAGACGCCGACAATGTCGCAGCCCTTAAGCAGCGTGAGGTTGAGCGGGATGCGGGGAATGCCGGCCGGAAAGCCCACGACGAGGAACCGGCCCTCCCAGGCCATGGACCGAAGGGCGGCCTCGGCATAGTCCCCGCCCACGCCGTCATAGACGAGATCGGCCCCGCCCGGTCCGCAGGCCTGTTTGAAGAGATCGGCCAGGGCTTTCTGTCCGTCCCGGTCAAAGGGGCCGGCGGGATAGACCACGCCCTCATCGGCGCCATGGGCCTTGGCGAGGTCGACCTTGGCCTGCGATGACGCCGCGGCGATCACCCGCGCGCCCATCGCCTTGCCGAGCTCCACCGCCGCCAGCCCCACGCCCCCCGCCGCGCCAAGGATCAGCAGGCTCTGGCCTTCTTTAAGAAAGCCGCGATCCTTGAGGGCGTAGTAGGAGGTGCCGTAGGTCATGATAAAGGCGGCGGCCTCATCAAACGGCATGTTGTCGGGGATTGGCATAAGGCGCGAGGCGTCCACGACCATCTCCTCGGCCATGCCGCCAAAGGCGTTATTGGCCAGCACCCGGTCGCCGATCTTCACGCCGGCGGCGCCTTCGCCCAGGGACTTCACGACCCCCGCCACCTCGCCGCCGGGTGAAAAGGGCCGGGGCGGTTTGAACTGGTATTTGTCCTCGATGATCAGCACGTCCGGGTAATTGACCCCGCAGGCCTTGACTGCGATCACGGCCCGACCGGGACCGGCGACAGGGCTGGGGGCTTCTTCGAGCACGAGTGTTTCGGGCCCGCCCACGGATTTACTCAGCAACGCCCTCATCGTTTCCTCGTCTTTTTCGCGCGCCGCCGCTTTGTGTTCAGCGCGGGGCGACGCTATCGGAAGGCGCCCGGCGGCGGAAGAGCCCAAGGTCCGTCGAGAAGGGGGTCCCATGTCAAGATCGCGCGCCAGGCTTGTTCTGCACGGCGGGGCCGGCGCCCTCCCGGATCGGGATTATGGGCCGCAGCTGGCTCACATGCGCGGGCTGATCGAGGCGGGTCGGGACCGGCTCGCGGCGGGCGCCGCGGCTCTGGATGTCGTGGTGGAGACCATCGCGGAACTTGAGGCGTCCGGGCTTTACGTGGCCGGCCGGGGCGCCTCTCCCAATCTTGTCGGGGTCTATGAACTGGACGCCAGTCTGATGGACGGGCCGAGTCGCGGGGCGGGGGCCGTGGCCGCCCTGGTGGGGTTCGCCTCGCCGATCCGGGCGGCGCTGGCGGTGATGGAGACGACGCCCCATGTCCTTCTCGCGGGCGCGGGAGCGGCCGCCTTCGCGGCGGCGCGGGGCCTCGAGGCGATCAACGACCCAGACGCCTGGTTCGCCCCCGTGTGGAGTGAGACCGAGATCTCCGCATCGGGGTCGAAGGTCGGCACCGTCGGCTGCCTGGCGTGCGACGAAACCGGCGCCCTGGCCGCGGGAACCTCCACCGGCGGGACCTTTGGCAAGCTTCCGGGCCGGGTGGGTGACAGCCCCATTCCCGGCGCGGGCGTCTGGGCCGATGACACCGTCGCCGTCTCCTGCACCGGCGAGGGCGAGATGTTCATCCGCGCCGCCGTGGCGGCTCAGATCGCCCACCGGATGCGGTTCGGTGGAGAGTCCCTTGCGGCGGCGGCCCAGGCGGCGCTGGATGAGGTCGGGGCTCTCGGCGGCGATGGCGGCCTGATTGCCCTGTCAGCGGACGGAGATATCGCCATGCCCTTCAACTCCAAGGGTATGAAGCGCGCCTGCCTTGGCGCGGGCGGATCCATAGTCTCGGAGGTTTTCTGAGGCTCTAGACCAGCTCCGGCCGGGTGTCAGCGGCATAGGTCAGGGCGAGGAACACGTCCTCCAGGTCAGGATCCTCCGTGCGGAGGTCCTTGATGCGAATGCCCGCCGCGCGCACCTGGCTGAGCACCTGTTCGACACTTGCCCCAGCCGTCTTGAAGACGACGGCCAGATCGCCGTTGGCGCGCAGTCGAGAGTCGAAATCCCCGATCAGCGGCGCTTCCGGCAGAGGCTCTTCCGGCGTGACCACCACGGTCCGCGTGTCGAGACGCCGCAGAAGCTGGCCCGTCGGCTCGCAGGCGATCACCCGGCCGTGGTTGACGATGGCGATCGTGTCGCAGAGCGCCTCCGCCTCCTCCAGATAATGGGTCGTCAGGACGATCGTTACGCCGAGCGCATTAAGAGACGCCACATAGGTCCAGAGCTGGCGGCGCAGCTCCACATCCACCCCCGCCGTCGGCTCGTCGAGCACCAGGATCGGCGGATTGTGAACCATGGCCTTGGCCACCATCAGACGCCGTTTCATGCCGCCGGAAAGCTGGCGCACATAGGCGTCGGCCTTGTCGGTGAGGCCGAGCGCCGCGAGGAGAACGTCGGTGCGCCGTTCCGCCTTGGGGACACCGTAAAGGCCGGCCTGAACCTCCAGGGATTCCCGCGGGGTGAAGAAGACGTCGGCGGCGATCTCCTGAGGCACCACGCCGATGGCCGCCTTGGCGTCACGCGGCCGGATGTCGATATCGCGACCCCAGATGATCACCTGGCCCTCGGACTTGCGGCTGAGGCCCGCCAGAATATTGATGAAGGTGGACTTGCCCGCGCCGTTGGGGCCCAGGAGGCCGAAGATCGACCCACGCGGGATCGCCAGATCAATGCCCTTCAGCGCGGCCATGGCCGGGGTCGTGCGCGTGGCCGGATAGGTCTTGAAGAGGCCTCGCGCCTCGATGGCGTAGTCGGGAAGGGTCATGCGGCTCCGAATGGCCCGGGCGGACTCGATTGACGGTTCCCCAGGCTCCCGCCTATCTAGATATCGCCTGGGCAAGCGCCAAGCGCCACGTCAAAAGCGGACAATCCCATGACGTCCAAAGAGACCCCCGCTCTGCCAGACCCGGAGTTGGTGGTCGTCCGCTCCCGGCGTGTGGCCTGCGACGGCGTCGGCGGCGCTCTGGGTCATCCCCGCGTCTGGCTGGAGATGGGCGAGTCGGACTTCGTCGAATGCGGCTATTGCGACCGTCGTTTTGTCCTCGCCAGCGGGTCCCCGGGCGCGGAGAGCGAACTTACCGCGCCCGGTGTCTATGAGGGTCCTGGCGGCCATTAAGAATCGGCATGCATCCTGAAGCCGGCCTTGTGCGTTATCGGCGGGTCGAAAAATTTCTTCAGGCGGCCACCATGAACATCAAACTCGCACTCACCCTCGCGGCGACGGCCGGAGCCGCGAGCCTCCTCGCGGCATGCGGCGGCATGTATGGCGGCGGGGACGTCGGCTACGGCTACGGCCCCCGCGGCGCGGTCGCTCTGAGCGACTGCGGCGGCTATTATGACGGCTTCTATGGGCCCGTGGATGATGGCTGCTGGGGCAATGACGGCGCTTTCTGGTATCATGGTGGCGACCATAATTGGCATCGCGACACAGGCGGCCATTTCGGTCACACCGCCATGAACGGCGCGCAGGAATTCCACGGCAAGGGCCCGGGCGCTGGTCATCATTTCGGCGAACGGCCCGCTGGCGGCGCGGCTCACGGCGGCGACGAACACCACGGCTGACCCTTCCGCCTGCGTCCTCTGACGTGAGGGCGTGACCTCCGCCCCCGCCCGGCCTAGTTTGCCGGTATGATTGACGCCCTGACGGCGGAACCGCCGATCCTGGATGAACTCGCCCTCCCCGCCCCAGAACCCGTGGGCGAGCGGGTGCGGCTTTATCTGGTGGACGGGTCGGGCTTCATTTTCCGCGCCTTCCACGCCCTGCCGCCCCTGACCCGCAAGTCCGACGGCCTGCCGCTGGGCGCCGTCGCGGGGTTCTGCAACATGCTGTGGAAGTTCCTGTGCGAAATGAAGTCGGAGAAGCCGACGCACCTTGCCGTGATCTTCGACGCCTCGGAAAAGACT
>Ga0116226_10005092_pt1 | contig 11706 bp, 8 predicted proteins | sample S1TSphfallax_FD_89692 | JGI IMG/M metagenome (GOLD analysis project Ga0116226, IMG submission 89692) | Host-associated microbial communities from peat moss isolated from Minnesota, USA - S1T2_Fa - Sphagnum fallax MG | ecosystem: Host-associated > Plants > Peat moss > Unclassified | place: USA... | reverse complement strand
TCTCCTTCGCATGAAGGAAGGTAGTCCCGTCGTGATCGACGTAACCAACGCCACAGCCACTGATGAGATCGTTCACTGGCACGGTCTAGCCATTGGCACCGTCCCCGATGGAGCGGCGGAAGAAGGCTCCCCGCTCATCGGCGCGGGCAAGACCCTCCGCTATAGCTTCACGCCGAAGCCATCTGGCACCCGCTGGTATCACACCCATGCCATGGCGATGGGCGATCTGAAGCTGGCTGGCTACACCGGCCAGTTCGGCTTCCTGCTCGTCGAAGGCCGCGAGCCAACGCCGCACTATGACCGGGAGGTTAACCTCGCTGTCCATCATTGGGAGCCATCCTTCGTCCCCATGGTCGAGACCATGCGGGCCGAGTCTTCCAACATGCCGCAGACGACTGGCTCGGACGTCGGCTACAAGTACGCTACGTTCAATGGCCACATGCTCGGCGCGGGCGAACCCATTCGAGTGCGAAAGGGCGAACGGGTGCTGATGCGCTTGCTGAACGCCAGCGCGACCGAAAACGTCGTGCTCGCCTTGCCTGGCCACACCTTCCACGTCATCGCGATGGACGGCAACCCGGTTCCCAGGCCGCACGCGGTGGAGGTCCTTTCGCTCGCCGTGGCGGAGCGGGTCGACGTCCTCATCGAGATGAATGCACCCGGCGTCTGGGTGCTCGGCTCAACCCTCGAAGCGGAACGCGCCAAAGGTCTCGGCATCGTCATCGAGTACGCGGGCAGCACCGGCCAGCCGGTCTGGCGTGATCCCGCTCCCTCCGAGTGGGACTACTCCCTATTTGCAACAAACAAGCCGGTGCCCGAGCCGGCGGAGACCTTCGTCCTCGCGTTCCGCGACGCCGGAGCACTGGATGGCTCGAACTTCGACACGTGGACCATCAATGGAGACGCGTGGCCAAAGGTCCAGCCCATCATGGTGGACCTGGGCAAGCGCTATCGCATGCTCTTCCGCAACGCCAGCGGCGATCAGCATCCCATGCACCTTCACCGGCATAGTTTTGAAGTCACGAAGATCGGCGACAAACCTATGAGCGGCCTGGTGAAGGACGTCATCAACGTGATGCCGCTCCAGACTGTCGCCGTCGACTTTATCGCCGACAATCCCGGTGATGCCCTGCTGCACTGCCACCAGCAACTCCACATGGACTACGGCTTTATGCAGATCGTGAAGTACCGCGGGTGACGCGCACGGGCAACGCACTTCCGCCATCCCTCCGCCTCGCCCTGGTGGCCCTCATGACGGCGCTGGGGCTCGGCCTGTGGCTAGGGTACCCGCACATCACGCATGCGGCCTTCGCTGTCGCATCGAATCAACCGGCAGTCTCGACCGACTGGCCTGCCTACAACGGAGGAGTCGACGGAGACCACTACTCCAAACTCGCCCAGATCAACGTCAGCAACGCTCATCTCCTCAAGCAGGTCTGGCGTACCGACGTCGGCAACGATGGCGGTGTGCAGGTCAACCCGCTCGTCGTTGGGCGCGTCGTCTACGGCTACACGCCTACGCTCCAGGTCATCGCGATGGATGGTGTCACTGGCACTAAACTCTGGACCTTCGACTCGAAGATCGAGGGCCGCCAGCCCAGCCGCGGCTTCAGCTACTGGCATGACGGCAAAGAGTCCATTCTCTTCGCCTACATCATGAACTTTCTCTACGCGCTCGACCCTGCCACCGGCCAGCCCATCAGGAGCTTCGGCGAAGACGGACGACTGGATCTGCGCAAGGATCTGGACTCGGACTACACCCAGAACAACGTCGCCCTGACCACGCCAGGGGTGCTCTTCCACGACCTCCTCATCGTCGGCTTCCGCGCTCCGGAGACAAACCCTGCTCCACATGGCGACATTCGCGCGTATAGCGTTCGCACCGGCAAACTTACCTGGAGCTTTCACACCATTCCGCATCCCGGCGAAGCGGGCTACGCCACATGGCCCGAAGGCGCATGGCAAACCGCGGGAGCCGCCAACAACTGGGCAGGGATGACCGTCGATGCGAAGCGCGGAATCGTCTTCGTTCCTACCGGCTCCGCCGTCTCTGACTTCTACGGTGCCGACCGCGTGGGGAACGACCTCTTCGCCAACACGCTCCTCGCGCTGGACGCAAACTCCGGTAAGAAGCTCTGGCACTTTCAAGGCGTGCATCACGACATATGGGATCGAGACTTCCCGGCTTCACCCGCACTCGTCACCGTCCAACACGAGGGCAAGAGAATCGACGCCGTCGCCCAGACCAGCAAGCACGGCTTCGTCTTCCTCTTTGACCGCGTCACCGGCAAACCACTCTTTCCCATCGAGGAGCGACCATTTCCCGCCTCTGACGTACCAGGTGAAGTGGCCTCACCGACCCAGCCGATCCCCACAGCGCCCGAGCCGTTCGCGCGCCAGCGCCTCACCGCGGACATGCTGACCACGCGCACGCCAGAGGCTCACGCCTGGGCCGAAAAGGAGTTCAAGACCTTCCGCAGTGAGGGACAGTTCATTCCTCTCTCGGTGGACAAACAGACTGTCGTCTTCCCGGGCTTCGACGGCGGAGCCGAGTGGGGCGGACCGGCCATCGATCCTCGCTCCGGCGTGATCTACGTCAATGCCAACGACCTTGCCTGGACCGGCGGTCTCACCGAAAACAAGCCCGGCACCCCGGGCCAGGTGCTCTACCAGACGCAGTGCGCCATCTGCCACGGCGGAGACCGCAAGGGCAATCCACCTGCTTTTCCCACGCTCGTCGATATCGACAAGCGTCTCACCAAATCTCAACTCATCGCTACCATTCACGGCGGCAAAGGCCGCATGCCCGGATTCCCCGCTGTTCAGGACAAGCGCCTCGAACAACTTGTCGACTATCTCGACCACCCGACGCCCGATGCCACGGACATCAACCTCGCTGCAGCGTCCGGCGGCACGGATGTTCCCGGCGGGAAGCTCTATGCAAAGAACTGCGCCATCTGCCATGGCGACGATCGGCTCGGCGCGCCTTCGAACTACCCCGGTCTGCTCGGCGTTCGCGCACGCATGTCTGATGCGCAGATCGTCACGATCATCCGCCAGGGCAAAGGCCGCATGCCCGCATCTCCGAAGCTCACAGTCGACGACAACGCCGCGATCCTGCGCTATCTTGGGCCGCCGATGGATGCTCCCGCCACGGCGTCCGATAAACGCGAGCTCGCTGGCGCAAGCTCGTCGACCGTTCCGAGGTACCGCTTCACCGGCTATCGCAAGTTTCTCGACCCTGATGGCTACCCGGCAGTCGCTCCGCCCTGGGGCACGCTCAACGCAATCGACCTGAACACCGGCAAATTCATCTGGAAGATTCCACTCGGCTCTTATCCTGAACTGGCAGCAAAGGGCATGGGCGATACCGGCACCGAAAACTACGGCGGACCCGTCGTCACCGCAGGCGGCGTCTTGTTCATCGGAGCTACGATCTATGACCGCAAGCTTCGCGCCTTTGAAGCCGCGACCGGCAAGCTGCTGTGGGAAGGCGATCTCCCCTTTTCCGGCACCGCCACCCCCAGCACGTACATGATCGATGGCAAACAATACATCGTGATTGCCACCAGCGGCGCCCGCAACCCGAAAGGCCCGCAAGGAGCAGCCTACGTCGCCTTTGCCCTGCCGTAGCTCTAGGCCTATGGGACGCAAGGGATCTACTTCTCATCACGACATTCTCATAAAGGAGCAATCCATTGAACTTCACCCGCCGCCACTTCATCGCGACCGCAGCAGCTGCCCTCACCGTCCGCACCGCGCTCTCCGAACCCCTCGGCCTACCCGCAGGCATCCAGCTCTATGCTGTCCGTGACGAGCTTGCGAAAGACACACCCGGAACCCTCAAGGCGCTCCACGACCTCGGCTTCCGCGAGGTCGAGTCCGCCGGCTTCGGCAAGTACAACGCAGTCGAGTTCGGTAAGCTCATCAGCGATGCGGGGCTGAGCTGCCCCAGCGCGCATCTTCCCTTCACCGGTGCGACCGACCTGGCCCCCATCTTCGCCGACGCCAACGCACTGGGCGCTCACTTCGCGGTCAGCTCCGTCTTCGTGAATCTTTTCCCCAATGGACGGCCAAAATCCACGGATCAGGCTGCACCCTCGCCCGCGCTTGGACTGGACGGCTTCAAGAAGATCGCAGCGCACATGAATGATGCAGGCAAGCAAGCCAAAGCAGCCGGTCTTCAGTACGCCTACCACAACCACAACTTCGAATTCGAGAAGATGCCCGACGGCTCCTTCGGCTACGACGTCCTGCTCAACGAGACCGACCATGAACTGGTGAATTTCGAGATCGATTGCGGCTGGATGACGGTCGCAGGGGCCAGCGCTCCGGCATACTTCAAGCGTCACCCCGACCGCTTCCGCATGCTTCACGTCAAAGACTTCCGTCCCATCAAGCCCACGATCGACCTCGTCGGTCCCGGCCGCCCTACCGGCGTGGAACTCGGGCACGGCTTTATCGACTACAAGTCGATCTTTGCCGCCGCGAAGACAGCAGGCATCGTGCATATCTTCGCCGAACAGGAAGCGCCCTACCAACGCGGACAGCTTGAGTCCGCCAAAGTCAGCTACGACTTCCTCCACTCTTTCTCTTAGCTCTGTTCCAGCCCGGAGTTTCGGGCCGGAACGCGCTCCTCATGTGCCCCGATGGCGCGTTCATTACCGTGAAGGAAGGTGTCTGGAACGATCAGCGCCTGGTCACAGGTTTTCAGACCCTCGGGGTCAAGATCGCCGACGCAATCGGAAGCCACCCTCTGGCTCTTCATTTACTTGACGGAACCCATCAGGAAAAGAAGCTCCTGACAGTCCCGTAGCGCCCCCGGGCGAGAGCCCGCTGCTTCCATTGCCGCACGCTGCCCTCTTCTGGACACGCGATACGACATCAGGCATATCTTAGTAGCTAGCCGGATTACGGAGAGACGGTACACATCCAACGAGATATCCGGGTGAGCATGCTACCTTGCCAACTTCGAGTCGCCCCCAAAAGGGCAACTACTCCAAAATCGGAATCATCTACCTTTGTGGAAGCCCACTTCCGGAGGCCATTACGAGCATGAAAGTTTACCGTCTTCTTCCCAGGGTCATTCTCTTGGCGAGCATCGCAGCGGCAATGGGCGCGATCGGATGCAAGTCCACTCCCCCCGCTACCCCAGCACCTGCAGCCGGACAGAACGCGCCCGCCGGTCCGGTGAACTCCGACGGAACTCCAGCCAACGCCGCACCCGCGCCCTCCACTACGCCGACGTCCGCCGCCACGCCCGCACAGCCTGCGGCAGCTCCCTTACCACCGCCTCAGCCAGTTGCCCTGGTAGCTCCAAGAGGAACGCGCGTCGTAGTTCGTACCAATGAGACCCTGAGCGCTAGCAAGAATGAGGTTGGCGACGCCTTCTCCGGTGAACTCGAGGAGCCTATCGTCTCGCACGGTGCAACCCTCTTTCGCCGCGGAACCCGTGTCTCCGGAACAGTAGTAGCCGCCAAAGGCAGAGGCAAGTTCAAAGGCGAAGGAGCGATCGGGATCGAGATATCCTCCATCGGTTCCGTCCGCGTCCACACCTCGGAGTACGAGAAGGAGTCCAAAGGCAAAGGCAAGCGTACCGGAGCTCTGATCGGCGGCGGCGCGGGCCTTGGCGCGATCATCGGCGGCCTCGCTGGCGGCGGAAAAGGCGCAGTCATCGGCGGACTGGCAGGCGCTGGAGCAGGCACCGCAGGCGCAGCCTACACCGGGAACAAGGATGTTGTAATTCCATCCGAGTCTGTACTTACCTTCAGCCTTCTGGAGCCCCTGACAGTGCAGCCCTAAGATCTGTCAGGGTTTGTTGTGAGAGAGTGCCCATCCGGGTCGCGATAGCATCGCAGCCCGGATGGGCATCTTCATGCAATCAAGAGACTAAGATAGAGCAATGCGCCTCTCGCCGGTCTTTCTTCTCTCTGCCACCGATGTGTCTCACTTCCCCACCAAGGCAAAGACCTTCGATGTGCCCGAGATTGCTTTTCTTGGCCGCTCAAACGTCGGCAAATCTTCCCTGATCAACTCACTCATCGGATCAAAGGAAGCGCACGTCTCCTCGACCCCCGGCCGAACCCGGGCGATCAACTTCTTCGCTCTGCACGAGGGCGCAGGCGACAAGAAGAAGATTCGCCCCACGCTGATCTTCGCCGACCTCCCCGGCTACGGATACGCCAAGATCTCGAAGTCCATCTCCTCCGAGTGGCCCACGTTCATCGAACCTTACCTGGCCAACCGTGAGACGCTGGCGCTATGCGTCTGCCTTGTAGACACCAACATTCCACCCCAGGCCAACGACACCCAGCTCATCACCTACCTGAAGCAAAGCCAGCGGCCCTATCTCGTGGTGGGAACCAAGGCCGACCGCATCTCAGGGAATGTCCTTTCAAAGTCCATCGCGGCACTCAAGCGCGAGCACGAGGTCGACGAGATTCTGCCCATCTCCGCAAAGACCGACGCCGGGATCAAGACGTTATGGTCGAGGCTGATGGCCGTGGCCGAGGACTAACCAACATTGCGCCGCCATTACTCCATCGTTCTTACACTCATCGCGGTCTTCGCCATGCACCTATCTGCTCAACCGAAGGGCGAGTTCATCTTCCCGCCCGGAAGCACCTCATTCCCATCGAGCCACGCCTCCACGCTCGTCGAACTGATCGACCGTTCGATCCTCTCCGCATGGTTTGGGGGCACCGCCGAGGGCGCAAACGACGTCGCCATCTGGAGTTCACGTCAGACCAACAGCACCTGGTCGAAACCGGTCGAACTGGCACGAGAACCCGGCGTCGCCTGCTGGAATCCAGTCCTCTTCCATGCGCCGAATCCGCCCGCCAAATCTCCGCGCCTGTGGCTCTACTACAAGTTCGGAACCTACCCGCAAAACTGGACCGCCGCACGCAAGTACAGTGACGACGAAGGGACGACCTGGTCTCCAGCCGAACACCTTCCCGCAGGCCTGGTCGGCCCGGTTCGGGCTAAGCCGCTCGTCTTACCCGACGGCACCATCGTGAGCGGAAGCTCCACGGAGTCCTATCACTCCTGGGCCGTATGGATCGAGCGCAGCAAAGACAACGGAAAGTCCTGGGCAAAGATCGGGCCCATCGCCCCTGCTCCTTCAAACCCCGCGTCGAACCTACGCGAAGGCATCATCCAGCCCTCCGTCGTCTGGCTCGGAGAAACGCACCTTCGGCTCTATGCACGTTCTACTGAGGTCATCGGAAGAGTAGTCGTGTCAGACTCCTACGATGAGGGCCTCACCTGGACCGAGGCCCGTCCCATCGATGTGCCAAACCCAAACTCCGGCATCGATGCCGTCGCCCTCAAAGACCACCGCGTCGTCTTGATCTATAACAACACGACCAAGGGCCGATCCCCTCTGAACCTTGCTGTCAGTAACGACGGCGAGCACTTCAAGATGTTCTTGACGTTGGAAGACGAGCCAGGAGAGTTCTCCTACCCGGCGATGATCGTAGCCAACAACGGAGACCTCTGCATGACCTACACCTGGAACCGCAAGTCGATCCGTTTCGTGCGCCTGCCGCAATCTGCGATCCCAAAGCTCCCGTAATCCCGGAACTTTGTGAGTTACTCCACTGTATAGAACTGGGCTATGTTGCGGAACTTCGTATAGCGCTTCGCCAGACGCTCAGCCTCTGGCATCGCGTTCAACTCTGCCAGATGATGCTGCAGCCGATCGTCCACAAAAGCCATGGCAGCCGCTGGGTCGTTCTGCGTGCCGCCCGGCGGCTCTGCCAGAACATCATCCACACAGCCCATCCGCAGCACATCGATCGCCGTGTAACGCAGCGCCGCGGCCGCCTGCTGCTTCTTGCTGGCATCCTTCCACATGATCGAAGCGCAACCCTCAGGCGAGATCACCGAATAGATCGCGTTCTCGAGCATCAGCACGCGGTCGGCAACTGCCAGCGCAAGAGCGCCACCTGAACCACCCTCGCCTGTAATCGTCGCGATCGTCGGAACCTTCAACCGCGACATCTCCAACAGGTTGCGAGCGATGGCCTCGCCCTGTCCACGCTCTTCCGCACCAAGGCCCGGAAAGGCCCCAGCAAGATCAAGAAACGTGAAGATAGGCCGCCCAAATTTTTCCGCAATCTTCATACAGCGAAGCGCCTTCCGATAACCCTCAGGCTCCGGACTGCCGAATTTGCGCTCAACACGCTCTTTGAGAGTACGGCCCTTCAGGTTGCCGATCACCATCACCGGCTCGCCGTGGAAGAAGGCCATTCCGCAGGCCATCGCGTGGTCGTCGCCGTAGGCACGGTCACCGTGAATCTCGCTGAAGTCAGTAAACAGAGCTGAGATAAAGTCCATCGGATAAGGGCGCTTCTCGTGCCGCGCAAGCTCCGTCTTGATCCACGCTTCCGGCACCGCCGGAGGGGACTTCTGTGCATTTCGTGTCGATTCGATCTCTGCCATAGCTTATGCCTGTTTCATCTTACTTGATGGCTGCTTTCTGCAACACCCGAGAGCATAGAGACAATCGTCGTGTAAGCTTTCCCCATACCAAATGACTGCCTTTCCCGTCTCGGATAATCACGGCAACGAGATGAGCTGCATGGCTCGCTTCAATCCACGTGGCCCCTCAAGCCCGATACGTGTAGCTGCTCGGAGCGGAGCGAGCATTGTCGCCATCGCGATTGTCCTCCTCCTCTGTAGCAGTTCTGTTGCACAGAAAGCTCGTCCTAGCTATAAGGACGAGTCAGCACACGATGTCGTTCGACGGCTACCAAGCGACCGAGAGGTCACATGGGTGGAACTTGGCCAAGACCAAATTATGGTTATGACACCTTTGGGTCCGTGCGGAACCGTTGCACGCGTTGCAGATACTCGTTTTGGCTTTGCCCCTGGTAAACAAAACGACAGCACTGTGATGATGTTCCGAAGCTGGACCTCGGCAACCACCGAGGCGCGCACTTACTGCAAATCGTGGTACGAGAAGACACTCGACGAGCGACAAGCGGCGCAGGAAATGTGGGCGTGGCGTCAGAAACGAGACGAAGAAAGCCGACGTGAAAGCCCACCCCCAAGTTACTCTCCGAAAATAGTATCCCAAGTCGAGACTGAAATACCCGAGGAGGGGCGTCGAGAGCATGTCAACGGCACCGTTATCGTGGGCGTCACGGTAGATGCGAATGGTAAGCCGACGAATCCTTCAGTCGTTTCGAGCGATCTCCGCGGCCCACAGGGGGCGATCTCGCATTCCCTACTGGCTGACTACTATCAAAGCGCGATCACGACTGTAATGCAGTACAAGTTTAAGCCGGGCATGCAAAATGGAAAAGTCGCACCCTGCGGGATCCAAATCCAGCTGGACTTCCATATTTACTAAGAGGTCAGTTGATCACCCGAACCCCGCCCCGTCCCACCAACTCTTCAATCCTGTCGATAAACAGCTTGTCCGCAGCGACCATCACATCCTGCGGCTCCAGCACAGCACAGAACGCTCCCGGCTCTTCAAGATCGAGCAGCAGCTTACCCGTTCCCGGCGCACTCTTGAACACAGCCTGCATCTTCACCAGCAGCTCCTTGTCAGGGCTGTGCAGCGGCACTTTGATACGCAGCGCCTCCGGCAGCTTCAGCTTGATGTCCTCCAGCGCCTGGATCTTCGAAACAGCCAGCTTTGGGGCCGAATCCTCTTCCCCACGCAGCGAGCCAGTAATCAGCACCGGTACATCGATCTTTAACTTCTCCGCGAGCTTCTCGTAGCTCTGCGGAAACGCAATCAACTCGATCTTGCCGACGGTGTCCTCAAGCGACGCCTGCGCATAAAACTCACCCGACCGCTTCGACTTCGCCACCTTCAGCCCGGTAATCACGCCGGCAATGGAGATTTCGTTCGTCGGCTCTTCACTCCGACCGCGCCGGAAGACCTGCGGCTCCGGCTTCATCTCGATCGCCTGCGCCGTTGTGACCACCTTCAGATTACGTAACTTTTCGCGATACTTATCCATTGGATGTCCGGAGACGAAGAAGCCCAGCACGTCCTTCTCGTTCTGCAGGCGCGTGTGCTCATCCCACTCCGGCACATTCGGCAGCGCGTGTTCCGTGCTCGCCCCGCCAACCGGCCCATCGTCGAAGATCCCAAAGAGTCCGCTCTGCCCCGCAGCGTTATCGCGCTGTGCCTTTGCTGCGCCTTCCATCGCCTTATCCAGCGCCGCCATGATCGACGCACGAGCGCCGAATGCATCCATCGCTCCAGCCTTGATCAGCGACTCCAGCACGCGCTTATTCAGCAGCCGAAGATCGACCTTCTCGCAGAACTCCCATAGGCTCGCGAAGCCCTTCTTCCCTTCCGCTTCAAGCTGCGTGCGGGCAGCGATGATCGACTCGATCGCATTCTGACCTACGTTCTTGATCGCCGCAAGCCCAAACCCGATCGCCTTGCCATCCTTCGTATCCAAAGGCGTAAAGCTCGCAAAGGACAACTGCACATCCGGCGGCACCACCGGAATGTTCATCTCCTTGCACTCAGAGATGTACTTGACCACATTCTCCGGCTTCGAAGTTTCGCTGGTCAGCAGCGCCGCCATAAACTCGACCGGATAGTGCGTCTTCAACCAGGCCGTGTGATACGCCAGCAACGCATACGCCGCAGAGTGCGACTTGTTGAAGCCGTACCCCGCGAACTGCGCCATCAGGTCGAAGATCTTTCCAGCGACATCCTTGGGATGCTTGTTCTTTGCCGCGCCGGCCATGAAGCGCTCGCGCTGCTTGGCCATCTCGCCGGCGTCCTTCTTACCCATCGCGCGGCGCAGCAGGTCGGCATCGCCCAGCGAGTAACCCGCAAGCGCGTTCGAGATCTGCATGACCTGTTCCTGGTACACGATGACGCCAAGCGTCTCCCGCAGGATCACTTCCAACTCCGGCAGCTCATAGCTGACCGCGCGCCGCCCCCACTTGCGCTCGATAAAGTCGTCGATCATGCCGCCCTGGATCGGCCCCGGCCGATAGAGCGCATTCAACGCGGTCAGGTCTTCAATGGAAGTCGGCTTGTACCGCCGCAGAACGTCGCGCATCCCGCCCGACTCAAACTGGAAGACGCCTGAGGTCAGCGCGCGATGATAGACCTGCTCGTAAGTCTTCTCATCGTCCAGCGGAATCGTCGCCATGTTGACGTCTTCGCCTGTCGTTCGCTTGATGAGCTTCAGGCAGTCGTCGATAACCGTCAGCGTCGTCAGGCCGAGGAAGTCCATCTTCAACAAACCCATCTTCTCGATGGCGCCCATGTCGTACGACGTGACAATGTCTTCGTTCTTCGCTCGCGTCACTGGCACAAGCTCAGTCAGCGGCTTAGGCGCGATCACCACGCCCGCCGCGTGAACTCCAGCGCCGCGTACCAACCCTTCGAGCCGCATCGCCGTGTCGATCAACTCCTTGATCGGCGCCTCGCTCTCGTACGCCTGCTGTAGCGGACCTTTATCCTTCAGCGCCTGCTCGATCGTGATGCCGATCGTCGGCGGAATCATCTTCGCGATGCGATCGACCTCGCCGTACGGCATGTCGAGCGCTCGGCCCACGTCCTTGATCGCCGCCTTCGCGGCCATCGTATTGAATGTAATGATCTGCGCGACCTGGTCCGTTCCGTACTTGCGCCGGACGTACTCGATCACTTCACCGCGCCGGTTCATGCAGAAGTCGATGTCGATATCGGGCATGGAGACGCGCTCGGGATTGAGG
>Ga0116226_10005090_pt1 | contig 11707 bp, 11 predicted proteins | sample S1TSphfallax_FD_89692 | JGI IMG/M metagenome (GOLD analysis project Ga0116226, IMG submission 89692) | Host-associated microbial communities from peat moss isolated from Minnesota, USA - S1T2_Fa - Sphagnum fallax MG | ecosystem: Host-associated > Plants > Peat moss > Unclassified | place: USA... | reverse complement strand
TGGTAGGGGGTCGACGTGGCTTCTTCTCTCTCAAAACAACTTCAGGTTCAAACAAAGTTTGTGGTAGCTCTTTATGATGAGGGTCTAATGCTGCTGTGTCTAACACCTGCGTTTGTTGAACATTTTGCGGTTCAATTTCCTCCATTTCTGCGGGATATACTGCAAACTTTTTAACTGTATCTTCTAACATGTTTTCAAACGTTTCGGCTGATGAGAGCACTTATTATAGACGCAACGGCAGGTATAAGTATCGGCAAAAAACCACCACTTTGTACTAAGAGTTCTTTGCGTTTTTTCGCACACTTACGGTTTTTCTTACAACAAAGTTCTTTCAAGACTTTACTGTGTCTCTTGATTTTTTTCGACTGAGATGTACTCAAGTTTATATTCCCTTTTAAATAGTTTCGAGCAATTTCAGAAAGGGCGTCGTACAGAATTTTGTCGTCACCTAAATGTTTCAAAACTACTTCACGGCTATCACGATCTTTTACTCTTGTGAGCGCTTGAAGGAAATTTAAAGTTTTTTTAAGTGATTCAGACATTTATTTATGAATTTATATCGTAGATAAGCGGAGCAAAATTATATTTTTGAGACACATTAACTGGTAATTCTTCTTTAGTTATCCTTGAGCGTAAACGGAGAAAATCGTTCGTAAGAGGATGAAGGTCTATCAAAAGATAACTTAAAGGTTTCGTGGTGGCCTCTGCGTATATATTGAGAAATTTTTTGGTTTTTCCACGGAATATTTGCCTTGACAGATGTTCAATTTGTTGCACCCCTCTAGGTGTTTTCAACAAAATGAAATACTGTGTATTCAGACTGATTGTTCTCATCTGATTTCCTTGAAGGAACAGGTTTTGAACGATGAAAAAGACGCTTATCTTTTTGTGATGACTCCCCTTTGTAAATAATTGACCTGCATCCTTATCGCTTTTTAATTCCTCCATCAAATCATCCAAAATAATAATTTCAGGTTTAAATAATTCGATATCTTGTTGTGAAGGTTTGCCTCGAGTATACTTAAGATCAACATTTTGAACAGGTTCTGAATACAAATCCTGCATTTGACCATAGCACCATAATACTCTAATATTTTCAGTTTGAATTGAAATCAAGTCCTTCCAATTTTCTAAAATACGTCTCATTAATACAGTCTTCCCACTTGATGTGGGTCCTGAAATAATACATGTAAACGGGTGTTTGAATTTCAGATCCTCACTTGAAACTTCCATTAAATAAATGAAACACAATTTTTGCTTTATTTGAAAATTTTTATTTATTGTTCAATAAGAGATTTTGAAAAAATTTTATAAGTCGATAATACATTCTAAATCATCTTTTATTTTATTAGCAATGTTCAAAAGTGATTTAAATTTAAATTCATTCTTATCCAATAAAATTCCTCTAATGTGATTTTGATCAGTATGCTTATTTATTATGAACATAAAAGGATTCGAGCTTCGATAAACAGATATATCCACTTCTGCTATCTTTGAAAATTTTATATTCATTCCATCTGGTTGTAAAATAGTATAGTATATAAATCGAAATTAATCGTAAGATACATTTATACCATTTGATTCATCAGGATGAAAAGTTTCTCTAGTATCGCTATTCTCAGCTTCCTCAATCTTGACATAATGTTATCTTATATCAAGAGTATTCACATTTTAGCCACCTATAAATTTAAACAAAGTTTCTACAATTTATTTTCTTAAAAGAATCAGGAAAGCCCGATTCCAATGGGTAATCTAAAACATCAGAACTATAGCTTTGTGCTGACATTACGATATCTTACGCTTTATGCGGTCTGAGAAAAAAAATTCCATTAGTTGTCCTTTATATACTCTGAGAATCCATAATACTCGCGTTAATATTTATGTAATTCATTATCTGATTGTAGTATTCAAGAACTGATAACACTTCTTCTCGATCGAGAGTCATTCCCCTTAATTCGTTTCTTATATTGATCTCGTTTATTGTTGCCATAAATGGTTCATAACATTTATGCACGTGAAAGATACCATCGCCTTGAAAAAATTTCGTCCTGTCATCATTCGATGAATGGTTAGATAACGATTTATAAATTTCCTCAAACTGTTCCGGACTAAATGTCAAGCCATAATGCAGATCAGGTTTCTCAATTTTTGATTTGTTTTCGATATCATCCTCGATGAAATACTGTCTCAACTCGATTTTGTAGAGAAATGTTTGATTTCCAATGTCTTCAGTTTTGAGTTTTAGGTACTTACGTTTCGTTTTATCAACACTTAATGTATTGAGAGCGAAACTGCAAATAATACCGGCTAGACTCATATTTTATAATGAAAGTTCACAAATAATAGATGAGGCCTTACTCTGTTGATGTCTTACTTAGAAATGAGGAAAAAATAAAATATATTCTACTTTTAATGCTCAAAAATTATTTATTTTCAAATAATGTTACAAAATATGTTTGATTTAATTATGATAAAAAAAATTCAAATTTTTTCCTGATATGTCCACGACAAATGGGACAGTGTTTTAAATGAATATTCATTGAACAATTATTGCAAAGTACTGCATGTTTGCAAGGAAAGAAAATAATATCAATTTCATTATCCAAACAAATTTTACATTGAAGTCGATCCAGAGACGCGACTCCGCTTAAATCTATTGTTTCAATCTTTTCTTCTTCGTAAGACCCGAGATATGCTATATTATTTACGTCCTTTCCTTTAATGAAGGCACAATTTGGAGAATACCTCTTGTGAACATCTTCAACATCTTCGTTACCTTTCCATTCTCCAATAATTATGCGACAAAAAGCACATTGAGAACTGGTGTTCAAAAGGGTATAGATGAATCCATTTTTGGCTAATTTTTGTGCAAAACTTTCACTCAACGGAAATTTACGAATAGAAAATGTTTCGTATCTCTTTAATTCACATCTCATATAAGCGAAAAAATTTTCTACATTGAAAATCTTTCTATCATCATCAACTGCTGGTATTAGAAACGGTGCGTAAATTTCTGCGAAAGGACAATGTCTCCTTGCTCTTGTAGCTGAAATATAATCTGGAAAATCTAATGAATATGAAAAATCCAAATCTTCATCAATCCGAGGTATTAAAGAATCTTTGATGAGAACATGTTCCATCCCTTGAATAGTTAGATTAGATATATCCATTTTTATGCTTACATCTCCTCCTTGCAAGAAGAAACATTGTTTTGATTCGTGCACATGTTTAACAAATAGATCATCATTCAATCTTTTATACGGAGTTGAAAAATTGCAGGAAAAACAGTACAATCTCTTTAGAGAAGTTTTACAATAAAATCCCATCGAAGCAAGAATTTTAGGATCATAAAACGGTTGATCGGTGAAAGTATATCTTCTCACTAGTTCATGTCTAAGCAACTCATGTCTCACGTATAACGCACCCATTTCAAAATGTGAAAATTTGTATCGGTTGCTGCGTCATTTATACTGAAAACTTATACCCGTAGGGTCTTGTTGTGTAGTCGCGCATGATCATTCTTCTATCATATACTAGACGATATATTTTCTGATTATACACAGTGTTTACGTCATTATATTTACTAGTAACAAACTTCATTTGAGGAATTAAATGTTGTGTCTGTTCTTTCTCTTCTATAACTTCATTAACTAGACTTTCCATTGTGCTGAAATTAACTATTGCTGATGTTTGAAAATTCAAAGTTAAACCTTTAACTTTACAAACATATTCTTTACGACCACTTATCGGATAGAAAACTTCAAAACTGTAATTTTTCGCACCACACGATACAAACTTAGTAATATATGCATCTGGTTCTTCCTTGGTTTTCACTTCATCAGTTAGCTGACCTAAATAAATTCCGGTTTTAGGAGAAAACTCACCTTCATTTTCAGTGAATATTATCGAATCTGTATCATAGTATAGACAACGAGGTCCTAATTGACTTAATAAATTATATAACTCTATTCGAGCATGTGCAGTAACATAGGCAGCAATAACGACATTTGAATGTGATGACTCTTGTATGAATCTGTTATTTTTTGAATATTGAACTTGTAATAATTCATCTGATATCAAATAAGCATCATTGACTTCTACTGTTTCATCTCCTAATAGGTTGAAAAACTTTTGTGGATCACTGATATATTCAGTATTGTGATATCCTAAAGGATTTTGAGCAAACTTTCCCCAAAAACTGTTCACTTTGAGTTTACTTGTATTTCTTTTCCCGGGATTTTCTAATATACTATCAATATCTAGTTTTATATTTTCAAATTTCATATAATCATTCACATAATTTTGTTTGTCTTCTACTGTTAAGTCAGGCTTTGGAAATCCACTTGCTTCAACTTTTTCTTTTATACAATCGTTGATAAAGTCAACAAATAATCCATCATTCCGTCCATCACCACCAGCAATTTCATCGAAATGCCAGATTTCGTAAATATCTTTTATTATATACCCCATTTCTAATGCCAACTTAAGTTCAACTGTAACCCAGCAACCAACTAAGCAGCGTTGATTTTCATCATGGTTACAATTAATAATTTGATGTCGAGCGCACTCAGAACAAAGTGTGTAAAAATTTGTTCCATTAATTACCAAAGGAAGAACAGGATAGTATAAATTTGTAGGCGGTAAAATTTTACAAAATATTAAACCTTCAACATTAGTTATACTTAAACTTTCAGGATTGATTATTATTTTTGGATGACCAATTGGAAAATGTTTTTTCTTACAAACAAAAGGATATAAACTCGTGAAATCATAATATAAAATTTTCTCTCCTGGTTTTGTAAAGTGTAATAATTTACTAGCGTTCACTCTTCCACCGTACAAAGCGTTTCTCGGATCAATAGGTGGTAGAAATTTCCTACTTGATTTTCTCAAATGATTATCAAAATAATCTTTGATTTGTATTGTACTTTTCCTAAACTCATTGAATTCACATTCCCAAATCTTAGTCAATTTCAAATCCAAACTTTTATAATAATTTTCTTTTTCTAATGTCATTCTGAAGAGTGAGTCCATATCTTTTCCAGAAAATTTATTGATAACTGTCCATCTTCTAGTTGGAAAGCAGTTTAAACACCCGTGAAAATAACATCCGTTATATTCGAATACTTCGTTTGTTTCAGGAATAAAACCATCCGCAAAATATCTTCCAATTTTGAATTCTCTCAGAATTTTATATTTCCTTGAAAGTTGTACATAATCTAACCACGCATGCCCTGTATAACTCTGTCTGCGTTCATTATCATAACCTTTAATGGGAATGATTGCTATTTTATTGGGTAACAAATAGTTGGTTTTAAAAACTTCCATTACAGCTTGCGGTAAAGTAATACATCTTGTGAAACAGTCTAATCCGGTACTTTTCATCCAATTATCCCGAAAAATCAACACCCCTCTCATTAAAATTTTCACATCATCTTTGCAGTATTTCTGTATTTCCTCTTTGAAATTGAAATTTTTATGACATTTCGACTCATACCACTTTATAAATTCATCCCTGTCGTAGGGTGTTTTCAAATCAATCTGGTAATATTTAATATCAGGCCATTTTCCGTTATAGAACCAGTTTTCTGGAGTATTAAAAAGATGTGGAAAGTCTCCTTTCATGACATCTTTCTCAAAACCGAATGTTTTTGGTAATCTTTTCAGAGGCATTGGTATAAAACTCAGAGTCTATAAATTTGTAATTAGAAATCGACATCGATAATATCTTAGTCCCTCTTTTCAATACTTCTGGCTTTCTTCTTACACTAAGGCAATGCTTCAAAATAAATTGAATATCATAAGCTCTCGAGTTATGTGCAACCACATAAATTTGAACCGCTTTTTTCAATCCAAATGATATTTTCTTTCTTTTCATTTCAAGTGAAAATTCAACAAACAGAAAATCAACAAACTTATTCACTGCGTCGAACCCTTCGAAACATATCTCTTTTCCAGTGCAAAATACACAATATTTTATAACTTTGTCTTTGTGTTTTGAATTCCAACAAGAAGTGCAAACTACTTGAGCAACACATAGATTTGGTTTATGTAGTAAACTCCCATCTTCACAAACTTCTTGAAAAGATTCAAAATCGTAAAATATAAATACTTTAGGCAGATTGTCTTCTTGGCAAAGCGCAGCTTTGTTTAGTGGACTCATGTAACAATAATGTGATGTAATTGGAATCATTTGTTTGCAATGCTTGCATTTCATGTGACCACACTTGTGATTTTTGTCTTCTATATTTTTACAACAATTCAAACAATATCGAAATTTGTCGCAAATTTTAGTAATTTCTTTATGCTTCTTGAAACAATCTTCTGACATGAAGAACCTGTTACAATCATTACATTGTATTTTTTTTAATTCTAGACATTTACTATCTGATAGACAACTTTTACAGGTTTCTAGGCATCGGTGCTTGCCAAATGTAGAGTATCCTTTAACACACTTTTTACAGTAATAGTTTGAACGTAGAAATGATTTCATTGATAAGAGGCTATCAGCGTGATTGTTGAAAATCTGAATACAAACTTGTTTTTCAGCATAATTTCCTTTAAATATGATTTCTTTAGGTGGAGAAACAGCTATCAATTGATAATCGTTCCCAAGAGCGTTCTGATATTTCTGGAGACAAGTGATTGGATTTCCTTCTTTTGATTCAGTCAATCCAGCATTTTCAATCAATTTTCGAGCCATTTTTGTTTGAATATTCATTGTATCTTCTCTTATACGTCTCCATTGTTGATTTCTTATGCCATCAGCATAAGCCTTCGAAACAACAATTGATCTACTCATGCATAATCCATCAGCTTTAATGCGCACAACTCTATTGGATCTCTTACGCCAGTGATCCAAATCTATTATTTCTTCTTTTGCAGGATGACCACCGATTATAGGCATTTCGACTGAAATGAAATCAACTTCAATTATACCATTGAAAAGGAATTCACTTTTACTTTGTGACACTTTTAAAATTTCATTAATTAGTAGGTTTATGTTGAAATCTTTTTTATCAATAAATGGAACATATATCTCACGATCCAAATCTCTATTTTTCAAAGTAATTCTTATTTTATCATTATCTTTTAATTTTGAATATAGTCGAATCACAATTTCATTGAGTTTTGATTCAATAGCTTCAATAATGTACCTTATTTCAATTTGCGAACTTTCAATTCTATAATCCAAATTAAATATCATATACCTAGCTTCCAATTGAAATTTTCTGTTTGGTTTTCTAAACTCTCTAACCAACGTTGCTGTGATCTCGAAACTTGGAGTCTCCATCGTCTCGAGTAACAGAGTTCGAATGAAACTCTGAGTTTATATAGTAGTTAAAATGAAAACCGGTTATTAATGTTAAAATTTTTTTATTTGAAAAAATACAAAAAAATTCACAAATCACCAGTTACAGAAAATATTTTTAACATATCAAAAAAATTAAATGAATAAAGATAAAAAAGAAAATAAAACTTTCCATTATGCGGAAACACTTTAGCTCAGTTATTAGTCAACTTATCATAAAGCTTGAAAATATTGTTCATTCTGTAAGCTTCTCCAACTTGACCGTCTAAAAATTGCTCTACTTCTTCCAAGATTGAAGTTACATCCAATTTCAAACGGGGGATTAATATATTCTCACACTCTTTTCGAGTAGTTGGTGAAATACTAAGCATATCAAAAAGGTTGCGTAGTTTTTTCTTAAATTCGAGATCTAATTCAGGATCTGCCAAAGCTTTAGCGATATAACTTCCTACGTTTGGATTAAAATTGATCTGAATACGACATCGCTTATTTTCGTCACTTTTGTTCGAATCTGCGTTTTTGATTTGTTTATCAACATGTGAGCCAACCAAACTAGCTAGAAGCCCAAAAATGTAAGGATTCATTTTTGTATCATTAATATTTTGATTTTCCACAATAAACTTGATAAGACTCCACGATTCCAGCAAATAGTCCACTTGATGAGATGTTAAACAGATACCATGAACCTTATCCTTCTCTATTGATGTTATCGAAATATCTTGATTATTAAGTCGAGTAATTTGCAGCAATCTTTTTGGTCCGTATGAGAAATGTAGTTTCGTTTGACTTCCAAGCTTATCGAAAAACCATTCTACTTCAGATCTAGTTACACTGATATTCTGATCTTTTGGAGAAGGATTTTTTTCAGTTGGGAACGTTTTTACGATGATTTCAAAGGTATACAAATAGAAATTTTTCTCAAAAATAGTTTCGGTATTTTTCCATGTTCCCTCTCCTACTTTAACAACCATCAATTTTTCGTTTAAATCACCTTCCGAAGGAAACTTTGCTTCGAAAGCATTATACCACTTATATGTAATATTTCCTTTATAACTCATGATATGGTTGAAAGTAACTTAATGATAGTCATTCAAGACAACACTTCTTTATATGCGAAAAAATGTTGAATTCAGCACATGCGCATACTTTGTTGAAATGAAAAAAATTTTATTCATGAAAATCAGGAAAAACTAGTAAAACGTGAATATTTAAACTATTCGTCATCGTCCAGAAGGTTTTCTGGAACCACATCTTCATCTTCCCCGTATTCATCGAGGTCGTCGTAAAAGTCATCAATTTCAACTTCAAGATCAGTTTCTTCAGTTGAATTCGAAGAAATATCTGAGTCATCATCAGATTTTTCTTCTTCTACATTGTAGTTTTCCCTTGGAATTATTGCTGAGTAATGTCTGTTTCGGAAAAGTCCATCTTCAATTTGTGTAGGGTCAATATGATTGGTTAGCGGGTCGTTTCTCCACCTTCTATTAACAATTCCTGCTCGCAATCCTAAAGTCCAACTTAAATTATTTCCCCAAAAAACTCTTAGTCGAAGATATAAACGTGGAATTATAGGAATAGTATGATCTGTTAAAACATATTTCATTTGCTCGTTAATACTTTCGAGTGCCCTTGGAAGCTTATGAGTAAAATACTGTATACGGTCATTAACCATCGGAATATCTTTATTAGTACGTATTTTAAATAAAACACAATAGAAATATATAGCAACATCTTCCAAAAGTGCATCAAATTTAAATTTATCATTCAACTTTTCTTTAAATCCAAACAAATACATGTAGAGTTCATAATAAGACACGTAGAAATCTAGAACATCTTCGTTGAAATTCGTAGAACATTCACGGAGATGTGTTAGGAAATCCCCAAAATGTATCAAATTTGAAATACAATAAGGACACCATCCGGCGTCGAAGTATACTTTGTTAAAATTTTTTCTCAAGTTGAACTCTTGAGTTCCTCTCTTATGATGCGGGACTCCCATTTAACAATTTATCGATTTGTTCACTGTTGAAAATTTTTCTTAAATCTATGTCAATAACCATTCGTTCAAAGTCTTCATATTCTAATCCGGGTAGGATATTAATGAAACTTGCTGTTGAGTCTAAATATGCTTCTATAACAAGTTTCTGAAAATCGTCAAAATTTCCAGTGATGCTTCTCGTACCGATACGATCAAGATAAATGATTTCGTAAATTTTCCACACCTGAGCCAAAATCGAGCAATGATTGATTTTTAAGAGCACGCGATGGTCTAAGTCTGATATCAAGTTGAGAATATAAGCCAAAACTTCATACGAGTGCCATATGAATCCGTAAGGATATTCATTGGCTGTTCGATTCACACAATAAACGATATGCGTCATTACAAGATTTTTCTGAATTAAACTTTCGCAAAGACTGCACTTTACAGTTCTTTGTGCATTATTCGTTCTTGCTTGCATATCCATGAAAGCCAGGACTTGTGCTTTCCTTCTCACTTTTTGAAGTTCACTTTGAGTAAATTTTCATTTTATAACAAAATTGCGTAAAAACGTGTTCTATAAAATTTTAACGACATTAATATTGCAATTTACACAATGATGGAACTTTAATTGAAGATGTTATCTTAATTCAAACTTTGATGACTTAAATAGTTAATTATATTTTAAGTTGAACTCAAATGACTTGATTTTATTTAAAACAAACGAAGTCAAACTCAAATGATTTTAAAATTTCGAAAATAAATTAAGTTAAACGTAAATATCATTCAGAATACTCAAAGTCAAACTTGATATGAACCGTTATTTTTTACCAAATGCACTTTTGAAGTTTTTAAAAATCGAAAACCTTTTAAGACTAACTTCATTTTGTTAAGAACTACGTAGTTTTTACTTTTAGTCAAGAAAGTTTCTCTATCAAAGTTTTTATCAGGCGATTAAAGTGTAATTTTGTAAGTTTTTCAACAAACACTGAACTTAAATCAATTACTAACAAATGAAAGTGGAATTTGAAAAAAATTTTATTTTTCAACTCAAAATTTTCACATGAGTTACAATAAAAAATTTAGCAATTATTTAATTACTTCTTATAACATATATATACAAACATTTTTTGTACAATAATATATTAACAATATTTTTCAATATCTATTTTTTAATTTTAAAAAATTTTTAAATTCCTCACTCTGTTGTAAAAAATCAAATACATCGTCATTTCTTGATCGGTAGAAATTTCGTTCTTCAAATCTGTTATGATGTCGATCAAAGTTATAATTACCATCATTTCCATGATCCACTCGATGATTACGAAATCTGAAATTTCTACGATAATAATTTCTTTGATGATCATACCGTCTTTCAGATGAATCCCTATGATGAGCATCATTTCTTCTAGTGTTCGCACTGTTTCTTTCCTCCCACATCGTGACTGAACCAACCGATCGTTCGATCGGCTTTCTTTCTTGTTTTTCATCAAGTGAAAGTGTTTCTGAGGAATCAGTATCACTTTCCTCATGAGCTGCTTCTTCATCTTTATCGGGTGATTTTAAATCTATTACATTATTTTTTAAGAGCTGATCGTTTTTTTCGTTTTTTATACTTAACTCACTACTCTCATTCTCTTTTTCACTTAAATTATCCTTTCCTTTATCAATTACCTCATTCATTTCACTATTGCTAACCAGATGACTTTCTGGTAAATCGGGAAAATTGACTTCTGTTTCCAGATGTGGTGTCCATTCATATAACTTTTTTATCGTCCTGTCTTTCACTTTAACGTTATTTTTCAGGCTCTTCTTGACTGTTTGTATTCGCTTTTGGTATGCGCTAACAATATCGCTCAATTTATCCAATTTTCCGATTTCTTCGTTGCGTCGCTTCATATCCATTAATAAATGAATATGTCACGAGCGGTGACTGATGCCTCTCTGTCGTGAATCACTGCTTATATACTTTTTAAAAATGAGAACTAGTTTTAAGTGTTTGTCTGTATGTAATTTAAAATTTTCTTCATTATTAAAAAAATTTTCCTCAATTTCCCCTCTTTGCCTTAGGATATGAGGAGAGTATAAAAAATAAAAGATGCCTCCATTAATTAAAAATAAATATTTTCTTATTAGGGGTCAATATTTTTTCTTTCTTAAAAATTTCCTAAGGGTATGAGGGAGAATATAAGAAAAAATAAGGTTACTCAATAAGTAAAAAATTAATATTATTTTCTTATTTGGGGTCAATATTTTTTCTTTCTTAAAAATTTCCTAAGGGTATGAGGGAGAATATAAGAAAAAATAAGGTTACTCAATTAGTTAAAAATAAATATTATTTTCTTATTGAGTAATATTTTTTCTTTCTTAAAACAAGTTAAGCTTTTAGTCTCGTTCGTCTAGCCCTACCCTAACAC
>Ga0116226_10005088_pt1 | contig 11708 bp, 11 predicted proteins | sample S1TSphfallax_FD_89692 | JGI IMG/M metagenome (GOLD analysis project Ga0116226, IMG submission 89692) | Host-associated microbial communities from peat moss isolated from Minnesota, USA - S1T2_Fa - Sphagnum fallax MG | ecosystem: Host-associated > Plants > Peat moss > Unclassified | place: USA... | reverse complement strand
CCGCAACGCGACCGGCTATGACAGGGCCACCAGCCTGCTCCTCGACCTGAGGGTGATCTCCAAGGAAAAAGGCGCGCCTGAGGACTTTTTACGCCGCCTGCAGGAAATACGAAACCGTCATGCGCGGAAGGAGCGGCTAATCGAACGGCTGGCGAAATTGGGATAGCGAAGCGCGCTCTGGCGTAGGATGGCGGAGGGGATGGGATTCGAACCCACGTAAGGACTTTACATCCTTAAACGGTTTAGCAAACCGCCGCCTTCAGCCTCTCGGCCACCCCTCCACGGGAAATGCCCCAAACGGGGAGCTTCCAGCCCGGTTCTAAGGGGCGGGGGCACCGCCGTAAAGCCCTGAGGCGCGTCCTTTTCTCAGCCGGGCGGTGCGATCCTGGCGGCAATGGCGACCGGTGCGGCGCGGTAGGAGGCGAGGCCGCGGTTATTCAGCGCCCGGTCTGGCGGGATCAACATGGCCATTGGCGGTGCCAGCGAGCCGATAGCCGCGGCCGGCGGAATTGCACTGAGCATCGCCGCTGTGCCCTGATCTGCGAAGGCGGCCAGTGCGACGGGCGCCGCACCCGGCGCTGCCTGCCAAGCGGCATAGACTTTTGCCGCATAAGGCTGCCCCAAAGCCAGCGTCTGCGAATGATAGGCGGCCACTGCCTGCGGCCAGTTGCCGAATTTTTGCTCCAGGCTGCTCAGAAACGAGGCCGCGTATTCGGCATTCGCGGCCGGATCGAAGGCTTGCGCCAGGCTTTGGAACGCATCGGGATGCTGCGCCAGATTGACCTGCAGGCAGCCAATGTCCAGCGAGGTGATCCCCGCAGCCTCGAACGCGGCAGCGGCCTGAATGGCCGATGAAGCAGAATCGTACATGCTGCCGGCGCCATTCGCATCGATGGTCCAGGGCCAGGGTTTGACTGTGCCGGTCCGCGGGTCGAGCCGGCCGCTTTCCACGGTCGCGATGGCGTTCAAAAGCCCGGCCGGCAATTGGTGGCCGGCGCTCGCTGTTGCGATTGCCTTTTCGCAAACGCCGTTGCCGGGGCGCGGTGCCGGCCCAGCCGGCAGGGCACCGGGTTCGGGCAATCCACCCGCCAAGGCATTTTCGGCAAAGAACGCGCCGGAAATGGCGCCGGAACCGATGCCGGTATCGGCGAGCGCGGGCGCAGCCGCGCCGAATGCAAGGCCCAACGCAATGGCCACCAAGCCTGCAACCCAGCGTGGTTTTACTTTTCGGTATCGGCTACTCATGGGGGGCAATTAAGGTGAAATAGTTAACAAAAGGTAATGCGACTATGGGGAATGACGCACATGGTAAAAATAATTGAAAATCTAAATGATTGATTAATTTATCTTTTTTATCATATCTGCGGAAACAATGCTGCACTGCAAAAAATGACTTGCGGATCGGTCAGAGTTTTTATATACATGCCTTCGTAGAGTGAGCTTGCTCCTCTACTTTCTTGGACGTTTCCTCCCTAAACTTGGCGGCGCTTCGGCGCCGCCTTTTTTTTCGGGCGAGGGTTGTCCAATCAGCGTTTAAGTTGAACTCTAGATCCTAGAGCGCGATAGGTTTAGGTTGACGCATGCGCGTCAACCTAAACGCGCTCTATCTTATTGAAGAGAGGCTAATTCACGCTTTCGGTCGCCGCGCAAAGCGCGCCAACCTCAAACGATCAGGCTCTAAGGATTCAGATGCGGGACAGTAGGATCTCGAAGAGTCCGTCACTCGGCAGCTGGCGCGAGATCCCACGAACCATCGACCGGCATCAGCAGCGCGGCAGATTTGGCCAAAGCGGCTAAAAACTGCCGTAGCTGCTCGGCCACCGCCGCGAAATTCACGGTCTTTTCCATTGCCCGCTCGTTCATATAGAGCGAGCGGGCGAGCTCAATCTGCAAAATATGCACCTTGTTGCGGGGCTGGCCGTAATGCCGGGTGATATAGCCCCCGGCATACGGATCGTTGCGGCGGACCGTGAAGCCCAGCTCGATAAGACTGGATTCCACAAAGGCGGTTACGTTGGGCGCGCAGCTGGTGCCGTAGCCGTCGCCCAGAACAACGTCCACAGCCCTCGAACCCGCCCCCACCGGCGCCGAGCGTGGCATCGAGTGGCAGTCAATTACCAGGCAAGTCCCGAAAGCAGCTCCGGTTCGCTCGATCAGCGCCTGCAGCATGGCATGGTAAGGCTGCCAGCATTGGGTGATGCGCGCCTGTGCCTCGGCAAATCGCAGTTTTCGGCGATAGATCGCCTCGCCGGTTGCGACGATGCGGGCGATGGTGCCCAGCCCCGAAGTTACCCTGGCGCTCGCCACATTGACGTAGGCCGGCAGGCTGTCCTCGAACATATCGGGGTCGAGCTCCCAGGCCTCGCGGTTGAGGTCGCAGTAGGCGCGCGGCAATGTCGCGGCCAGTAAAGGCATGCCGAGCTGCGGGCCGGAGCAAAAAAGCTCATCGACAAAACTGTCTTCGCTGCGGCGGATTGCCAGCGCATCCAGCCGTGACGCGGCCAAGAAATCGGCGGGATAATACCGGCCGGAATGGGGCGAAGTCAGGATCACCGGCGCCAGTTGAACCGGCGGCCTGGTTAGCACAAAAGGTTCGGCGATCCGCTGCCCTGACGTCATCGGGACATTCAACCAGCAACACCCACCGCCAGCAAGAGCCTCTGGAGCATGATTGCTTTACATCAATCATGCTCCAGCTTTCATTTTGCAATCAATTTCACCAATATTGATCTAGCTAATAGAGCTTTGGAGAACGGGTGGTTCGACGGGCAGGCGGCCCAGCAGAGCTTTGTGCAGCTGAGTTGCCATCGTCACCATTCTTTGGGGCGCGGCCAAGAGCAGCACCGCGACAAAGGCCAGCGTGGCGATACCGGCGCTGACGCAAAGCTGGGCGATCAGGTCGATGCCGGGAAGGTTGGCCAGGCAGAGGTAGGCAAGCCCGCGTGCCGCCAGCAGGGCCGCGAACGGCAGCAGTAGCAAGCGCAATAGCGGCATCACCGGCCGCTCCAGCCCAATTTTCAGGGCCGGAATGAACAGCAGGATCGACAGCAGCCCCCGCCCGGCCAAAGCCCAGGCAAGGGGGGTCAGGCCATAGGGCGCCGCAAACCAGACCGCGGCCAGAATAATCGCGACATTCGCCAGCGCGAAATGCGAGACCAGTTTGGGTTTATCGGCGGCGGTCAGCAGCGGGTTGATCACGCCGTAAAAGGCGGTTACCGGCGCCATCAGCGTGATGATGCTGAACACCGGCACGGCCGCCAGCCAGCGCGGACCGAACATCAGCAGCACCATCGGTTTGGCGGCGGCACCGGCAACCGCCGCGGCGAAAAAGATGAAGACCGATAACGCGTCCAGCATGGTTCGGGTCATCTCAAACCGGCGGTCCGGGTCCAGGCGCACCGCCACGAAGACCGGCAGAAACACTTTCCGCGCCGGCGCGAAAGCGATTTCCTGCAGCACCTCTATCAATCTTTGGGCAATCCGGAATTGCCCGACCGCTGCCGCCGGCATCCGCAGGCCGATCAGCATCACATAGCCGGTGATCGAAAAATAATCGACCAGCGCCGCCTGCATCAACGGCAGCGAAAAGCCGAAGGCGTTGCGCAGCACGGCGAGGCCAGGCGGCGGCGGCGGCACCCAGCGGGTGACCCAGCAGACCAGCACCGCGAAAAATGCGCCGCCCACCAGGCGTTGCACGATCAACGCGTCGATCCCGTGCCCGGCCAGCGCCAGCGGCAGGGCCGCAACCCCGCCGGAAACGGTGCTGCCGAAGGCGAGCAGTCCGAGCGCGCGAAAGCGGAAGTCATTGGCAAGCCTGGCCGCCGGCACCACCAGAAAACAGGTGAGAAAAATATTGAGCGCCAGCGCCTGCAGCACCAGGGTCAGCGCCGGCGCGTGGTAAAGCCGGCTGATGGCGGGCGCGAGCCCCAGCAACAAGGCGATGAACAGCAAGGATGCCAGCAATTGCGACCAAAAGGCGCCGGCCTCAATCGCCTTGTCGCCGGGCGCCGCCTGCACCTGCTCTCCGGCGCCGCCGAGGGCCAGCATCCGGGCCATATCGGTGATCGCTGAGCCGATCGCCACCACGCCGACCGCGGAGGCCGGGACGTAGCGCAGCAGCACCCCAAGAATGACGAAACCAAAACCGCGTTCGAACAAAACCGTGGCAAAATTCCACGCCGCACCGCGTGCGGCTCCCCTTGCCAGGTTCATTCCGAACGTCTCATCGTCGCGGCATATCATTAACCGGGCCAAGCGGGAAATCCGTCAATGCTGTTAACCATCGGGAAATGAATTAGCCGCTAAACAGTTATCATACAGGGTTGAATTACAGTCGGTTGCAATTGGTATAAAACCTGGCCCCGAAAACGACTTAATTCTGTCGGAAGAGCGATTTTGCTTCATCTGGTGACAAAGGAGATCCAACCATGCGACCCTTAATGCTGGCGTTCCTGATCCTGTCTCCGTTTATCGCGATCGCCCAGAACTATCATTTGCATTCGCTGAACCCTGCGCCCGCGACACGTTTGGCGCAGGTGGTGGTCAATACCGCGAGTTCAAAAATGGCGGATGTGGTGCATGCCGTGCAGGCGCTGTTAACGTAACAATTCGCAAACCACGGCTGGCAGCGGCCGTGGCTGTCGTTGCGTGAAAAAGGCACCCCCCACCGGACATTGGGCGTGAACAGGCCGCGACCCGAGGCTGAGATTACGAGGCTCAGATTAATAGAAGTTTTTGCGTCGCTTTTTTTAAAAAGCGACTTCTTACTTACTTGGAGCTGTCATCGCGCTCAAGGTTTTTTTCATCAAACGAAAAACACCCTTGCGATATTTTTGCGAGCAATTTCAATCATCTGATCTGCACCTAAGGTTCAGATCAGATGATTATTGCTCTAATGCCCAGCGTTTTCAGCGGAGAAATCCGGTGTAAGGCCAGAGGCCGCGAGTTGTGCGGCGAGAATCGCTTTCAGGTTTTCGAGGCCGGCTTCGGTGCCGCTTTCGGCGCGGGCGACCAGGACGGCCTGGGTGTTGGAGGCACGCAGCAGCCACCAGCCATCGGCGGTGTTGACGCGCACGCCATCGGTATCCGAGACTTTTTCGCCGGCGGCCTTCAGGCGCGCGGCGACTTCCCGGACGACTTCAAATTTGCGGTCCTCGGCGCAGTCGAAGCGCAGCTCCGGGGTGTTCAGCACCTGCGGCAGGCTTTGGCGGAAGGCGGCCACGGATTCCGATCCGCGGGCGACGACGCCGAGCAGGCGGACGGCCGCGTATAGCGCGTCATCAAAACCGTACCATCTGTCGTTATAGAAAATATGCCCGGACATTTCGCCGGCCAGCGGCGACTTCAGTTCGGCCATTTTGGATTTGATCAGGCTATGGCCGGTCTTCCACATCAGCGGTGTACCGCCGGCCTTGGCGACCTCATCGAACAATACCTGGCTGGCTTTGACGTCGGCGATGATGGTGCCGCCCGGATGGGATTTAAGCACATCGCGGGCCATCAGGATCAGGAACTGGTCGCCGAACAAGATCGCCCCGGAATTATCGACGATGCCGATCCGGTCAGCGTCACCGTCAAAGGCGACGCCGATATCGGCACCCTTTTCGGCGACGGCGGCGATGAGCTGTTCAAGGTTTTTGGGAACCGTCGGGTCCGGGTGATGGGCGGGGAAATTACCATCGATCACGGCGTTCAGCACGGTATGTTCACCGGGCAGTTTTTTGACCAGTTTTTCAAGCACCTCGCCGGCGGCGCCATTGCCGTTATCCCAGACGATTTTCAGTTTTCTGCTCCCGCCATCCCAATCCTGCATCAGCCGGGCGACATAGGCCTCGCTCACATCCTTCTTGGTCACCGAACCGGCGGCTTCCGGCACCACTGCGCCGGCGGCCGAGCGGGCGCCGAGATCGAGAATGGCCGGGCCAAAAAACGGCTTCTTGCCCAGCATCATTTTAAAGCCGTTATAGTTGGACGGGTTGTGGCTGCCGGTTACCATCACCGCGCCGTCGGTATTTTCGGTAAAGGCCGCGAAATACAGCATCGGCGTCGGACCAAGGCCGATGGAAACGACTTCCATGCCGCTGGCCAGCAGCCCTTCGATCAGCTTCGCTTCCAATGCCGGCGAGGACAGCCGGCCGTCGCGCCCGACCGCGACGCGCTTGCCGCCTGCATCGTGCACGATCGAGCCGAAGGTGCGGCCGATGGCAAAGGCATCCGCCTCCAGCAGCGTGTCCCCGACGATGCCGCGGATATCATATTCGCGCAGCGAGCTAGCGTTGAATTTATGCGTAAAAGTCATGGTGCCTCAGGCGTTGACGTAGTTTTTAAGGAATTCGCGGACTGCGGGCCCGAGATCCGGGCGCGCCAGGGAGAAGGCGAGCTGGGCTTCCAAAAAGCCGATCTTGTCACCGCAATCGAAGCGGCGGCCTTCGAATTTCAGGCCGTGGAAGGGCGCGTTGCCGATCATTTTGGCCATCGCATCGGTCAGCTGCACTTCATTGCCGGCACCGCGCTCCATGGCGCTCAGGAATTTGACGACCTCGGGCAGCAGCACATAGCGGCCGATGATCGAGAGGTTGGAGGGCGCATCCTGCGGCGCTGGTTTTTCCACCAGGCCCAGCACGTCCACCCGGTTGTTGATTTCCTCGCCGATTTTCAGAATGCCGTATTTGTTGGTCTGCTCCCGCGGCACTTCCGAGACCGCAACGACATTGCCGCCGGTTTCATGATAAACATTGGCCAGTTGCTGCAGGCAGGGGGTTTGGCTCAGCACCAGATCGTCCGGCAGCAGGATCGCGAAGGCATCATCGCCGATAAAGGCGCGGGCGCACCAGATGGCGTGGCCCAGGCCAAGCGGCACCTGCTGGCGGACCGTGGTGATGGAGCCGGGCGGCATCGCCTCCTCGCGCAGCAGAGACAGCGCTTCGCGCTTGCCGCGTTCGGCCAGTGTGGCCTCCAGTTCGAAGGCGATATCGAAATGGTCGATCAACGCGGTTTTGCCGCGGCCGGTGACCATACAGAACTGTTCAATCCCAGCGGCGCGCGCTTCATCCACCGCATATTGGATCAGCGGCTTATCTACCACCGGTAGCATTTCCTTGGGCATGGCCTTGGTGGCAGGCAGAAAACGCGTGCCTAAACCGGCAACCGGCAAAACGGCTTTGCGCAATGGTTTTACCAATTCTCTCTCCTCTGGCCCGGCTGCACCGGCGTTCTGACGATGGTCGGCGGCGCAGGCGCCGCTGGCACCACAACTGCCATGACCTGATATGCGCGGCAAGCGCATCTGTCGGAAAATTGGTGTTGTTAATGTTGATTTTGCTGCAACGCGGTATTTGCGCCGATGATCATTTGAGGTTGTGTCGCCGGAGCGTCAGGCCTCGCGCGGCAAATAGGCTGGCTGCGGCGTCGCGGCACCCCGGCGCATGATGCGCCGCCGGTTGCGGGCGGCTTCTACCATCCGCTCGAAGCTGGAACGAACCGCCTCCGGCTGACCGGTGCGGCGGTCCAGACCGCGCAGGCAAAACTGGATGCGGGCCATCGTCTGATAGTAATCGGTGAAGGCGTAATTCAACGCACCGCCCGCAATGGCGCCGGCAACCGGCACCGCCTGGGTCAGCAGCTTCTCCGAAATCACCAGCCCAAACCGCGAGGCGGCGGATTTGATCAGCAAATTGACCGCCAGATGATTAACGCCAATGCGCGTCGCCCAATAGCCGATCTCGGTCTCGTCATCGGCGGCGCTGGGGCCGCCAAAGGCGAGAATTTCCAGGCAGGCCCGCTTGGTCTCCTCCGACGATAATTCCTCCCCGGCATCGCGCGCCACCTCGGCAATCGAGCGCAGAATGGTGGTGGTGGTGAACGGAATATCGAACAGCACACCCGGCAAACCGACAAAGCCCGAAGCGACGCCGCTGGCCGCGGCGGCGAATTTATGCAGCTGATTGCCGTTCGGCCGCTTCGGGCGCAGCAGGCGCGGCGTCGCCTCCAAGCCGAATGTCGCCAAATTATAACTATTCCAAAGCGTATCTTCCACCGCATCCTGGGCGCGCTTGGTCAAATCGGTCCAGGCTTGCCCCCCAATACGGTCGGCAGCTTTGGAAAAACGCCCGCGGATTGCCTCCACCCGGCGGCCGAACATTCCGGTCAGCCGCATCATCAGCCCGCGCGAGTCCGCCATCAAAATGGCGTGCTGCCACAAATCCTGCTGCTCATGCGCCGTCAGAAAACCCGAAGCCTCGGCTATGTCCTGCGGAACCGGATGATAGAATTTCATGCCCGAAACATGAGCATCAATGCCAAGCCATACAAGTTAAGATGCAGAGAGAATGAAGCAGTTCTTCTTTGAAAAAAAGAACCAAAAAACTTTTGTTCCTTCGGGCCTGGGGCGCTGGCGCGACCAAAGCCCATAGCCCATAGCCCAGGATCAAAGTCTTTTTGGTTCGCGCCGGGCGTCCCGGTTTTTCTTCAGAAAAAGAACTGCTTTCCGGATCTCAACCGGCGGTCTGAACGGCCTTCACGGCTTCAACGATTTCCGAGAAAGCGGCGGCGTCGTCAAAGGCGATAGCGGCCAGCACCTTGCGGTCCAGTTCGATGCCGGTGGCTTTCAGCCCGAAGATGAACTGGCTGTAGGTCAGGCCGTGTTCACGCACGGCGGCGTTGATGCGCTGGATCCAGAGCGAGCGGAACTCGCGCTTTTTAACCCGGCGGTCGCGGTAGGCGTAGCGCAGGGCCTTTTCCAGGCGTTCCAGCGCGATACGGTAATTGGTGGACGACCGGCCGACGAAACCCTTCGACTGCTCAAGGATTTTTTTGTGGCGGGCATGGGTGGTAACACCCCGTTTGACGCGTGCCATTTTTCTGGTCCTCCCTTAACCGATGCCGTAGGGGGCCCATTGCTTGACGGTCAGGCCGTCCGCATGGGTGAGGGTCTGGCTGCCGCGATTGGCGCGTTTGGCTTTTTGGCTGCGGGCCATGAGGTTATGGCGCTTTTTGCCGGGTCCCGCGAGCACCTTGCCGGTCGCGGTGATTTTAAACCGCTTTTTGACCGACGATTTGGTCTTTAGTTTGGGCATTTTGATCTCCTGAGAAAAATGGACGGCGGCCGGGCATGCCTACGGGCCCGGGCTCACGCGTTTCGCCTGTTTCCAAGCGAAGCCGGGCCTATAAATGGGGAAGGCCCTGATTGCAATAGTATGGCAGTGGTTAGCTGCCACCCATTGTAACGGGTTCTAAGGCCTCAGGCCTTAGTGGGGGCCGGGGGCAAAGCCCCCGGTGGGGTCCAGGGGCAGAGCCCGGGCAAAGCCCCTGCGTATTATTTCAACAGCTCAGCCACCGCGTCGCGTTCTTCCAACAATTCCTTCAGCGTGTGATCGATCCGCGATTTCGAAAACTCATCCACCGGCAGGCCCTTGACCCGCTCATAGGTGCCATTGGCGCAGGTGACGGGTACGCCGAACATCACGTCTTCCGGCACGCCGTAATCGCCATCCGAGGGCAGGCCCATGGAGACCCATTTGCCGTTGGTGCCCAGCGCCCAGTCGCGGACATGGTCGATGGCGGCATTGGCGGCGGAGGCGGCCGAGGACAGGCCGCGGGCTTCGATGATGGCAGCGCCGCGCTTGCCGACGGCGGCGAGGTAGGTTTCCTTGTACCAGGTCTCATCGTTGATGATTTCCGAGATATTTTTGCCGTTGACCGTGGCAAACCGGTAATCGGCGTACATGGTCGGGGAATGGTTGCCCCAGACCGCGACCTTTTCGATATCGGCGACGGCGACATTGGCTTTCTCGGCCAGCATCGAGGTGGCGCGGTTATGGTCCAGCCGCAGCATGGCGGTAAACGCGCCTTTCGGCAGGTCCGGGGCGGATTTCATCGCGATATAGGCGTTGGTGTTGGCCGGGTTGCCGACCACCAGGATTTTAACGTCGCGCTTGGCGGATTCGTTCAGCGCCTTGCCCTGCACCTTGAAGATCTCGGCATTGGCGGCCAGCAGGTCGCGGCGCTCCATGCCGGGACCGCGCGGGCGCGAACCGACCAGAATGCCATAGTCGATATCCTTGAACGCCTTGTTCGGGTCATCGGTGGGTTCAACGCCGGCCAGCAGCGGGAAGGCGCAGTCATTCAGTTCCATGATGACGCCGGTCAGGGCTTTTTGCGCCACCGGCAGGTCGAGAAGGCTCAGAATAACCGGCTGGTCCTTACCCAGCAGGTCGCCATTGGCGATGCGAAACAGCAAAGCGTAGCCAATCTGGCCGGCAGCACCGGTAACGGCGACGCGTACGGGTTGTTTCATCGGGGAACTCCTTCATGCCAAAGGCGATTAAGTTAGGGCGGCTGTTTGCCTGGTTGCACCTGTACCCCGTTCATCCAGTCGGTCTCAAGCCTTTGGCCGAAAAAAGGGTCTAAGGCTGTTACAAAAGTCGTTCTGGTGAGTCGCATAGTGGTGATTTTAGAGCACCGGAGCGCAGCGTACATCGGTACGTGAGCACCGGAGCACAGAAAATCGCCGCTAGGCGGCCGCCGGAGCGGCTTTTGTAACAGCCTCACCCAATAACGATCGGGATCGGGTTGCTGGCGTTGATCACCATCCATGGCGTGCCCTTCAGCGCGTCGCCGTCGGATTGCGTCATGATCGGACCGTCGCCGGACGAGAATTCCACCTGGGTGCCGGCCACCACCCGAACGCCGGGGCAGCGCGGCAGCAGGTTAAGCGGCAAGGCGGCGCCGGAGAGCAATGCCGCAAAGGTGCCGGGGTTTTCAAACAAGGCGACCTGAAACCCCGGCAGCGTGGGCACCGCATTGGGCGCCAGCATATACGGCCCGCCATACAGCCTGCCCTTGCTCACCACCACGCTGGCCGCCTCATAGGGCCGCCCATCCACCGTCAGATGCACTTTGGGAAAACGATACGCCACCGATTCCCAGATCGACTGCCAGACATAGGCGCCACGGCCGATGACGCGCTTGAGCATCGGCCGCAGCCCATGCACCACCGCGCCGTCAAACCCCAGCCCAACCATCTGCACGAACACATGCTCGCGGCCCTCCATCCGCGCCACGCCGGGCCAGAGCAGGGCGGTGCGCCGATAGGCCAGCGCATTGGCAATCGCCCGCGGCGCGGTTGAAAGCCGGTATTCTTTGGCCAGTACATTGGCGGTGCCAAGCGGGATCACGCCAAGCGCGGTCGCGCTGCCGATCAGCCCGTTCGCCACCTCGGCAATGGTGCCGTCGCCGCCGGCGGCCACCACCATCCCTAACCCATCACGTGCGGCATCGCGGGCCAACTCGGTTGCATGGCCGGCATGCTGGGTTTCCGCAACTTCGACCTTGATGCCATTTTCAACCAGCAGGTCCAACACTTTCCAAAGCGCGGCTGCACGCCTGCGTCCCGCTACCGGGTTGAAAATAACCAACATTAAACGAAACCCCGGATTCCGAGCGGAAACTGCTCTAAAGCACGAAATCCGCGTCAATTCGGTGACATACTCGTGACAGCTTCGTGATGATTTTATTTAGAAAAACTGTAGGCCGCGTCACAAAATCTTCACTGTCTCCGGCGCGGCAAGCAGGCTTATTGCCCTGCAGTATGAATGCAGCAACACACCCCCGGCATCTGAATACAACTGCTTATCGCAGTATCTTCATCTCCGATACGCATTTGGGCACCCGCGGATGCCGCGCCGACTACCTCGCGGATTTTCTCAAAT
>Ga0116226_10005087_pt1 | contig 11709 bp, 15 predicted proteins | sample S1TSphfallax_FD_89692 | JGI IMG/M metagenome (GOLD analysis project Ga0116226, IMG submission 89692) | Host-associated microbial communities from peat moss isolated from Minnesota, USA - S1T2_Fa - Sphagnum fallax MG | ecosystem: Host-associated > Plants > Peat moss > Unclassified | place: USA... | reverse complement strand
TTGATACATAAGGTTACCTTTTTGTTTTGATGTTTATTGGACATAACTATCAAAACGGGTAACCTTACTTTTTTCAACTCCTTTTTATTCAAGCTGTGTCAGATTAAGGTCGGAACTAATACAATTAAAAGCATTTTTATCCATTTGCTGCGGCTTATGTGTTCTTAGCCAATCAACAGATTTCTTTATAGCATCTTCTACTAAGTTTAACTCTTTATAGTTAAGCTCATGGCGTATTAAACTGGTATCTATCGCCAAATCTTGTTCCCAGGCTAAATTTTCTATTAAATGTGCTGGCAATTTATCGCTAGGCATAGTGACTATTTCATTGTTCACGCCAGTTACTTTTTCAATCAATTTAATCCATTCCATTTCACTATAAGCGTATTTTTCTCCTACATTATAAATGTGATTATCACAAGATGTGTCCAATGCAGCCAATACAATTGCATGAGCAACATCTTCTACATAACCACGACATGTACGCCATTTAGCTTTTTTTTCATCTAGTAAAATCGGTCTATTATCATCCATTCTTTTCAAATACGGATAAATACGCGAATAATCCCCTGGCCCATAAACCATTGGCAACCGTAAGATAGTACTTTTGATCTCTGGGCAAGTAAGAATAGTATTTTCGACTAGGATTTTCTCGTAGGTATATTGCCAACTTTGTGTATCTTGCAAAAATTCTCTATATGGATAAAAATTTTTCCGTAATTCAGCTTGTTCAGCCAACGGTGTGGGAACAATGGTATCAGTAAATACTTGACGCAATCGATCATAGGCACGATAAACATCGCAGCTACTGATAATAACTATTCGTGATACCTGGCCACGAAAAACTTCGATCAATTGCTTGGCATCAGCCTCTGAGTAAGCAATCATATCAATGACTATATCAGGAGATAATTCAGCAAATTGTTTTTTAACAGCTAACAAATTAGCTCTATCGCCTCGGATATTTGGCACTGAAAATGAAAACGGATAATGAGTTTCGCCACGATGAAATAATACAATTTCATGTCCTGCTTGGTGCAACCTTTTAACCACATGAGGACCAATAAATTTAGTTCCACCTAAAATAAGAATTTTCATATGATTTGCCTTATAATTTATTTTTGCTACAACTTACCCATACCTGTTAATGAAAAATAAATTATACACCGTACCAAATAATTGGCCTTCTCCGTCAACTGACGCCATTTCTCATGCAAATTCTTTGTGTGATGTCATCATTAAAACGATTGAAGAACAACAAGGAAAAATTTCATTTGCACAATTTATGCAGCTGGCACTTTACGCTCCAGGACTTGGTTATTATAGTGCGGGATCAGAAAAAATCGGTGCATCAGGTGATTTTGTAACTGCGCCAGAAATATCACCGCTATTTTCCTATTCTATTGCCAAACAATGCCAGCAAATTTTGGCACACTTGGGTGAAGGAGATATTTTAGAATTTGGCGCTGGCTCAGGGAAAATGGCGGTTGATATTTTAACTTATCTTTCTGATAAAAATATTTTGCCGAAAAATTATTTTATTCTAGAAACTAGCGCCGAACTTAAACAAAGACAATTAACAACATTTGAGCAAAATGCAGCACATTTACTACCCCATGTACAGTGGTTAAACACGCTTCCAACCCATTTTAAAGGCATTATGTTAGCTAATGAAGTTTTAGATGCGATGCCAGTTAACCGCTTTTTAATTACTGATAATGATATTCAAGAATATTACGTTGGTTGGCACAATGAAGAATTTACTTGGCTAACTGATAAGCCAACTTCCTCTAATCTAACTCATGAAATCATTAAAATAAAACAAGAATGTTTATCCGATCCTGTAGAGCATTACACTTCTGAAATTAATTTACACGCGCCAGCATGGCTTCATTCTGTGGGCGATAGCCTTACGCAAGGTGCACTACTATTAATTGATTATGGTTTTCCAAGAAACATTTATTATCATCCGCAACGTGCCGAAGGCACATTAATGTGCCATTACCGTCATCGTGCTCATGCAAATCCACTGATTTTAGTTGGCTTACAAGACATTACTGCTCATGTAGATTTTAGTTCCATTGCAAAAGCAGCAGCAAAAGCAAAATTTGCTGTTGCTGGATATACTACACAAGCTGACTTTTTACTAAATTGCGGCATTCTGGATCTTGTTGGACAACAAAGCAATCTGAAACAACAATTAGCAATGAGCCAGCAAATTCAAACGCTCATTATGCCGCATGAAATGGGAGAATTATTTAAAGTTATGTTACTAACAAAAAATTTAACTGGGGAATTTATCGGTTTTCCTTAATCGTACATCAACTCATCTAACGGTGTAGAAGCAAGTGACGGCCCTGTATGCATCAGCTCAGCAATAATGTCGGCAATACACATATATCGCAACACATTAGGAGTTACTTCATCAAACGTTACTTTAACCCCTAACAGTGATTTGTCTGCTTCTTCAAAGGTAACCCCCAATCCATATCCTAAACAAAGCGTGCAAAGTTGATCTGCACGACGCGCTATTGCTGGCAACAATCCAGTTGGTGAAAACACTTCTTCATCACTAATTGGACGTTGTTTTAAAGTAAAGTTCGCGCCAAATGCACGGGCGATACTACTTAATTTACGGGTCATCTCAGCAGGACTAGTTGCCATAGTAGTTACGCCTTCCACCAAGGAACAGCCATTTTATGTGATCCGGCAAGTATACTTCTTGCCCAACGTAAAAATACATTGACTGTAAATCCGTAACGCTCAAGTAAAGCAAAAAAAGACATGGTTACAACCGCAAAAATGAAACTCCAAAGTTTAATATGCAACAAAAACAAAAGAAACGGAAACGCTGCGCGTGCATCAATTAAGAAAAAACGCGGGTTCCTTGCGGAATCTCGCCAATGTGTCCCAGCAGAGCGTAAAGCCATAATTTCTCCTCTCCTTGTTAAATTTTACTTATCTTATCAAAATCCTGACCCTGACCGAAATGGAGATGGCTTAGTTGAACCTAAAGCACTCCCTTCTTCATCTTGCTTACTTTTCTCGCTTGCTCCATATCGACTATTAAAAGAAGGAGCCATAGAAGGAGCTAGATTAGCAGAGATAAGGTTACGAATCTCATTTCCTAAGGTAGTTTCCTTACCTTCTAAATCTGTGATCTTTTGATCAAGCGTCCGCCTATGTTCTGCAAAAAATTTATCTAAATTTTCTAATGAATCCTTTTGCCCTTGAATCACCGCCCTAATTACAGGAAACGCTTTCAGTGCAATCCGTATACTATCACCAAGTTCATGATTACTTCTATGAATAGCCATTAAGGATGCGACGGACGCAACCTCTATTGCTACGTCATATCCTCGTACCACTCGCTCTTTTACTACTGCTAAAGGAGGCGGTGGAGGAGGCGCTGGAAGATCGGGGCGGCGCAGAATACTAGGACCCTGATTGTGTTGTTGCTGCATTTTTTCATAAGAATCTATGGCTAGCTTATTCAAAAATCCCTCATCTGCCTTCTGGGTAACTAACTGACGTACCTGTTGAATTTGCTCTGGGGTAGCAGTCATATCAAATCCTGCAAAAGTATCATTAAGCTGTTGACTCTGTGCTTCTTTAAGCTGTTCAACTGCCTCTTGATATTGCTCCTCCAAATCAGCGCGCTGTTGTTTAAACTCAACTAGCTGCGCTTTTACATTGGTTAGCATGTCTTGCAGTGTAGTTAATCTAGGTTGTTGATCCTGATTTGCTTCTTCTTCAAGATCATCTTCAGAGGAAGATCCTTGCATAGTAAGGTTTGGAGCGGCATCTTTTCGTATCATCTTTTCAACATAATGCAGTTCTGCTGCTGCTTTAGCGATAAGTCCTTCTAACCATTGGCTAGCCACAATGACAACAATCATCGTCGCAAGTGCCTTGCTTTCTATAGAATTAGGATCTTTTAGCTTCTCGTCTAGTGTTTCTTTTGGTTTTTTAAATACCTTTTGCAATGCACCAGCCGCTTCAGTCCGAAGTTGGGCATCGAGTACTTTATTATATGTTTTTTGCCTCATAACGATTACCTACCTCTTCTTTAATTCTAGTCAAAATAGCCATATTTTTCTAAAATAGATAATATGCACCTATATTCAGTATAGGCTGAAATTCTTAAGAAAATATTAAGAAAAGCCTTATAATCCTGGGTAAAATGAACTTGCATCTTGCTTGCTTATTAGTATTTATAGTCCATTTTGCGCGTTATACAAGGACGTCCAAAGATGAACCTAAGATGGGATGCCAAATGTAGGAGTTATTTATGCGAGACCCCTAAGGCAATTGAACTTGCCAGGCCAGTGTTTCGTCTGCTTTAAAAGGGATAACTGCTTCCAAACCGGCAGAAAGCTGTTTGGGAACCTGCCAACTAGACTTTACTAATGTAATTTTTTCTTCATTACGAGGTAACTGGTAAAAACTTGCGCCAAATTTACTGGCAAAATCTTCAAATTTATCTAAGGCCCCTGACAGCTCAAACATTTCTATATATAAAGGCAATGCAGCAAAACTTGTATAAATACCGGCGCATCCACAAGCTGTTTCCTTTTTTGATTTAAGGTGCAAGGCGCTATCAGTACCCAGAAAAAATTTTGGATTGCCACTAATTGCTGCTGCTATTAACGCTTCTTGATGTTTTTGCCGTTTCGGGACAGGCAAACAGTATAGATGCGGATGAATTCCACCAACTAATAAATCATTACGGTTAATCCAAAGATGATGAGCAGTAATCGTCGCCGCCACTGTTAGTGGAGCATTTGTTACAAATTGGACTGCTTCCAAAGTGGTAATATGCTCTAATACTATGCGTAACCGTGGAAATTTTTTAACTAATGGCGCTAGTATTTTTTCAATAAAAATCGCTTCTCGGTCAAAGACATCAACCCCAGAATCAGTAACTTCACCATGAATCAAAAGCGGTAAATCTACTTCTTCCATCGTTGCAAACACCGGCATTAAATGTTCAATATGTTTAACCCCAAATTCCGCGTGGGTCGTCGCATGCGCTGGATAAAGTTTGAACCCTAAAATATCATTTTGCTTTGCTGCTACCACCAACTCCAAAGTAGTTTCATCAGTTAAATAAAGCGTCATCAATGGCGTAAAAGCTAACTGCTTTGGCACTGCCGCATTAATTCTTTTTTGATAAGCTTTGGCTTCTGCCACTGTGGTAATCGGAGGGTTTAAATTAGGCATTGCGACGGCACGCCGAAAAGAAGCTGCTACATCCGGAACCGTTCTATCGAGCAACGCTCCATCACGAAAATGCATATGAAAATCATCTGGCTTAGTAAGCGTAAATTGCATAGATCAGGACATGTTTTATTAACCCGGCGGCCAATGCATGGGCCTACCACCTAGCAAATGTAAATGAATATGATACACCGCTTGACCACCACCACGATTACAATTCATCACTAAACGATAACCTATTTGACTAATATCCAATTGACTAGCGAGGTTCTTGGCAACCTGTATCATATTGCCTATCAGTAATGTGTCTTCAGCTTGCAAGTCGTTTAATGTGGCAATATGTTTTTGTGGAATAATTAGCTTATGCTGTGGCGCTTTGGGATCGATATCATTAATTACCACAATCTGTTCATCTTGATAAACAAAAGTTGCTGGAATTTCTCCGGCTATGATTTTACAAAAAAGACAATCCATAATATCGATACCTCTATCAACAATTTTAAAGCAGATATTCAAAATGACTACCATCCTCACTCATCATGCCACTAACAAGGAAATTAGTAAAAAAATTATGCGTCTTGCAGTTCCGATGGCGCTCACTCAGTTTACGGTAATAGCAAGCAGTTTTTTATGCATGATGATGCTCGCAAAATTATCAGAAATATTTTAATGGGATCTTTACGCGGATTATTGGATACAAAATTTTCTATGCTCATTGGTATTCTAAGTATTTGGGTTGTTGGCATGCCATTGAGTTACTGGTTTGCTTTTTCTTTGCAGTGGGGCGTAATCATTGGCTGGACGGTTGGAATGGCATTAGGTGCTGTTATGTTGCACCATCGCTGGAAGGTTAAAACCAGTAAAATCGTAGAAATTTTGCCCTAACATGGAGTACTAACAATCTTTAAAGTATAATCCTAAAAACTTAAACTATAATCATCGAGACTACTATCATGAGCTTTGAAATCATTGACGCAGGTAAAGAAATTCCAAAAGACATAAATGTCATTATTGAAATCCCAACTCAGGGTGCTCCCGTTAAATATGAACTCAACAAAGAAACCGGTGCAATGTTTGTCGACCGCTTCATGTCTACAGCTATGTACTATCCGTGTAATTACGGCTATATCCCAAAAACATTATCTGAAGATGGCGACCCGGCAGATGTGTTAGTCATTAGTCCATTCCCTTTAATCACTGGTTCAGTTATTCGCTGCCGGCCGGTAGGTATGCTGCAAATGCAAGATGAGTCTGGAATAGACGCTAAAATTTTGGCGGTTCCAGTTAATAAATTAACGCCTTTATATCAACATATTAATGATATTGGTGATGTCTGTGAGAATTTACTGAAAACCATTAGCCACTTTTTTGAACATTATAAAGATTTAGAACAAGGCAAGTGGGTCAAAATACAAGGATGGGCAGATCTTAAAGAAGCAGAAGCAGAAATTATGCGAAGTGTAGAGCGATATCGTGGAGAATAATATGCCTCTTAAAGAAAAATTAGCTTTAATCACTGGCGCTACCCGCGGAATTGGCCAAGCGATTGCGCTAGCGCTTGGTAATCAAGGCGCTACTGTTATTGGTACTGCCACTACTGCTGAAGGAGCAGAGCAAATCAGTAACCATTTAAAACAACAGGGCATTTCTGGCCAAGGATATGTATTAAACGTCAGTGAAATTGATTCAGTAGATGCTTTTTTGCAGCAACTAAAGCAAGCTTGGCGATTACCCGATATTCTGATCAATAACGCTGCGATTACGCGCGATAATCTATTTTTACGCATGAAAGATGAAGAATGGGAAAACGTAATCAATACGAATCTTTCGGCAGTTTATCGATTAACAAAATTGTGCTTAAAAGATATGCTCAAAAATCGTTGGGGCAGGATTATTAATTTAAGTTCCGTCGTCGCGTTTACTGGTAATCCAGGTCAAGCTAATTATGCTGCGGCAAAAGCTGGATTAATTGGGTTTACCCGCGCGGTAGCCAGTGAGGTAGCATCAAGAAATATTACGGTTAATGCCGTAGCACCCGGGTTTATTAAGACCGATATGACTGAATCTATTCCTGAGCAGCATAAAACTTTGCTCCTCGGTCGTATTCCTGCAAGTCGCTTAGGCCAACCTGATGAAGTTGCTGCTTTAGTTGCCTTCTTAGCCTCGCCAATGGCTGGCTATATTACCGGACAAACGGTACATATTAATGGTGGGATGTATATGGGTTAGTAAAATCATGTTTCAATTTACAAAAACCATAAATTGAAACGTGAAAACTACATAAATCTTCAAGGAACTATTCAATGAACTATCGCGTTGAACAATTTATCAATGGAGAAGTTACTAGCCAACCACAAGCAACTACTCAATCACTCTACAATCCGGCAACCGGTGAGGTTTCTGGTCAAGTTTTTTATGCAACTCCCGAAGAAATCAATCAAACCGTTAGCATTGCAAAAAAAGCATTTAGCGGCTGGTCACTAGAATCTCCACTTAAACGTGCGCGAATTTTATTTAAGTTTAAAGAACTGATTGAAGAACATCTCGATGAAATAGCTGCATTGATTACTCAAGAACATGGCAAGCTACTGAGCGACGCCAAAGGTTCTATTATTCGCGGATTAGAAATTATTGAATATGCCTGTGGTATCCCCGGCCTATTAAAAGGTGAGTTTTCAGAAAATGTGGGCACAGATATTGATAGTTATTCAATCCGCCAACCTTTAGGTGTTTGTGTTGGCATTACACCATTTAATTTTCCTGCTATGGTTCCTCTATGGATGGCAGGCATGGCAATTGCTTGTGGTAACACATTTATTTTAAAGCCATCTGAAAAAGATCCTTCTTGCTCTATCTATTTAGCAAAACTTTTTAAACAAGCAGGATTACCAGATGGCGTATTTAATGTGTTGCAAGGAAATAAAAGTGTAGTAGATGCCTTATTATCACATCCAGATATTGCCGCGGTTAGTTTTGTGGGTTCAACGCCCGTCGCAGAGTATATATATCATCAAGCATCTTCTCACAACAAACGAGTACAGGCATTTGGTGGCGCTAAAAACCACTGTGTGGTTATGCCGGATGTAGACATTGAAAAAGCCTCCAATGCGCTGGTGAATGCAGCTTTTGGTTCTGCAGGCGAACGTTGTATGGCTATCTCGGTTGTGGTTGCAGTAGGAAACGATGTTGGCGATCAACTCATCGAAAAAATGAAGCCTCGCATTGCTGCGTTAAATTTGGGCCCTGGAACAGATGCTAATGCAGAACTTAGCCCTCTTGTAACTAAAGAACATTTAGCGCGTGTTACTTCTTATGTCGAATTGGGAATAAGCGAAGGCGCTAAATTGGTAGTGGATGGGCGAGAAAAAGGAAAAAATCTAACTGGTTTCTTTTTAGGGGGTTGTTTATTCGATCACGTAAAACCCAACATGCGAATTTATCAAGAAGAGATCTTTGGCCCAGTACTCTGTGTAGTACGCGTCAACAGTTTTGCTGAAGGAGTTGAATTAATTAATCAAAATCCTTATGGAAACGGAACTGCTATTTTTACTCGAGACGGAAGCATCGCGCGCACATTTGCCTCGCAAGTGAATATTGGGATGGTAGGAATCAATGTACCTATTCCCGTTCCAGTTGCTTATCATAGTTTTGGCGGCTGGAAAAATTCCATGTTTGGCGATATTGGTATGTACGGATCAGAAGGTGTACGGTTTTACACGAAGCTGAAAACTGTTACCTCTCGCTGGCCAATTGAGATGTCGGTAGGAGCAGAGTTTGTCATCCCGGGAACTAGATAATTTTTGTTAATTAAATTCCGTGCGGCTGAATCCAGCCCATTAAAAAAGCAAAAATCACTAACACAAACAAACCAATCGACAGACTAATTCGCCAAGTTAATGCCTTAACCATTTTTGATGAGGGCTCCTGTTTTTTAACCAGGTAATAAAGCGCCCTTGCTAAACTTGCTATAATGCCAATTAAGATCATAATAATGATGATTTTCACGCAATGTACCTCATGAAACGCTTTTATTTTAGACCTAACTTTACTTTTACGATTACTGCGCTAATTTTACTGCCAATCCTAATTTCATTAGGTTGTTGGCAGCTTCATCGTGCCGAGGAAAAACGCCAACTGCAAGCAAAATTTGCTGCAAAAGATAAAATAGCGCCTATCACAATAGAACAAGCGCAAAATTTACCCACTAATAATAATTATTATCCTATTCAAGTAGAAGGCTATTTTGATAACGCCCACAGTTTTTTACTAGATAATCAATTTTATCGTCATGCTGTTGGCTATCACATTATTACCCCTCTCCTTAGCACAAAAACTCATCGTTGGATACTGATCAATCGCGGTTGGTTACCTATGTCCCCCAATCGAAATATACTTGCTAAAATTCCAACCATATCAGGTAAAGTTTATCTGAAAGGATTTTTATATATTCCTAAAAACAACCCTTTTATTTCCGCTGAAATTGAATCAGTTTCATGGCCTTTACGCATCGAATATATAAATATATTGTCCATTTCAAAACGGCTTGATCGTCCCTTTTACCCTCAGTTAATTTTATTAGATTCTAAAAGCCCTTATGGATTTATTCGCAACTGGCAGCCAGTTAATATGAAAGCATCAACTCATATAGGTTATGCGCTGCAGTGGTTTTCGTTCGCAGTTATATTGGTTGTTATTTATTTATGTTTGTCGTGTCGGAGAAAACCTTGAATAATTCTCTATTAAAAAACTATAAAAACATTCTGATTTTGTTTTTAATCGTATTCCTTTTCCTAAGCCCCTTCTGGGTGGCTGACTGGCTTTATTATCAAGAAAAGCATCTTATTACACATACGACAAATCATGGAACACTCATCATTCCACCTATAGATCTAAGTCACCTACTGCTTAAAGATCTGCACGGCGCTACGTTGCATTCTGATCCATTCAAAGGTCAGTGGACTTTATTGGCCATTGCACCAACTGCTAATCCTGACAGCTTTAGAAAACTTTACGAAATGCGTCAAATACGCTTAATGCTCGGAAAAAATAGGAACAAACTCCAGCGTATGCTATTATTTTATCGCGCTAAAATGCCGGTTATTTTATCATCGCAATTAACCGCTCTTTATACAGGTAGTTCGTTCACTGTTATTGATGAAAAAAAATGGTTAGCGTTATTTACGTCTAGCCAACTTAAGCAAAATTTTCTCATTCTTGATGGATTTTTTATTATCGATCCACAAGGAAGATTAATGATGAGTTATCAACCTGATGCGAATCCGAAAAACATTATGCAAGATTTGCGTCGGTTAATTGAAACCAATACATAGGCTCTGTCTCATGTACAAAAATTATTTTTCTGTTCGATTTGCTTTCTTGGTGTGTTTACTTGCTTGGATTGTCATTATGCTTGGCGCTTATACTCGCTTAAAAGATGCAGGACTTGGTTGTCCAGATTGGCCCGGTTGCTATGGTCAAATCACCGTACCTCAAACAACACAAGAAATTAAAGCCGCCAAATTAGCTTATCCTAATCAGCCAGTAGAATCGGCCAAAGCATGGCCAGAAATGGTGCATCGTTATTTTGTCGGTATTTTAAGTCTTTCCATTTTAGTGTTAAGTGTAATGAGCTATCGAAAGCGCAATAAAGACAGCAGCACTTTTATGCTTTCGCTTGCCGCCATAGCCGTAGTTATTTTTCAAGCACTATTAGGCAAATGGACAGTGACCATGCAACTTTTACCAACTGTAGTTATGGGACATCTATTAGGTGGATTTACTTTGTTAGTTTTGTTATGGATGATTTTTTTAAGATTGGACAAACATGGACAAAAACTAAATCGGTCAGATATAACATTACAAAAATGGGGAATAGCTGGTCTTAGTCTTATTATATTGCAAATTATTTTAGGAGGCTGGACTAGTGCAAACTACGCTGCGTTAATTTGTCCAGATTTTCCACTTTGTCATGGGCAATTGATTCCTGCCCTTGATTTTAAAACAGCATTTAATTTTTTGATACCCATTGGCCAAAATTTTCAAGGGGGCGTTCTAACAAAATCTGCTAGAATGACGATTCAATTTATGCATCGATTTGGCGCTTTAATAGTATTTCTCTACATTGGGTGGTTTAGTCTTCGTTGTATATCGGCTAAAACTCCGGTGATTCGATGGCTTGGCATCGGATTACTAGCCACTCTTTTTATTCAAATCATCCTTGGAATTTTAAACATCGAACTTATGTTACCTATATTTGTCGCTGTAGCCCATAACGGAATCGCTGCAATTTTGTTATTATGGATGGTAACCATCCTGCATTATCTATATATAGGAAATAAGCTTGATAAGATTAATGCATATAAAAAGAATTTTTAGTCGTTTCTGTCATCGCCGATTCAACAGTGAAGTGCAACAGAGTCAAGAAAATAATTTTTATTAAATTAAATTTTAATAATTGAGTTTTTAATTAGAGAGGGTCACGTAAAGCTG
>Ga0116226_10005085_pt1 | contig 11715 bp, 12 predicted proteins | sample S1TSphfallax_FD_89692 | JGI IMG/M metagenome (GOLD analysis project Ga0116226, IMG submission 89692) | Host-associated microbial communities from peat moss isolated from Minnesota, USA - S1T2_Fa - Sphagnum fallax MG | ecosystem: Host-associated > Plants > Peat moss > Unclassified | place: USA... | reverse complement strand
CGCCCGATCCGCTCGCTGTGCTGGATGCTGGGGAACGACCCGCCGGCCATCCTGGCCCGGCCGCCGCGTCCCCGCCGGCCCCGGCCAAAGAAAGAAAAACCGGCCCCGTTCCCGCCGTACAAGCCGCCGTACCACCCGGACATGCCGGCCTGGCTGCGGGACATGCCGATCAATCCGCACCTGCTGGACCCGAGTTTGTACCACCGCAAGTCCCGCCGACCGCGAAAAAGAATGGCCTGAGAAAGCCGGTGCCTTGGTACGTTCTTTTCGTTACGAGACTAAAATGAAACGCCGCGAGGAACCTACGCGCCGCGCACGAAATGCAGCGTCCGAAACCCGGAGCGGAAGTCGGTGACATCCCCGGCAACCGCCTCGGGCGCCTCGTTGCCGGCGAGCGCGCGGGCGAGCAGGCGGGCGAGGGCGGGCATGTGCTCCGGCCCCATGCCCCAGCGCACCAGTTCGGGCGTGCCGAGGCGCAGCCCGTTCAGATCGTCCGGCACCTGCGCGATCGGCAGCCCGATGCCGCTGGCGAGCAGGTTCGCCCGGCGCAGCCGCTTCGACGCCGTCTGCCCGCCGCCGAACGGCGCCGCCCGCAGCGCCAACTGGTGCGACAGCGTGTAGCCGCTGGCGGTCGAGAAGACCGGCAACCCTTCCTCGGCCAGCGCCGCCGCCAGCGCCTGCGCGGTCGCCACCATCTTCGCCGCGTACGCGCGCCCGTGCTCCAGCCAGTCGAGCAGCGCGATCGCCAGCGCCGCCGTCTTGCCGGCGTCGAAATTCGCCGTCAGCCCCGGATAGGCGATCGCCTCCAGCCGTTCGGCGATGGCAGACTCGTTGGTCACGATCAGGCCGGAGGGCGGGCCGCCGAGGCTCTTGTACGTGCTCATCGTCATCACGTGCGCGCCCTCGGCGAGCGGCTGCTGCCAGGCGTGCCCGGCGATCGGGCCGCAGAGGTGCGCCGCGTCGAACAGCACGAGCGCGCCGACCTCGTCGGCGATCGCCCTGATGTCGGCGACCGGATGCGGCGCCAGGTTCAGGCTGCCGCCGATCGTGATCAGCCGCGGCCGCACCCGCCGCGCGAGAACCCGCAGCCCGTCGACATCGACGGTATAGCCGGCCGGATCGACCGGCGCCGGATGCGTGACCACGCCGTACAGCCCGGCCGCCCCGGCGCCGTGGTGGGTCACATGCCCGCCGATCGCCGGCGGCGGCGCGATGATCGCGTCGCCCGGCTTGCAGGTCGCCATGAACACGTAAAGATTGGCGAGCGCGCCCGACCCCACCCGCACCTCGGCATGGCGGACGCCGAACAGGCGCGCGGCCAGCTCGGCGGCGATCACCTCGATCCGCTCGATCGCCTCGAGCCCCATCTCGTATTTGTCGCCGGGATAGCCGAGCGATGGGCGGCTGCCGAGGCCCGCCGCCAGCGCCGCCTCGGCGCGCGGGTTCATCACGTTGGTGGCGGGGTTGAGGTTGACGCAATCCCGCTCATGGATCGCCCGGTTCCGCGCGATCAGGCGCGCGATCTCGGCATCGGTCTCGTCCCGAGTCGCCTCGGCCACCCCGGCCGCGACCGACTGCACGAACGCCTCGCTGCCGGCGGGGACCCAGGCTCGTGGTGAAAGAGAGGGCATTCCCCGCGCTCCGATCCTCGTGATCGCGCGTTTGTGCCGCTTCCGGCCGGGCATGGCAATCGCGCGACCTGTTCTGATTGAACGGGGGACACCGGCGGACTAAAACGGGGCGCTCCCAAAAGATGGCACCGCAAAATGTTGAGTCGCCGCATCCTGCTGGCTGCCGCCACCCTCGCCGCTCCCCTCGTGACCGGTCCCGCGTGGGCGGCCCCGGCCGTCAGGAAGGCGGCCGTCACCAAGCCGGGCCTGCCGACGCCGCCCGACGAGTCGGCGACGCCGACCTCACCGGCGTCAACCCCGGTCGGGCCGCTCGACACGGCGGCCAAGTGGGCGGTGATCATCGACTACAACACCGGCGCCACGCTGCTCGACAAGGACGCGGACGTGCCGATGCCGCCCTCCTCGATGACGAAACTGATGACCGCCTACATCGTCTACGGGATGCTCAAGTCGGGGCGGCTGAAGCTGACGCAGGAACTGCCGGTCAGCGAGCGGGCGTGGCGGATGCAGGGCTCGAAGATGTTCGTCATGATCGGCACGCAGGTGACGGTCGAGGATCTGATACGCGGCATGATCGTGCAGTCCGGCAACGACGCCTGCATCGTGCTGGCCGAGGGCATCGCCGGGTCGGAGGAACAGTTCGTCGAACTGATGAACGCCAAGGCCAAGCAGCTCGGCCTGACCAACAGCAATTTCCGCAACACCACCGGCTGGCCGGACCCGGATCACCACATGTCCGCGCGCGACATCGCAACCCTGGCGCGGCGGATCATCCAGGATTTTCCCGAATACTACAAATACGACTCGGAGAAGTCGTTCAAGTACAACAATATCGACCAGGAAAACCGCAACCCGATGGTGCAGAAGGGTCTGGCCGACGGGCTCAAGACCGGCCACACCGACGCCGGCGGTTACGGCCTCGTGGTCAGCGCATTGCGCAGCGGGCGGCGGGTGATCGTCGTCCTGAACGGCCTCGGCACGATGAAGCAGCGGTCGGAAGAAAGCGAGCGGCTGCTGGAATGGGCGTTCCGGGAGTTCGAGGACGTGACCCTGTTCACCGCCGGCGACACGGTCGAGCAGGCGCCGGTCTGGCTCGGCGCGGAGCCTTCGGTGCCGCTGGTCGGCGGCCGCGACCTCGCGGTGACGATGCCGCGCAACTGGCGCAACAAGGCCCGCGTCGCGATCACCTACCAGAGCCCGATCGCGGCGCCGGTGATCCGCGGCACCACGCTCGGCCGCCTGACCGTGACCGGGGAGGGGGTGCCGGAAATGAGCATCCCGCTGCTGGCCGGCGCCGACGTGCCGCGCCTCGGCCTGCCCGGCCGGGCGATGGCGGTGCTGTCGCACATGATCACCGGCGGATGAAGCCGCCGCCCGGCCGCTTCATCACGCTCGAGGGCGGGGAAGGGGCCGGCAAGTCGACGCAGGCGCGGCTGCTGTCGGACGCGCTGCGGGCACGCGGCCTGACGGTGCTGACCACGCGCGAGCCGGGCGGCGCACCCGGCGCTGAAATTCTCCGTGGGTTGTTGCTGTCGGGCGATGTGGCCTGGTCGCTCCCGGCCGAGACGTTGCTGCACTTCGCCGCGCGCGCCGAGCACGTCGAAAAAACCATCCGCCCGGCGCTCGCGGCGGGAAGCTGGGTCGTCTGCGACCGCTTCTACGATTCGACGATGGTCTACCAGGGCCACGCCCTCGGCGGCGACCGGGCAACGATCGCGACGCTGGCCCGCCTGCTCGGGCTGGTGCCGGATCTGACGATCGTGCTGGACGTGCCGGTGCCGACCGCACTCGCCCGCCTGCGCGCGCGCGGCCAGGCGGCCGACCGCTACGAACGCCTTGGTGCCGCATTTTTCGAGCGCGTTCGGACCGGCTTCCTTGAAGTTGCGGCGGCCGAGCCGGCCCGCTGCGCGGTGGTAGATGCCGAGGCGGACGCTGCGACGGTGGCCGTACGGGTTTTGGCGGTCGTGGAGGGGCGGCTCTCGGCGGCCGCCGGTTGAAACGGGGCGCCTAGTCGGCGCTCACCGCTCTGGCCTTTCTCGGTCTGCCGCCGCGCTTGCGATCCTCTCGCGAGGCTGTGGTTTTTGCGGCGGCCAGGCTGCGCTCCGCCGCGCCACGTCGCGCCGCCATCCACCGCTTGGAACCCAGAATGCCGTCCAGCAACGACGGAACGTGCAGATCGGCGTCGATCGTCGGGAAATGAATGCCGAGGCCGAGCGCCTCAACCTCGATCGCCTTGAGGTCCGCAATGGTGGCGTGTTGCAAGCCTTCCAAGTCGCGCGGCGCGATCCCGATCTCGACGCCGGTTGTGAGCCGGATGATCACCCGGTTGCGCCCCGCATCGTAGTGCGCGGTCTCCGCTCGTGGCTCCCGCATCCGCGCCTCGCCGCGTGCTCTGGCGGCCTCGAATTGCTCCGTGGTCAGCTCAGTCATGCCAACGCCTCCATGCGTTCATCAGAGCCTCCCGGTGTTCCGCGCCTACCGTCGTCACCACTTAGCAACCAGATGAGCCGATCCTGTCCTACGCACGGAGAGGCGTGATGCGCAAATGGACCACCTCCCGGATTCCGTCGCAGCGCGGCCGGTTGGCCGTCGTCACCGGTGCTGCCGGCGGGCTGGGCTACGAGACCGCGCTGCAACTGGCCCGCGCCGGGGCGGACGTGGTCGTGGCCGGCCGGAATCCGGCCAAGGGCATGGACGCGGTCCATGCGATCCGCGCCAAGGCGCCGGGGACGGAGGTCACGTTCGAACTGCTGGACCTCGCCTCGCTGGCCTCGGTGGCCGGGTTCGCGGACCGGATGCTGGCGGCCGGCCGGCCGCTTGACCTGCTGGTCAACAACGCCGGCATCATGGCGCTGCCCCGGCGCGAGCAGACGGCGGACGGGTTCGAGCGGCAGTTCGGCGTCAACCATCTCGGCCATTTCGCGCTGACCGCGCGGCTGCTGCCGCTGCTGCGGCGGGGCGCCGACCCGCGGGTGATCAGCGTCAGCAGCATCGTCGCCCAGCGCGGCGCCATCGCGATCGACGACTTGCAGGCGACGCACGGCTACAACCCGACCCGGGCCTATGCGCAATCGAAACTGGCGATGCTGATGTTCGCGCGCGAGTTCCAGCGCCGCGCCGACGCCTATGGCTGGGGCGTGCTGAGCATCGCCGCCCATCCCGGCTGGGCGCGCACCGACCTGATCGCCAACGGCCCGGCTGCGGGCGGGCAACTGCTCTGGCGGCTGGCGGCGATGGCGGCACCGTTCCTCGGCCAGTCCGCCGCCGCCGGCGCCTTGCCGATCCTGTTCGCGGCAACCTCGCCGGAGGCACGGGGCGCCGGCTTCTATGGCCCGACCGGCATCGGCGAGCTCAAGGGCGCGCCCGGCCCCGCGAAGCTGCCGCCGCAGGCGAACAATGCCGGCATGTCGGCCAAGCTCTGGGAAGCGTCGGAACGGCTGACCAAGGTGGTTTTCGGCGCCGAGCCGGCCACCGCCCGCGCCGCCGAGTAGGGTCCAATAGCAGCGGAACCGAAAGTTCGAGTCCGCCTACCGGCGGCCTGCATTGCCGGTTTCGGGCCGATCATACACCCGGCCTGCCCTCGTATCAGCGGCGCTCCTCGGCGATATGCCAAAGCACGCCTGCCGGGTCCCAGACATAGGCGACCACGAGACCCCAGGGCTGAAGCGCCGGCGCCGCCGGCTGCCGGACGCCGTAACAAGCGGCAAGATCAAGCGCAGCAATGCGTCGCCACCAAGCCTCCACGTCGTTGACAAGCAGGTGCATCATGAAATTCTCGGCGAAGCCTTCTCGATCAAACGACTGAAGCAGGAAGGCAAAAGGGCCGAGGTGCATGGAGGCCAGCCCTTCCCCAAGCTGGAAGGCGGCGAAACCGAGATCGGTATAGAACCGAAAACTCGTATCGAAGTTTTTGGCTGGCACGAACGGTCGCAGTGAAATGACGTCCTGCGCAGAGCTGCGATCGACCATCGATGTCTCCTCAATCCGATGTAAGGGGTTGGGAATACGCGCCGCGCTCCATCCACGCTAATGCTCGTTGGTGCCGGGGTTGCTCCATTCGATAGGGCGTGGCGCCCGACCTCACCGCGTGGGCCAGTTCCACGACGGCGGTGTCTCGTCGTCGCCCGCCAAGATGGTCTCGCCCAGTTGCTTGGTCAGCACGATCTGCCGTGCGCCCGACCCGTGGAGCGCCGCGACCAGGCTGGCGGCGTGCGAGACGACGATGATCTGAGAGCTTTCCGACGCCTTGGCGATCAGCCGTGCCAGCGGCGGCAGCAGGTCCGGGTGCAGGCTCGTTTCCGGCTCGTTGAGGATCATCAGGTGCGGCGGCCGGGGGGTCAGCAAGGCGGCGACCAGCAGCAGGTAGCGCAGTGTGCCGTCGGACAGTTCCGCTGTCTTCATCGGCCGCAGCAGCCCGTGCTGGCGCATCTCGACCTCGAAATAGCCGTCGGCATCGACGACCTGGATCGCGCCGCCCGGGAATGCGTCGGCGATCGCCGCGTCCAGTTGGTCGTCGGCGCCGATTTCCTGGATGGTCGCGATGGCGGCGGCAAAGTCGGTGCCGTCGCTGGCGAGCACCGGCGTCCGGGTGCCGACCTGCCGCCGCCGGGCAGGGGCGTCGCTGTCGGTTCGGAAATGATCGTAGAAGCGCCAGGCGCGCATCCGCTCCCGGATCTCCAGCAGTTCGACGGCGTCGCGCGGGTCGCTGCAATGGGTCAACATGCTGTCGTACGGTTTCAGGCTGTCATGGGCCGGCCGCCACAGCCCCTTCGCGTCCCGGATGCGGACCGCCGGCCCCCTCCGCTCGGCGAAGCCGTTGGAGCGTTGCAGGGTCAGGCCGGTCCACAGCGTTTCGAGCTTGATCTCCGGGTCGCGGTCGAACCGCGAGGGCGGGATCGGCGCCGGCAGCCCGAGGTCGATCGCATAGCCGTAATCGTCGGACGAGAAGCCCAGCCGCAGGCTGATCGGGCTTTTGCGGATCGTGCCCTGGACCGGATAGAGGCCTGCTTTCACCTCCCGCGAAAATCCCTCCGGCCCCGCCCACAGGGCCGATGGCAGGCCGCCCTCGATCGCGAGCGAGGGAATGATCCGGCCCTGCGCGATGTCGGCCAGCAGCCGCAGGGCGCGATACAGGCTGGATTTGCCGCTGCCGTTGGCACCGGTGATCACCGTCAGCGGTGCCAGTTCCAGCCGCACGTCGCGCAGCGAGCGGTAGCCGGCGATGCAGAGGCGCGAGATCATGCCGCTCAGCCAAGCCGTTTCTGCATGAACACCAGATCAAGCCAGCGGCCGAATTTCTCGCCGACTTCCGGCAGCCGCCCGACCTCGACGAAGCCGGCGCGGGCGTGCAGCGCGATCGAGGCGACGTTGCCGGCCTCGATGCCGCCGACGATGACGTGCTTGCCCATCGCCTCGGCCCGCTCGACCAGCGCCGACAGCAGCGCCGCGCCCACGCCGCGCCGCTGGGCGGTGGTGGCGACGTAGATCGAGTGCTCGACCGTCTTCGCGTAGCCCTCGAACGGCCGGAAATCGCCGAACGAGGCGAAGCCGAGCACCTCCGCCCCGTCCGCCGCCACCAGGACGGGAAAGCCGCGTCCCTGCCGGTCGCGCATCCAGGCGGCCCGCGCCTCCAGCGTGGCGGGCGTGTTGTTCCAGACGGCGGTGGTCTCGGCGATCGCCTGGTTGGTGATCGCCAGGATCGTCGGCAGGTCGGCCTCGGTTGCATCGCGAATGGCAGGCATACGCACCCCCTCGCATGGGCCGGACGCTCCCAATCGGCGCCGACACCCGGTAGAAGGAAAGCATGTCGCCCCCGGACCCGCGTGCCAACCCGCTGCTGCTCGGCCATGACGGCGCCGAGACCACTCTGCTCGAGGCGATGCGCTCGGGGCGGATGCATCACGCCTGGCTGCTGACCGGGCCGGCCGGGATCGGCAAGGCGACGCTGGCGTTCCGCTTCGCCCGCCGGCTGCTCGCCGGCGCCCCGATAAGCGCGACGCTGGCGCTGGACGAACGCGACAAGGTGTTTCGCCGGGTCGCCGCCGGCTCGCACGCCGACCTGCTGACGATCGAGCGGGAGTGGGACGCCAAGCGCAAGCGCCTGCGCGGCGAGATCGTGATCGAGGACGTGCGGCGCGTCACCGAGTTCCTGCATCTGACCCCGGCCGAGGGCGGCTGGCGCGTCGTCGTCGTGGACGGCGCCGAGGATCTGAACCGCAACGCCGCCAACGCGCTGCTGAAAGTGCTGGAGGAGCCGCCGCCGCGCGCGATCCTGCTGCTCGTCTGCTCGGCGGCCGGGCGGCTGCTGCCGACGCTGCGCAGCCGCTGCCGGCGGCTCCGCCTCGCGGCACTGGACGACGCGGTCATGGCCGACCTGCTGGCGCGCTATCTGCCCGACACGCCGGAGGCGGAGCGGGGGCGGCTGCTCACGCTCGGCGAAGGCTCGATCGGCCGGGCGCTGTCGCTCGCCGAGGGCGGCGGCGTGGCGGTCGCGGATCTGGTGGGCGGCGTGCTGGAGGCGCTGCCCGACCTGTCGCCAAAGCGCGCGCACGAAGTCGCCGACGCGCTCGGCCGCGACGAGGACGCATTTTCGCTGTTCATGGATCTGCTGCGGGCAGGGCTGGCATCGGCGGTGCGGGGCGTGGCGCGCGGGCGGGCGGATCCGGATCAGGCACGACTGGTCGGCGCCCGGCCCCTTGCCGCGTGGGTTGACGTGTGGCACGGGCTTTCGCACCTGCAATACGAGACCGAAGAATTTCACCTCGACAAACGGCACGCCATCCTGGCCGGCTGCGCGTTGCTGGCAGGCCGCTGAAAAGACCCATGAAACCAAAATTCTACATCACCACGCCGATCTATTACGTCAATGGCGCGCCGCATATCGGCCACGCCTACACGTCGATCGCGGCCGACGTGCTGGCGCGCTGGAAGCGGCTCGACGGGTTCGACGTGTTCTTCCTGACCGGCACCGACGAGCACGGGCAGAAGGTGGAGAAGGCGGCGGCGACGGCGGCCCTCGACCCGCAGACCTTCACCGACCGGATTTCCGCCGATTTCCGCGACATGGCCGCGAAGATGGGCCTGTCCAACGACGATTTCATCCGCACGACCGAGGCGCGGCACAAGGCCGCCTGCACCGAGCTATGGCGCCGGATCGCCGCGAACGGGCACATCTATCTCGGTCATTATGAAGGATTTTACGCCGTCCGCGACGAGGCGTTCTATGACGATTCCGAGCTCGAGACGAAGCCGGACGGCACGAAAGTGGCGCCCTCGGGCGCGCCGGTGGAGTGGGTCCGCGAGCCGTCGTATTTCTTCGACCTGTCGAAGTGGCAGGACAAGCTGCTGACGTTCTACGAGGAAAACCCCGACTTCATCGCGCCGAACAGCCGCCGCAACGAGGTGGTGAGCTTTGTACGTGGCGGCCTGAACGATCTGTCGATCAGCCGGACCACGTTCAACTGGGGCATTCCGGTGCCGGACGCGCCGGGGCACGTGATGTATGTGTGGCTCGACGCGCTGACCAACTACGTCACCGCGACCGGCTGGCCCGACCCGGCCGCGCCGCGCGCGGCTTTCTGGCCGGCCGACATCCATCTGATCGGAAAGGACATCATCCGCTTCCACGCCGTCTACTGGCCGGCCTTCCTGATGGCGGCCGGATTGCCGGTGCCCAAGCGCGTCTCCTCGAACGGCTGGTGGGTCGTCGAGGGCGAGAAGATGAGCAAGTCGCTCGGCAACGTCATCGAGCCGCGCGCGCTGGTCGCCACCTACGGGCTCGATCAGGTGCGCTATTTCCTGATGCGGGAAAAGCCGTTCGGCGCGGACGGCAGCATGAGCCATCCGGCGGTGGTCAGCCGGATCAACGTGGAACTCGCCAACGGGCTGGGCAACCTCGCGCAACGCTCACTGTCGCTGATCGCGCGCAACTGCGAGGGCAGGCTGCCGCCGCGCGGCGCCGAGACGCCGGAGGACGCGGCGCTGCGCGAGGCGGCGAACGCGCTGCCGGCGATCGTGCGCGAGAAGATGGACCGGCAGGTCTTCCACGAGGCGCTGGAGGAAATCTGGAAGGTCGTCCGCGCCGGCGACGGCTATATCGACCGGCAGGCGCCATGGGCGCTGAAGAAGACCGATCCCGCACGGATGCCCGACGTGCTGCGGGTGCTGGTGGACACGCTCCGCCCGATCGCGACCGTGCTGCAACCGTTCATGCCCGCCAGCATGGCGAAGCTGCTCGACCAGCTCGGCGTGCCGGAGGGGGCGCGCGATCTGTCCGGCCTTGCCGTGCCGCTGGCCGACGGGACGGCGCTGCCGCCGCCGGCCGGCGTGTTCCCGCGCTTCGTCGACGACGCGGCACCGTGACGCCGCCATGCTGATCGATTCGCACTGCCATCTCGACTATTTCAGTGCCGACGAACTGCCCGACGTGCTCGCGCGCGCCGAGGCGGCGGGGGTGGCCGAGATGGTGACGATCGGCACGCGCTGGGCGCAGTCGCTGGCGATGCGCGACCTCGCGGCGTCGCTGCCGAATGTCTGGAGCACCGTCGGCATCCATCCGCACAGCGCGGCGGAGCATCCGGTGCCGACGCCGGAGGCGCTGGCCGAGATCGCCAGCCATCCGAAGGTGATCGGCATCGGCGAATCCGGCCTCGACTACTTCTACGACAAGGCGCCGCGCGACGTGCAGCAGGCGAGTTTCCGCGCCCACATCCGCGCGGCCCGCCTGGCCGGCGTGCCGCTCGCGATCCATGCCCGCGACGCCGACGCGGACATCGCTGACATCCTGCAAGATGAATGGGATGGCGGCGGAAGTTTCCTGTTCCTGCTGCATTGCTTCAGCTCGGGCCGGGGTCTGGCGGAGGCTGCCGTGAAGCTCGGCGGGTATCTCAGCTTCTCGGGCATCCTGACGTTTCCGAAATCCCAGGAAAACAGGGACATCGCGCGCGCCATGCCGGCCGAGCGGCTGCTGGTGGAGACCGATTCGCCGTACCTCGCGCCGGTGCCGTTTCGCGGCAAGCGCAACGAGCCGGCGCACGTCGCCAAAACCGCCGCCGTGCTCGCCGAGGTGCGCGGACTGTCGCCGGCAGCACTCGCCGACCTGACGACGGCGAATTTCCGCCGCCTGTTCCGGAAGGCGGCATGAGACCGTGATCAGGGTCACGATGCTCGGCTCGGGCGGGTCGGCCGGCGTGCCGATGATCGGTGGTGCCGATGGCTCGGGCTACTGGGGCGAATGCGACCCGGCCGAGCCGCGCAACCGGCGCACCCGCACCTCGATCCTGATCGAGCAGAACGAGGCCGCGGTGCTGGTCGATACCGGCCCGGACATGCGCGAGCAGTTGCTGGCCTGCCGGGTCCCGCGCGTGGACGCGATCATCTACACGCACGCCCACGCGGACCACATGCTGGGCCTCGACGACGTGCGCATCCTCAACCGCATCGTCGGCCGGCCGCTCGATGCGTTCGGGACGGCCGCGACCCTGGCGGATCTCGCGACCCGGTTCGGCTACGCGTTCGTGCCCTGGCAGCCGCCGACGTTCTTTCGCCCGGTGCTGGTTGCCCGCCCGGTGGCGCCCGGCGACACGATCGACGCGGCCGGCGTCTCGGTCCGGCTGTTCGAGCAGGATCACGGGTTCACCCAGTCGCTCGGCCTGCGCGTCGGCGGCTTCGGCTACTCGACCGACGCGGTCGCGCTGGACGACGTCGCGTTCGAGGCGCTCGCGGGCATCGACACCTGGATCGTCGGCTGCTTCCAGCGCCATGCGCACCGGACCCATGCGTGGCTGCCGCGCGTGCTCACCTGGGTCGAGCGGCTGCGGCCACGCCGGACGGTGCTGACCCACATGGGCCCCGACATGGATTTCGCGTCGCTGCGCGACCGGTTGCCGGACGGCGTGGAAGCGGGATTCGACGGGATGGTGCTGGAAGTTGACGGCTAGCGCCCCGGCCGGCCATGAATTTCCATAATAATCCTTATGTCGTTTTCATGGCCGCGCAACCGGCAGGGTCATGGCGCCCGACCGGCCGGCGTCGCCGTTGCCGCGAGCGCCAGCCGGGCCAACGCCGGCAGCGACGTCGCGCCGGT
>Ga0116226_10005084_pt1 | contig 11716 bp, 12 predicted proteins | sample S1TSphfallax_FD_89692 | JGI IMG/M metagenome (GOLD analysis project Ga0116226, IMG submission 89692) | Host-associated microbial communities from peat moss isolated from Minnesota, USA - S1T2_Fa - Sphagnum fallax MG | ecosystem: Host-associated > Plants > Peat moss > Unclassified | place: USA... | reverse complement strand
GTCTTCTGCAAGGAGATGAGGGCCTGACCGCAGAAGGCGATTCCGGTAATCGCACCATCTCCGGGAAAAGATGCACTGTAAGAATGCTCCTAACCGGCCGAGGCTGCGTGCATGGTCTCGTACTCCTCAGCCCGGGTCTCGTTCTCCAGGGTCTCGTCGGTCAACTCGTTGACCTGGAATGGATCGCTATAGGTCTTCTCGGGAACCCCGTAGAGCAGCCGCTGCACCACTTCGACCCCCTGCATGAAGGCGTGATCCTGGTTTGAGATCTCGTACTTCCAGGCGCCAAAGCGGCCGCGGCTGTAGATGCCGGCTGGCTCGAGCACTCGCTGGACCTCGTTGAGCAGCTGGTCGCGGCCGAGAAAGGGCACCGGGTAGCCATGCTCGATCGTCTGGTGGAACCGGGAGATCACCTTCTGCCCTTCGCCGATGACGCCGAGCTTGCGCAGCCCTGCCTCGACCCTGCGTTCGAGTTCGTCGCGGTCCTGTGCGGGCTCGGACTTCGGCTCGGAGACCTCGCAGAGCACCGAGAAGGCGCCCTCCGGAGCCGTACCCGCGCTCACATTCGAGGGGAAGGTGACCCGCCAGAAGGGCTGGTCCGAGTCCGGCACATGGAACGAGTGCAGGCCCTCGTACTCTTCGGCGAGCACGCCCTCGACCCCGAAGCCGTACAGCCGCGACCGCGCGCAGACAAACCGCGCAGCCTGGGCACGCAGGTCGGCCCTTCCCGGAATCGAGCGCAGCAGCGTATCGATCGGCATCGACGAGATCAGGTACTTGTACTTGACCTGCTCTCCGTTATCGAGCGTCGCGATCCGGTCACGCAGCGAGATCGACTCGATGCCGTGGCCGAGCAGCATCTTCGCAGCTGGAATCTTCGAGGCAATGGCTGACCAGATGGCCCCGCTGCCGCCCTTCGACGGGTAGGTGACAAAGGTATCGCTGGTCCAGCCGGGCGAGTCCTGCTGGGTGAGCACGTTGCGCATCGTCTGGCGCAGGCTCACGTCGGCGACATTCCGTTGCTTCGATCCGGAGCGCAAGGTGACCCAGTGGTTCGAGAGCGTTGAGGTCGCGTGGGCCCACATCTTGCTGTTCAGCGGCCCCATCAGGGCCTCGGTCAGGTAATGCCCAAACTGCTGCAGGAGGTAGGATTCCAGATCCGCGCCGGCCCCACTCTGCCTGCGGAACCGAAGGCGCCGCAGCATCAGGCTCGCCAGCACTGCAAGCAGCTTGCCCGGGGGGAGCCGCTGCAGGTTCCGCTGGGCGGGATAGGGCATGAACTGACCCTCGAGGTTAACGCCGCGCCTCGGCACAGACGCCACCCACTCGATCGGTAGCGAGTCGAGCAGATCTGCGAACTTGGGGTAGTACTTGTGAGGAAACAGGACGTGTCCGCCGTAGTCAAAAACGAAGCCCTCCGGGGTTTCGCGGGAGGCAGCCCAGCCGCCCGGGTGCGGGCTGGGGTCGACGATCAGGTAGCTGCCGCTGCGGCCTGCGTGGCCACTCTCTTCGAGCTCAAGCGCGGCGCCCAGGCCACAGGGGCCGCATCCTGCAATGAGAACTTCTACGCGTCGCATTAGACGATGCTCCAGCTGGCCTTGCCAGTCTCTTGCACGGGCAGGTGCAGCTCGGCCAGGGTGGGGCAGATCAGGCTGAGGTCCATGCGCACCGGCACAAAGGCCTCGCAGATGCCGCGATAGTGTGGCCAGGCGCGGTGGCGTCCGGCGGACTCCGCCCACTCGACCGTGCGCACGCGTTCCCGCTGCGAGGCGTGCGCGAGCAGGCTGTGGACCTTCATCTCCCAGGCCCGCGTGATGTCAATCTTCAAGGATGCCGCAAATTGAAGCGTCGAAGGGCCCTCATAGAAGAGCACGCTCGGGTGCCTGCGGGCCGCCGATACCAGCGAGTCCGAGAGCACCCGGTGATCGGAGTGCGAGTCGGTGGGCGCGTGTACCAGGATCAAATCGGGGGAGTGCAGTGCCAGCTTGTCTTCGAGCACGCGTACCGTCTGCGGGCCGGTCATCGCGCCATCCGGCAGATGGGTCAGGTCCAGGTTCACACCGAGCAGCTTGGCGCTGCTGCGCTCTTCCTGGATGCGGACCTCCGGGTCCCCGCCCAGTTCGCCGTCAGTCATCGTGAGAAATGTAACCTGCCAACCGGCGCGGTTGAGCAGCGTCGAGATGCCTGCCGCCCCGAGCGCGCAATCGTCCGGGTGCGCGCCAATAACCAGTGCCTTCCGAGTCGTCTCCATGTCGCTCCTGCCTGCGGAAAGGAGGCTTGCGTGTTCGTCCAGGAAAATCTGTCTTCCGCTTGTACTATCAGTCTTCGGCAGGATGCGCGGAGACTTGAGCCGAGTTTTGGCAACTGTCGCGAAGCGGCCCCAGAGGGGTCCCCGGAAGGGCGGCGGCAGCTCTCCATCGCGGACGGGGGCCGGCTCTGAAAACGCACGAGAGTAACGTAATTTTCCGCAGAAAACCCCATAAATCCCTAAGAAACCGGAAGAAAGTTGCGCAAATGCAGCAATGACGCGCTTTTGCATTTGACAAAGACAAGCAAGTGGGGCAAGGTAGACGGCGGTAGGGTCTCTTGGAACCCGCATGAACATTGGCTCAAAACCGATTTCCTTGAGAGAATTGCCGAATGCAAATACAGGTCCCTGGGACGATGAACGTCCGGGGATCATCGCGGGAGCGCGAAGAGGAGAAATGAGCAGATGGCAACAGCAATGACAAAGACAGCGTTGGTGCGGCAGATGGCGGAAAAGCTCGAGTTGACCAGCAAGCAGGCAGTAGCCTTTCTGGATCTTCTGGCCGATACAGCCGTAAAAGAAACAAAGAAGAACGGGGTCTTCGTGATTCCCGGACTAGGCCGACTTGTCAAGGCTGAGCGTAAGGCCCGTACCGGCCGGAACCCGCAGACCGGAGAAGCCATCAAGATCAAGGCGAAAACCGTTGTCAAGTTCCGGGTCGCCAAGGCGGCCAAGGATGTGATCGCGCCGGTCAAGAAGTAAAGGCTACAGCCGGAGGGCGTCACCAGTGCGTGGTTCTGGTGACCTCGCTCCAGAGCCAGTTTGGCTGGCGCCCGCAGAGTTGCGCCATTGTGGGGGCGGCGCTTGCAACGTCAGGCTGCTCCGGCAGGATCCTCTGGAAGTCCAGGGGGGATCCTCGCCTGCGGTGGAAGAGCGGCTCGCACCAGCAGCGATATGCCTGCGGCGATCAACAGGCACTGCAACAATCGCAGAGCGTTGTACTGCCAGCTCATGGTGAGAAAACACGCCGCGGAGAGTACCGGAAAGCTCTCACGCAGAACTCGCCCCCACGCGGGAGGGCCGGCTAGGCCAGGGAGCGAGAGCGTGCCCGCAGAGAGCCCTGCCAGCGACGCGGCTGCCACGGCCAGTTCATAGAAGCCCGCGCTGGCCGCAGGCAGCAGGACACCCCAGGGCGCACAGACCGCCCAGAAGCCGAGATTCCGGGCGGCCGATCTCTCCCGCGAGGTTACGACCCGGAGAACCGCACCAAGCACTGCGAGGCACGTAACGGTGATAGTTACGTATTGACTGCTGCGTGCAAGGGCTCCGAACCCGTGTGACACGCACCACTCCGATAAGCTAAGCCATACCGTGCTGGTGCGGGAGGAGGTGAAGGCTGCGCCGTAGCTGATCGCCCAGGAGGCAGCGATGAGCGGCACCCGAAACTTGAGGAGCCGCGGGCCGAGGGTGTAAAGCCCTTCGTCGATGGGCGCCTTCCCGGCGGCGGCTGGCGCTTCTGCTTTCATGCCTTTTCTTCCTGAGATGGCAGGAAAGCGAGCGCATCGCGCAGCCGTCCTCCTGCAGCCAAAAGCCTTGCCTCCGCAGCCGGACGATCAAGTTGCAGACGGTGCATGATAACTGCGAGGCGCACGGAGCCGGCCTGGTCCAGCAGCGTGGCGGCCGGCTCCCCGGGAAGCCCGGTCAGCCTCGCGATGATGCGCGTGGCCCTGTCTTTCAGCTTCTCGTTCGTGGCCTGCACGTTCACCATCAGGTAACCGTAGACGTAGCCCAGGTTCACCATGACGCCCGTCGAAAGCATGTTGAGCACCAGCTTGGTCGCTGTTCCAGCCTTCATGCGGGTAGATCCTGTCACTATTTCGGGCCCGGTGTCTGGAGTGATTGCCAGGTCAGCACTCCCTGCGAGGGCTGAGCCGGGTACGCAGCTGATCCCGAGTGTCCAGGCTCCAACCGATCGCGCGTAGGCAACACCTCCTAGAACATAGGGGGTGCGTCCACTGGCAGCGATGCCAGCGAGCGTATCGTCGGCCCCGAATCCGCAGGCGTCCAAATCTATCTTCGCCTGTTCAGGATCGTCTTCCGCACCTTCAACGGCATGCTGGAGCGCCCATGCTCCCCCTGCGATGAGTCCTTGCACAAGATCCGGAGGGCTGTTGTAGGTAGGAGGGCATTCCGCTGCATCGAGTACTCCCAGCCGGCCCGAAGTTCCAGCCCCAATGTAAAAGAGGCGGCCGCCCGCCTTGAGCCGCGCTGTGATCCGATCGATGGCAAGCGCGATCGAGTGCGCCTCGGTCCGCACCGCAGCGGCAGCCTCAAAGTCGGCCTCTGACATCAACGCGACAAGCTCCGCCGTGGAGAGTCGATCGAGCGCATGACTCTTCGGGTTCTCGGCCTCAGTTGAAAGCCCACCCAAGTGGATCGCTGATGGATTCAAAGCCGCTCACCGGTTGGCCACATAATGAGCACCCGCTTACTCCTGTACGAGCCTGTCGACCAGGACATCGAAGTCTTCGAGACAGGTGTAATCGATGATAACCCGGCCCTTGCCGCGGCGATCCTCGATCGTAACCCGCAGGCCAAGGGCGCGCTGCAGTTCATCTCTCGCCTCGCGTACGTTCGGGTCGAGAGGCTCCTTGAGCTTGGGCCGCTTCTGGAGCGCTTTCCTCTCTGGGTCGAGAATGCCCTGGACGTAGCTTTCGGTCTGCCTGACGGACATCGAAAGGGCGCTGACCTTCTGTGCCGCCTTGACGATATCGCCTGGCGATTCAAGCGCCAGGAGAGCCCTCGCATGCCCGAAGCTGAGCTCTTCCGACTCGACCCTCGCCTGCACCGGTGCAGGGAGGCGGAGCAGGCGCAGGAAGTTAGCGACGCTTGCCCTGTCCTTGCCTGTGCGCTGGGCCATCTGCTCCTGTGTGAGCTTGAATTCGCGGCTGAGACGATCGTAGGCGCGAGCCTGCTCGATCGGATTAAGGTCCGATCGCTGCAGGTTCTCGACGATCGTCATCTCCATGGCCTGCGCGTCGGAGACCTGGCAGACGAACGCAGGGATGGTGGATTTCTTGGCTAGCTTGGAGGCCAACCACCTCCGCTCTCCCGCAATGAGCTGGTAGCGGCCGTCCGGCAGCTTGCGAACGACTACGGGCTGCACAACGCCGCTCGCGGAGATGGAAGCAGCAAGATCGATCAGTTGTTGATCGTCGAACTTGGTCCGCGTCTGAAACGGACTCCGCGTGATCTGTTCGAGAGGGATTTGCAATGGCGTTCCCTGGTTTTCCAGGGGGGAAGCAGCGCCACTATTTAATGGGGGCGCGGCCGAGCGCGGCAAGAGGGATTCGAGACCCTTGCCAAGTACGCGGCGCTTCCCTTGTTCTGGTTGTTCGGTCATCGGATTCGGCACCTCACTCAGGAATATGGCCAAAAGCGCATGGGGCGGGACTGGGCTTCTGGAGCGGGAGTTTGTTTACGGCTCGCCATCTTGTTTCGCCGCAGGAGTTCAAAGGCCAGGTCACGATAGCTTTCTGCGCCCCGGGACTTTGGATCGTACAGTGCGACCGGGCGACCATAACTTGGGGCCTCCGCCAGTCTGATATTGCGGGGAATAGTGGTAGTGAATACCTGGTCCTGAAAGTGTTGCCGCAGGTTTGAGCTCACCTGCTGAGCCAGGTTAGTTCGCTCGTCGTACATGGTTAGCAGGATTCCTTCAATGGCAAGCTTGGGGTTGAGGCTTTCACGAACGCGCTCGAGGGTATGCATCAACTCGCTGATGCCTTCGAGCGCAAAGTATTCAGCTTGCATGGGGATGAGTAGCCCGTCTGAGGCGACCAAGGCGTTGAGCGTAAGCAGGTCGAGAGCCGGCGGGCAGTCGAGGAGAACAAAATCATACGCATCAAGTTCCGGCGCGAGAGCCGCCTGAAGCTTTTGCGCCCGGTTTTCCTGCTGAATGAGTTCCACCGTTGCCCCCACAAGGTCTTTGTTGGATGGCACCAGTTTTAGCTGCTCGATTTCGGTTGGTAGCAGGGCGTCGGCGATAGCAGAGTTGCCTACAAGGATGTCATACGTAGAGCACCTGCCCTCATCCTGTGCGAAGCCTAGGCCTGCGGTCGTGTTTGCCTGGGGATCAATGTCGAGCAAGAGGCAGGCCATGCCTTCAAGAGCTAGGGCGGCGGATAAGTTGATCGCGGTTGTCGTCTTTCCGACTCCGCCCTTTTGGTTTACCACTGATAAAACCTTGGCCATCAATCAGGAGATTAGGTGGATTGAACTGATCTGGCAAGGTGAGTGTTCCACGTGGAACATTTGCATGGCGACTTCCTTCTTCAAAGTGTTCCACGTGGAACACTTTGGCGGCTGATGCCCCGATCTCACGACAGGAGCTTCTGGCCCATCAGCAGAACCCTGTGGTCAGTCAGGGGAATGCCATATGGTTCCCCGAAGACGAAGCCAGCAAGCGAGCGCCAGCCTTCCACCGCATCTCGGCTGGTCAGCAGTACAAGCCAGCCTCTGCCTTCTACGTGCGTGGCGGCCCCTTCGACAGCCTCTCTCATCCGGTCCACTGCCCGCAGCAAGACAGCGCTAAACGTCGTTCGACGGTCCATGTCCTCGACGCGGCCATGATGGACCACCGCGCTGACGCCCAAGTGGCGTACGGCCTCCCGCAGGAAGGCAGCCTTTTTGCCCTGTGATTCTGCAAGCGTAACCTCCAGATCGATTCGGCAGATCGCACACGGAAGGCCGGGGAACCCGGCGCCCGAACCGTAATCGAGTACTGTTCTGATGCCCGGCGGCAGAATGCGAGCACAGAAGATCGATTCGAAGAAGTGCCGCGTGAGGATCTCTCCTTCGTCGCGTATCGCGGTCAGGTTCATCCGCACATTCCACTTCAGCAGCAGGCTCAAGTAGATCTCGAACCGCGCCTCCTCTTCGGGCAGCAGCAAAGGCTGTCCTGCCGAACGCAACAACTCCTGCAACCGGTCGATGCCCCTGCTATTCAAGACCTGTTCTTGCCCCCGCCTCCCGAGCGCTCATCCTAGATTTCGACGGGCTCCGCTGTACCATCCAGGGCAGGTCCGGGTGTACAAGCAGTGGTGGGAGAGACCACCGCGGGCACTGCCCAGCATCGGGCGGCATCCACAAACTTCGCAAAGATCTTGCGAGACGAAGCCTGCGTGGCAAAGGTACGTTCAGGATGCCACTGCACCCCCACTACAAAGCCATCTTCGGCCTCGACTGCCTCCAGGGTTCCATCTCCATCGGCATACGCAGCCACTCTAAGCCCGTCTCCCGGCCGGTCTACGGCCTGATGATGGCTGCTATTGACCGCAGCCCTCGGAACACTAAACGCAGAATAGAGATGGCTGGCCGCCGGAGAGAGCACGATCTCGTGCGCCTCCTCGACCGTTCTGCCGGGCGCGTGATCCATCCCTGTTTCAAGATGCTGAACCAGGCTTCCCCCCTTCCACACGTTCATGGCCTGGTGGCCATAGCAGATGCCGAGCAACGGCTTCTGGAGGTTGAATGCGTCCTGCATCAGGAGCTCATCCGCCGCCTCGCGCAGAGCGTCGCGGGCAGCGGTTTGCGGATGAGCCTCCTGACCGTATTTCTGTGGATGAACATCTGCAGGGCTTCCAGGAAGAAGCACCCCTTGGCACTGCGCTGCCTTCCGCGCGATCAACGATGGGTCTTCATCCAACTGAATGGCTACCGCGACTCCTCCGCTTTGTTCGACCGCCTCGGCATACTGCTTCCAGCAGCGTTCGTTATACGCGGAGTCAGTGGACGTGGGCATAGGTATCGCTATGCGTGGCCTGTCTGTCATCAAAGCTCCATGGGTGTACCTACCGCGTCCGGCGTGCCTACATTGTCTTCCGAGGCCCGCTCGGCCTGAGCCAGGTACGAGTAAGTGTAAAACAGCCCTGAAATCGACTTGCGCAGCCGCGCGGTCAGCTCATCCACATCACGAAGTGAATAGCCGCTGGTATCGATCGGCTCTCCGACCGCAAGCGCGATCGGTACGGAGAAAAATTGCCGGGCATGCATCGGCAGCAGCTCGTGGGTGCCGATCAACGCCATCGGAACAAGCGGCACCCTGGCCCGGATTGCCATGAAAGCGGGGCCATTCATGAACGCTCCGGGATGGCCATCCGCCGAACGGCCTCCCTCGGGGAAGATAAATAGCGGCATGTTCTCCCTGAGGGTCTTGACTCCGCCGCTGAGGCTGGCAACCGAAGCGCGCGGATTGCCGACATTGACCGGAATTTGTCCGGACCGGTTGAGGTGCCAGCCTATGAACGGCATACTCCAAAGATCGTTGCGGGCGACAATCCTGAACTGAAAGGGAAGGCTCGCAAAGATGACTGGCGTGTCCATGTAGGAGAGATGATTCGCGCAGTACACAGCAACCGGATGCTTTCGCAGGGTTTCTGCGCCGATCACATTGACTCTGGAACCGCTGCACCATACCGAAACGGCAGCCCAGGTTTGCGCGATCCGATGCTGCCAACGGCCCTCCTTCTCAAAAAGCGAGGCCAGCAGGGAAGCGACCCCAAACATTGCAGTGGCCGCCACCAGGAGCGGTGCCTGGACAAGGTTGGACCATAGCTGTGTGCGCACGGGGAGTGGATCAGGTCGAGCAGTCAAAATTTTCGTCATAAAATCAGTCATGGAAGCAAAGAGCGCAGTGCGCCGATGAGCACCACTGAGCCACAGGCAACAATCAGGGCATCCGGCTTCCCCCCTGCGGATCTGATCGCCGCATCGAGGGCTGCCTCGGGATCGAGATGCTCACTGCAACTTGCCCCTGTGCGTTCCGCTGCTTCCGCCAGTTCCATCGTCGACGCAGCCCGAGGTGAGGGGAGAGCCGTCAGGAAAACCTGATCGAAGATAGGGAACAGGATCTGCGCCATCTCGCCAAGAGCCTTGTCGCGCATGCAACCGAAAATGAGAAGGCGAGGGCCCCCAAACGCCAGTTGGCCCACCGCCGCCCGCAGTGTCCAGGCTCCGGCGGGATTGTGCGCGACATCCAGCAGGACGGACGGACGGGCAGGCTTTGCTGGGAGCAGTTCGAGGCGCCCCGGCCATTGAGTCTCACGGATGCCCTGCTCGATATGACAGACCTGGATTGTGTAACCGTGCGTGTTGCTTAATGAAAGAGCCGCCGCGATCGCAAGCGCGATGTTACGTTGCTGATGCTGACCACGCAAAGGCGACTCTACCAAGATCACCTTGCCGACGCTGCCAGGCCATCCGGCCAGTTCATAGCGGTTCTCGCCTGCTCCAGAGCCTTGACGGCCGGGCAGGTAGTCCGCAGCGTTGACGCCGCGAACGTTCAAAGCGACAGCCACCTCGCCCAGAGCCTGGTTCGCTTCCGGATGCTGGGGCAGGGTGATCATCGTTCCATTCTTCCGGAGGATGCCAGCCTTCTCGTGCGCAATTTCAGCAATGGTTGAGCCGAGCCACTCCGTATGGTCCAGTGAGATATCGGTAATGATTGAGAGCAAAGGCTCGACGACGTTGGTCGCATCGAGCCGGCCGCCCATGCCTACTTCAAGAACCGCAATGTCAACCGGCTGCGCTGCAAACGCCAGCATGGCGATTGCGGTCATCGTCTCAAAGAAGCTTGGCGGTCCGGGAAGTGCGCCCGCACCAACCAGGGAAGCGGCGGCCGCCTCTACCCGCGCCAGTTGCTCGAAGAGCATCGCGTCCTCAATTGCAGCGCTCAGGCCATGACCCAACGCGATACGGATGCGCTCATTGACAGTCGATAGATGTGGCGAAGTGTAGAGCCCCGTCGTGTAGCCTGCAGCGGAGAGGATAGACGCCAGCGTTGCCGCAGTTGAGCCCTTGCCGTTGGTACCTGCAATCAGTACGGACGGAAACTGCTGCTCCGGATTGCCCAGCGCGGCCAGGAGCGTACGCATGTGGGCAAGATCGAACTTGCGGCGCGACTGACCGGGAGGCGTATGTAGTTCTGCCCCGAGACTCATGAGGCGATCGAGCGCGGCACAGTTAGACATACCCTCATTCTAAGCCCGAGGGCTGGCGTGCAAGTCCGCGTCGCTAGGGACGCATAAAGTCCAGGGCTCGAATCAGGAAGGACTTCAGCTCTTTGCGAGGAACCACTGCATCGAGCATTCCATGCTGCAGCAGAAACTCCGAACGCTGGAAGCCCTCGGGGAGTTTTTGCCGGATCGTCTGTTCGATCACGCGGGGCCCGGCAAAGCCAATCAGCGCGCCGGGTTCAGCGACATTCAAGTCGCCGAGCATTGCAAAACTCGCCGTTACGCCTCCCGTCGTGGGATCGGTCAGCACGGAGATGTAGGGAACCCCTTCGTCGTCGAGCCGGCCGAGCGCGGCGGAGATCTTTGCCAGCTGCATGAGACTGGTAATGCCTTCCATCATGCGGGCGCCACCGGAGGCAGCGACGATGACCAGCGCGGTTCGTGTAGCGCGCGAGCGATCGATGGCGCGTGCAATGGTTTCCCCGACCACGCATCCCATGCTTCCGCCGATGAAGCCGTACTCCATCACGCTCAGCACGGCCGGATGAGGGCCGATCCTGCCAATGGCGTTCAGGATCGCGTCGTTCAGCCCGGTTGCTTGCTGCGCCTTCGCAAGCCGCTCTTTGTAGGACTTTAGATCAGAAAACTCGAGGGGGTCGGTCGAACGGAGCTCGGTGTCGACGAGTTCGTATCCCGGCTCGAGCAGGCTCGCGATACGATCGCGGGCATTCAGCTTGCGATGATGCCCGCACTTGGGACAGACCTGCAGGCTGGCATCCAGATCAGCCTTCCAGATCACCTGCTGGCAGGATTCGCACTTGATCCAGAGGCCTTCGGTGCGCACGGTCTTCTCGCCCTCCGTCTCGATCGTGTTCTCCTGCCGCTTGAACCAAGTCATGCCGTGCTTGTCCTCCTTTCAAGTGTACAAGGGCCGTCGCCGGTTGGTGGACGAGCTCTCGGAGCCGTCACGCTCAGAGTCTGGCTGCTAATACTCGATGCCGCGCTGGGCGAGGATGCCCTGTTCGTAGGCGTGCTTGACCTGGCGCATCTCGGTGACGGTGTCGGCGATGGCCACGAGCGACGCGTGCGCGCCGCGGCCAGTAAGGATGACGTGCACAAGGGGCGGGCGCTGGGTCAGGGCCGCCGCGACGACCTCAGGGTCGAGCATACCGTAGCCAATGGCGTAGTTGATCTCGTCGAGAATGACCATGTCCCATTCGCCTGAATGAATGGCAGCAAGCGACTCCTGCCAGGCGACGTCAACCAGCCGCTGATCTTCCGGGTCGGTCTCCGCGCCGCCTACTTTTACGAAGCCCCGCCCCATCTGCTTCATTACGAAATTGGCTCCGAAGGACTCGACGGCATCCAGCTCGCCGTAGTGCCAGGAGCCCTTGAGGAACTGCAGCACCAGCACCCTCATGCCGTTGCCGGCGGCGCGGAAGGCGGTGCCGAG
>Ga0116226_10005082_pt1 | contig 11718 bp, 6 predicted proteins | sample S1TSphfallax_FD_89692 | JGI IMG/M metagenome (GOLD analysis project Ga0116226, IMG submission 89692) | Host-associated microbial communities from peat moss isolated from Minnesota, USA - S1T2_Fa - Sphagnum fallax MG | ecosystem: Host-associated > Plants > Peat moss > Unclassified | place: USA... | reverse complement strand
TCCCAAAGTAAGAAGTACAAAGAACAGTAGCATAACAACTAGTCCATACACACCATTTATATAGCTACTTACAGAATATGGGTAAATTAATAGAATTTCTAGGTCAAAAAGTAAAAACAATAAGGCAAAAATAAAAAAAGATATACTAAACTGAGTTCTATTTTGACCTAAGAAAGAGTGGAATCCACATTCAAAGCTTGTTTTTTTTTCACCATAAGGATTATGTGGTGCAAAGATAAGATTTATTGTTAACAATAATATAGCCAAGAAAGGTATAAAAAATAAAAAAAAAGTAAGGTTACTCATTTAATTATAAAATAGTAATATAGACATTATATTATTTAAACAGAGTATTTCTTTAGGTATAAATATAAATAATAGAATTGTTAACGTTAAAATTGAAATTTTACCAGTCAAAGAACTTGACAATGTTATAGCAGATGTAGACGAAATAGAACTATTTTTTTTTTTCACTGAATATTCAGGTTTTTCAAAGAATATTTCTTGTATTACAACTAAATAATATACAGCACTGATAACACTAGTTAAAATCGCTAACAGCGACATAAATACGTATCCATTATCTAAAGCAGCACTTAATATCATCTGTTTAGCAAAAAAACCTACTAAAGGAGGTACACCTATAAAAGAAAATAATGTGATAGCCAAACTTATAGCCAATAAAGGATTCATGTAGAAATAACCCTTCAACTGGTGTATTAGCTGAATAGGGGATAAGTTTTTGTCTTTTATCTCTTTTTCAGTGTGGTCCTCTTTACTTACATTTCCTTTGGTTTCATTTTTATTTCATCCCACAAAACTATACCCTATTGTTATTAATATTATAAAAGCATTTAAATTCGAAACAGAATATTGCATAATATAGAAAAAAAAAGCTTGTATTGATTCAATTGTATTAATAGTCAATGCTAGTAATATGAAACCAATATGACTAATTGTACTATATGCAAATAATCTTTTTATTCTGAATTGTGTTAGACCTAACACAGATCCAATAATTAAAGATAAAAACGAACTAAGTAATAAATTACTTTTTCACGAATAATCTAACATAGTTATACTAGTGTAATATATGAATTCTAATAATAATATAAGTATCGAAATTTTAGCTATAATGGCTACAAATGTTGTTACTATTGTAGGTATAGCGTCATATACGTCAGGGCTTCAAAAATGAAATGGTGCAGATGATATTTTAAATAAAAGTCCTACTGACATAATTACAAAAGACAACTGTATATAATATTGGTATATATTAGGTATGTTTGTAATAGATGTAGTACTATCTAGCCCATCTACGTTGTTCACTAATATACTATTAATTATATATATACCATCTAAATTTGTATTCCCAGAGTTAATGTACAGTAAACTTTGCCCCAATAATATTATACAAGAAGATAATCCACCTAATAAAAAATAGGTCAAACCAGCATTTGTAGAGAGTTCAGAATTTCTATATATAGTGGATAACAGGTATAGACCATAACTTTGTAATTCTATTGCTAAAAAAATGGTAACTAAATCAGAGCTAGCTAATAAAAAGGTAGCTCCAGTTATCACAAATAATATGATAAGTGGATATTCTATAATTCTAAATTGCTCCCCCATCTTGTTTAGTATTGGAGTATTCCCGGTATCATATCTTTTATTAGATACAACATGTGATATGGATGCAGATTCTTCATGTCAAACTTTTCTAGGATAGAAACTAGATAAACTTAATATAAAGATCGTAAGAGCAAAAATAAATAAAGTAAACACCAAAGTATGTATTTTACAATACACTAATCCACCAAATAGACTTATAGATTTAGATAAAAAAGAAAGAGTCAAAATAGAATATAATAATATACTACAGTTAGCTAAAATCAAAATCGTTAATCTGGCAAATAAAATAGACTTGTCTCGTCTGAAAGTTACAGCATTAGATATCAATAATAATAAAATTCCTGTAAATAACATAAAAGACCTTTGAGACTTGAACTCAAAATAAAAGACATAATTTCATTTTACTAACGTCTTCTTGTTTTACTGTTAAACTAAGATCTCTTTTTTATAAAGTTTAGAAAAAGCGTTGTACCTAAGGATAAATACTAGATTATTATAACTTAGTTATAAAATTATTTAGAAGTATTATGTAGATGTAAGTCCACGAAAGTATTCTCTATTAATGAAATAAGAGGTATTATAATCACAAAATGAGAGAAATATAATACTGTACTAATTTGTCCAAACTCTATAAATGGAGATTCAACATGTTTGGCTCCTAATTGCATTAAAATTAAAAAATTAGCTATAAATACATAAAAAGCTATTTTACTTAAAGGTCTAAACTGTATACCTCTAGTTCTACCTAAATCAATAAAAGGCATAACTAATAATATTGCAATAGCTGCAATCATAGCTATAACACCTAGTAGTTTATTAGGTATAGATCTTAATATAGCATAGAAAGGTAAAAGATATCATTCCGGCACGATTGCAGGAGGAGTTTGCATAGGATTAGCTACCACATAATTTTCACTATCACCTAAGATATTAGGTGCCAAGAAAACAAAGATAGATAAACCTAATATAAATAAAAAGATAGTTACTAAATCTTTAAATATAAAGTAAGGAGCAAAAGGTAGTCTGTCAAAGTTACCAGAAACACCTAATGGGTTACCTGACCCTGCACTGTCATGTAATGCTATTAAGTGCATTAAAACTAGTGCAGCTAATACAAATGGTAATACAAAATGTAATGCGAAAAATCTGTTTAAAGTGGCGTTATTAACACTGAAACCACCTCATAAAAATTCAACGATATCTTGTCCTATTCAAGGTATAGCACTCATAAGGTTTGTGATCACAGTTGCACCTCATAATGACATCTGTCCATATGGCAAGACATATCCTAAGAAGGCAGTAATTATCATTAATAAGAATATGATGATTCCTAAAGTTCACACTAAAGTTCTAGGTGCTCTGTAAGATCCATAGTATAAACCTTTACCCATGTGTAAATAAACTAAGAAGAAGAAAGCTGATGCAGTGTTACTGTGTAAGTAACGTATTAATCATCCGTTATTAACGTCTCTCATAATATGCTCAACTGAATTAAATGCTTCAAGCACACTAGGATTATAATGCATTGCTAAAGTAACACCCGTTACAATTTGTATAATTAAACAAAAGGCTAATAAAGAACCAAAATTTCATAAGTAACTTATGTTAGAGGGTTGTGGAGAATCTATTATATAGGAATTGGCTAATCTTAAAAGGGGATGACTTTTTAAAATACGCATATTATATTAAAAGAGATAGATTTTTTATATAAGATACCAAGCTTACCATTTTATCTTGCTTTGCATGGACCCTCTCCCTTTTTTTATAATTACTATTAGGGGTGTATAGACCAACCTAAAAAGGAATACTTCCATGATCCGCCTAAAATGTTCACAATGAATTAACATTTGGCTAGCAAATAGTAAGCATACGTTGTGTGAAGAAAGTAAGATATTCCTATGTTCTATTTTTTTTTCGTTTAATGATTGTTACATATTAGAATTACTACGCTAAATAAGACCTTTGGGATTTGAACCCAATTACAATCAGATTTTCTTAGAAAGAGTAAGATTGGTTTTACCATTAAAGTCTTTTATTGGGTACAATAGGAAAAAACATTATAATGAAGAAATGCTTAGCTCATTGTAATCATTTCTTTTTATAGCCTATCTTCCCCAATTGCATTTTTCTTCCCTTAATGCAGCTTATAAATTTCCGGCTGTTGATATTAATAACATAAATATATTTTGGTCTATTATCGTATCGACAGGAAAACTATGTTGACCTGGACCTGTACTCACAAATTGAGAAAGTATAGCACGCTTAGTTACCATTTCCGCACGTGTAATACTTAAAACTTGGTGTATTACAGGATACGTACTGTGAAGACATATTCAGTTTACATAAGCTGAGGCAAAAGGATGTATTAAACTATCAGCAAGGTTACTTACTGGTAATGATATAAATGGATGAGGCTTTGGAGGGCTATTTAATGCTCACTCCATAGATTCAAAGGATCTTTTTAAGATTATTTGTAAATAATCTGAAAAGAATTCTGGTGTATATCAAGGGTATCTAGCACTGCTTTTTCCTTCTACTAATTGTAAATATACAATATGTAAAAATAGGGCTGTAGCTACTACTGATACCAATGAACCTATACTACTTATTAAATTTCATCCTGCAAAAGCATCAGGATAATCACTTATTCTTCTTGGCATTCCTTGTAAACCTAAAAAATGTTGAGGGAAGAAAGTAAGATTAACCCCTATGAATAATATTCAGAAATGAACTTTAGATAAAAGTACATTATAACTTAATCCAAGGATTTTAGGTATTCAGAAGTATCATGCACTGAATAAGGCAAATACTGCACCCATACTTAAGACATAATGGAAGTGAGCGACGACGTAGTAAGTCAGATTGCACAGAAAGAAAAGTAAAACAGAGTTTTTTTTTTCTATTGTTCCTTTTTTATATGTTATTCGAATGAAAAAACAATTTATAAGGGATTGGACTATATTTTATCTATTCATTTAACTTAATAAATTTTCGACTGTCACGTTTAGTCTCTACAGAAATTACTTACTAATTCCTCGATTTTGGGCACTATTTTATTCTTTGTACTTTCTTGTTTTTTACAAGTATAATAAAAAGAATAAGAGTACTTCAAGAAGATAAAACTATTTTTTTTTATAGTAATTAGCTTTGGTTTCCACGGTATTGTCTTATATTTTTATAAGAATTTTCTGCAGTAAGAAAACATATAAGAGTTCACCGTTCAAAGTGACAAGACAACACGACACTTACTAAATAAATTTGGTACTCCATTTTTTTAAAGACACTAGTTTTTCACCCAATAATGTATAAGTGCTACAATGTGAAATAATCTCTAACAAAACTTCTTTTTTATAAATTTCTAATAGATAAAATTCGCTATATGGATTTCTAATAGCATTAGTTGCTTTAAAATGAATTTTAATGGCGTTAAGTAAATATAAATCATTCTTTTGTCCTATTGAGAAAGAATGATTTTTGCTTTTTCTAATTGAAAAACAACCTTCAGCTTCCATAAAACCAGATAATCAACCTTTAAAATAATTAGGAATAGTAAAATGATTATTATTTGAATTAATAATACTTAACTGTTTATTAAATTTAAGATTTCTATTTAAGAAATATGTTTCTATTGCACTATCCGTTAAACATGTTTTTAAAAATGCAAGTTGACAGATTTTTCTGGATGTTAAAGGGGGATAGGTATCAAAAATTTTTATAATTTCTTCTACTTGTTTCTTATTATTTACTACTCATATAACATCTTCACCCTTACCTGCTATTCTTACAGTCCCTCCTATAACTAGGGCAATTTTAACTAACATATCATAATTAGATTTAAGATTAGATAATTTTATAATCAATCTGTATTGCAATGATTGTTCACGTCAATGGTTTACTTGTATACTACCATCCCCATCCATTAGACCTACTCAAAACATTTTTATATATTCATTATAGTTATTATTGGAAGCATCACTTATATCATCAGCATTCTTTTTTTGAAAACTAGCTGAAACTGTCGAAATTGTAGTACCAAAATGAATAATCGTATCGTGGAATGCGGTATCAAGAGAAGCATTAGCTAATACAACTCCACTTAACCCTCCTATTGTAAATAGGAAAACAAACCCTAATGCAAATAACATAAAGACTGTTAAGTGTACTGATCCTCCATAACAAGTTGCTAATCAAGAGAATATTTTAATTCCTGTAGGAACTGCTATAATTAATGTAGCAGCTGTGAAATAAGCTCTTGTATCAACATCTAAACCAACAGTATACATGTGATGACTTCAAACTACAAAACCTAGTACACCGATGGACATCATAGCATAAACCATACCAAGATAACCAAAAATACTTTTATTTGAAGCAGCGGATATTGTAGTACTAACTATTCCAAAACCAGGTATTATAAGTATATAAACTTCCGGATGTCCGAAGAATCAGAAAAGATGTTGGTATAATATAGGATCTCCACCACCAGCTGTTTCGAAGAACGAAGTATTAAAGTTTCTATCTGTTAATACCATTGTTATAGCTCCTGCAAGAACAGGTAAAGATAATAAAAGCAGTACAGCTGTTACTAGAACTGCTCAACCAAATAAAGATAATTTATGTAATCTTATACCTGGACTTCTCATATTTAATATTGTAGTAATGACATTAAAATGAATTCATACATGAACTCATCTTGTTTTGGACTATCTCTTCAGCGTATTTTTACATACGGTGTCTAACATGTAGTCTCTGAGAATCCTACTAAAGTATATATATTAATATACACACTTAAAGTACATATACTAATGATAGTAGTATGTACATATTCGGTTTTCTGCTGATTAAGCTTACACATCCTCTCGGATGGTATTAGGCCGTTTCAGCATATAGTTAGAAAATTTATATGAATCCCAATACTAAATATTTGTATTATACATATTTGCATAAGTATCCTTTATAAGGTTTACCTATATTAATATATTTAATGAATGTTATTCTATTAGCAACTAAACCCTTATTTCTTAAATATTCTATGCATTTATCTACACTTGGTACTATAATACTATTATTGGTATCATTTATCTCAGTTATTAGAACAGACTTAGATAAACTATGCAAAGGTTTATATTTGTTAAATTTTAGTCTATCTTTCTCTAACATTGAAAATAATTCTACATCCTTTTTATATTCAACCTTAGCAGTTAAGACAGGCTCTCTTAAAAATAGATATTTACCTAAATAATAAGTACCTTTGTTTACATGTTTAGTAAATGTGGTATGATGAATATTTAATTTCCTTATAAAATCTATTTGTTGTGTAGAACTGTAGTACAATATAGACATATCCCTATTGTACATATATAAACTTTTTGCATTAGATCCACTAGTATTATTTGCAACTCTAATACTATTTAAAGTAAAATTAGGATCTACTAAATAATATTGCTCTAATATTAATTCTGAACCTTTTATGTAGTTATTATAGAATGGATATACTTGTAAAGAAAAGTTTTTTAACTTTTCTTTATTTAATAAAGGAATCAGTAAACCACTTTCTTTATGTGTAAGTTGAATATAACCATGTAATCTTAATGCTAACTCCGAGGATGAACCTACATATTTTCTACCACTAGTTAGATGAGTAAAAATATAAATACCAGGAATTCTCTGTTTACCATCAGGTAAACCAAGTTTATCCTTAAGAGTTTTTTTAGCTATAACCTTATTATTTAAATTAGTTACCATAAAACTAGGTGTATTAAGTAAAGATTCTAGTTCCTTTTCAGTTATTGTAATATTACAATGAGCTAATATGGAATTTATTGTATTAGCAGTCACAGTTTTACCACTATTAAGTTGTTCAAAAGCTAGTACATGACTATGTTTATTGGATCCAGTTCTACCTAAAATATCTTTTCATTTGTTATCAAGCTTAGGTTTTTTGTTTTTTTTAGGGTTTTTATCCCCAGAATAATTGAAATTATATTCAGGTTTGTTAGAAATAGAATAACATTTGTTAAATTTTAATCTAGAGTTTAGAGAGTTTTTTAAGCTCTTCTCCTTTATAAAAACAAGTATTTCGTATATTAAATTTAAATTCATAGCTCCTAATAGACTACTTACACCTGATAAATGTAATCCAAAGATAGCTAAATCCACGCTAGGACCACTGTGACTTTGTATACCGGATAAAGGTGGGTAAAGTGTTCAACCTGTACCCGCTCCATTTTCTATACCACTAGCAAATAAAAATAATAATAAACTAGGTGGTAGTAATCAGAAACTTATGTTATTAAGTCTAGGGAATGCCATGTCAGGACCCCCTACCATTAACGGTAATAAGAAATTACCAAAACCTCCTATTAAAGCAGGCATAACCATAAAGAATATCATAACTATAGCATGAGCTGTAATTATACTATTATATAACTGATTATCTGCTATGTATTGTACACCAGGTCCAGATAGCTCTAATCTGATTAATACAGAGAAAGCAGTACCTATTAGTCCTGAAAATAACGCAAATATTAAGTACAATGTACCAATATCTTTAGCATTGGAAGATAAAAATCATCTTTCCAGTCATAAGGATATGGACGCGTTTTGGGTGTTTATTCTACCTTCTATGCTATTCATTTTAGAGTTAAAACTCACTCTTTAAATGAACCAGCACAGCAAATTTGTCTATGTTATATTTTCTTATTTTCTAACTATCTTATCTCTATTTAATATTTGCCTACTATATAATGCAAAGGAATCGAACTTTTATAAATAACAATGTTACTACTTTTAACTATAATAAACATAGATATCTATCCTACCTTTTTGTTTAGCAATAAAAAGGAGTAAAAAAAAATAGGCTACAGTAATGTAGTGAAAAAAAAACGTTAGACTCCTTGATATTGAATATAAGGAATAAGTGATTCGAATACTTAACCTACCTTGTTACACATAAAATGTGTAAAACGGTTGCTCTACCAGTTGAGCTAATTCCCTTTTTTTTATTGGTGTTATATTTGTAAAGATGATAATAACCACTATTATAGTTAAAAGTAAAACACAGTCGATGTTGGATAAAATTTGTGTATATTTAATATTTTTCCAGTCATATGGTTAAGATATAAAAAAGAGACAATAAATAAACTAAATGAAATAAAATGAAATGAAATGAAATGAAATGAAATAGATATGGTTGAATATACATTCATCCATTTGTTATTCTTGTTTCACTATTTGCTTTTATTGGTTTCTTAATCATACTAAGAATTTTTCTAAAGATACGCTTTGTATTGAGATTGGCATAGAACTATGTAGTATACCACATATTTCAGAACATTGTCCAAAGAAAGTACCCTCTCTGTTAATATGTACAGACATTTGGTTTAATCTACCAGGATAAGCATCACATTTTATACCTAATGATGGACAAGCAAAAGAGTGTATCACATCAGCAGCTGTAACCATGAATCTAGTATGAGTCAATTCTGGTAAAATGATTCTGTTATCCACTTCCAGCATTCTTAGACCCCCTTGTTCTAGATCTGATTCTGGCACTAAGTAAGAATCGTATTCGATAAATTCGTCCTCGTTATTTAAAAAATCTACATACTGGTAACTTCAGTATCATTGGTGACCTTCCACTGTAATAGATAAATTAGGGTCAGTAACTTCGTCCATAAGATATAATAGTTTGAAAGAGGGGAATGCTATTAGTATTAATATAAAAGCTGGAGTAATTGTTCAAATTAATTCGATTAAAGTACCGTGGTTTAAGTATTTGTTACTTATTATAGAGTTATAGTATATATAGTTTTTTAAAATAGATACTAATATTCAACTTACACCTAATAGTATAATAAATAAATAAAACATAATATTATTATGTAGCTCTATTAATGCTTCCATTTGAGGACTGGCTGTGTCTTGAAAATATAATCCCCAAGGATGTGGTGCATCACATAAAGAAAGATTGAATAATAAAGAATTCATACTAAAATAAATAAGTTTATTGTATAATGACATGTACTAAGTGTGAAAGGTTAAGACAAATGGTCTTAAATAAATTTAGATAGGTTGGTTAAAATAAAAAGAGAAGATAGCTAAAAAAAAAGAAATCTTTTTTTCTCACTTGCGCAGTACTATATTACTTTTGAAAAATCAAACTTTAATTACACGTATTTAAGGTAAAATTACTAGAGGGAAATATGTAATATTAGGGGATAATATACTTTAAAAGATAAAGAATATTTATTTATCTAACTATCTACTAAGCTTAGTTCTAATCCATTATTATATGTTATTGGTAGAGTAAACATATTATAGTATAGTATAAAATTAGAGATAATATATACTTAATGTAAATTTACCAAATTTACATAAGTTTATCCCTTAAAATTTATTAAATATCATAATCTCAAAATGGGATCTTTTTTTTTCTTTATACATTTTGGTATGCATTATTTTAATAGTTACCAAAAGTTATCAGATTTAATCTACGCCTCATGGTTGTATGTTTACTCTAAAAAAAAGAATTTCAAGAAAAAGAATTCAAATAATAAAAAATACAAAAATAATAGGTAGGAAAGTAGAGGTACTTTAAAAGATAAGAGAACAGTATAAAAATTTAAAAACCTGGGTTAGGATATCATTACTATATCTGTCGAGTATACTAATGTTGAAATAGAATAGTGTAAACCATCTAGTATAGGTGAAGGATAAACACCTAATATTACTGTGAACAATACTAGTATTAGAAGTATAACAAATTCACGCTTATTTAGATCGGGTATATTTACTTTGAAAAACTTAGAAAATTTACCAGCAAATGCGATTCTGTTAAACATGTACATAGTATAGGCTGCAGACAATACAATAGAAGAGCTAGCTAATGCACCTAATAAAGGTAGTCTTTCAAATGTACCATAAAGACTCAAGAATTCACCTATGAAATTAAGCGTTAAAGGAGTTCCAGCATTTCCTAGACATAGTATGAAGAATAAAATAGAAAAGAGTGGCATTATTTGAGCAACACCTCTGTAGAAAGTAATTAATCTAGTAGAAGATCTATCATATAATACACCACCTGCACAAATAAATAAACCAGAGGATACAAATCCATGGGCTAATCCTAAAGTGATACCTCCTTCAATACCTTGTATAGTATTACTAAATACACCTAAAACGTATACAGCTGCGTGAGACACCGAACTGTATGCTATTAGTTCTTTAATGTCAATAGTTCTAAGCGTACTAAAACTTGCATAAATGATAGTGATTACACCTATAAGATACACTATAAATGTATAATCTAAGGAAGCTTTAGGTAATATAGGTAAAATTAATCTTAATATACCATATAAACTTAATTTCAAGACTATAGCAGCCAATAATATACTACCACCTAAAGGAGACTCAACATGTGCCTTTAGTAATCACGTGTTTAAAAATATCACTGGAGTTTTTACTGCAAAAGCAATAAATATACCACAAAATAAAAAGAATTGTGTGGAATAGTTTAAATTTATTTTATATAATCCATCAAAATCTGTAGTACCCATTACCGAATATATAACTAATATCGATAATAATAAAAATAAAGAACCTAATAGAGTATATAAAAATAAATAAAAGCTCGCTCTTACTTTGTTACTTGAACCAAATAATCCTATTAGAATAAATAAAGGGGGTAATATACTTTCAAAAAAAATATAAAATAGAAAAATATCTAGTACCATAAACACAGCCAATAAAAGAGTTTCTAATAATAACATGATGATTAAATATCACTTTACATCATGTGATATAGATGTTCAATTGGACAATATAGTAATAGGCATTATGAAAGTAGTCAATAATACAAAATAAATAGAGATACCGTCTAATCCTAAATAAAAGGGATATTCACTAACATTATGTGGTTCTAATACAAATTGAAATTGATTATATGAAAAATCAAAAAATAGAAATATAAATAAGCAAAGTAAAAAATTCAGTATGGATATGAACAATGCTATTTTTTTTTTGTTTTCAATAGATTTGTATTGAAAAGGAAAATTCTCAAGATCAGCTGAGATTAGAAATACACCT
>Ga0116226_10005081_pt1 | contig 11719 bp, 6 predicted proteins | sample S1TSphfallax_FD_89692 | JGI IMG/M metagenome (GOLD analysis project Ga0116226, IMG submission 89692) | Host-associated microbial communities from peat moss isolated from Minnesota, USA - S1T2_Fa - Sphagnum fallax MG | ecosystem: Host-associated > Plants > Peat moss > Unclassified | place: USA... | reverse complement strand
TTATCTAGTTATTAGCAATGATTAACTCAATTTTTTTCCTATTTAGTTCATAAATTCAGAATTAATAATTGATGTTTATTAATCACCTCGTATATTATTATGAGGGTAGATGATACCAGCTTTAAAAGCCTATTCCTAATTCTTTCAACTTTGGCAGTAGGCGAATTTGAATTAGTCAAATAACCACCGGTTCTTTTGTGAAACCTATCAATTGTTTTAAGGTTTTGATATATCCAGAACCAGGAGTTCTCTAGATCTGAAATGTTTGAAAAACTGGGCAATTGATTTTTTTAAAAATCAACTCTGCCCCAACACTGAATAGGTAGGGTGTTCTTTGCAAGGGTTGTTAGCTCAGGCCAAAAATGGCGACCAAGTCTTTTGGGAAGAGAAATTTCATGCAGTCAATGGGAAGGCCCAAGCATGCACTCAACGTGCCTTGTTTCTTTCCCTTTTATGTTTTGGGAGGGGTGGGGGAGATGTTTTTCATATTCCCCGGCTTCCCAATGTGTTTGCAGTATGTTCCTTCAAGTTCCCAATTGGTTCCCAATATGTTCCCCAATTTCACAATGTTTTTCCCCAACGTGTTATCCATACCATCTCACTTTTATCCCATATGCCTTGGAAAATGGTGTCCTCCTTTCACTTATATAGGTGCGCCAAAGTGGAGGAACTATATACTTCAAAATAGAGCCTTCTGTTTTGGGGAGTCTCCATAATTTCATTTTTTTGAGCGATGGGCCAATCAAATTGGCATGTCACCAAAAAAATAAAAATAACGAACTTGGGAGGCACCTCATCTAATTAATAGGAAAGATGACTGTGTCCCCAAATTTATTTCCCTACCATTAGCCTAGGCCAAAAATGGTGACTAAAAGGGAATACAAAAAGAACCACACTGGTTTTAAACTTAGGACTAGGGCAAAGTGGCCAACCCAAGGTCAAGATGTCAAAGTGCTCATAATATTTTAACCCTAGGTCAAAATTCTCAACAATATTCAAACTCTAAGGCAAAATGGGCGTGCCAAAACATGATTTGGCTCAACTTTGTGGCTGGGGGTTTAACACTAGGCCAAAATTCCTTTATTTTGAATCCATGTTTTTGGGTCTGTGGCTTAAGGTGACTTCAAAGTGGGCTTCACGACATTTGGCTTTGTGTTTTTACAAGATATTTGGCTTAAGGTGTTCATGGGACTTTGGGCCTTTGTGTATGATGTTTGGTTTAGGGTTTTTGGCTTAGGGTGTTCTTCAACCTTTTGGCTTAGGACAATTGGTTTTGTGTTTTTACAAGACATTTGGTTTAAGGTGTTCATGGGACTTTGGACCTTTGTGTATGATGTTTGGTTTAGGGTTTTTGGCTTAGGGTGTTTTTCAGCCTTTTGGCTTAGGACAATTGGCCTAGGGCATAAAACAATTGGTTTTGTGTTTTTACGAAACATTTGGCTTGGGTGCTACTCATGGGAATTTGGGCCTCTTGCCTATGATGCTTGGCTCAAGGTATTTGGCTCAGGGTACTCATCAACCTTTTGGCTGAAGGCTTAAGACAATTGGCTTAAGGCCTAAAACATTTGTGTTAAAGGTTGGGATAATTGGCCTAGGGCCCAAGATATTGGCTTAGGGCTTAAGACAAATGTTTCAGGGCCTAGGACAATTTCCCTAAGACCTAGGACAATATAAACCCAATGTTAGTCTCTTCTGTTTTTTTAGCATTAGCAGATTGTAGGACAATTGGCTTTTCTTGAGCCCAATACAAGGATTAATAGAAATACTATACCAAAATTGGCTAATTTAAATGTTTCATGCCATTAAAACAACATAGTATAATGTCTTATGTGATCTGATTTGAAGCCTGATCATTTTGATATCTATTTGATAAAAGTGATCAATGCACCTTGGTTGTTACAAGGACATTGTTTTCTATTTGTGAAATATCAAACAATGAGGAGATTCATGGAGATTTGACATTGAGCTTTGGAAAACAATTGCATAATATTTGTTTGATGCACCATATATTTTTTATGTTGCATGAAATTTTTGAGTTGTGCTAGGTTTTTTTTCCTATTCTTGCATATATTTTTTCTGAGGAAGGCATGTACTTTTGATAGTAGCTCACATTTTGTTTCAAATTTTGTGCAAGTATGATGGTTTATTTAACCATACAAAGTGTTTCTCCTATTTTCTTCTACTGTGAAGATAATATGGCAAATGATGTTGTATTGTTATCTAAAAGAAGTCAATGTTTTATGTATTTATTCCTTGTTCCATATAGATAATATATTCAAGCTTCATTTGTGGCAATATGGGGTTTTTCTAAATGCAACTACAAGTACCACATGGATAAATCTTTGTGAATTGGGGTGCATCCAAGGGCTACTTGCAATGGTCTATTGTCTCTTCCTTTTGAGAAAGATTTAGAGCAAGGGGAATAAGAAGGGAAGACAATGATGGATAAATGACCTACTATTGAAATGTGTCTAGGTCCAAGTTGTATAACACCTCTCCTTGTGGGAAAGTAAGAAGCAAAGACAATGTTGAATGAAAATCCTTATTGTTGGGGGGTGTTTGATCCATAGCAACTTTCCATGTGGGCTTGACTTTTGAAACATGCATTGGCTTTTGAAATTTTAAACACCTAGCACTGCATCACAAAATTTCAAAGTGCATTGACCTTGTAGGTTGGAAATGATAATGTTATTTTGAAAAGGAATGCCTTGGATGCCTTCAATGATGCAACTCTTTCTTGTGAAACTATTTCTAATTTTTTTTCCGATATCTAATAAAAATGAAGTTTTAGTTAGTTTTTCAAGGTTTTAGGAATCATACAACTTGTGTTAGTTGGAAAAACATTTTTTATGTTTTTTGTGAAGAAATGTTAATAGATTGTCTCCATGACATAATCTTTGGCTGCTTGTTTGTTGACAATAAGGTCTAAGCTTTTTAATGATGGGATGGGATTGACTTTCATAATGAATCCAATCAAAGAAGACAAATATACATATTTCCTATGCAATGCTCTAGATCTGCTCTCCAAGTGTGTAGCAAGCTTTAACTATGACCAGAAGGCGCTTACAAAGCTTCTGAAGGTGTGATATTATGTGTAAGGTCTTCACATTCTATTATGACTTTAAATTGACACATTATGCTTCAAAGTGTAATGACATGTAACAATCCTATTGACAAATCTATTGGTTTGTACCAAAAGCAAAAAGTATATAGGTCTATGAATATTGTTGAGGTTGTTGTTTACATAGTGGTCATAATCTCTTCATCAATATACCTATATAATCCTTCATAGGTGGACAAAAAAAATGTCCAAATTTTACCTCGATGTAGCATAGAGGTTCCCTTTTTACTACATTTGATATGCACCATGTTGACTAACATGGGTGGAAATTGGGGTTCTGAAGGCCAATGTCGTGGCAATAGTATTAAAACTTGTCAATACTCCTTATCAAGATTTTATGGTTTCTATGGCTCGGTTTTAGTGCATCCTTTGGTGAATCTATCTCGAACTCAAATGTTTTCCATAATGTTGATTTGATACTTGTCCAACACACCAAATGATGATGATTATAACATGCAAAGTAACCTTCTCTCAATTGTGTGAATGGGGGACAGTTTCAATGAAATTGGAAGAAAGAAAGTTGTGGAATTAAAAGCAATAAAAGTGCAAGAGCCACACTTCAATCATGTTGACTCAAATGTTATTGCTTAGGCTTCAATTACTCTTGTAAGGTACAACCATAATAAGATAGTTCAATGCTACATTAAAATATCAAAGAATCAAGGAAAAATAATATCGACAATAGGGGAAGTCATACTTGGGTTTGTTATGTTTAGTAGATTGAAAGATGTGTTAGTTGCTTTCTTGGTTGATGTGCCATTCACAACATTACCCTTGAAGTCCAAGGTAGAAACATTTCATGTGTTTATGTTGTTTCCATGTTTACTACAAAAGGGTATTTTGTGATGGAACCCCATGCTTGTTGAGAGAATTTGGTAATCTAGTGGCCATCAATGCATAATACAATGTAAGTAGTAAGTACATCATGAGTTGGGCTCATCATTAGATGAGGAATTTTTTTCTAAAGGTTTTCTAAAAGCCAAAATAACATTCGTCCATAAGAACCATGGTTTATTATTTTTCAATTTTGTGATTTAGTTGAAGTGAGGATCATCCATAAGATGATTCAATTATATTTGGCTACATACTTGATATGTAAGTAACAAAATAAAAAAGAACCTTTTTATATCCTTGGCTACCTACTATAACTTATTGTAAAATTTGGTGATTCAATTTTTTTTTTTATTTTGACAAATTTGGGAACAAAATTCCATGGAAAATCATAGGTTGAAATCATATATTTTATGTTGAAATTTGGGGAAATTACACCCCCAAAAAAAATACCGATAACAACATGTAGAAAACATGACAATATTCCCTATGAAGATGTACCCAAATCTAGCTATAGACCATATCTAAAACACAAATCGTTAATCATCCTTCTATATTTTTGCCTATTGATTTAGAACCATTTGGAGAAAGCTCCCAAATTTTTTGAGAGTCATTTTTGGCAATTGAAACCTTAAAAATACACCTTAATTAGTTCCATTTTTTTCATTTTATTTATTTTTCTTTTTGACAATATTTCACTCATAAAAAAAGGTTGTATGTGAGTATGAGTTCAATGATCAAGTTAGATTACTTTTACTTTCATTTCTTTTAGTATTACTTTTACATGTATTTTAAAGGTTATGCTCCCATTGTATTTGTTCTTCTAAAACATCATTTTGTTTCTAGCAAATTGGTGCTAGATTTCACCTTCTATTCAAAAGGTGCAACCAACATAACAAGAGGTCCAATTTGCCACACATTGCTCTTGGTTGAAGTTTAGGGAGCCAATTTGCATCCAATCAAAAAACATTTTTCACTAAACTTTTGTTGTTTGGGGTTTTTCTTTTCTTGGATAATTTTTAAAATATATATTACCATTAAAGTGAAAATCTCTTATCAAACATCACCCATTTTAAATTTCTTATGGGATCATTGCCACATGTGCCACAACCCAAAAACAAGCAAAAGATGGGTAACACATATGAGAAAATGACATATGTTCATATTACTTTTTTAGTTCCAACTATAGTGTGGACTCTTGAGCAGGGATAGTAGGGGAAGGGATTTTCATTTTCCCATGTTTTCAACGTGTGCCCACTATGTTCCAATGAAGTTCCCAATGGATTCCCATCTTGTTCCATTCCCCACCTTAAACGAATTAAGAGTCTAATAAGTATGGTGTGCTCTGTAAGGAGGGTAATAGCCCAAGTGAAAAGTGGTGAAAACATGATTTAGGAACAAAATCTACATGCAAACCCATGAAATGGCTGAACATGCCCAATTCATTAATATGAAGATGCACCTACTTTTCTTTTTCCTGGTAAGGAAACATTTGATTAGCCCATGAGTAAGTTTTTGGAGCATGGGGGCATTCCCCAACATAGAAACCTAAATATGGTTGCATCCTCAAAATTTTTAAAAACATTGTTTTGTCATGTTTCCCTTTGCTTCCCTAACCCCTTGCTCCACAACTTGTGCAAATGGAAGTTGAACCATGCCCAAACAAAGGTGGAAAAGAAATGAGATGATAGTGGGAACATGATGGGAACACATTAAAAACAAGGAAAATTCCCTCTCCCCAACCCCTTTCGAACCCCAAAAGGAAAAAATCATATATAAGGTTAAATGTTGAACCTTTCCCATTGGGGACACAAAAAATTTATTTCCCAAAATAGTTGGTCACCAACATCGACTAATTCGACCATTGTAAGTACGGGGTACTTATTATGTAGTACATTCTGGTATATTGCGCTTTGCATTAATTAAATGGGGTACATCCCAAGTTTTTTCTTTTTTTTGGGCAAGAAGCTAGTTTGATTGGCCCATCATCAAAAACTTTTAAAACTATGGAGACTCCCCAAAATTTAATGATTATAGTATTTAAAAGTTCTTCTCCTTTTGCCCACCGATACAAGGGAAAGGATTACAATATTTGCCAAAACACATGGGATAAAAGTGAGATGTTATTGGGAACACATTGGAGAACATGTTGGGACCATGGATCAACATAACTGAACCTATTGTGAACTCATTGAAAACTTGATGGGAACAAAGTGGGAACACATTGGGAACAAAAAGAAAATGAAAAATTCCTCCAGCACCCCCCATCCTAAAAGAAAAGTTGAAGCCCTTGGAGTGCATGACACACCTTTTCATTAGTGCATGTGATCTTTATTTTCAAATATGTTGGTCACTTTTTTTTGTACTCAACTAATAGCCCTTTCTAAAAGCATGGGTGTATATTATGAGCACTAATTAAATTATATTTGTTCAAGTTGAAATTCTAGCAAGATCCCCATAATGCATGCCCAATCAGTCAAGGGTACTTAGTTATGACAATCTCATCTTAGGCATGTTTTAATGGATGCCCAAATGTTGTTGTGTTTTAGAGATATTTTCATGGGGATTTTTGGTGTATTTAATATTTATTATAAAATCAACCAACTTTTGTATGGATGACCAAATAACATTAATCCCAATCATTTGGGCATCCATTTGTTTTAATGGATGCCCAAATGTTGTTGTGTTTTAAAGATATTTTCATGGTGATTTTTGGTGTATTTAGCATTTAACGTAAATTCAACCAAATTTTTTTTTCCTTCGAAAAATATCTAAATTTCTCAATATATTCCAAATTTGAAATCGATGAGACAAAATCGTTGAACTAAACCCATGTGAAATATTTTTGTCCAATGGTCATGCGTTGTATATGCCATTATTGGGTTAATATATTAAAAAATATATATCCACCCAAGGGTCATTGGTTTGTTTATTGGCATAATTTTTCATCTTGGGGGGAATGTCACCATATGGAAACAATGGTTGTAATATGTAAAAGGATTCCTAAATATTGCTACTTTCATTTGTTATCTATAATTAGAATTGAGTTGTGCCCTCTTTTGAATGGTTGTCAACACACATATTTCACAAAGTTGGGAAAAAACCTAACGTTGGCCATTTTGGCACATTTTTCTTCCAATGTGATATCTTGTACTTGGACACATTTTGTTGCAATTTTGGGATATATTTTTAATATACTTTTAATGTGAAGAATAGAAGGGAGAAATGTGTTGCTTTCAATTTATAATCAATGTTGAAAAAAAAGAATACATCATACATATATTGTAAAAATTCCCACAAATATCAATCTTGCATAATCACATAATAATAGTTCGATCATCAAATTGAATAGCTACCATAATTTAAATCATGTAAATGAAATGAGCATGGGCAAGTCAACAAATGACACAATTTTAACATTCTTGACACATCAAAATAAAAACATATCACCAATTTGGTCTTGATTATTGTTCTTGTTGAAACATTTATAAAAGTATGATGTTTAAAAAATATATATGCATAATTGTATTAGGAACAACATGTCAAACACTTCACGTACTTGACAATTATTCAAATTGTTTTGATTCGAATCATCACAATAATCATGTATATTTTAAACAAAAATATTATTTCATGCATTTCAAGTGCATGATTTTTATTTTTGTTTAAAACAATACATACAGAAAGAATTAACTTTGATGCTCATGTGAAAAATAGAAATGTTTAATACCCCAATTATTATTCTTATTGAAACACTCACAAGATGACAATGTTTTTGAAAACAATATGCATAATTGGACCATGAATAATATATCTAACATGAACAATATGTCAATCATTTGAGGTACTTGATAATTATTCCTATTATATTAATTTGAATGATCACAAAAATCATGTACATCTTAAACAAAAATATTATTTCATGCACTTCAAGCGTTTGATTATTATTTTTGTTTGAAATGTGCTCACCCAAAAAAATAATTTCAGTGTTCATGTGGAAAACATACATGTTTAATCATGGTGGTGATTTTTTTGGGGTAGAAAAAACAACATTCCAAAAATAATAATGTCAAGGATATCAATTCGAATTAATGATGATAATCATTATCCTTTTAAACTTCTCAAATAATTTAATATATAAGTTTTTTGAAAAAATGTCATACCATATTGATTCCTTCCTTGATTTTTCATTGTACAATGAAAAACTTTATCTACCTTGAACATGAAAATTGCCCCATTTTTTATTTCAAATTTTACCTCAAATTTTGGCAAATAAAACATTGATTGACCATATGTCCCCATTCCATTTTTTGCATTTTGTGATCAATTTAAACATTAATGAATATCAGTGAATGTAAATAAAATGATGAAATGAAATTCAAACTAACCAACATACTTTTCTATATCCATAGTATGAAACATATATCACCATCATCAACATTTACATGAATTTTCATTTCATAGTTTTTGGTAAGCATAATGATGTGAAAAATGATTGGTCCACAAGATGGCATTTTCCATCATCAATGTTCAACCTTATCATTTTACTCTCTGAACCTTCCGTTACCCTTGGGAAATTATTCCACGAGTAAATGTGGTTTTTTCTTGCAAAATTTGATGTTTTTTCTTGCACTTGTGGACATTGATGCACGTTTTTGCAAAAATCACCTTATTTAAACATGTATGCATTAAAACTTGATTCAACAAAAATCAATGCAAAAATATGATACATACTTGCCATTAAAAAAAAAATTGTACAAATTCCTTTTCCACCCAAACATGTTCATCTTAAAACTATCCATATTATGGCCTCGCTTACATTCATTTGCATTCAAATCTAACCAAGGTACTTCCTTACGCAAATTCTTCATCAATGCATGGAATGGCATCATACAATAACACTCTAACAACAATTTTATTTATTTATTTTTCTATCAATATTGTTGAAGTTTGTAAGCTTTGAAATTGTAATGCATTACTACAAAATGCATCTTAGTTCATTCAAGGTTTCATTAGATTTTGATTGAATTTTGACATTTTTTCCTTGTGAAATTATTTAACCCCCTATTAAACAAGGACCAGTTGTTATGGACAATGAATTGTTTCATTAATACCTAATGAAACAAGGTTACTATCAAATGAAATACAAATTTACCAAACCATTCACTTGCTAGTTAATTAACTAACTAACATGGAAATCTTGATTGTTTAATATATAATATTATTGATAATTTCATGATTTTTTAAACCCTATGATTTGGAAAGAGATGGAAACCACTCATTTTTGCAATGTGGTGTGGAAATAAGTTAATGTGCTTTCAACCAAACTCACTTTAGTTATTGAAATTATGTTTTTCAAAGTTTGACATTGGGATTTGGTCATCAACTACACAACCTCACTTTGCACCTATGGTTCACTTTTTATTACAAGACAATTCAAGTTTGAAACCTTTGTTTATATGGGCAAATGACAAGTATGATGTGACACGAATTAAACATCCACTAAACCCAAACAAAGAACTTGTATTAAAATATATGAATAAGACGTTCTCAGACATTAGCCATGGATTTTGATAATTAACTCCGAATAATACCTTGTTGATAGATGATTCCCTTACAAGTGTGTTAACAATGTGCCATATTCATATATCCTACCCCATCCATTTGATCTAGAAGTAGGGGATAATTATTCAATGGGCAGTTTGTGGCCGTACTTACTTGGTTTATTGGAGGCTCCAAGTATTTTAAAGTACATTGGTTGTAATCCACATGGGTAGTAATGGATTACAAGAAAAGACCCACATCGGCTTGCCATAACGGCTTTCACATGGTCTTCTAATGTTGCTTAATTGAACCATAAAACCCAAGTATTTTTTACTTTCATGCATTTATACTTCAAAAAATATATATTGCTAAACTTGGAAAACACATATATACATATATTGTTATGTTTAAGACCATTGTATTTATGATCATGTGTGTATGATCTATAAAGTTCCAAGGTTAGGGGCATTTTGAAGGCATCATGAACACCAATTTTGGCAAAGAAAGAAATGATCATTGAAATTATGTAGGTTATTAGTTGGCTCTAAGGTCAACAACAAAGGAGGTAACGAAAAAATTGGCTATAGAACATCACCCAAATGTAGGCCATGACTTACATTTTTTTTTTTTTTGAATTTGAAGTTGACAATTAATTCATTTCGATTGTAGGTTTATGATATATTCAATTTATACATTTGTTTACAGTACCAAAGAAATCAATGTGTCATCTTCATGACTTTTTATGGAAGCAAAAATTGTGCAATTGACAATTTTGTCAAATTTGGAGGTGGAAATGCAACACATCATAATTGTGCCATGCCAAAAGAATGTAATTATGATTCCATTAGATCTTACTTCTTAGATGGTGTTCATTTGCCATATCCATAGCCAAGCCATGATCTGGCACTTTGCACAATAGATAAAGCATTGGGTATATCATTTTGTGGCCTTGGAAATTCACCACAAAGTTTTATTAAACATTATTGCAATTTGTAACCTATAGATCTTATAGCAAATCATGTTTTGTGCACTTCTACACATGTAAATCTTTGTAGTGCTAATGTATACATTTTGTGCATTTTCCAACGTTTTGGGCATATTAATATATTTTAGGTTGTTAAATTATGCATGTAATCACGTGGCACATTTTTAGATGTTGCATTTGGGTGCATGTAAAGATATTGATGTTTTTTCAAAGTAGACATTATATGTGATTGTAGCCATGTATATATAGTAAATATATAGGAATTAATGTTAAGTATCTAGATCAAAATATTATTAATAATCAATTAATCAAAATAGGTAAACAATATATAAACATGTGGCATGGGCCACATGTAAATATTACTCACACTATTAGTCAAAATAGACATGACACTAAGCAAGCACTTTAGCTGACATATTACACAATTCAGTCATAACATATTACCATTTGTCATCCATGTCATCCAAATTACTAGACATTTTAGTCACAAAAGACATGCCACTTGGCAACCATCTTAATGACATACACCATTTTTTAGTCACCTTAAACACGACATTTGTCACACATGTCAACTATGAATTGGGTCATCTATATCACAATGGATAACTACATGTTAGCTAATACTACAATCACATTAGTCAACTTGGACAAGCCATGACTAATTTAAGTAGGCACTTAGTCACTAGGTATCACATTTGTAATTAAAATCACTAATTTGTTTTGATTGTAACCAAATTTGTCCAATGTTTGATATGATTGAAAATTCAATCATAAAACCAGCATTAGAACCTAGATATGTAGCAGTGAATATTTGCAATCAAATCATATAAAAATACAAAATTCCAAATGTTAAAATCTATTACATTATTTACCTTCATAAAAAAATTCAAACATTCCAATAATTTGGAATAGCTTAAATGGTCCTTTGTTGGTGGCTTGCAAATTGTCAAGTGATTAACATCCTCCATTTTGTAATAATTATTGTTTGACAATTGAATAGTTGAAGCCATTAGCACTAAATTCCTTATACATGTGCGAAAGTCATTTTAGTTGGAACTCCTCGATGTGATTGGATTTATCATAATGTACAAGTTGTCAAAATGTAATTTAATAACCAAATGATGATTGGAACAATAACTTAAAATTTATGTTCAAATTACATAAATGAAATAAATTTATAACACAACCTCATTTAACCATTTTACAAATGAATTTAAAAGAAAACTACAAAGGTGTTT